>Ga0153977_1000349_pt1 | contig 11805 bp, 12 predicted proteins | sample TSGA061MetaG_FD_104710 | JGI IMG/M metagenome (GOLD analysis project Ga0153977, IMG submission 104710) | Attine ant fungus gardens microbial communities from Georgia, USA - TSGA061 MetaG | ecosystem: Host-associated > Fungi > Mycelium > Unclassified | place: USA: Georgia, Yuchi Wildlife... | reverse complement strand
TGTCTTTGAAAAACAAATATGTAAGAACTTTGGACTTGAGCTCACTGCCATCGTGGAAACTTGGTTCAGTTATTTTTATTCCTCGATCCATCATGGAATATCTCATCAACTCAAATATACAGCTATATATTTGTGTAAAGCATTCACTGAAGAGCAAGTCTGTCATTGCTGTCAAGCCAATCAAGGACACAAGAAATAGACTAGGTGAAACCAAAAATAAACTTGTGTTTCAATTTACACTTAAGTAATAAGCCCCCTCATCAAAACTTGAAGATCTCACACATTATTTTAAATTTATTTTATAATCTAATCATGATATACATGCATATAGGCTATCAAGGGTGGTGGGTTGTGCAAGACAGTTCTTAAAGATGTTAGTATTTTTGAGAAGGATAAATGTCTAAACTTATATGTTAGAAAAATACTCTGTCTAAACAGATGTCAATACTAGGAAAGAGCAACAGCAATGGCTCCAAGAAGTGCAAGTAAGTTTTGCCCCAAATTAACTACCTATTACAAAACAGTTGAGATCCAAGTCCAATCCAACAAAATGAGAAACAAATTAGCTTACTGTCATGACACAGCCAGAAACAGCTAAGTTATTATTTATTTTCTTTTTCTTTTTCTTTTCTTTTAATTAGGAAATTAGTGGACGTATAGGATAAAACAACTAAGAAGAGATGTACAGGAGTTTATAAATAGAAGTAAACACAAGAAGTGTATAAGTAGTGTACCACAATCAAATGAGAACTCTATTGAGTTCTCCTTGTTAACTCGGACTAGGAGGGTGATTAAGTTGTCTCAGGCTAAGTTACTACACTAGAACTCGATTCCACATCTAGAGCACTATCTGCCTTGGACCTTGCTTATCCTTACTCTCATAACCATCTCAACCCTTGACTGGTGGTCGCCACGATTACTAGTCATCTCCATATATAGCTGGGCCCTTGGCTTAAGAGAACTTGTCAATCAGTTAGGGATTGACAGTGGAAGTGCAGTACCAAGCTCAGGTATTGTGTCTAAGACCTGACCTTGCAATTGAGCAGTGCTCAGTAGTTTACTTGTATTCCTTTCGCTCTATAAATCTTGTGCTGAAGTCCCATTGTGGGCTGTATACACAGAGGAGTAACACTGCATCTTTAGAAAGATGTTTAGGTTAGAGATCCCCTCCTTGGGGTGATAGTACAACCATAGTATTAGGGCAGTAGCAAGTAGGACAGTAGATGTCTAGCTGGGTAAAGATCTTGTGCCTCAGTAGACATAACATTAGTAAGATCACTCCTATTTTGACTTTTCTGGAGACGTAGCACTATGTCTCTAGAACAATACTACTCTCTTATGGGCAGTATACTCAACTAACAGCATGCTCTGGCCAAACTAAGGGCAAAAATAGAGGAAAGGAAAGGAAGGGTGTGTTGGGGGTATAGAAGGTTTGGGCACCTGGCCTGTAACTGTAAGAATATGAAAGAAGCAAAAGGGAAACCAGTTCCCCAGAATATATTTGAGATGATAGCGAGTAGAGTAATGCAATGTGGAGTGAGGGAGGAAGCAAAAGTAAGGAGGCAGAAGACAGTTGAGGAAGAGGTATGATATTTTAGATGTTGGGGGATAGGACACTACAAGTGGAAGTGTCCAAATATTAAGGTGGAGAAGGAAAGGAGAAGTGAGAAAGCGGTGCGTGTGGCCAGGCCACAAAAGGTGCAGCAGGAAGGGAAGCCAGCGCATCCCAATTGGGAAAAGGTGCAGGAATATTGTGGAGTGGAGAATGTGCCAGAAGATGCACAGCTGTTGGAGTTAAGATGGATAACAAAAGAAGTCATAGTAATTTATATAGAATGCAAATGGTGTAAAAAGAAAAGAATGCACAGGGAAAACAACAGAGAACAAGGAGTCCTCAGAGAAAGAAAGTTAGAGGAAGCCAAGTGGTGCAGGTGCTCAAAGCAAAAGAAAAGGGAAGGAGTAGTGGTACGCTCTAGAGAGGGAAGGAGTAGTGGTACGCTCTAGAGAGGGAAAGACACAGTAGGATAGCACACAGACAGAAGTTCCAAAAGGCACAGCAAAAGAGGAAGATAGGCAAAGAGACATCAGAAGAACATTCAAAATGTTAAGGGAGGTATAGTTAAACATAGGGGTAGAGAAAGTGGACATGTATGAAGGCATAACAGTAAAAGCACTCTTGGATAGTGGTGCAACAGAAATATTTATGGACAAGAAAATAGCAGCAAAACATGGGCTTAGACTGCAGAAACTAGAAAGACCAGTGGCAGTCAGAAATGTAGATGGAACAAACAATAGTAGAGAGGCTATTACACACCAAGTGGAAGTAAACGTGTACTACAAGAGCCATGTAGAAAGAATGAGGATAGATGTATGTAATTTGGAAAAAACAGATATGATATTGGGGATGCCGTAGTTGCAAGTCCACAACCCAGAAATCAATTGGGAAACAGGGGAGGTCAAGATGACAAGATACCCTCCATTATGTAGAAGAAACACAAAATTGGAAAAGGGGCAGAAAGCAAAGAAAGGAAAAAGGGTAGTTATACTAGAAGAAGAGAAGATAGTGAGATGGGCAATAGAGGATAAAGAGGACTGGGGAAGGGACAAGGAGGTTGAAGTGGATCCTAAAAAGATTGAGGAGATGGTCCTAAAGAGGTTTCTAAAATGGAGGAAGGTGTTTGGGAAGGTGGAGTCAAAAAGGATGCCAACAAGGAAAATCTGGGATTATGCCATAGATCTCAAAGAAACATTTAAACCACAAAAGGGAAGAATTTATCCTTTATCCAAAAATGAGAGGGAAGAAGTTCAGAACTTTATAAATGACCAACTGAGAAAGAGGTACATTAGACCATCAAAATTCCCTCAGATGTCACCAGTATTCTTTGTAGACAAGAAAGATGGGAGTAAGAGAATGGTAATAGACTACCGTAACCTAAACAACCAAACAGTGAAAAATAACTACCCACTTCCATTAATCATAGACTTAATTGACAACATGGGGAGTAAACAAGTATTTACAAAAATGGATCTTCAGTGGAGGTTCAACAACATAAGGATTAAGGAAGGAGATGAGTGGAAGGGAACATTCACAACCTATGTGGGGTCCTTCAAGCCAACAGTCATGTTCTTTGGAATGATGAATTTGCCAGCCACATTTCAAGCAATGATAAATGAAATTCTAAGAGACATGATTAATGAAGAGAAAGTGGCAGCCTTTGTGGACAATGTGTTAGTAGGAACAGAAACAGAAGAAGGGTATGATAAAATTGTGGAAGAAGTACTGAAAAGATTGAAAGAAAATGACTTGTATATCAAGCCAGAAAAATGTGTATGGAAGGTACGAAAAATTGGATTCCTGGGAGTTGTTATAGGACCCAATGGAATTGAAATGGAAAAGGAAAAGGTGGATGGAGTACTAAGTTGGCTAGAGCCAAAGAATATGAAAGATGTCAGGAAGTTTTTAGATCTTGCCAACTATTATATGAGGTTTATCAAAAACTTTGCTCAAGTAGCAAGGCCAATAAATGTGCTGACAAGGAAAGACATAAAGTGGCAGTGGAAAGAAAAGCAGCAGAAAGTGTTTAATAAGCTCAAAAGGATCTTTATGACTAAACTAGTACTGGCAGCCCTGGATCTAGATAAAGAATTTAGGGTAGAGGCAGATGCTTCAAACTATGCTACTGGAGGAGTATCATCAATGAAGGGTTCCAACAAGCTATGGAGGCTAGTTGCTTTTATTTCTAAATCTCTAAGTGATACAGAAAGGAACTACAAGATTCACAACAAAGAAATGTTAGTGGTAGTCAGATGTCTGGAAGCATGGAGACATTTCCTGGAAGGAGCAATAATGAAATTTGAGATCTGGACAGATCACAAAAATCTTGAATACTTTATGAAGGCACAAAAATTGAATAGAAGACAAGCCAGATGGGTATTGTACCTATCGAGGTTCAATTTTATGCTAAAGCATATTTTAGGGAGTAAGATAGGAAAGGCAGATAGCCTAAGCAGAAGGCCGGACTGGGAAGTAGGAGTAGAAAGGGACAATGAGGATGAGACATTAGTAAAACCTGAGTGGTTGGAAGTCAGAAGAACAGAAAGAGTAGAAGTAATTGTGGAAGGAGTGAATTTGTTGGAGAAAGTGAGGAAGTCAAAGGTAAAAGACAATGAAGTAGTCAAAGCAGTGGAAGAAATGAAACAAGCAGGAGTAAAGATACTGAAAGACAAAGAATGGAGGGAAGTGGATGGTATAATGTATAAGGAGGGAAAGATATACATACCTAAAGACAATATATTAAGAGCAGAAATAATTAGGCTGCATCATGATATACTAGTGGGAGGACATGGAGAACAATGGAAGATGGTGGAGTTGGTTACCCAAAACTTCTGGTAGCCAGGAGTAACTAAGGAGGTGAAGTGATATGTGGAAGGATACAATTCCTGTCAAAGAAACAAAAACTGCACAGAACAGCCAGCAGAGAGATTAATGCCCAATTCAATACCTGAGAAGCCTTGGATGCATATATCAGTAGATTTTATCACCAAACTGCCAATAGCACAAGGATACGACTCAATCTTAGTGGTAGTAGACTAATTGACAAAAATAGTCTATTTCACCCCTACTACAGAGAAAACATTGGCAGAAGGGCTAGCCAGGTTGTTTAGAGACAACATATGGAAGCTGCATGGGTTACCTGAGAGCATTATCTCAGACAGAGGACCATAGTTTGCAGCAGGAATAATAAGGGAGTTGAATAGGATATTGGGGATCAAGAGTAAATTGTCAATGGCATTCCACCCTCAAACTAATAGACAGACAGAGAGGGTTAACCAAGAACTAGAACAGTACTTAAGGATGTTTATCAACCACAGGCAGAAGCAGTGGCCTGACTGGTTAGGAATGGCAAAGTTTGCCTACAATAACAAAGTACACTCAAGTACTAAAGTGTCACCTTTCAAGGCAAATTATGGACAAGATCCTAGAATAGGGTTCAAGATGAGAAAGAAGGAGAAATACAAAGGAGTGGAGAAATTTGTGACAAAAATGAAAGAGATCTAGGAAGAAGCAAAAGCAGCACTGGGAAAAGTACAAGAGGAGATGAAGAAATATGTAAATAGGAAGAGAGGAGAAGTCAATAAGTATGAAGTAGGAAACTTGGTAATGCTAAGCACTAAGAATCTGAAATATCAGATGGCCGGTAAAAAGGACAGAAAAGTTGACGGAGAGGTTCGTTGGCCCTTATAAAGTAAAGAAGATCATATCAGCAAATGCAGTTGAATTGGAACTACCTAGCACAATCAGGATACATCCAGTAGTAAATGTTAGTAGGATACATAGATATATAGGGCAAGTTGAGGGGCAGAAGAAGGAGCAACCAGCTCCGGTCATAATTGAGAGAGAAGAGGAATGGGAAGTCAAGAGAATATTAAATAAGCAATGGATTAGAGAGAAGGATAAGTATCTAGTATAGTAGAAGGGATTTATGGCAGAATCAGATACCTGGGAAGGAAAGGAGAACTTGGAGAATGCAAAGGAAGCAATAGAGGAGTATGAAAAGGAATACAGAAGAGACATGGAAGACATAAGATGACAAGAGAGAGAAGAAGGAATATTTAGAAGGAAAGAACTGCCAGGGCAATTTACAGCAAAAAAGCTATTTGGGTGGTCAGACAAACAATATGACAAGGAATATTGGGGAAGACTGGAAAGAAATTGGAAACAATGGAAAGAAGGACAAATGAGAGAACAAAAAACTATGGAAACAATAAAAGAGGAAGAAAAAGAAATTGAGCAGGAAAGTTCAGGGCCCAAGGAGTGGACAGAAGAAGATGACAATGAAATGGGGAACATTTGCAACCCATACTACAAACTATAAAAATCCTCAGGACAAGGAATCTTGAGAGGGGGGTGATGTTATGATACAGCCAAAAACAGCTAAGTTATTATTTATTTTCTTTTTCTTTTTCTTTTCTTTTAATTAGGAAATTGGTGGACATGCAGGATGAAACAACTAAGAAGAGATGCATGGGAGTTTATAAATAGAAGTAAACACAAGAAGTGTATAAGTAGTATACCACAATCAAATAAGAACTCCATCAAGTTCTCCTTGTCAACTCAGACTAGGAGGGTGATTAAGTCACCTTAGGCTAAGTCACTATACTTACAGTTCACAAACTAGCCTTGCCAGCTCTTGCAGGTCTGCATATGATATTGCATCATAGGTGATATCATGCCAGTTAATGAGGGACACTATGTCTTACCTGTTGTCATATTGTTTACCATACCTCTAGTGAGACCCCATAGTTTTTGTAAATGTAATAATATATGTAACACATGATAGACAGATGCAAGGTCAAAGAAACAATAAAATTTTCACAAGACAAATTTTACTGATTAAGTAATCAAAAATATCCTTCTCCAAATTGATACACTGATATACTATTCTTTGACACTCCCACTTGTCAAGATATCAAGCCAATGGCATAATACCCAAACAACTGTGAAACTTCTTGAAAGCTTTATGTGGAAGCTATTTTGTGAATCCATTGGCCAACATATCCTTTGTAGAAATATATTGTAGATCAATCTCACCCATCCCAATATATTTACAAATGAAATGATGCCAGATGTCAATATGTTTTGCACAAGAGTGATTGACAGGGTTTCAGGTAAGAGCAATATAGTCCTGATTATCAGCAAAGATGATCATTGCAGATACTTGAGGAAAATCCATCTCCTTCAACAATGTCCTTAACTAAATAGCTTTCCTTGTAGCATTTGCTGATGTCATATACTCTGCTTCAGCTGAAGATATTGCTACTGTGGGCTACTTCTTTGATGACCAGGTCACTGTGCTCCCAGCAATCTCAAAGATAAATCCTCCCACTGAACAACAATCATCTAGATCCTGAGCCTAATTCAAGTCTGTCCAGCCAACTAGATCAAACCCTTTAGCACTATAACAACCAAGCATAAGACTATGCTCCATCATCCCCTTTAGATAACAAAGAATTTGCTTGGCAGCTTCTAAGTGCAAAATGCCTGGATTGCCACCAAACTAAGATACCAGACTGATAGCATACTGGATATCCAGTTGAGATTGAGTGGCAAATAGCAGAAAGCCAACAATGGAGAGATAGTAAAGATTACCAGCATAGTTCAGGTACTTAGCCTTTTTATCATCTGTCACTGGTGATTATACAGTTAAGAGATTATGTTTTACAGCCAGTGGTGTTGAGACAGGTATTGTATCTTCCATGCCAAAGTATACAAGCATCTTGCAGATATAAGCTGTCTGAGAGATATAAATGGTCTTCTCAGATCTGTTTTAAGTAATGACAAGACCAAGAATATGCCTGAGTTCACCTAGTTCAGTAATCTCAAAGTGATCACCTAATTTCAGTGTGAACCAGCATATCTTTCCAGAGTACCAGGGACTAGCAACTGCCATATCATCTATATAGACCAGTACCATCAATATGATCTTCCCACTTTTTCATAGCAAATACAAGCAGTTGTCAGCCATGGACTTAACAAAGCCAAGTTTAATGAGGACTTTATTTAACTTTATCTTCTACTGCCTTTCTGCTTGCTTCAGCATATAAAGTGCCTTTAGGAGTTTCTAGTATGTCTTTTCATTACCAAACCTCTTGAACTCCTCTAGTACTTGCATGTAGATCTCCTCCTTCAATTCTCCATTCAAAAAAGAAAGTGGCAACAATATCAATTTTCTCTAAGTCCTAGTCTAGGTAAGCTACTAAAGCCAAGAATATCCAAAGCATAGCAAATTTTGCAACTGATGCAAATGTTTCAGTGAAGTCTTTACTAGGAATCTGTGAGAAGCCTCTTGCAACAATACAGGTACAACACTTCTTGTTAGCACAAGGTTGTAAAGACTTCAGGCTTAACCAAGGTAGTTGTTCAGAAAGAACTCAATAGAGTTCTCTATTGGATTGTACAACTACTTATACAAATATCTATTGGTCTGTACACCTATCTCCCACACTCATATGACCCTTACTAATAACTATATATACCTATTACATAAGCTTTCCCACACTATTTATATCCCTCTTGTGTTATACTCCTGGATGTTATCTACTAGGTTGAGGAATGCATAAGAAATAGTTTCCTTTCTTGGGACTATCTCATAACACTTTTTGAAGTTCCTATCTTTATCTAATTTCTCTTTGTAGATAACCTTTTCAGAGACTGTACTTTTGTTCTCAGGTGATTTATCAACCCACTCAATGACATTGTTTTTGACTAAATTATTGTATTCAGTATTAATAGCTTTCTTTTACTACTTCAAGTGAGAGAACTGGCAAGCTTTAGACTATATCTTTGGTTCAGTAGATACTGCAATGGATGCAACAAATGCTCAACTACCTTCAATGGCAATTATATCTGGACCTAGAGCATTGAACCCATACTTGTAGCAACTTAGCTGGAGATAACTTAATCATACTCCAAGTCTGAGTTGACAAGGAGAACTTAATGGAGTTCCCATTGGATTCTATACACTACTTATACAACTACTACATGGTCTGTGCACTACTCTTCCCACACTCATCATGTGACTTCATCATGTGACATGACACTGTAACATCCTGACATGTGACTGTAATATGTGATATTTGTTATATAACACTTTTCTGTACTCCTTTCTTGTGTAGTAAGTCCAAATAAGAAGAAAAAGAAAAAGAAAAAAAAAGAAAAGAAATATAAATAATGACTTAGCTGTTTTGCCAAGTCATAACAATATTGATCCACTGGTTTTTTGATATGATTTGATAGGTCTCTCTTTGGTAAATTTGCCCACTTTGATGGTTTTGATATAGTAAGAGGCTGTTTAGAGAACTTGACAGATGAAGGTAAAGGTAGTAAATCTGGTTCAGGTGATAGATGAGGCAACAATAATAGTGTATGGTAAGTTAAAGTATCATTAGCAGCAATTGGTATAATATTGTCTGAACTTTGTCTTGATGTAATTGATGTAGCTGTGTCTTGATTGCTATTGATGGTATTGTCCACCAATCTGTTAATATCATTGGTAGATGGATATTTTATATTAACTTCAACTACAGCCAGATTACTAGGTGTCTTATCTTTAAAGAACCAAACATTGTACAAAGTTATCAGCTTGTTGTTTTCTAGATCCTCTAGTCTATAACCTTTAGTCTCATCAGACCACCATCTCAATATCTTAACTTTCACCACTCTTGACTCTAGTTTCCCTTTTCTCACTTCTTTTTGTACCTATGCCCAACCAAGCAATCCAAAGATCCTTAAGTATGATATATCAGATTTCTGCCCAGTCCAGGCTTCAAAAGAAGTAATCCCTTCTAGGTTAGAGGTAAGAGTCATTCTCTAAATGTGAACTGCATATATAAAGGCTTCATCCCAGTAGTGCAATTCAATACCTACTGTATGTAACATACACTGAACTATCTCAAAAAAGACAGCAATTGTTTGCTCTGTAATGCCATTTTGCTCTAGTAAGTAGAGATTTGTTGTTTTATGAAGAATACCATTTCAACAATAGAATAGGTTCATTGTGGAGCTTACAAACTCTGAACCATTGTTACTTCTGAACCATTGAACCTTCTTTCCAGATTGTCTCTTTAGAAAGGCTATCATGTCTCTTATAGCCACTCTAGCCTCCTTCTTTGACTCTAATAGCCCTCTAATAGCCTCTTCACAGGATAGTGGTAGCTAACCTCTACTACCACCAACACATAGATATAACTATTCCAAGTTGTAACTGACATTGGACCAGTCAAGTCCATTACAACAAGCTCTATTTGATCATACTTTGTTGAGCTCTGTTTGAGCAGGGGAAGTTAGTATGATTTTTCATAAGCATAGCTGCTACACAGATAATTAAAGGCCAAAGGAGACTCAATGGTAAGTCCTTTTACAATCCCTTGCCAATACATTGTATTAATCATATTGGGATTTAGATAACCCATTTTCCTGTGCTACAAGTATATCATATTGCTAGTAGCTACAAAAGCTTCATAATTGATCCTATCTTCGACCTAAATATGATACAGGGTACCATTTTCTCTAGCAAGCATTGTATAAAATAGCTCTTCACTATCAGTCTCAATAACTAGGTCCATTTTAATGCTTTGAACACTTGCTCTTTTTCTGTATAAAGCTCCAAGGCTCACAAGATTAGCTCCAAGACCAGGGACATGAATGACGTTATGAAGGACTACAGTGAGTATTCCAGCTGGTAATTTTGCCTGAAATCTCACTGATTCTTGACCAGCAATAGGAACTTGGTTATGACCACCAACAATAATGTATTGTCTAGTAGTTTGAGCAGGTGTATAAGAAGCAAAATAGTGTTGTTCATTAAACATATAGGCTGTAGCACCACAGTCCAGCAACAACTCTTTTCTTCCAATATTCTCTCTTACCATCAACATCCATTCAACTTCTCTTTCACCAAGATCCATCTTACTTCCAGGATGTAAATTATCAACAGTGTAATTTGCTGAATTTCTATTCTTCTCTCCCTTTTTATCCTTGTGCTTTGGACATTCTGGCATTCCACTCCAGTGTCCCTTTCTACCACAATCCTGGTAGATATCTTTAGGTTTAGGTTTGTGCTTTAGCTTCTTTTTCTTTTCTTCATTACTCCTACTATTTTGACCATCTTTCTGATTCAATTTTGACCACAGTGTCATGACTTGGTAAAACAGCTAAGTTATTATTTATATTTCTTTTCTTTTCTTTTTCTTTTCTTATTTGGACTTACTATACAAGGAAAGAGTGCAGAAAAGTGTTACATAACAAATGTCACACATCACAGTCATATGTCAGGATATCACAGGGTCATATTACATAATAAGTGTGGAAAAGTAGTGTACAGACCATATAGTAGTTGTATAAGTAGTATATAGAATCTAATGGGGACTTTATTGAGTTCTCCTTGTCAACTCAGACTTGAAGTGTGATTAAGTCATCTTAGGCTAAGTCACTATACACAGTGCCAACTGCTCTGTTATTATCTTCTTATTTCACTTCTCCAAGTTCTTATCATTCATCAATCTATCATATGTGGCATTCAACTCCATGATTGCCAAGTCCAAGATAAGTTTTGAGCCTTGACTAAATAATGACCGTTTGACCTCCTTCCACTCTACAGTGAATGGAAGTGAGATACAAATAGCATTAACAAAGTAGATATCATTGAATGGGACACTACACTCCAAAATACATTGCCTGAGAAGCATCATTGCTCCAATGTGGTCACTTATTGGGACATACTCATCCCAATGTTTGTTCCAAATTTCTTGGATATAGTAATGAACATTGACATCTTGTCTAGTGACAAAATGCAACTGGTATAGTCAATCCCACATGTCCTTCAAAGTGACAGCTCCAGATACATGTCCCCACTGGGAAGGGTCAATAGCACCCTTGATCAAACCCATAGTGGCACCATTGCTCTGCACCCAGGTACAATAACACTCCCAACCTTTTTCCCAACAGATATAATTTGGGGAATAGAAAAATGCATCTCCATCTTCATCTAATTCTGCAGTGGCAGAAGGCTTCAAGGGGGCAGGAGATTCAGACAGAGTAGAAGCCACTGTTGCCTTTGTAGTCGGTACAGGAGGAGAAGCAGGTGGTTTGGGAGGTTTAGGTTCATCTCCAGTTACGTATTGCCAGAGATAGCAAGCCTGGAGAGCAGCCTTCATCTGCTCAGACCAGGTAAAATAGTTTTGTCCAGTTAATTTTGGAAAAGACCAGACACTGGTAACTGGGTTGCGTTCGGGGGCCATAACCTT
>Ga0153977_1000348_pt1 | contig 11809 bp, 10 predicted proteins | sample TSGA061MetaG_FD_104710 | JGI IMG/M metagenome (GOLD analysis project Ga0153977, IMG submission 104710) | Attine ant fungus gardens microbial communities from Georgia, USA - TSGA061 MetaG | ecosystem: Host-associated > Fungi > Mycelium > Unclassified | place: USA: Georgia, Yuchi Wildlife... | reverse complement strand
TCACTACCCTGAGGCTGATAGACAAACTGAATATACTAATTAATCCTTGGAACAATACTTATATATTTATTGTGACTATCAACAGGCCAATTGGGCTCATTTACTACCCTTAGCAGAATTTATATTCAATAATGCTCTCTTGTTGACTACTAGGTTTTTACCCTTCTTTGCAAACAAAAGGTACTATCTCTACATACATTGTCAGCTAGCCTCTAACCTATTTTCCCTAGCTACCCAAACCTATGTTGCCAAACTGGACAAGATCCACAACTAGCTAAAAAGAATGATCAAGAAGTCCTAATGATATTACCAGGGACTAACAGACTCAAGAGGATCTTTACTCCCAGACATCCAACTAGGAGATACCATATTTGTGCTGGCCAAGTTTATAAATACTATCTGACCCTCCAGGAAACTTGCTGAAAGGTATTTAGATCTATTTGAGATAACTAGTAAACTAAGTCTGCAGTCTTACCAGATAAAACTACTAGACCACCTCTACTACATTTACCCAGTATTCCATATATTGTAGCTTAAACTAGTATCCCTTAGCAATATCTCTAGATGAACTAATCCACCTGTAATTATAAATAGTGATCTTAAATTTGAAATCACCCAAGTACTAGACTCAAAGATAAATTGCCACAAAAGAGTATTTCTCCTCTACTATATCTAATAGTTGGGCTATGAGAACACTCTAGATGAATTCTCTTGGCTAGATGCATTGGAACTCATTAACATACCCAAACTAGTACAGAATTTCCATCTACAAAACCCTGACAAACTAGGTCTAGACCTCAATTTTTTTACTACTTATCCTTATACCTGAACTCTAATTTACTAGTAGATAACCACCTTACTCACTTGGGTTACCAGTTCACATGCTAATAGGCCACAAGAACATAGCTTTGGGAGGAGGGCACTATTATATACTATAACATCTAAGCTATCAAAGGAGTAACAAGCTACCCTCTAGAACTCAACTTCTCTCTTGGTTCTAGCTCCACTAATAGAAACACTTCTACTATTCCAAATTGATCCCTCTCTTACTGACATATATATATATATACTATTTGGGCCCTTAAAAATACCCTTAGTCTTGTTCTCAACCTAGCAATCCTGTTTATTACTAGTCTAATAGGATTTTCCCCCTTGACTTCTAGAACCTTCCTCTGCAATGCTGTTACTCCCTCTCTAGTAGGGCTTGATAGTAACATTTACTTTGACAAGTTAGCTACATCAGCTTCTTATCTCAAGAAAGAGAAAGAAGAACCAGTACTTATTAAAACAAAACCTGATCAACCTATTCCTGTTACCTCCTATTAAACCAAAGCACTAGCAGTTACAGCTTTACCTAAAAAGTCAGATCAACAAGTTACAAAAATAAGAAAACCTAGTGAACATATACAACAATTACTTCATAATAAAGGAACTGCTTCAAACTGGCCATCTAATCCAATCATTTCCAAGGGAGTCCAAATTTCCCAACCATCTATTATTTCTGAGGAAGAGAAAGCAGCTGAGCAGATGATGTCCATAGATTACCTAGATAAGTATGCTTTGGCTACAGAAATCAGCAATGCAGAAACCTTTGAACTATAGTCCTTGAAAGAAGCCAAGAGTCAACCTGACTGGTCTCAATGACAAGATAGAATAAAAGAAGAGTTAGTAACACTCAAAGCAGCTAGAACATAGGAACTTGTTAACCTATCTGAAGGTACAAATATTATTGGCTCCAAATGGGTATTCTACATCAAAAAGGATACAAGTAGTATCATTATCTGTTATAAAGCTTGTCTTGTAGCACAAGGTTTTTTTCAAGTCCCAGATGTTAATTATTTTGATATGTTTATACCAGTAGCCAAACTACAATCTATTTATATCATTCTTGCCATTGTAGCTGAAGAAAACTTTGAGTTGCATCAAATTAACATCAAAAAAGTATATCTAAATATCAAACTCACTAAAAACAAAGATATTCATATGAAGCAGCTACCAGAATATATAGAAAAAGATACTAAAGACAAAGTATACTATTTATGGAAAATACTATATAGACTAAAGTAATCAGAACATCATTGGTACCAAAAACTAGTTGACATACTTATATACTATCTTGGGTTTATCCACTACTATATTAATAAAGCTATTTTCTACTGATTTATTGATGAAGACTTTGTTGTAATTCTAGTATATATAAACAACTGTACTATTGGATCAAATTTAATTGAGTATATTATACACTTCAAAAATTTAATCCAGGAACATGTTGAAATCACTGATATAAATTAGCTACATTGGCCTTTAGGATTAGAGATTACAAGAAATTACAAATTACATACCATCAATATCTCACAATACTCTTATATTGACTTTATCCTTCATCACTACAACTTTGATTGTCTTAAACCTATATCTATCCCAATGGATATATCCCTGAAACTATCCTCAGCCCAGTGTCCCAGCACTACTGCCAAGATTGCAAGAATACATAATATATTATACTATAAATGTGTTGGAGAGCTTATTTATATTATAATTGGCATATGCCCAGACATTTTCTATACTATCCAAACTGTATTGTGCTTCATGCATAACTCTGGACTTGAGCATTAGTAAGCTGTTGAAAGAATATTTTGCTATCTTAGTAAAACAAAAAACTTATAGCTCATCTATGGATATGATGTTATAAACCCTAAACTCCATGCATATAGTAATACAGATGGCAATATAGCTGAAGATTAACATATCTTATCTGGATATACAGTTCTTTTGAATGGTAGTGTAGTATCCTAGAGCACTAAAAAACAAGAAATCATTAGCTTATTTATTACTTAAAGTAAGTACATTACTGTAACTCATACAATGAAAGAAGTCCTCTGGTTGTAATCTCTTATTCATGAAATTTTTGGCATAACACTAGACCCAACAATACTTTATTCTAATAACAAATCAGCTATTGAACTCATAGACAAAAGAACATTGTTACTATGCATATACCAAGTATATTGATATAAAAGACCACTTTATCTGCTAGATTGTTGAAGAAGGCCAAATCAAGTTAGTTTACTGTCTAACAGATAAAATGATTGTAGACACTCTTACTGGAGCATTACTATTACCAAAAGTCAAGCACTTTGCTTCTATACAAAGTGGCAATTGTTCACATAGTAGAAACTGTTATATTTACAGGCTGTATCCTTGAAATCTTGTATTATCTATTATTGCTATTGTATTCAGAGAATATATATAAGTAGCTAGAACATGTACTGATACTTCAGTTATTTACACATAAAGACTAAGTATCACAAGGTATTTTCTTATATATAGTTATTTACACATGAAGACTGAGTGTCACAAGTTTATCATATTTCTACATTTATCTACTATCAGAACAATTAAACAGTAGAAGACTACTTAGACTTCTTTCAATTGCTGGTCTTAGATGCTAGTTACTCCAATTCAAGAACCCTTGTTGTCAAGTCTAGAAAGAACTATAAACAGATATCTAGAACCAAATTGTGACCATGCCAGTAGTATGCCCCAGTGATATAGATCTAAAGACATAGTACAAGATGGTCAAAAGAATAAATCAAGCTCACCTAGTAAACAAGACCTTCTAGTTCAACTAGAAGTAGCTTTCTCTCTGCTCTACTCCAGTATGTCCACTTTCTCTGTTGGTTGTTTGTCCTCTGTTAGCAACTGACTCAAGAACCTTAATATTAGGGATTAACTCAAGATAGCACTTTAAGGTTAGAAAAGAACTCAATGGAGTTTTCACTCAATTACAGTCTACTATATATACAAGTATACTATTTGTCCTTACTTAAACTACAAGTTGTCCATCAGCTATTGGTTTAACTCTAGTCCATGTCCATTCTATTCATAGCTTCTTGTCATAGTCAAGGCAACTCATGATAGTACCTCTCTCTTAAGGGTTTTTGTTCCAAGGATTTTTACAGCTTATCATATAGGTCTCATAAATTACCTATCTCATCTTCTTTGTCCTATTTTTCTATTCCACTCTCTTTCAATTTTTGTTCTTTTTGATTTTTTTTTCTTTGTCTTTTTTCTAAATTATTTCTAGTATTTGCTTTTTTTTTTGTTTTTTCTGTTTTTCATTGTTTCCAATTTCTCTTCAATTTTTCCCAATATTCCCTATTAAATTTCTTATTATTCTATCTGTATAATAACTTTGCTGTATATTGCCCTAGTAGTTTTCCTTCTTGATCTTCCTTAGTATTCTTCTTCTTTATTTACCTGATATCTCTCTTATATTTTTCTTCTTCAAATTTATTTACCAAATCTTGTATATTCCCCAAGTTTTCTCTTAGCTCCTATATATCTTCTTTTGCTATATACCCTTTTCATCACACTAGGTATTTATCTCTCTCTCTAAACTTTCTTTTGTTCAATATCTTCTCTACCTTATATTCTTCATCTCTATCAATTACTACTAGTGATAGCCATTTCTTTCTCTGACCCTCTACTTGATCTTTGTACTTATATACTCTACTGATATTAACTACCAAATGTATCTTTACTATACTTGACAAATCTAGTTCTATTGCATTTGTTGAAATTATTTTTTTTACTTAATAAGGTCTAACAAATCTTTCAGTTAATTTTTCTGATCTTCTTCCTTGCATCTGGTACTTTAAATCTTCTGTGCTCAAGAGCACTCAGTCTTCTACTCAATGTTCTTCTGCCTCACTTTTTTTTTAATCTGTATACTTTTTTATTTCCTCCTAACCTTTTCTCAGTACCACTTTTGCCCTCTCATGAACTTTCTTTATTCTTGTTGCAAATTCTTCTGCCTTCTCAAACTTCCCCTTTTTTCTCATCTCAAATCCTATATATGAGTCTCATCCAATATTTGCCTTAAATAGTGATACTTTTATACCAGTCTGTACTTTATTATTATATACAAACTCTGCTATTACTAACTAATCAGACCATTGCTCCTGCCTATGATTGATAAACATCCTCAGGTATTGTTTCAACTCCTGATTCATCCTTTCTATCTGTTTATTTGTTTATGGGTGGTAGACTATTGACAACTTTGTATCAATTCCCAACATATGACTCCATGGCTTTTCTGGTACTGTATTAGGCATAAGTTTTTCTACAGGTACCTTTGTACAATTTTTATTCCTTTAGCATATATCATATTCTTTTATATACTTTTTGACTTCTTTAGTGATCCCAGACCACCAAAAATTCCTCATTACCAGCTCTGTCTTTTTCACTATCTTCTATATTCTTCTACCAGTGTATTATAGTGTAGCTAAATTACCTTTGCCCTCAATTTCTTGTCCCTTGGAACATATACTTTTCTATCCCTCAACATTAATCCATCCTCTTCTTGCTACTATTTATTTTTTAATATTTTAACACCTGCTCATTTCATCTCTTTTATAACTTTTACTACCTTATTGTCTTTTGTCTCTGATTTTCTAATCTTCTCTAATAGGTCTATCTCTTCAATAACCACTTTTGTTACCTATATTACTCTAATTTCCAACTATTCTTCTTTTGCCAATACTTTATCTTTGTTATCTCTCTCTATTCCTATATACTAGTCTGAACGTTTACTAAGGCTGTCAGCTCTTTCCATACTGCTTCTTGGTATGTATTTCAGTGTAAAATCAAATCTAGACAAGTATAATATCTATTTTGCTTGTCTTCAATTCAATTTTTGACTACTCATAAAATACTTGAAATTTTTGTAATCACTTCAGATTTTAAATTTTGTCTGTATACTTTCTAGCAAGTGCCTCTGTTTTTCTAGATATTGAATTATTACTAGTATTTTCCTATCATGAATTTTGTAATTTTTTTCTATTTCATTCAACAATTTTGAAATAAAGACTATCAGCTTTTACTTATCATTTTTATATCTTATTGAGAGTATACCCTCTGTTATATATTCTGATGCATTTGTTTTTACTCTTATCTCTTTATCTAAGTCAGGCACCATTAATACTGGTCATATTGTATACCTTTTTCAACTTCTTAAATGCCTTCTCTTACTTTTCTCTCTAATTCTACTTCTTATTCTTTCTAACCAGCTTATGCAGCAGTTTAACTATTTTGGCAAAATCTTTCATGAATCACCTATAGTAATTTGCTAATCCCAAGAACTTCTGTATATCTTTAACCATTTTAGATCTTGGCTATTCCAGAACTCCTACTATTTTTTCTTTCTGTATTTTAATATCCTTTGTTTCCATTACTAATCCTAGAAAGTCAATCTTTTTAACCTTTCACATGCATTTCTCAGATTTCACATATAGATCATTTGTTTCTATTCTTTTCAGTACCCCCTCCACTATCTCATTATACTCTTTTTTGTCTTCTGTTTCTATCAATATATCACCTATAAATGCTACCACATCTCCTATACCTATTAGGTCTTTCAAAATATCGTTCATCATTGCTTGAAATGTTGCTAGTGAATTTGTGAGACTAAAAAACATTATAGTAGGCTTGTATACTCTAAGATACATTATGAATGCAATCTTCTACTTATTTTTCTTTTATCTATGTATTGTTGTATCTCCAGCACAAGTCTATTTTTGTAAACACCTTCTTTGTCCCTATGGTGTTGATTAAGTCCAAAATCAAAAATAGAGAGTAATTATTCTTAACTGTCTCTTTATTTAAATACCTATAATCTTATACTATTTTTTTTTCCATCCTTTTTTTCTACAAAAAATACTAGCAAAGTCTAAGGTGACTTTGAGAGTTTAATATACCCTTTTCTCAACTGCTTCTCCACAAATTCTCTCACTTTCACTTTTACTTTTCTCAATATCAAATATATTCTTCTTTTTCTTGGTATAAAATCTTCTTTCAGATTTATTACATAGTTTCAAGATTTTTTCACTAACATTCTTTCTAATTCTGCCTTCTCAAACACTTTAAGCCATTTGTGAAATTTCTGTGGCATTATCTTTCTTACTTTTTCTCTATTTAATTTGACTTTATCATTAAACTTCTTTTCCAATGATATTTTTTATCTATCTCTATCTGCCTTTTCCACTGCTTTAACTCTTTTTCCTATCTTTTTCCTTTTTTCTGTGTCTTCTTTTACTGCTAGACTTCTTTCATAGATTGGTGGGTATCTTATTATTTTGATCTCTTCCATCTTCTAATTTATCTTTGGATTATATGCTTGTAACCATAGCATACCTAATATAATATTCATTTTCCCTAGATTACATATATCCCTTATTCTTTCTATGTGATTTTTGTAATATATGTTTACTTTGGCCTAGTATATTATTGCTCCTCTGTTATTATTTGTACTATCTACATTTTTTACTATCACTGGTCTCTCTAGCTTCTACAGTCTAAATCTATGCTTTGCTGCTATCTTTCTATTCATAAACATTTCTGTCACACCACTATTCAAGAGTACTTTGACTGTTACATCTTCAAGCATATTTACCTTTCTACTCCAATATTCAACCACATCTCTTTCAACATCTTAAACATTCTTCTGATAGTCCTTTGGCTAACCTCCTTCTTTGCTATGCTTCTTGGAATCTCTATTTGTGTACTGCTCTGCTATACTTTTCTCTATGGGGCATACCACCACTCTTCAGTTTTACCACAGTTTTTTCTTTTCTGTTTTACATTCTGGATATACAATCTCTCTTTTTTTTTGTTCCAATACTTTTTCTCCTATTGTATCTCTTCTTCTATACTTTATACACTACACCCTTGTTATCTCTTCCTTTTTTACTTTTTTTTTTTTTCCATACTTCCTAGCAGAAGTCACACTGCATGTTTTTTACTTGTTTTTTGAGAAGAAATCCTTGCTTTCAGTTTTTGTAGGTTTGGACTTTTTTGCTTTTACATTTTCCACAATCCATATACATTGCTACTATCTTTTCTATCAATCATTCTCTCTCAAGCAAAAGTGTACCTTCTGGAGGTATGCTCTACTCCTTATAATATTCCTGTGCTTTTTTCTATATAGGATATACTGGTTTTTTTCTTGCTGTGTCTTTTGTGGCCTAGCCATATGCATTGCTTTCTTCTCTTTGTTTTTTCTTTTCTCTACTATAATGTTTGGGCACTTCTATTTGTAGTATCCCAGCTTCCAACACCTAAATACTTTTTTTCTTCTTCTTTAGTCTTCTACCTTTGTACTTCTACTTTCTCTCTTACACTATATCTTATTACTCAACTTACCAATACTTTAAATTCATTTTGGGGAATCAGTTTTTCTTTTTTCTTTTTCTTATTTCTACAGTTGTAGACCAGGTGCCTAAACCCTTTGTAGTTAAAATATCTCTATTTTTCTCTTTCTTCTAGTTTTGCCTTTAGTTTGGTGAGAGTACACTATTGGTTGAACATGTTGCTTATGAGTTAATTATACTTTTCTAAACCTTTGCATGTATAGATAATAATACATCCCCAGCATAAGGCTTTTACTGATTAAAAAGGTACAGATAATTTACTAAACAATACTATTCAATTGCTAGGTCAGGTCTTAAACATGATACTTGGGTTTGATACCAAGTTTCTACTATAGCAACTTAGCCTGAGATAACTTAATCATACTCCAAGTCCAAGTTAACAAGGAAAACTCAATGAAATCTCTATTAGATTCTGTATACTACTTATACAACTACTACATAGTCTGTATACTACTTTCCCACACTCACCATATCATGTGATCCTTGTGACATCCTAGTATATGAATGTGATATGTGATATCTATCATATAACACTTTCTCATACTCCTTTCTTGTAGTAAGTCCAAATGAGAAGAGAAAAAAAAAGAAATATAAATAATAACTTAGCTGTTTTGCCAAGTCATAATATCTACTAGCAGTCCCTAACTGACTACCAAGTTCTCTTTATAGTTAGGACCTGCTATCTGTCATAACTTGGCCAAATGGCTAAATCAATATTTATATTTCTTTTATTTTCTTTTTTTTTTCTTTAATTAGAAAATCAATAGACATATGAGAAGGGAATAACTCAAAAGAAATGCATGGAACTTTATAAATAAAAGTAAATACAAAGTATATATAAGTAGTATATAACAATTGAATAAGAACTCTATTGAGTTCTCCTTGTCAACTTAGACTAGGAAAGTGATTAAGTTGTCTCAGGCTAAGTTGCTATACTATTCAAAAAGACCAATGATCAAGCTGATTACCAATTGAGGACAATAAAAGAATATAGTTTAGGCAGGGTTCAAAACAAACAGTGTCTTGAGTATGAAATTGAGTTTTTCTATTAATGACTAACTTGAGAACCTTAAGTTAAGGTTAAATTCAAGGCAGTTCTTCAGGGTTAAAAAAAAACTCAATGGGGTTTTTGCTCAATTGCAGTTTACTATATATACAAGTACACTATTTGTTCTTGTTTAAACTATAGATTGTCTATCAGCTACTAGTTTGACTCCAGTCTGTATCTATTTTATTTACAGCTCTTTGTCATAGTCAAAGCAACTCATAACAGTTGTAGAATACCCCAGTAAATATTGGAGCTGGTATCCCAGAACTATTGGTAGCCTTAGATATTAAGATACACAGGATAGTATATTAGCACTTGCAATCTCTGCCTTTACATGAAAGCAGTAAGACAACCTTTAGTCAAAGAGCTCCACTTACTTTTAGTACCAGACACCAGATAGAATATTCTCAGTGTTAACTTTATAGTAGAGCTCTCTGAGTTCTCTAGATGTAATGCCATTATAACAGTCATGGAATTAGTGTCAGAGAAAGCCTATTTTATTCTGACACACACAATGGTAACTATAGAAGGAGCAGCAAAATTGTTCCTATACAACATGTGAAAATTCCACAGATTACCTGAGCATATAATCTTAGACTGTAGACCTCAATCTATAGTACTCTTTACAAGAGAACTTTACCAACTACTAGAAATACAACTGGCATTTTCTACAACTTAGCATCTACAAATAGATGAACAAATAGAATATGTTAACCAAAAACTTAACCAATACCTACACCTCTTTATCAATAAGCAACAAGATAACTGGTATGACTTATTGCCTATAGTAGAGTTCTAGCACAACAACTATATAAATGCTTCTATCCAGCAAACTCCATTCCTGCTTGATACTAAACAAACTCCTACATAGGTTTCAAACCTAGGTAATATTCCTCCAGATTAGAGATGGTGAACAAGTTCATGAAGCAAATAGAGGTAGTAGTCAAAGAGATCAAGTCTGCAATTTGGAAAGTATAAGAGAACATAACCCAATATTACAGCCAAAGAAAATCTCCTATTCTAGTATTTTATTCTAGAGATCAGATATTCCTTGATACAACTGATATAAAGACTACACATCTATTACAAAAGGTTACTTACTTGATTTGTGATTAATGAATATAAATTCAAAAAAGGCTTAGAAGTGAAATTTAGATAGTGACAAAAGATGTTATTAAGTCTAAGGTTTATTATCAGATATAGAGTCCTTATATACATGATCACTACCTATTGTTTTATATATAAAAGTTCTATTGTTCTTGAAATAGAGATAATCTAACCATCTTAGGGCAGTCCTTTGTTCTATTTAAGAACATATAATAATTTATAGGTAATAGATTAGTATTATATACAAACATTAAGGACCTTATATTTCTATGGGATTTTATTGCCTTAGGATTTATTTATGGCCAAAAGAAGCACATTAAAGAGAGCTTCATGATGAATATTGAAGCAAACAATTATGTTCAGCAGTTTCCAAGATATTAGCAATTTAGTATTTAGTATTTGGTACCTTGGAGGTCATTGACTAATCTGCTAATAATTCAGTAAATACTAATTGCTTTGAGACATTTTTAGTATTGTTGGAAAGGTCTTCTTAAAGGCTTTTAGTGGCCATTTGAATTGTCAAAATTGGTTGAGTATTCCTGGAGTTATGGTCCAAATGAAGTTTATAACAATACTTCTCTCTGAAACTATCATATCATCGTCTTAGACTCTTTGTAATAGAATGACCTCTTATCTACCATCTCAAGCTGCCCCATACAATGAAGAAGCTCTATCCTATGTTTAACATAGTGAAGCTGTCTACCACCTTAGACAATCTAATCTCTAGAAGAAGACCTAAGTTTCTGCTACCATCTATTGTCATTAATAAAGAAGAGGAGTGGAAGGTAAAAGAGATCTTGGACAGTTGCTGGCATGGAAGGAGATTTTAGTTCTTAGTTTTTGATAAAGTAGAAAGAATTCAAAAGAGAACACAACTCTTGGAAAATAGTCTTTGATGTTCCAGTACCAGATCTTGTAGTAAAATTCTATCACAACTATTCTATGGTCCCTAGTTTTGTGTACTATAACTAAGATAGCAATTTGACACCTATGAAGATATCAACTCAGTTTTTTAAGTGCAGAACTTATATATTCTAAGTACCTGTTAAGATGTCAACTAGATATAGTCAGTACTTGTAAATAGTCCAGAAAATATAACAATATTCATTTTAGTCCTTTAAGTACAAAACTAAGGTATAAAAAGCTACAGTAGGTGAAAAATCTCCTAGCTTACTAATTTACTGATAACAGCCATCAGCAATAAGAGATATAAGACAAATAAGAAAATGACTACAAAAAACCGTAATACCTAGATATATTTGTTGAGTGAACTTTGATGCAATTTTTCATTTCAGAACTATTGCTTTAAGATACAGCAATTTTGAAAAGAGAGTAAATGTAAAAGAACCCTATTAATACCATCTCTGGAACACTAGATCTATTTTCTAGAACAACCTTGTGTCTAATTAAATATTACATAGTAATATTTAATTGTCTTTAGCTT
>Ga0153977_1000336_pt1 | contig 11991 bp, 10 predicted proteins | sample TSGA061MetaG_FD_104710 | JGI IMG/M metagenome (GOLD analysis project Ga0153977, IMG submission 104710) | Attine ant fungus gardens microbial communities from Georgia, USA - TSGA061 MetaG | ecosystem: Host-associated > Fungi > Mycelium > Unclassified | place: USA: Georgia, Yuchi Wildlife... | reverse complement strand
GCCTACCACATGATCACTACCTATTGTTCTACATATAGGAGTGCTATTGTTCTTGAAATAGAGATAACCTAACTATCTTAGGGCAGTTCTTTGTTCTATTCAAGGATAGATGATAATCTATGGATAAAGATCAGTGTCATGTGCAAATATTAAGGACCTTGTATCTCTATGGGATCTTATCACCTCTGGATCTATTTATAGCTGAAAGAAGTGCATTGAAGAGAGCTTCATGATGGTCATTGAAGCAAACAATTATGTTAAGTGGTTCCTAAGATATCAGCAATTTAGTGTCTGGTGACTTGGTGAATACTGATTGCTTTGAGACACTTTTGGTACCATTTGAAAGGTCTTCTTAAGAGCTTTTGGTGGCTATTTAGATTGTTGAAATTGGTCAAGTATTCCCAGAGTTATGGTCCAAATGAAGTTTGTAATAGCTACCTCCTATATGTTCACAAGCCACAACCACTTCATAAAGTACACAGAGTCTATAGAAGAATCTGTAACTGTTGGAGGTCATAATTGTGTCTCTGTGGCAGGTTAAGGTTCTGTCTGTTTCTCAGTACTGCTTCCAAAAGGCCATCTCAACATAACTCTTCATGATATTCTTCATATTTCTTATCTGGGTACAAACCTTGTTAGTCTTGGTGCTCTACATCATCAGGGAGTATCTGTGAAAAGTCTTGATAATAGCTTAGTACTCTCAAAGAATAGTGAAGAGCTCTTTAGAGCTTCCTTGACAGGCTCAACTGGTACTCTTTATCACATTTAATGCATGCCCCTAGCTAGTGACATAGCTTACCTTGCTGAAACCCCAGGCAGCATGTGTCTCTGATACTGTTGCATGGAACACTTGAGTCCTTGTGCTATTAGTTCTATGTGCCATCAAAATCTTGTTAAGAGTCTAGATATAAACATACCTTAAGATTTTGACCACCTATACAGTGGATGTACAAATAGAAAACTGCATTGCCTTCCCTTCTCTAAGTCCAGTAATAACCAATACTCCAAGATAGAGCTGGTTATTATGGATCTCACTGGCCCTATGTCCATCCTGACTTGGGATGGATTTTTGGATGTACTAGTCATTGTTGAGGTCAGTTGTTGCTATCCAGTGGAAAGGCTATTGTACACCAAAGAAGACACTGGTGTTGCTATCCACAATATGATAGCCATACTTAAAAGGCAGTCTGGACTTAAAGTTCATTGTTTTTGAAGTAACAATGGATCTGAATTTGTTAATGAAATGATGGAGATCTTCTATCATTGCAATAGAATCATCCATGAAACAACAATCTTTTACACACCTGAGCAAAATGGTATAGCTGAATAAACTATAGCTATATTCTTTGAGATGGTTCAATTGATGCTATATACTGCAGATGTTGGCCTGTGTTACTAGAGAGAAGCATTTATCTATACCATTTATATCCAGAGTCTTTCCTCTACCATTGGATTGTAAGGTACTGTATTTTATGAAGCATGGACTGGTCATAAACCTAATGTATCCTATTTGTATGTCTTTGGCTCTCTTAGATGGGCCCATATCCCTAAGCAAGTATGAAAGAGAAAGTTAGAATCACAAGCTGTAAAAGTTAGAATACTTGGATGGTGGGTAGATGAAGCTAAAGGCTACTAACTTAAAGATCTTGCAAATGGCAAGCTTATTGCCTCCTGGGATGTTTGTTTCTTTGAAGATAATTTGCCAAGTGAGTTAGCAGTCATTGAGGTTGGAAACTCTACTAGTGACAAATATATCAATGAGTTCATCAACAATACAATAGAAAAGGACATGTAAGGGCAACTGGAGTGGAGTGGACTCTAGGAGAATTCTTAGCTAATATTGTACTCCTATATTATGTTACAACTTACCTCTAGGAGAATCCTTAGAGTTTAGGATAAAGCTCCTGGAGATATACTCTACAATATATACTGTTACAGCCTGTCTGTCCCTGATCCTACAGTTCTGTCTAGCAGGGTCAGGAGTTGCCAAGTTGAGCTAGTGGAATCAAATATTATATAGTAATATTTAATTAAGTACAGGGTCGCTCTAGAATTTGAGTCTAGTATTCTAAGGATAGTGTTGGTAGGGTCCTCTTACAGGACATTACCAAACCCCAAGTTGAAAATGATATTTCTACCACTACTAAAAATTCCCCTTCCTTGTCTACAACTTCTCTTCCAGACATCCCCAAAGATTCTGCACCCTCTAAGGTCATGATGTCCACTGAAAACTCATCTATTTCTCCTCTATAACACTCTGGTTGTAATCAAAAGTTGCCAAGCTATTTTGTACTATCCACATTTGATAATACCACTATAAAGGGTTCTGTTAATATTGCCTTTGTAGCCATGGCAAACAAATCAAGGACTTACTAGGAGACAATCCACTTCCCACACTTAAAGCAGTAGAAGATGGCAATACAATCTGAGTACATGCAATTACATAAACTCAATGTCTTTGAGGTTGTTGATGGCTTACCTACAGGTAGTAGAATTGTATTTCACAAAAAACATAATAGATACAGCAGCTTACTCAAGTTCAAAGCTTGAATTGTAGCCAAGGGTTTCTCACAAGTCTCTAGTGAAGATCTCACTGGTATCTTTTCCTCTATTGCAAAGTTCTCCACTCTCTGGACTTTCTTCTCCTATGTGGCCTATCTTGATTGGGAATTACATCATATCAATATTGTTGCTGTCTACTTACATGGTCCTCTAGATAAAAACATATATATGACTATCTCTGAAGATATTGAAGGCTCTGGTTCTGGACATTACTGGAAGCTCAAGAAAGCACTTTATGGTCTAAAGCAAGCCAGAAGACAGTGGGAAAAGTGTCTCCATGAAGTACTAACCAAATTTGGATTCTCTTGAGCTCTCTCTTGTAAGACCTTAGATAGTAACAACTTAGATCCACTTCTAGTCTAAGTTGACAAGGAGAACTTGATAGAGTCCTTATCTGATTGCTATATACTACTTATACACATTCTGTATTTACTTCTATTTATAAAGTCCTGCACCTCTCTTTTGAGTCATTCCTTCTCATACATCCATTGATTTTCTAATAAAAAGAAAAGAAAAAGAAAAGAAATAATGACTTAGCCATTTGGCTGAGTTATGATACCACCCCCCTTTCAAAGTTCCTCATCTTGAGGATTTTACAATTCATAGTCAGGGTCAACTATGTTGCCCATTTCATCTTCATCTTCTTCTGTCCATTCTCTAATCTCTGGTTCTTTTTGCTTAATTTCTTCTTTTTCCTCCCAAATCATTTCTAAAGTTCTTCTTCCCCTTGCTTGTCCCCCTTTCCATTGTCTCCAATTCCTTTCTAATCTTCCTCAATATTCCTTATTATACCTCTTGTCTGACTATCTGAATAGTTTCTTTGCCATAAATTGTTCCAGTAGTTCTTCTCTTCTAAATATTCCTTCTTCCCTTTCTTGTTGTCTTATATTTTCCATATTCTGTCAATATTCTTTCTCAAGTTCTTCAACTGCTTCCTTTGTGTTTTCCAAGTTTTCTATTCCTTCCCAAGTATTGGATTCAGCTGTGAACCCTTTCTACCATACCAAGTATTTATTCTTCTCTCTCATTTGTCATTTGTTCAGAATCCTCTTGACCTCCCTGTCACAGTTGTACTATGGACCAGTAGTCATATACTGTATGGTTTACCACTATACCAAAAGGGCGACATTAGCAAGGCTACTTGTTAATGAGGGTCCAGCTATTTATGTAGTTCTTTGAACAGGTATTTTATTATACCTCTATGTCACTATTTAGTAGTCACTTTTTTGTGATGCAACCACACTTCTCTTAACATTTTGAACATTCTTCTAATATCCCTTTGGCTAACCTTCTCTATTGCTGTGCTTCTTGGAATCTCTGTCTATATGCCATCCTGCTGTACTTTTCCCTCTATGGGATATACCACCACTCCCCAGTTCCACTATGGTTTCTTCTTTCCTGTTCTACATTCTGGGCACAGGATCTCTCTCCTTTCTCATTCCAACACTTTTCCTCCTATTGTGTCTTTTCTTTCTTACTTTATACACTGCACCCTTATTATCTTTCCCCTCTTTGCTTTTTCCTCTCTCCAGTTCCATGCTTCCTGGCATAGGTTGCACCACATGTTTCTCACTTGTCTCTCAAGGAGGAATTCTTGTCCTTGGTTTTCATGGATTTGAACCCCCTTGTCTTTACATCTCCCATAGTTTACATATGTTGTTACTATCTCTTCTGTCAACCATCCTCTCTCAAGCAGAACTGTACCTTCTGGAGGTATGCTCCCCTCCTCACAATATTCCTGTGCTTTTTTCTATGTGAGACATGCCAGTCTCCTCTCTTGCTATGCCTTTTGTAGCCTGGCCACACACACCACCTTCTTGTAAGGGTGACCAGAACAGCTCTAGGAGAAACCTTAGTATATAAATAGACTCTGGGATATGTTTACAACTCACCTCCAAGAGAAACCTCAGAGAATAGGATAAGGCTCCTGGAGGGTAATCTACACTATATATACAACTCCCCTAGTTACAGAACATCTCAGCAGTCAGGGACAGGAATGCAGAGAAGGGCAACTAATTAAATGTGAGGTAGTTATTATTTAATTAGTTGCAGGGTTGTTCTGGTGTACTACCACTAGTACATCAGGAGTGGAGTTTGGTATGGTTCCCTTATACTTCTCTCTTTTTTTTCTCTCTCTCTCTGCTACAATGTTTGGACACTTCCATTTATAGTGCCTTATCCCTCAACATCTAAAACACTTCACTTCTTCCTTCTCTCTTTCCTGCCTTCATACCTTGACCTCTTCTTTTATTCTGTATCTCATCACTTAATTTGCAAATACTTCAAACTTGTTTTTGGGGATCAGTTTTGCCTTTTCTCCTTCAATACTATTCCTATAGTTACAGGCCAGATGCCCAAACTTCCTACAATTGAAACATTCTCTCTTTTCTCTTCCTTCTAGCTCTACTCTTAATTTGGCAAGGGCCTGCTGCTGGTTGAGCATGCTACTCATTAAAGAGTTGTATTGTTTAAGAGACATGGTATTATGTCCCTCAAGGTTGAATAAGGTTTTGATCTCACTAATTACTGCTACATCTGTTGGGGTACAAGATCTTCACCCAACCAGATACTTACTGCTGTACTGACTACTGCCCTAATCAAATAGTAAATGATTACCTCAAGGAGAGAGTCTCTACTCTAATAGCACCTTCCTAAGGGGTCAATGCTATTCCTCTGTGTGTATGGATAACAATATACCCCTAGCACAAGGTTTCTACTAATCAAAAAAAGATACAGATAATCTACTTGACAACACTATTCAATTGCTAGGTCAGGTCTTGAATATGATACCTGGGTTTGGTACCAAGTCTCTACCAGCAGTCCCTAACTGACTACTAAGTCCTCTTTACAGCTAGGGTCCACTATTCAAAAAGACCAGTAATCAAGCTGATTACCAATTGAGGACAATAAAAGAATAAAGTTTAGGCAGGGTTTGAAGTGAACAATGCCTGAAGTATAGAATTGAATTCTTCTATCAGTGACTGACTCAAGAACCTTAAGCTAGGGTTTAACTCAAGGTCATACTTCAGAGTTAGAAGAGAATTCAATAGGGTTCTTGCTTAATTGCAGTCTACTATATATACAAGTACACTATTTGTTCTTGTTTAAACTACAAGCTATCCATCAGCTACCAGTTTGACTCCAGTCTATGTCTGTTCTATTTATAGTTTCTTGTCATAGTTAAGACAACTTATGACAGGTAGTAAGCAAACAGTTGGTTAGTTATATAATAAGAGTGTATCAACCAAAATTGCAAATAGACTAATTATTAGGTCTAATAGACAGGTCCAGTCATACTGTATAGATAGAAAGCATTGATTTCATTGATTAACCAAATCTGTACACTATGGAATATTAAATATGGTCCAAGGATCTGTCTACTTTGACTTATAGCACTAATAAATTGTACATTAGATTGAGTATAGTCAACAAATTTCCTACAACTTTAGTTGGGTTGTAAGCTTGTACCAAAGATAATTCCAGATCTCCTATCTTCACCTGCAAGGGTTAGGAATTGTGGTACCCTGTGTAAGAACTTAGACTGTGACACCTTAGAACTACTCCTGGTCCAAGTTAACAAGGAGAACTCAATAGAGTTCCCATTCAATTACTATATACGACTTATACACATTCTGTATTTACTTCTATATATAAAGTCCTGTACATCTCTTTTGAGTTATTCCCTCTCATGTATCCATTGATTATTTAATTAAATGAAAAAGAAAAGAAAAAAATATAAATAATGCCTTAGCCATTTTGGCCATGTCATGATACTCTATGAGTAATAATTTCAGGAGGTTTAGGTTTCTATTTTGTATCAAACCCACCTTTTTGATAAAACTGTCTTTCTTTACCTCTGCCTGATCAAAAATAGCAACAACAATCAAAGGAGAATCATACTAGAGTCTTGGCTCAATATTGCTCTTGGAATGTCTGTTGTCTATCAAGCATCTCTCAGAGGAGGCAGGGCAATAAAGATAGTATATAGTTGAAGCTCAACAATCAACAGGCAAGAAGTCCAAACAAAGTGAGTCATTATATTAATAATAAAATCTACCAGATACACACCTGAAGTCTAAACAAAGTGAGTCAAACTTTAGTATAATGATAAGTACAGTTATATATGGCTATAAAAATTGTTGTGATAACTAATAGGAAAATTTTCATAATGAAATAAAGACAAAATCAAACTAACTATAGTTCTGGCTATTGAAGAAATCCCAAAACCAGTCTTGAGTTGCACTCTTTGACACTTTTACTCAATGAGAGACCTTAACAACTCTAAGAACTTCATGAAATTTTTTGAATGCCTCATAAGGTAGAGCCTTGGTAAAGATATATATAACCATTTGATGGATAGGGATATAGTGTAATTTTATTTCATTCTTGTCAATATGTTCTCAAATAAAATAAAAGCAAATATTGATGTGCTTTGTTCTAGAGTGAGAAATAGAATTTTGGGCAAGGGTCATTGCACTCTGGTTATCAGCATGTACTATGGTGGCCTGAGCTTAAGAATAACTGACTTTCTTAAGAAGTTTTTGAAGCTATACTGCCTCCTTTGTTACATTTGCTGATACCATATATTCAGCTTCAACTAAGGAGGTAGCAACAGATACCTGTTTCTTTGAAGACCAAAAGACACATCCTCTAGCTATATCAAAAAAAAAACCTCCTACTAATTGCCTTGTATCAACATCACCAGCCCAATCTGAGTCAGTTCAACCAATGACATCAACAGCTTCTCTTCTATGATATCCTAAAACTAGGGAAAAATCCTGAGTGCCTTTTAGATAGCAAAAAATATGTTTTGCAGCTTCAAGATAAGGAATACTAGGATTTCCACTGAACTGAGTGATAAGGTTAACAGAGAATTGGATATCTGGGTAGGTTTGAGTGGCATATAACAATGAGCCAACCAGTAATAGATAGTAAATGCCTCTGGAGAAACTTGAGTACTCATTCAGTTCAGCTTTGGAAAATAGAGACTAGGATGTAGATAAACCATATTTGACAGCCAAGGGGATGGAGACAGGCTTTGTGTTGAGCATTCCAAACCTTGTGAAAACTTGTGTAATGTAAGCAGACTGATTAAAAGATATAAGATGATTGGAGCTATCTTGAGTGACCAGGATACCAAGTATGAACTTCAATTCACCCAGATCCATTATTTCAAAATCCTCTGACAAGTTCTGCTTGAATAAAGTGATCTCAGATATTTCTTTTCCAGCAATAGCCATATTGTCAATGTAGATCAAGACCATCAGGATAATTTTACCATGCTCCTAGAGAATATAAAGACAGTTATTGGCTATTGCACAAGTGAAGCTAAGCTTAGTCATCACCTGATGTAAGTGTTTCTTCCACTGTTGACCTGCTTGTTTCAACCCATATAGTGCCTTTCTAAGCCTCCAAAAATTTTGACCACTTCCATATTTCTTAGCAAGTCCATTAGGTACCTTCATATAAATTTCTTCATCTAAATTCTCTTGAAAATATGCTCCAACAATACCAACTTGATGAAGTTCAAGATCCAAAAATGCAGTAAGTGCCAGAAAAATTTATAGTGTTATGAATTTTGCTACTGATAAGAATATCTCTGTGAAATCTAGACCTAGCACTTACAAAAAACCTTGAGCAACAATCCAAGCCTTGAATTTTAGATGGTTTCCATGGCCATCCAACTTTTTCTTGAATACAATGCAACTGCTGACAGCTTTTTTGTTATTAGGTAATTGTTCAACTGACTCAAAAACTTGAGCTTTGACTAATTGGTTGAACTCAGACTTGATAGCTTTCTCCTACTGTTTTGAGTGAGGTGACAGTAGAGCTTCCTTCAGTGTTCTTGGTTCAGAAGTCATAGCAATAAAAGCAAATACAGTGTTACTGAGGTAAGTAGATTGATCTTCATTATGAAACTTGGCAGGCAGTTGATAATTTCAACTCAAAGGCTCTTTTTTGGGTAGATTTTTCCACTTAGAGACCTTTTTTGGTGCAGAAGGAGGTAATAGCATCTCTTTGACAGGCTCTGTCACACCCTGGTAACACCCTGTTACATCACACTTGCTGAATGCTTATCTTAGCAAAGTCTTGTCTTGGCTATACAATAGAGCTGAACTTCTATCAGATGACTCATTTTGATAAATAGATCATATATTAAGTAGTTAGGCTATTTAGTTTCTCCTTAGCTTTGTTATCCACTAAGTCAGCTCCCATTGTCCTAGTTCTCCTCTTCTATCTCTGGAATACAGCAGTTATTTAACCTAGAGTGGGTGAGCACAAAAGGTAACACAACTTTAAAGGTTGAGGTTACACCCACCTCCCTCTCCAGAGCCTGGCTTAGAAGGAGAAGCAGATAGATGACTTTTAGGTAAGTGTACCTTAGTTGGATCAGGAGCCAAAATTGATGAAGTAGTGCTGTCTATTGATATTGTATTGTTGACTAGCTTGTTAATGTTCTCTGGAGGGAGTGGTATATTTTCAATAATAGCCAGATCACTTGGTAAGGAATCTTCAATAAAATCACCATTACAAGAGCTGATTAATTTTCCAGGAGTTTCTAGATCCTCAATACAATATCCCTTTGACTCATCTGTCTACCACCCAAGCATCCAAACCTTTACTGCTTGAGAATACAGCTTCCTATCACATACTGGTTTTGGTACATAGATCTATCCAATTGATCCAAAAATTCATAAGTAGGATACATCTGGCTTTCATCCTGTCCAGGCTTCATGGGGAACCATAGAATCCAATCTAGAGGTAAGTAATAAACTTCAAATATGAATGGCATACAGGAATACTTTTCTCCAGTACCTTAGGCTCAAACAAGCAGAATATAACATATATATGACCATCTTGAAGATAATGGCTATAGCTCTTTCAGCAATGCCATTTTTCTAAGGAAGATAGGGTAAGGTTATCTCATGAATGATACCATTGTACTAACAAAATTTGTTTATAGTTGAGTTAATAAACTCCAAACTGTTGTCACTTCACAACCTTTTAACTTTGAGCCCAGACTAATATTCCAACATAGCAATCACATCTCTAACAGCACCTCCAGCTTCCTCCTTTGACTTCAAGAGATATCCAACAGGATACTAGCAACTGACTTCAATGACAATAAGAGTATAGACATAGTCATCCCAGATCAGTACTAATATTGGACCTGTTAAGTCTATGATGACTAATTCTATCTTGCCATATTTTGTTTTGCTAGTTCCAGGCATAGATTTCCTGTAAGATTTGCCATGAGCATATCTAGTGCAAATATGATTATAATCATCAGGTACTGTGAGATCAAGTCTATTAACAAAGCCCTTCTATTCTATCAAGTCGATTGTTCTAGGGCCAATATGTTCTATTCGATAATGCCAGAGTTTTATAGATCCTTTATAAACAGAAAATGCAGTGTGATTGGTATCTTCAGTATATGTGATGAAGTACAAGAAACTACCAATATTCTTGAAAACAGCACAGAATAACTCTTGACCATCTAGTGAGATGACAATCCTATCACTTTGGCTAGAGTAAAAGTGTTAAGACTTTAGACCACAAGGGTGAATATATGCTTCAACCTTGAGCTTATATTAACACTTGATATCTCTTTATCCCTCTACAAAGGGTCTGGTTAAGGTTTTCAGAAGAGTTATATTGAAAGAATGAATATCAAGGCTTTTAGTCACACTCTGCAAGTTAGTCCTAAGACTGGATAAAATATAGGGTTCCAAGAGAAGTAGGTTTTTAGATGAACCATAGAAAGAGAGAACTTGCTATTTCCTTCTCTTTCTGGATTGTATTTATCCTAACTAGTGATATCACAAAAACTATTATCCTAAGTACTAGTAAGTAACAGTAAGTGACTAGTTGAGTCAGAGTCTATAAATAGATTAGTCTAAGGTTTCTCTATTTATCTTAAAGTTCATAACTATTATAAGATTTGTCTATAATCACCTCAAGGTTTATCTAACATTTCTCCTGTAGTCCAATATCTATAATTAGTCCAGTCAAGTGTAAAGTCCAGCCTAATCTTGATGTGCTAACATATCATTCATTACACCATCTTTGTCTTTCTTATCTTTTACTACCATTATCTCTTCTACCATCTACTTGTTATCAGTCCAGAGCTGATAATAGTAATAGTTCCAATGTAATTCCATAACAAAGAGGCTCCTTTGTATTGTAAAATACTCAAACTGACTAAATTTGCTGATTTGCCTCTACTACCTTAACTTAAGCCACCTTTCTTTCCTTTCTGAGGACATATTGGACTCTAATGACCTTTCTGACTACAGATGTAACATATATCATCAGGTTTTGGGTTAAGGGTCTTCTTTTTGAATTTTTTCTTCTTTCCAGTAGTGTTTCTATAGTTTGAAGCTCTCTGTGATTTAGCAACAAGTGCCAAATGCTTAGTCTTCCTTTTATTTTGAGTTATGCAATCATATAGACTATTCAAGCTTATCATTGCTTGAGACAAGGTGAGACTTGACCCTTTTTCAATAAGAGATATCTTGAGAACATTCCATTTGACATTGTTACTCAGAGGTAAGTGAAAAATAGCATAGACCAGCATTATATCATCCATAGTACTTTTTTCTTTGACAATCCAATGATGAATATTGATTATCTTTCCAATATGGTCAGGCATAGGGGTAACACCATCCTAGTTCATGCTCCAGATCTCTTCTACAATTGTGGAAACATTAAGGCTTTGTTGGTCTTTGATATTGATCTGATGAAAGATATTCCAGATCTTCTTTGAAGTAGACAAGTTTGCAACATGACCAGACTGAGTAGAATCAATGGAACCATTCAGTAACCCCATAACAGCACTATCCATTTGCAACTAGGTTTTGTACTACTCTCAGTCCTTTTTCTAACTCTTGTATTCTGTTGATGTTCTATCAGACAAAAGGGGGGTAGATTTGACAACAGTAGGCATATCTTCTTTACTATTGATATATAGCTATAAAAATCATGATTGAAGAGCAGACTTCATGCTAGCAGCCCAAGAGTTATAGTTGGAGCTATTGAGTTTAGGGAAATGAAGAGTGTTGGATATGTTAATGTTAGTTTCAGAGATAGAGCCCATAACCTCTCAGAGGAGGCAGGCAATAAAGATAGTGTGCAGTTGAAGCTCAACAATCAACAGGCAAGTACCTGAAGTCTAAACAAAGTGAGTCATTATATTAATAATAAAATCTACCAGGTACACACCTGAAGTCCAAAAAAAGTGAGTCAAAATTCAGCATAATAGTAAGTACAGTTATATATAACTATGAAAATTGTTGTGATAACTAATAGGAAAATTTTCATAATAAAATAAAGACAAAATCAAACTAACTATGGTCCTGGCTATTGAAGAAATCCCAAAACCAGTCTCAAGTTGCATTCTTCAACAGCATCTTCTCTTTCTCCTCTATC
>Ga0153977_1000332_pt1 | contig 12078 bp, 11 predicted proteins | sample TSGA061MetaG_FD_104710 | JGI IMG/M metagenome (GOLD analysis project Ga0153977, IMG submission 104710) | Attine ant fungus gardens microbial communities from Georgia, USA - TSGA061 MetaG | ecosystem: Host-associated > Fungi > Mycelium > Unclassified | place: USA: Georgia, Yuchi Wildlife... | reverse complement strand
GTGTTCCTCATGGTCCAGTTCATGCGAGGCCTCCCGGCCGAACTGGACGAAGCGGCGCGCATTGATGGTGCCGGGCACGCCCGGATCTTCGGGTCCATCATGCTGCCGCTGATGAAGCCCGCACTGATCTCCACCTCGATCTTCTCCTTCATCTGGAGCTGGAACGACTTCCTGGGCCCATTGCTGTACCTGAACACTCCCGAGAAGTACCCATTGCCCCTGGCTCTGCGGCTCTTCGTGGACCAGACCCAGAGCTCCGACTATGGCGCCATGATCGCCATGTCCGTGCTGGCGCTCCTTCCCGTGCTGGTGTTCTTCCTGGTGTTCCAGCGCTACATCGTCGAGGGCGTTTCCACCCAAGGACTCAAGGGCTAGGGGAACGGACAATGAGCACCATTGGCACGTCAACCGGAACACCAGGCATCCCGGTCAACCGTTTTGCGCTGTTCTCCGAAACCATCCTGGCCGGAGTCATTGTTCTCCTCCTCTCCGTTCCTCTGGTGACGGCGCCGGCTGCCTATGCGGCCGGCGTCGCCCATCTGGAAAGGCACCTCAGCGGCAGGGACGATTCGCTGCGCAGCTTATGGGGGAACTTCCGTAAGGCGCTGCCCGGCAGTTGGAAGCTGGGAATCACGACGGCGGCAGCCGCCGTCGTGATTGTCCTGAACCTGCTGCTCGCGCTGGTGGGGCAACTGCCGGGACGGGCTGCGATCCTGCCCGCCACAGTCATTCTGGCGGCAGCCGGTGCGGTGCTCCTGCTGCGCACCACGGCCAATTGGAGTGGCCAGCTGGCATGGAACGAGGACGAGGGCGATGTGCCCGCGGACGTTCCGGGTACCCAGCGCTGGGCGGCGGCGTATGCCGGCGCGAAGAGCGATTCGCTGCGTGACTGGAGTGGCTCGCTGCTGCTTCTCGCCGCCTTGTTGATGGCCGTTGTTTTTGTCTGGATGCTGCAGGCGCTGTTCGTGATCGTGCCCGGAACCCTGGTGCTCGCGGCAGCCGCCATCAAGATCCGATCCCACCGCTAGGCCAACCCGCTGAATCGAGCAGACCTCCCCGTGTCGCCGCGCCCGTTCCCACCCCGCCCGTTCCCACCCCGCCCCCAATCCACCAGGACCCGCACCGCGCGTGCCCGCTCCACGGAGTCCTGGCACTACCCGCTGCGGCACCACAATTACCGGATCTTCGTCACCCTCTCCTTGGTGGGAAGCGGTGGCGTCTGGATGCAGCGGCTCGCTCAGGACTGGTTGGTCCTCCAGCTCACTGGCAGCCCGGCTGCGGTAGGCCTGGCCGTTGCGCTTCAGTTCCTTCCGATGCTGGTGGTGGGCCCCGTCAGCGGGGTGCTGGTGGACATCTTCCCCAAACGTCGAATCCTGCTGCTATGCCAGTCCGTCGCCGTGGTGCTTGCTGCCGGCCTTGCGGTGTGGAATGCGGCGGGCGGCACGGACGTGTGGGTGGTTTACGCTTCCTGCGTCGCTCTGGGAATCACCAGTGCCATCGACGGGCCGGCCAGGCAGGTCTTCGTCAATGAAGTGGTAGGCGACGCCGGACTGCCGGCGGCCATCGGGCTGAACAGTGCCATCGGGCAACTGGGCGCCATGGCCGGTCCGGCGCTGGCGGGTGTGGTGATTGCCCATGCAGGACCGGCCGCTGCCTTCGCCGCCAACGCGGGACTTGGCGCAACGGTCCTGGTGTTGATCGGATCCATCCGTCCGGGGGAGCTCCACCACTCCCCGGAACCGCACGGCCACGGGAACGGCCGCGGTCAGGTCCTGGCCGGATTCCGCTTCGTCCGTGCCCGTCCACCACTTCTCCTCACCATGCTCCTGGCCGGTTTGCTGGGTGCCTTCGGCATGAACGGGCCCGTTGTCCTGGCTGCCTTCGCTGACCGGGTGTGGCACAGCGGTCCGGCCGGGTTTGGCCTCTTCAACACCGTCAGCGCGCTCGGAGCGCTGGCTGGTGCCTTGATCGCCACCAGGATCAAACGATTCGGACGCAAGGGGATCGTTGCCAGCGCCGGGCTCTTTGGCCTGAGCCAGTTGGTGGCCGCCCTCATGCCGAGCCAGGAGTCCTTTGTGGTGATGCTGGTGGTGGTGGGCTTCATGACCCTGGTATTCCTCACCAGCGCAGCGACTGCCGTCCAGCTCGAAGCCGGGGCCAGTGTGCGCGGCCGGGTCCTGGCCCTCTACTTCCCCTTGCTCCTGGGTGGTCACGCCTTGGGTGGGTTGTTGGCCGGCTGGCTGACCGAGGATTTCGGTGTCCGTACGGGGCTGGTCATCACCGGTGCGCTGGGCATGGCGTCTGCCACGGTGATCGGGCTGCTGCTGTGGCGCTATTCCCGTCGAGATGGCATTTGATGGCAGTTACAAGGGCCGGGACTGTCATCAAATGCCAGCTCGCGGGGACGTGGTGCGTGTAATCAGCGGTCGGCTACCAGCTCTTCGATCTGGTGCACGTCCAAAGACCCATCGCTGATCCACACCGTGTTGGTGCGCGCCAGGGAGGTGCCCTGGGCCAGTTCCACCGCCGTGTCCCAGGCCAAGGCGGTACCCACTGCCGGGTAACCGTTGCACCGCACGAACCACGGGTCGGGGGACTCCAGGGGCACGCCGAACACCAAGGTGGCCGGACCGCCGTCGAACTCTCCCGACCAAGCCAGCCACGGCGAAACGGAACCATGCACGGCCGGCTCACCCTCGGCTGTGGAGGAGAAGACGCGCGGCGAAGCGTTGACAGGCAGCCGCCAAAAGAAGCCACCGTAGCCGCTGCCGGCGGCACCATGCGAACCCGGGCTCCCCAGCGTGACATCGACGACGGCGGTCAGCTGGGTCTGGATGTCCAGCCGCCACGTGGTGGGGCTGATGAGGCTGCGACTGAAGGTGCGATGCTCCTTGAGGAGCAGGCTGCCGTCGGCCCCGAACCAATCAAGCTCCAGTTCCGTGTTGTCGTGCCCGCGGGTTATGCCAGCGATGTCCACCCGGCCGTGATCGTTCAGGTCCACGTACTTTCCGGCAGTCCTCCGATAGCTGCGACCACCCCACAAGTTGCTGCCGTTCACATCCTGCAGCGCGAACCCTGCACCCAGATGCCAGACATGGTCCGACGCCAGGTGCCCGGTCACCACAATTCCGTCCCGGGTAGACACCGGGTGCAGGTAAGGCCGGGGGGAGAGGCTTGGCTGGAGGCCGCTTCCGCTGCGCAGGACGGCAGCCGGGATGGCGGGCTGGGCGGTTGGCTCGCCGCTTAGCTGGTCGGCGGGGTTGGCGAACAGGGCCTCGGCGCCTGACGTGACCGGCCGCGCCCAGGACAGACCCAGCTCGGAGAAGGTGGCGTGCGCACGGGTGGCGCGGTCCAGGATGTCCTCGATGCCAGGGATCACGGCGTGTGCTTGATCGCCCGATCCCACCCAGACCACGTTTTCCGTGGGGATGAGGGCCGGCGCATCGGCCGTGCGGATGGCTTCCAGGACGCGCATGAACGCGCCACTGTGATCGAGCGGACTGAGCAGCGGCGTGCCTTCGGACAGGTGCTGCAAGAGGTTCTCGGTGAGGTCATCGCGACCAAAGGTATGCGAGGTTTCACCGTCTTCCGTGCGAACCGTCACGCGGTCCTCCGTGTAATGGAACACCGCCGTTCCTTCCGTGCCGTGAAGCGTCACGTACGGTTCCACAGACTCCGTGGCGCACAGCGTGAGGGCACACGTGATGGGCAATCCAGCGGTGGTACGCATCCGGATCACGGAGGTGTCGTCCGCCTCGATGTCGTTCGCGCGATAGAGATCGGTGTCCACGGAGGCAAGATCCTCAGCGTGCCGTGCACCGGCAATTCGCAGCGCCGTAGCGATGGCGTGGGCCAACGGATTCGTTGCTACGCCGTCCACCACATCAACGCCGTCCAGACTCCGCTTGCCCGCCCAACGGGAGCGCTTGTAATAGGCGCGATCCCGAACCCATCGGCCGGTGGCGGAGATGCCTTTGAGGGTCCCTATTCGGGGAAGTTCGGGTGAGGATTGGTCATTCGCCAGCTTGTCCAGTGCGGCCAGGGCGTGCGAGCCCAGGCTCTGAAAACCGATCTGAACACTTCGACCGGCCGCGCTCGCAGCTTCCTGGAGATGGAGGAAGTCCTTCATGGAGGCGACCGGGGGCTTCTCCAGGTAGAGGTCGGCCTGGGCGGCCAGCACGGACAGGGCCAAGGGTGCATGGGTCTGGATGGGGGTGGCGACGATGACGACGTCCGGGGAGTGGTTGCCGGCCAGCAGGTCTCCCAGATTCGAATGCACGGCCGTTGTCGCGGGCAGCGTTCCCGGGGCCGGAGGGTTGGGATCGGCCACAGCGACCAAGTCCACCAGGCCCTCCGCCCGTAGCCTTTCGAGGTTGTGGAGGTGATGGACGCCGAAGCCATGCACCCCTACCAAGGCGATCCGCGCCAGTGTCGTCCGCGGCGTCGGTGCTGACGGTGGCGTTGCTCCATGCGTTGCTCCATGCGCTGCTCCTTCGCTGCGCAACTGCGGAGCGTCACCGTGGTGTTGGCTGCTGGCGGACTCGACGGAGCGGGCTTCCATGGCTCTCCTCTGCTGGCGATGCGGCGAAGGCGAGTGACGCCGTCGTCGTGGTTTTTCCTCAATCGGGTCCGCGGCTTCAGACTATACCCAGCAAGCGCTTTCCCACTTTCGGTTCAGCCCAGTGTAACCCGCTCCAGGTAGAAATGTAACGATTCAAGAAGTCCCTTGACGCGGTCCATGTGCAGCGTCTAAGTTTTCGGGAAAGCGTTTACTCTATGATGTGGCCCACCCGGGCCGCGCCCACTCAGCCGGCCCACGCCGCCTTCCGGTGCCACTCGAAAGAACCAATGCCGCCGGAACCCTGGGCCTGTTCTGCAACGATGGAGAAAGGGGGAGCCATGGCGTCTGGTGGATTTAGTTTCAAGGCCTACTCACTGTTCGACACGCTCGTCTGGATAGCCTGCCTGAACGTTTTGTGGATCATCTTCACGGTCTTGGGTGGCGTTGTTTTCGGATTCGGTCCCAGTACTGCTGCAGCGCAGCTGCTGGTACGGGACAAGGTACGGGGCGGTGCCGCATCACTGGTGCGGCGCTTCGCCAGGGAGTACGCCAGGAATTTCGGTAAGGGTAATGCCTTGGGGTTGCCCTTGGTGGCAGTCGGGGTGGCCCTGACACTCAACTGGGACTACTTTTCGGCAGGATGGGACCTTGGCTCGCAGATCGCCTCGGCGGGGCTGTTCATGATGGCGCTGTTCGGGGCGGGGGTAGCTTGCTACCTCTTCCCGATGTTTGCCCGCTACAACCTTTCCGTGCCCCAGTACTTCCTGATGTCGTCCCGCTTCGCCATGCGCCACCTGGCCGGAACCGTAATCCTCGTATTCGTCACGGCAGTCGCCCTGTTCGTATGCCGTTCCGTTCCAGGGCTGATTCCGTTCTTCGGGATCGGAGCGTGGCTGTATGTCACTGGTTGGCTATGCGACCGCTTCTTCACCGCCAACGATGAAGCAATGGCGGGTGCCCTGTCAGCAGATGCGGCCGCGGGGACACCAGCGGCCGGGGCAACGGCAGCTGTTGTGACGAGGGGAGCCGGCATTGCCTGACATCAACCCGGCGCGGCCCGGACCAGGCGGGAACCAGGTCCTCCACCGCCCCCTGGATGTCCAGGGGCATGCGGAGCTTGTTCGGAACGCCTCTGGCGAGAGCGCTAATGAAACGTATCAAGGCATGAACGGCGAGCACCTGTGGACCATCAAAAGGTTTCCGGGAACGTCGTCGGACCATAACAACCCCGAAGAAGTGGAGCAGTAGGAAAATGATCCGTAGAAAACACACGCTGGCCGCCGCCGTCGTCGTATCCGCTGCCTTGGCGCTGACCGCCTGCGGTGGCGAAGCGCCGGCGTCGGACCTTTCATCCGTCAAGATCATGGCACCGTTCCTGGAGGCGCAACCGCCAACAGCCGACGGCGCCGTCCAGAAAAAGCTCGAGGAGCTCACGGGCAAAGACGTCAACATCACGTGGACGCCCAACGCATCCTACGAAGACAAGATGAACATCACGCTGGCGTCCTCCGACATCCCGCATGTGCTGGTGGTCCAAGGCAAGACGCCCGGCTTCGTGAAGAACGCCGAAGCCGGAGCATTCTGGGACCTGACAGACAAACTCAAGGACTACCCGAACCTCAAAACCACCTTCCCGGAGGTCCAGCAAAACGCCAGCGTCAACGGCAAGGTCTACGGCGTCTACCGCGGCCGCAACCCGATCCGTGCTGCCGTGATGTTCCGCCAGGACTGGCTGGACAAACTCGGCCTCAAGGCACCAGAAACCACAGAGGACCTCTACAAAGTAGCCAAGGCGTTCACCGAGCAGGACCCGGACGGCAACGGCCAGAACGACACCTACGGAATCACCATCCCCAAGTGGGGCGGGCTGGGCACCAACAGCCCCTACGACCTCGTCGAAACCTGGTATGGAGCAGGAAACCGCTGGGCCGAACGCGACGGAAAGCTCGTTCCCAGCTTTGAAACCGACGAATTCCTCGAGGCCAACCGTTTCATCAAGAAAATGGTGGACGAGAAGTTGATCAACCCCGATTTCGCCACCTTCGACAGCACCAAGTGGAACGAGCCGTTCTTCAACGGCAAGGGTGGAATCATCATCGACGTCGATTCCCGGGCGAGCGTGCTGATCAACCTGTTCAAGCAGGCCAACCCCAACGACTTCCAAAACAAGGTGGGCTTCGTGGGCAGCCTTAAGGGCCCCGACGGCGAACTGCACGCCCACCCCACCGATGGCTACTCCGGTTTCCTGGCCATCCCCAAGTCCAGCGTCAAAACCGAGGCAGACCTGAAGAACGTCCTGACCTTCCTGGACAAGCTGAACAGCAAAGAAGCAGCCGTCCTGATCAACAACGGGATCGAGGGCGTGAACTTCAACGTCGTGGACGGCCTGGCCGCCACCATCAAGCCTGAAACTCCTGAGGGCAAGGCCGTCAATACCGACATCAAGAGCTTCGCCCAGCTCGGAACCAACGTCACCGGCAACAACTTCTACCCCGTCAAGCAGGCCTCCGAGTACGAGCAGAAGGTCTTCGATGACCGTGTTGCCGTCATGGCCAAGGACCTCAAGAGCGCCGTCTACAACCCGGCAGCGGCGTTCGTGTCGCCCACCTATGTTGCCAAGGGTGCCCAACTGGACAACATCGTGGCCGATGCCCGGATCAAGTACTTGGCAGGCCAGACCGACGAACAGGGCCTGAAGGACGCCATCAAGCTGTGGAACACCAGCGGCGGTGACAAGGTCAAGGAAGAAATCAACAAGTTGTGGCAGGACAACAAGAAGTGACCGCGCCGGTTGTTGAAGCCAAGGCCTCGGAGCGGGTGGCCGCCAAGCCACCCGCCCCGCGGCGGCGGCGTGGGTTCGCCGTCCACTTTGCGCACTACAAGTGGCTCTACCTGCTCCTGCTTCCGGGTGTCCTGTACTTTGCGGTATTCCGGTACGGACCCATGTACGGCGTGTCCATTGCGTTCAAGGACTACGTTCCCTTCCTGGGCGTCAATGGCAGCCCGTGGGTGGGTGTCACGAACTTCACGGATTTCTTCGCGAACCCCGATTTCCCGCAGCTGCTCGGAAACACCCTGATCCTTGCGTTCCTGAACCTGGGGATCGCGTTTCCCCTGACCATCATCCTGGCACTGCTGCTCAACGAGGTCCGACTGTCAGTGCTCAAGCGCACTGTCCAGACACTCGTGTACATCCCGCACTTCCTGTCGTGGACCATCGTGGCGTCCTTGAGCTTCCTGCTCTTTGCCCTGGATATCGGCCCGCTGTTCCAGTTCGTGAACGGGCTCTTTGGGACCAACGTGGACATCCTGTCCGATCCCAACTGGTTCCGGCCACTGATCGTGCTCCAGGAGATCTGGAAGAACACCGGCTGGGGAACCATCATCTTCCTGGCGGCGCTGGCCACGGTGGACCAGGACCAGTACGAGGCGGCCATCATCGACGGCGCAGGCAGGTTCCGGCGCGTCTGGCACATCACCCTGCCTGGCATCCGGTCCACCATCATTGTGATGCTGATCCTGGCCATCGGGCAGATGCTCAATACCGGCTTTGAGCAGATCTACCTCATGACCAACGCCCTCAACCGCAGCGTGGCCGACGTCTTCGATACCTACGTCTACTTCGTGGGCATCACCCAGGGCGCCTACAGCTACAGCACCGCCGTCGGACTCTTCAAATCCCTGGTGGGCATCGTGCTGATCTTCGGTACCAACTGGCTGTCCAAGCGGTTCAACCAGAGCGGACTGTTTTAAATGAAGATTCACAACACCCGCGGCGGCCGGGTTTTCGACGCCGCCAACTACGTTTTCCTCAGCCTGGTCGGCATCATCACGCTGCTGCCGTTCGTCTATGTGTTGGCCGGCTCCTTCGCCAACGAAGCCGAAATCACCCGGCGGGCGTTCTTCGTCTGGCCCGAACAGTTCACCCTCTCGGCTTACGAGTACATCTTCTCTACCCCGGCGTTCACCAAGGCACTGGTCACCACAGTGCTGGTAACACTGGTGGGTACCTTGATCCAGTTGATCCTGACCGTCACCATGGCCTACCCGCTGGCGAAGAAGAACCTGCGCGGCCGGAAGCTCATCATGTCCCTGGTGGTTTTCGCCATGGTGTTCTCCGGCGGCATGATTCCCACGTTCCTGCTGGTCAAGGACCTGGGCCTGCTGAACACCTACTGGGCCCTGATCCTGCCGGCGGCCATCAACCCGTTCAGCCTGATCATCATCAAGAACTTCTTCCAGGAACTCCCGGATGAGTTGGAAGAGTCGGCAAAGATGGACGGCGCCACGGAAATCGGGATCCTCTGGCGGATTCTGTTGCCGCTGTCCAAACCGGTGCTGGCCACGTTCGCCCTCTTCTACGCGGTGGGAATCTGGAACGACTTCATGTCCCCACTGCTCTACCTGAGCGACAACAACATGTGGACGCTGCAGATGTACCTCCGCCAGGTCACCGCAGCGTCCGACCTTCTTGGCACCGGCAACGTGGACCCGAGCTACATACCGCCCGAGCAAGGCATAAAGTTCGCCGTGATCGTAGTGGCTACCCTTCCCATCCTGATCTTCTACCCCTTCCTGCAAAAGCACTTCGCCAAGGGCATGCTGATCGGCTCGGTCAAGGGCTGAGGCGCATTGAAAGGTACAACCATGAAAATCCTCCTCGCGGGTGACTCCACCGTGGCCGCCTGCCCCAGTTACGAATACCCGATGAGCGGCTGGGGCGCCCACCTCGCCCCCGAAACCTACTGGTGGGGTGCCGTCCACAATTTCGCCAAGGGCGGCGCCACCACGGAGTCGTTCCGTGAGGAGGGGCTCTGGACCCAGCTGCTTCACCAGACGGTGGCAGGCGACGTGGTGCTCATCCAGTTCGGGCACAACGACCAGAAGCGTGAACACCTCGCGGCGCGGACGGGCTACTCCGACAACCTTCGCCGCATGGTGGCCGAGGTCCGCGCCAAGGGTGGCGTGCCCATCCTGTGCACGTCGGTGGAGCGTCGGCACTTCCTCGCCGGCGCCCTGCAGGCCACCCTCGGTGAGTATCCCGCCGTCGTGCGTGAACTCGGAAGCGAGCTGGGCCTGGACGTCATCGACCTCAACCAGTGGACCCGGACACTGTACGAAGAGCTTGGGGAGGAGAAGTCCAAGGAGCTGTTCTCCCACTTTGCCCCCGGCGAGCACGCGCACTGGGCCGGCGGCCTGGAGGACAACACGCACTTCCACCAGAAGGGGGCCACAATGATTGCCGGATACGTGGCGGAACAGCTGGAAACCCTCGGCTTTGTTGGGGCGCGCGCTTGATCTACTCCAACCCCTTGCGGGGACCTGCTGACGTTCGGACCTGGATCGCGGAGGGGCCGGTCCAGTTCCAAGCGTACGACGACGGCGGGCCGGCTTCCCGCGGCGACGGCACCAGCGCGCTGGTCCTCTCGGGCGCCCTTGACGCTGAAGTACACGGCGACCACGCCCATTGGACCCTGTGGTGCCCGGAAGAAATCCCGGATTCCGTCCGGATCGCGTGGGAGTTCCGGCCGCTGGAGGAACCCGGCCTGGCCATGGTGTTTTTCGCGGCCAGGGGGCACGGCGGCGAGGACCTGTTCTCCACGGCCCTTGCTCCACGGACCGGCTATTACCCGCAATACCACTCGGGGGATATCGACGCCCTCCACGTTTCCTACTTCCGGCACAAGCACGCCTCGGAGCGAGCTTTCCGCACCTGCAATCTCCGCAAAAGTGCGGGGTTTGAACTCGTGGCCCAAGGCGCCGACCCGCTTCCTCCGGCCGAGGATGCCGACGGTTTCTACCAGCTGGAAGTGCTCAAGGACGGGCCACGTGTGGCCTTTTCGATCAATGGCCTGCCGTTGTTCGACTGGGTTGACCCCGGCCCGGAGCCGCTGGGCGGCGGCTACTTTGGGATCCGCCAGATGGCTCCGCTCAAAGCCGCGTACCGCAACCTCACCATCAGCCCAATCCAGCCGCTACGTCCTGTGACGGCGCGCACTAACCTATGACATAGGATCTCCTCATGCCTCTTTTTGACCTGCCCCTCGAACAGCTTCGCGACTACACCTCCACAGCTGTGGCGCCGGCTGACCTTGACGCTTTCTGGGACCGCACCATCACCGAAGCAAGGGCCCTGCCGCTGGACGCAGTGTTCGAGCCGGTGGACAACTACCTCACGGTGATCGACGCCTTCGATGTCACCTTCTCCGGATTCGGGGGAGACCGCATCAAGGGTTGGCTCCACGTGCCGGCGGATCGTGAACCCGGCGCTCAGCTCCCGGTAGTGGTGGAGTACATCGGCTATTCAGGCGGCCGTGGACTGGTCAACCAAAACACGCGCTGGGCGCAGGCAGGCTACGCGCACTTCATCATGGACACCCGCGGCCAGGGCTACGGCGGTGTCTCCGGCGATACCCCGGATCCGCACCCCTCGGCGGGCGGGGTCAACTATGCCGGCCTCATGACCCGCGGCGCCGACCATCCGGACAACTACTACTTCCGACGGGTCTACGTGGACGCCTTCCGGGCGGTAGAAGCGGCGCAGAACCATCCCGCCGTCGACCCCTCCAAAGTAGTCCTGACCGGCGTGAGCCAAGGCGGCGGCATCACCGTCGCTACCGCCGGCCTTGTGGCCGGACGGCTCGACGGCGTTATTGCCGCGCTGCCCGACGTCCCGTTCCTGCAGGACTTCCCGCGTGCCATCGACATCACCCCGCGGGGGCCCTATCCCGACATCGCCTCGTTCCTCGGCCGGCACCGCGACCGCTACGACGCCATGCTCGCAGTGCTCAACTACTTCGACGGCGTCCACCTGGGCCGGGCGGCCACCGTCCCGGCGCTCTTTTCCGCCGCCCAGATGGACGATATTTGCCCGCCCTCTACGGTGTTCGCGAGCTACAACAACTACGGTCTGGATGCTGGGGCGCCGGAGAAGGACATAGAGGTCTACCGCTTCAACAACCACGAAGGCGGCCAGGAACACCACTGGGTCAGGCAGCTGCAGTACCTCCGCAAGCTGTTGTCCTCATAGTGGACAAAATTTGCCGGGTTTGACTGGGCATGGTTATGGTGTGGCTATGACAAACCGTTGGTATGCGTATTTTTCGTTGGCTCTGGAGGGGCCCGCGTCTAACTGACACGCATCCAACTTTCCTTCAGAGCCAACAGGGCAGAGATCATTCTCTGCCCTTCGCCATATCCGGCGGGTTCTGAAAAGGGGCCCGCTCCGTATCCCGGACAGGACCCAGACATGACAAGCATCGCCGCAGAATCCGCAGAATCGCTTTCAGCCCCCGACACCGCTGACGCCGCGCAGCCCTCAACCTCCAACTTGCGGGTAGCGCGCTTCGAGCCGCTGCCGGCTCCCCAGGACCTCATCGCTGAGTTGCCGCTGGACGCCCGCTCAGCTGCCGTCGTCGACCGTGGGCGTGACCAGGTCCGCGCCATTATGGACGGCGTGGACGATCGCCTGCTGGTCATTGTGGGTCCGTGCTCCATCCATGATCCCAAGGCTGGGC
>Ga0153977_1000331_pt1 | contig 12080 bp, 14 predicted proteins | sample TSGA061MetaG_FD_104710 | JGI IMG/M metagenome (GOLD analysis project Ga0153977, IMG submission 104710) | Attine ant fungus gardens microbial communities from Georgia, USA - TSGA061 MetaG | ecosystem: Host-associated > Fungi > Mycelium > Unclassified | place: USA: Georgia, Yuchi Wildlife... | reverse complement strand
GTGCGAAGCGGTGGTCATCAGTCCTCCCTTTCACGCGGTTACCCGGCTCTTCTCATGGAGAGCCGACCTGCGGCAAGGGTGTGGCAAAACCTTGCCGACGCCGCCATAATACTCCTGAAATGCTCTGGATAGCAGGGGGATGAGCCCAGTTCAGGGGGCGGCTAGCATGGATTCATGAGCCAAGTGCCGAATGGTCGCGTGCACACAATTTTTCATGATGTCCGGGATCTGACTCCTTTCCGGGAAGGGTACGTCCGGACGCCGGTGCGCGGACTCGCCGACGGAGTCAACGATGTCCTCTCCGGTGTCCTCAGCGGCCGGGATCACGCGCGGTTGTCCCTCGTGGGCGGTGTCCCCAGGCTGAAGATGCTGTCCTCCAAGCCCGCAAAGGCCATGCATGAGGCTGTGTTCTCCTCCACCGAACCGGACCGTCTCCTGGCCTTCGCCAGGACGAACCCGGGCTGGGCGGGCTTGTGCCACATTATGGCCGGGCTGCTTGTTTACAAGCACGGCGGGTTCCTGCGGGCGTCGGAACTGCTGCAGCGGGGGCTGACGACAAGGATCGACGACGACGCCAGCCAGTTCTCGGCCATGTACCTTGGGCAGGTGGTCACCCGGGTTGAGGTTGCCGAACGCATCGAGGTGCCGGTGCTGTTCAGCGAGGAGTCCGTGTTCCTGGCGTTGGCACACTGTCTCCGGGACATGGGGATGACCGAAGCCGCCCTCGAAGCCGTGGCAGCTTTGCCGCCGTCGTTGCCTTCTGCCTTGGCGCGGTGCACGGCTGCGTTCTCCTTGGAGCGCCACCGCGATGTCGTGGGCTGGACTGAGGGCCTGCTGAACACTGACGACCTCTCGGCCGCGTTGTTGCTGATCCGGGCGCGTTCACAGCGGGCCCGGGGCGACTTTGACTCTGCCCAGGCTGCGTTGAAGGAAGTCCTTCGGCGCAGGAAAACCAATTTGGCCTTGAAGAATGATGCCCTCACCGACAGGGCCCTCCTGGCTTTGGACCAGGGGCGCCGGACGTTGACGCCCCGATCCAAGCGGACTGCCCCACCGGCGGAGCTTGAATCCATGGAGGTCATCCGCAAAGACGCCGAGATGCGGCGCTTGTGGGAGAACGATTTCAGGCAACTGGGCGGCGAATAAAAACCGTTGCGCATGGTCAGTTGCAGGCGTAATCTCGTAGTCAACCATTTGATTGATCAAGCGATTGGTTGATTATGAAAGGCTTGCTGTTACATGACACGCGATGCTTCAGGTTCCGGCCTGGACAGGAGTCCCGACACCCTGGACAGGGCCTTCATGGCACTGGCGGATCCGGTCCGGCGGGCCATCGTTGCCCGGCTTTCCCGGGGAGACGCCACTGTCAACGAGCTCGCGGAACCGTTCGCCATTACCAAGCAGGCTGTTTCCAAACATATCCAGGTCCTGGAACAAGCAGGCTTGGTGACCCGCTCCCGGGACGCCCAGCGCAGGCCCGTCCATCTGGACGCAGCTGCACTGGAGCGCCTGACGGCGTGGATCGACCAGTACCGACTGATCGCCGAGTCCCGCTTCCGGCGACTCGACCAGTTGCTCGCCAACGACACCTCCCCACAGGAACAAGCAAAGAAAGAGGAACTGAAATGAGCAATGCAACCACCATCACCGCAGCCGACGGCGTACCGTTCGTTGACACGGTCCGGGACTTCGACGCTCCCATCAGCGCAGTCTTCAAAGCCCACACTGACCCGGACCTCCTGGCAAAATGGCTGGGGCCGCGTGAAGCCACGCTCAACGTCACCAAATACGACGCGACTACCGGCGGCACCTGGCACTACGAGAGCGGACATGAGGACGCCATGTTTGGCTTCCACGGCGTCTTCCACACGGTGGAGACTGATGCGCTGATCATCATGACGTTCGAATTCGACGGCGCCCCCAACCAGGTCGGTATCAGCAGCACCACGTTCGAGGAAGTCGATGGCCGCACCCGGATCGTGGCGCACGAGGTCTACCCAACGGTGGAAGCGCGCGACATGGCCCTGGCTACGGGAATGAACTATGGAGTGGTGGAAGGATACGAGCGCCTGGACGAACTGCTCGCGACCTAGATGTGCAGCAGCGGAAGTATCTGTTCCGACAACAGCACTGTCCCCAGTCCGATCATGACGATCCCGCTTGTCAGCGTGACAGCCCGCGCGGCGCCGGGCCGGGAGGCCAGCAGCTTCCGGGATGTCAGGGCAACAGCTGTGTAAACCAGCCCTGCAAGGATCACGAAGGTCAACCCGAGCAAGCCCGACTGCACCGGGACGGGCAGCGCCGCGTCCGGGCTGACGAACTGTGGCACCAGGGCCACGAAGAACAGAAGCCCCTTCGGGTTGATGCCGCTGGTGCCCATGCCTTGGAAGAATGTGCGGATCTGGTTTCCGGAATGCACGACGCCGTCTTCCGCACTGAAGCTGGCACCCCGCCATGAGCGGATGGTGCCGATGCCAAGCCAGAGCAGGTAAGCCGCGCCGGCGATGGTCAGCCAACCAAGAAGCCCGGGAACCCCGGCCAGAAGGGCGGCGAGTCCAGCAGCCATCAGGAGGGTGTGGATAACGTACCCGCTGCAAAGGCCGGCGACGGCGGGCACGAAGCTGCGCTGACGCAGGCCCGCCGAAATCGAGTACGCCCAGTCGACGCCTGGTGTGCAGGCCAAGGTGACTGCCACGAGGATGAAGGCGAGGAACAACTGCGGGTTCACGATCTCTCCAGAGTTAGTTGGTAGGAAAACTCTAGGTAAAAAGCGCCCATAAGTGTTCCCATTTTTAGCTCTGATGAGCGGTCTATCGGTAAGATAATTGCGTGATCGATGGTATTGATAGAAGTATTTTGCGCCACCTCAAAGAGGACGGCCGGATGACTGCCACGGCGCTGGCTTCCAAGGTGGGACTAACCGTGGCACCCTGCCATCGACGGCTCCGCGATCTGGAGGCGACGGGGGTCATCCGCGGATACCGCGCAGACATCGACCCCGCCGCGGTGGGACTCGGCTTTGAGGCGATCGTGTTCGTGACCTTGCGCCAAGTGGATCGGGGAACGATGGCCGCCTTCGAGGCCAGGGTCACCGCCAGCCCCAATATTGTGGAGGCCCAGCGATTGTTTGGTTCCCCCGATTACCTGTTGAAGGTCATCGCCGCGGACCTTCCGGCGTACCAACGCTTTTACGACGACGAACTCGCGGCCCTTCCAGCGGTGGAACGGCTGACATCGACGTTGGTCATGAAGAACCTGAAGACGAACATCGGGCCGCCGGTCTAGCCTGCCCGCAGGGTGGTCAGTTGGCCGGGCTCACGTGAACGATGATGACCTGGGTGTCTTTGGAACCATCGAAGCGGAGATCGTAGTTGACCTCCAGCCCAGTGCTGGTCCCCGACGTCAGTGAGTAATCACTCTTGGCGGACTTGTCCTGGCTGTTGGAGGAAATCCAGCGCTCGGCGTCGTCGGCGTCGATGCCGTACTTGTCCACTCCCTCGCGGATCAGGGCATTGAATTCCTCTGCGGAAGCTGCAGTGAGGAAATAGGTTACCTCGGTGAAATCGGGCCGGGCGTCGGTGGTGTTGAACCGGATCCGGTCCGTTTGGGCAGTGATCTCGCCGCTGGGACCGACAATGGTCAGGTTGATCTTCCCGGAGTCCTTGGTGTTGATTTCCGGGCCGTAGCTGTCCTCGGATACGCGCACAGCCGATTTCTGCAGCGTACCGCTGCTCATGTCCAGGCGGGCTTGCTTGTCGGTCCTGATCCGGTCAACACCTGCGGCATCAAGCGTGGAGAATTCGGAGGTAATCACTGTGCTCCCTTGCGAAGTTGATGGTGAAGCGGGGACGGATAACTGGCAAGCGGTGGTGGTAAGGATTCCCAGGGTCGCCGCGGCGGCGATTGCCAGCTCCGGAATCCGCTTGGTCCAGGTCATTGGTGGACCTCGGCATCGAAGCCATCCAGGAAGCGGTCCATGATTCCCGGAATGTTGTTGGTGGGCCTGTACTGTTCAACGCGGTCGTTGAAATCCGAACCGATGATGTCCCGTGCTTGCTGGGGATTGTTGGCCAACAGGTCCTGGTACGCGGGAAGGGTATCTTGCTTGATGAGGGCCCAGCGTTGCTCTGCGTCGGCGATGTTGCCGTCCGGGAAGCCGGTGGTGAAGTCCGTCCGGAACTGCGTCGGGTTGTCCCAGTTGGTGAAGGGCACGTTCTCCGGGCCGGGGCTTTCCACGCTGAACTTGTAGGGGAAGACTTCCGGGTAGCTCTTTGCTCCGGGAATTGAAGGTTCGCCGGCGAGGGTGACCATGTACGTCACGGCTTCTCCTCCCGGATGGTTGCGCATGTCAGTGTAATCGTCGGCGATGATTTCGTTCTGCTCCCGGTACAGCAGGGCCGTGTTGCCCTCCTTGACCTGTGCGGGATCGCCGGAATCAATCTGGGCCCACGCTTTCGCTGTTGCCGGGTCGATTGCACCAGAGTCCCTGAGCCGGTTGATTTCGTCGATACCACCGTTCATGTAGGCCTCGTGTTGCCGGGCCTGGTCCAGGAAGATCTCTTTGTTCATGTCCAGCATGGACGTCTCGTAGAACTTGATCTCGGCGTCGGTCATGCCGGCAAGCTGCTCGATCTGGTCCAGCACCGGGATGGGGATGTCCGAGGCCGGATTGTCGGCGATCTGCTGTGCCAGGTCGCGAAGCATGGCCATGTCCTTGAACCCGCCGGCGAAGGAAGGACCGATCATGTTCGCCATGCCGGCCCATTGAAGATCCGGGTTGGACAGGAAAGCCTGCCCGTAGAAGTCGTAGACCTTCTTGATGGTTTCCCAGTTGTACTCGGTGCCCTTGCTGGTGTCCCACGTGGAAGGGTCGATTCCCATCTCGCGCATCGCCTGTTGGTTCCAGTAATCGCTGAGGAACTGTGAATACTCGGGTGATTTCTTCTCAATGAGGCCCGAGTCGGCTGCAGCATCCATGGCCGCCTTGGCTTCCTGGGGATGTTCGAGCGCCCATTTTTTGAATTCATCGCTGCGAAGGTATTCCGCACGTTCTTCGGGCGTCATCCCGTTCAGCAAATCCGTGAGCTCCTGGCCGTTTCCGCCGGAACCGCCGGCCCCGCCGGAACCGGAACCGCCGGCCCCGCCGCCATTGCTCGCTGCGTCCTGTTCGTCGGCGTTCTTCAACAGGCTCCGGGAAGCGGCCTTGATGCCCGAAGCCGCGCTTTGGAGGGCCCGCAAGTGCGAGCTGTTCCATTCGTGACGGAAGCGGTCGCCGTCGTTCCCCCGCCAGGGACTGTTGGTGATGGACCCCGACAACTGTTGCCCCAAGGTGGTGAGGCTGTCCGCATTGCGTGCCAGTTCCTTGGCCAGCTGACGCAGCTGTGCCACGTCTGAGCCATAGAAGTTACCCGCCACGTCGCCCCCATTGTTGTGTGCTGTTGGTCTGGCCCCATCCTAGGCTGTCGGCGAAGCAGGGCACATGGGGACAACTTCCCTATGTGCACAACTACGGGACGCTTGACTACTCGCTGAGCAGGCCCGTTGTGCGGTAGGGGATCACTTCCCGGAGGAACATGCTGGTGGAGGTTCTCACGATGCCGGGGCACAGCCGGATTTCCTCCGACACCCGGTAGAGGTCGTCGGGGCTTTTGGCCACCACCCTGATGATGAGGTCGGTATCGCCGGCTGGTGCGTGGCATTCCAGGACTTCGGGGATTTCGCGGAGGGCCGCGATGGCCTCGTTCAAGTGGCTTTGGTCGAGCTCCGCACTGACCGCGGCAGCCACGCCGCGTCCCAGGGCGGACGGGAGGACCCGGCTGCTGTTGGCGCGCAGGGCGCCGGAGGTTGTCATGCGTTCCAGGCGGGATTGGACGGTCCCGCGAGCAAGGTGCAACTTCTGGGCCAGGACCATGATGGGGACCCTGGGATCTTCGTCGAGAGCGGCGAGGATCCGGCGGTCCGTCGCGTCGAGTTCCTGCAAAATGACCACTTCCTGTCGATATTTTGATTCCGGAGTAGTCAGATCGATCAAGCAAATGACTTCCTATTGCACCTACTGTATGCGTCCTGCTGAAATGGTGACAACGAAGCAGGACGAGGCTACCGCCGAAGCCCGCCGGCGCCAGGCATCCGGAACACCACCCGGAGCCCTGTACAGGTTTCCCGCAAGGAAGCAGCCGCTGATTGACTCTTGTTCACAGCATTGTCATTCTGCACCCGCCCGCTGATGCGGGCAGCACAGCAAGAGCCCCTGAGCCACCGGATCGTTGCGGTAGCTGAGGGGCTCTTGTGTTGCCCGGCCTCCAGGCGGTGGCACATAGGCTTGGTGCATGACTTCCGCAGGCCGATTTGCCCCAAGCCCGTCCGGCGAGCTGCACATTGGCAATCTCCGCACGGCCATCCTGGCATGGCTGTTCGCCAAGTCCAGCGGCCGGAGCTTTCTCCTCCGCGTGGAGGACCTTGACCGTGCCAGATCCGGTGCCGAGGCGGAGCAGCTTCGCGATCTGCAGGCCGTAGGCGTCAGCTGGGATGCGGATGTGGTCCGTCAGACGGAGCGGGCGCCGCTTTACGACGCCGCGATCCAAAAACTCGTCTCCGACGGCCGGACCTACGAATGCTTCTGTACCCGCAAGGAAATCCAGGAGGCGCCATCGGCCCCGCACGCTCCCCAGGGTGCCTATCCGGGGACGTGCCGGCGGCTCTCCGCTGCTGAACGTGAGATAAGGCGGGCGTCCCGTCCGGCGTCGATCCGCTTAATGTCCGAGGTCACGGAGTGGGCTGTTGAGGACCAGTTGCACGGCACGTTCGTGGGCATGGTGGATGACTTTGTGCTGCGTCGCAACGACGGCGTTACTGCCTACAACCTGGCCGTGGTGGTGGACGACGCCGCCCAGGGGATCGACCAGGTGGTTCGCGGTGACGACCTCCTACCGTCCACCCCCCGGCAGGCGTACCTGGCGACGCTGTTGGGCTTGTCGGTTCCCGAATACGCGCATGTCCCGCTGGTGGTAAACCACGACGGCGTCAGGCTGGCAAAGCGCGACGGTGCCGTAACGCTGGACGACCTCGCCGCCGTCGGGATTCCTGCCGCCCGGGTGCGCGACCTGATGCTGGAATCGCTCGGCCTGCCCGGTGGATCGCTGCAGGACGCCCTGGCGGAATTCGATCCGGCAAGGCTTCCCGAAGAGCCCTGGGTGTGGATAACTCCGCAGGCCTGAACGGCGCAACCCGTAGGCTGGCTGGATGCATTCACAGATGGTCGCCCCCGGTTTCGAATCCGTCGCCGAACTCTTCCGCCGTTTCCTTGAGCAGGATCCGGAGTATTCGGCCCAGGTGGCCGCGTATCATCGCGGCGTCAAGGTGCTGGACCTGAGTGGGGGGCTGCATATCCGCGCCGACTCCGTCACGGGCGTGTTCTCCTGTTCCAAGGGCATGGCGGGCCTGGTCATGGCTCTGCTGGTGCAGGACGGCCAGCTGGACCTTTACGCCGAGGTAGTCAAGTATTGGCCTGAATTTGGCGTCGAGGGCAAAGCCTCGATCACTGTCGCGCAGCTCCTGTCGCATCAGGCCGGCTTGTTGGGTCCCGAGGGAGGCCTGACCTTGGACGAGGTCAACAACTCCGCGCTGGCCGCGGCCAGGCTCGCCGCGTTGCCCCCGCTGTGGAAGCCAGGTGCTGCGTTCGGCTACCACGCGCTCAGCGTCGGCATCTTCATGGAGGAACTGTGCCGCCGGATCACCGGGTCGACGCTCCAGGCGGTTTTCGAGCGCCGCATCCGTGCCGTAACCGGAGCGCACTTTTACCTCGGGCTCCCCGAATCCGAGGAGTCCCGCTTCGCGCCCTTCCGTTGGGCGGCTGATCCTTCCTGGCCATGGGTGGACCCGGCCGGTCATTTCGGTCTTGCTGCCAATGCCGCTGTTGGGGACATCCTGGACCTGCCCAATATCCGCGAAGTCCGGGCCGCGGGGCTGAGCTCGGCGGCAGGAGTGTCCAGCGCCGACGGCATGGCCAGGATTTATGCGGCCTCTTCAACTGGGTTGGCCGGCGAACCCGGGCAGGCCGGCGTCGCGCCCCTGCTGACGGAAGAGACCATCCGTGCCGTGACCGCCGAACAGGTCTTCGGCATTGACCGGGTTTTCGGCGAGACCGGATGCTTCGCCACTGTTTTCATGAAGTCGCACAGCCGGATGCCGTTTGGCAGCTACCGGGCGTTCGGGCACGACGGCGCCAGCGCCTCTTTGGGGTTTGCGGATCCTGTGTATGAACTCGGCTTTGGCTACGTGCCCCAGCAGGCTGAGCCAGGGGGAGTGGGCTGCCGCAATTTCCAGCTGAGTTCGGCTGTGCGGGAGGCAATCGCGGGGCTCAAGTCCTAGGGGAGTTGCCAGCTTAGCTGTTCTGCGCCGCCGGGACCCCTGCGGCCATTCCTGCCCACAGGGTGTCTGTGGTGGCGGTGACCATGTCGTCCACCGTAGCTCCGTCCAAGTGCTTTCCTGCGGCGAGAAGTGCCGCCCCATGGAGGCTGGCGAAGCACACCAAAGCCAATGTTTCAGCGTTGCCCGGGGCCAACACGCCGGCTTCCTGGGCCTCGATGATCATGGCCTGGGCTATTTCGATTCCCTGGCCGCCGGTGTTTCGGAGCTCTGCGCTGGAGTCCGGGTGATGCTTGGTGGAGTACATGACGGTCAACAGCGCGGGCTGGGAAACCGCGAACCCGACATATGCTTTTGCGACGCTGACAAAGCGCTCCTGGAGGGTGCCGCTTGACTCGGCGGCGGTGCGGATGCGGTGGTTCATCGACTCGAAGCCAGCCATCGCCAGCGCGTCGATCAACGCCTGCTTGTCACGGAAGTGCTTGGCCGGAGCCCCGTGGCTGACGTTCACGTCCCGGGCGAGCTGGCGGAGGGAGAGTCCCTCGACGCCGGCCTCTTCAATGGTTTCCATGGCGCGTTCGAGGAGGGCCTCCCGAAGTTTGCCGTGGTGGTATGGCTGCTCGATCATGGGTCAAGTCTAGGCCAATGTAGGCATTGACAACAATGTAGTCACTGCCTACCATGTAGACAGCGACTACATCCGTTACCGCCCCGACGATTGGACCCATCATGACCATGAGCTACTCAGGCACCACCGCACTCATCACGGGAGCCAGTTCAGGGCTCGGCGCCGAATTCGCGCAGCGCTTCGCCGCACGTGGTTCCAACCTCGTCCTGGTTGCCCGGCGCGTTGACCGCCTGGAAGATTTGGCGCAGCAACTGCGAAGTGAGCACGGCATCACCGTGACAGTGCTCCCCATGGACCTGGGCCGGGCCGGCGTAGGCGCAGAACTCTTCACGGAACTGGCCGGACGCGGCATCGCCGTGGACACCCTGGTCAACAATGCCGGCTTCGGCACCCATGGTCTGTTGGTGGAGGAAGACCCGGCCGTCATTGCCTCCGAAATCTCGCTCAATGTGGCTGCCCTGGTTGATATCACGCGGGCGTTTCTGCCCGGAATGCTCGCATCGGGCAAGGGCGCGCTGGTGAACGTGGCCAGCACGGCGGCCTTCCAGCCGATCCCCGGCATGGCGGTTTACGGTGCAACCAAAGCCTTCGTGCTGAGCTTCACGGAAGCTGTGGCCCACGAAACCAAGGACTCGGGGCTCAATGTCCTGGCCCTCTGCCCGGGTGCTACCCGCACTGAGTTCTTCGATGTCCTGGGCAGCCAGTCCGCGGCAGTGGGCAGAATGCAGACGTCAGCCCAGGTGGTGGAGACGGCAATCAAGGCATTGGACCGCAAGGTCACGCCGGGCAGCGTTGTCTCCGGATGGATGAACAGGGTGGGCGCGGCCTTCGCCCAGCGGTTGCCCAGGGCCGTGACCGTCGCGATCGCCGCACGGGCCGTTCAGGACTCGTAGGCCGGTACTTCCGGTGCGCCAACAGCGGATAGCCTGAGTAAAAGGACCCGTCCCCGCGGGTCCGTTGCCAAGCCGGAGGCCAGCATGACCGAACCACGCTTCACCGTAGAGACAGCCAAGGTCCTGGCCGAAGTGGCCCACAACCGCCAGAAGGACAAACTGAAGCGACCGTACCGGGAACACGTCCTGGCCGTAGGCGATGCCCTCGCTGACTTCGACGAGGACATCCAGATTGCGGGGTACCTGCACGACATCGCCGAAGACACGCCCATTACCCGCCAAGCGCTGCTGGATATGGGCGTGTCAGAGCGGGCACTCGCCATTATCGAGCGCGTCACCCGCCGTTTCCACGACGATCCCGATGATTACGACGCCGGCATCCGTTACGTCGCGGAGGACCACGACGCCACGTTGGTAAAAATCGCGGACAACGCCCATAACTCCTTGCCCGAACGGGTCCAGGCGCTCGCCGAAAAGTGGCCGGACAAGCCACCGGTAACCCGCTATGCCGACGCCCGCCCGGTGCTCTATTCGGCAGTGCCACGCGAGGAGATCCAGCAGATTCTTGAGCGGATCAATCCGTACCTGCTTGCGGAGCTGGACGAGATCGTTCCTGAGTAGGCCCCGCAACGCGAGTGGGCTGAGTTGTGGGGCCTGTTTTGCGTGCTTGTCGTGGGATTTGGGGCGTAGAGCGGGCCCCGCAACGCGAGTGGGCTGAGTTGTGGGGCCTGTTTTGCGTGCTTGTCGTGGGATTTGGGGCGTAGAGCGGGCCCCGCAACGCGAAGGTAGGGCCTAGCCCGCCGCAGCTTCCAGCCGGCGAAGTGCGGCGGCGCGGCCCTTGTGCCCACGCCGTTCGTCGTATGCGATGGACAGGCCCAGCACCAGCATCATTTCAAGCATGCACAGAGGTACGGATGCGCCTGCTGCGGCCATGGCGATACTTCCCGCCAGGCCAAGCACCACCAGGGTCGTGCTCCACAGCAGCTCCCGGTCCGGATTGAGCATGATGCCGTAGAGCGTGGTCAGGGAAACCTTGAACAAAATGATGGGGATGGCGATCGAGGCCACGGCTGCGGCCGCACTGATGTGGGCCTCGTGGTCGATGAAGTAGGCGGCCACGTGGAGCCCGGCGCCCGTCGAGGCGATGGCGGCGAAGACGAAGATATGTCCGTAGCCGAAGACCCATGAGCGGTGCCGCTGGAAGTGTAGAGCGGCTCCTGAGGGCAGGATGAAGTAGATCCACCACATCGCGAAAGCCAGTCCGGTTCCGCTGAAGCCCACCAGGGCGGCATCCAAGGTCCAGCCGTGCAGGGCCACGATGGCACGCAGGGTTTCAATTGCCCCGATCAAACATTCGCCCAGGGCAATGATGGCCAGGAGGCCGTAGCGTTCGGCGATGTGGTGGGCATGCCATGGGGTGCGGATGTTGCGTTCCGCGAAGTATGGGGCGGCCATCTCCAGGATGAACAGCGGAGTTGCCATGAGGAAAGTGGTGAGGATATTCGCATCTACCAGGAGGACCACAACCCAGCCGACTTGGACCGCTGCCACGTATTTTGCGTAGCGCAGACAGGTTTCACGGCGTTCCGGGTCTTGGCGCGCAGCACGGAGCCACTGGAAAATCAGGGCCACCCTCATGACGATGTAGCCGAGAACCATGGTGACGTTGTCCACGTGCCTGCCCTCGATGATCGAGTGGAACACCGGCTCGACGCCCATGGCCAGGATGAGGACGCCGACCATCTGGACCATGGTCACCACGCGGAAAACCCAGTCATCGGTGTCGTAAGCGCTGGCGAACCAGGTGAAGTTGATCCAGGCCCAGATCACCGCGAACATGGCGAATGCGAAGGCCAGAAGTCCCGGCCAGAAATGCGCTTCGGCCACTGCATGTGCGAACTGGCCGCCCGCAACTCCGAAGGCGATCACGAAGGTCAGGTCGAAGAACAGCTCAAGTGGGGTGGCGGTGCGGTTCTTCTCGTGGGGATCGCGGCCGCCCATCCGGGAGAGGGCATGGCGAAGGGGATTCACAGACATGGCTCAAAGATTACCGGCGGGATGACCGGATTGCGTCCAGATCGCCGGATTGCGCCGGGATCGCTGGATAGGTACGGCGATCCCGCAGCTTTCCGGCGATCTCGCGGCCGGAAGCCCTACACGCGGCCCCTACACACGGCCCAGCACGTCGATGT
>Ga0153977_1000330_pt1 | contig 12087 bp, 7 predicted proteins | sample TSGA061MetaG_FD_104710 | JGI IMG/M metagenome (GOLD analysis project Ga0153977, IMG submission 104710) | Attine ant fungus gardens microbial communities from Georgia, USA - TSGA061 MetaG | ecosystem: Host-associated > Fungi > Mycelium > Unclassified | place: USA: Georgia, Yuchi Wildlife... | reverse complement strand
GCAAGCTGGACAAGGCTGTCAGCAAGGGCGTTATTCACAAGAACAACGCTGCAAACCGCAAGTCGGCGATCTCCAAGAAGGTCAACGCACTCTAAGGTTTTTCCAGTTCGACTGAGCTGATCAAAAGGCCGGCACCCCCTGGGTGCCGGCCTTTGGGTTTAACGCCCGGTATATTTCCGGCCAGCTTCAGCGACGACTGGCCGACGTGGCGATCACAGTGACGGCGTGCTCCACCGCGTAGACGGGATCACGCGATTCACCCTTCACCTGGGCATCTGCCTCGGCAATGACTTGGATGGAACGGATCAGGCCCTCAGGTGTCCACCTGCGCACGTCGCGTTGGGCCTGCTCCACCAGCCACGGCTGCATTCCCAGATTCCTGGCGATGGTGGCTGAAGACCCGTTGGCCCCCGCCACTTTGGCCAGCGTCCGAAGTTTGGCCGCCAGTGCTGCCACCAGCGGAACGGGGTCGACGCCGGTGGCCAGTGCGTGCCGAAGAGTGGACAGTGCCACTGGACCATTGCCGGCCATGGCGGCATCTGCGACCTTGAACGCCGTGGCTTCCACCCGCCCACCGTAGTAACGCTCCACGGTCTCTGCCGTCACAGCAGTAGTGGCATCGGCGATGAGCTGGCCGCACGCTGATGCGAGCTCTGAAAGGTTGGCACCGACCGCGTTTACCAGCGCCTGGACGGCTTCGCCTTCAATGCGACGTCCGCCCGCTTTGAACTCTGAGACAACGAAGGCGGTCTTGTCCGCGTCCTTCTTCAGGGGCTGGCAGTCGATGACGGGCCATCCCCCTGCCTTCACGGCATCAAGGAACTTCTTACCGCGAACTCCACCGCCGTGGCGAAGGACCAGGACAACGTCCTGGTCCGGGTGCCGAAGATACGCCAGGCCATCTGCCAGGAACGCGTCGTTCATGGCTTCAAGGCCCTCGACCTCGATGAGCTTTCCTTCTCCGAAGAGGGACGGGGTCACTGTCATCGCCAGCGTCCCTGCCTCGTACGAGCCGGCGTTCAGACGGCTGAGTTCCACGTCCGGCGTCGCGGCACGTACCTGCGTGCGGATCCGATCCATGGCGCGGATACCAAGGTATTCTTCCGGCCCGGTGATCAAAACTACGGCGGCCGGGTTGGCATCGCGCCAGCTGACGTTGTTCGCCCCGGCGTTCTTGGCCCTGGTGTTCTGGGCAGCAGCCACTGGTGTTTCCTTCCGGACGATTCCTTGCAGATATCAAGTCTGCCATGCCTGCGCTCTGACACGCGCTCGAGGAACCGCACCACACCGGCGTGCAAAGTCATCGTCCGTGCCAGAACCGGTTCCGGTTTCAGCACCATCCAGAGCAGCGTGACGCTGACGCCCGAGCACAGCACCATGGCTGCGACACCAGACGGGCCTTCGGCCCACGGCATCGTGGCCCCGGGCAAAGCAGCGAAGAACCTTGCCACGGCCGCGACCGCGGCCGCACATCCGCCGGCCACAGCAACAGGCACCACTGCCAGCCCTGGCGCCAACGCAGCCAGCGGCACAGCGATCGTCCCGACGATGGTCACCGGGGCGACCAAGGGACCTGCCACAACGTTGGCGATGAGCGCAAAAGGAGTAAATTGCGGCTGGAGTGCCACGATGACAGGTCCGCACAGCAGCTGGGCGGAGAAGGGAACGGCCACTCCGGCAGCCACCCACCTGGGGACGCGGGAAGGTATCCAGGATGCAACCCGGCTGGCCAGGAGCACTATCCCGAGAGTGGCCAGTACCGACAGGAGAAATCCCACATTCGCCGCCATGGTCGGGTTAAGGAGCAACAGAATCGCTGCGGCGACGCAAAGGAAAGTCAGGGAACGTCCCCGCAAGCCGCCCACCAAGGCGGCCAGGCCTACTGCTCCCATTACGGCGGCGCGCATGACACTTGGGTCCGGGCCGACCATGGCCACGAACCCCATCAGGCCGCCTGCAGCAATAATGGCCGCCAACGGGCGCGATAGCCGAAGGGACCGGGCCAGCAGAATGAATCCTCCCAGCACGAGGCTGCAATTGGCGCCACTAACGGCTGTTAGATGCGTCATTCCGGTTGTCTTCATGTCAGTTTTAAGACTCTCCGGCAAGGCACTTGTGTCCCCGGTGACCATGCCCGGCAACAACCCGGCTGCATCGGGAGGCAACCACCTTGTAGCGGCGCTGAAGGAATGCTTGAGCTCGCTGGCGGATTGCCGGATATCGGGTTGGGAGGCGAGTACCACCGGACCTGAGGACGCCGACAAGAGAGCCGCCTGGGCTTGCCCGTCACGGACTTCCCTGAGGGTCCCGGTTGTTCTGACCACTTGGCCCGCCTGCGCCTTCTCCCAACCGTCGCCACCGGCGATCAGTACATCCGCCGCCCCCCGCGTTACAGTGCCATTCGCCGTGACGGCCAACAATTCGGCTGTCACCGTCCATCTGTTCCCACCGGACTGGCCAGGCGTCGTCGCTGGGGCCGGGCTTCCCGTGATCCGGATCTCCATGACGACTCCGCTGTGGTCCGCGACCACTTGCGCCAGCGGCCCTGTGTCCCGCTGGACGCCCATCGCTGCACAATGGACCGCGACGGCAGCCCCGAAGAAGCAAGCCAAAGCGAAAGTGGCAGGCATCGTCCGGGCACGCACCCCCGCGCGGGGCCGCCGACGCCCGCAAAACAGCAGGCACGCGCCTACGATCGATAAGAAACCGGCCGCGGCCCACGACCAAACGGCTTCACTGAAGGTGCCAGCGTACGCCGCTCCCCACGCTGTGGCTGCCGTTGGAACCAGCCGGAGATCTGTACGTCTGGACGACTCAGTCCCGGGCCGGGCGTCAGCCACCTTGCACCGTCACAAGGTCCTTTAGTGACTCCATAAGCTTGGGCCCGATACCGTCCACAGCATCAAGTTCATCCACGGACGTGAATGCTCCGTGCTCCTTGCGCCAATCCAGGATGCGTTGTGCTGTTACGGGCCCCACCCGAGGCAACGTTCCGAGTTCTTCCAGTGACGCTGTGTTGATGTTGACCCTGGCACCTGTCGCTGCCGGACCGGCTGTACCGCTGGATGCCCCGGAGCCGGCTCCAGCGCCCGCTATCGACGACGAAGGCGCCTGCGGGAGCGCCTCTCCGACAACGGGGATGTAGAGCTTGATTCCGTCAGTAAGTACTTCGGCCAGATTGAGAGCGGTGAGCTCGGCACTGGGCGCCGCCCCGCCAGCGGCATCGATGGCTTGAAAGACCCGGCTCCCCTGAGGCAAAGAGACCACACCGGGCTTGACCACGGCACCGGCAACGTGCACCACCACCATCCCTGGCCCACCTTGCGCCGGCGCAGCCGCGGCGGCTGTGGGCTCTGTGTCTCCGGACGGCGAATCAGTGGACTCAGGGCCGAGCGCCCCGGTGGAGGACATGGAGGGATCCAAGGGTTCCGACCTGGCCTTCCCGTCCGCGAGCCGCCAGAGGAACCACGCCATGAGCACAACTCCGACCACGGCAAGAAGCGCCGCGACCCTCCATGACGTCCGCCAACGCAACCGTGCGGCAGCCGGAGTCGGGTTGATCTGGTCCGCAAACAGCGAAGCAAGGTGGCCTGTTGCTGTGTCCGAACCATCAGACAAATCCAGCAACGGCTGGCTGCTGTGGTCAGGGATCATCCGGGAGACGAAGCGCTCCCGCGCGGCCTGCGCAGCGGCATCTTGGGATTGGTCCCGGTTCCGGCGTGGCATGAACCGAGCCTACGGTCGTCGAGGCGGCACCCCAGCGCGAATCCATGGCTATGTGGATAAGTGGCCGTTCCAGTCGGGCCGGGATTTAGCCCTTGCCGCCACCGCTCAACCCGTCGGAGTACTGCTCTCCCCCACAATGACGGCCAGGACTCCAAGCCCCGCGTGCGCGGCCAGGACAGCCGGCAAGGCACTGATCTGGGGCGCCGGGCAGTCCGGGCAGGTCTCGTTCAGACGGGCTGCCAAGGCTTCGGCCTCGATCTGGTTCCCGAAGTGGTGGACCGCCAAACGCTGCTGTCCGGCCGGCCTGGACGCGACGTCGGCAGCGACGATTTCTTCGAGGCGGGCTATGGCGCGCACGGCGGAACGGACCTTTTCGAGCGGCACGATCTTCCCGCCGTCGACCGCCAATATGGGCTTGATGGCCAGGACTGTACCCAGCAGCGATGCCGCCGCCCCGATCCGCCCACCCCGCCTCAACTGCTCAAGGCTGGGAACGTAGAAATACACCTTGGTGCGTTCCATGCGTTGTTCCGCGAAGCCTCGGACTTCGGCCGGTCCGCGGCCGTCGGCTGCGGCAACAACAGCACTTTGGACACCCATCCCCTGCGCCATCCCTACCGTTCGGGAGTCCACAACCTCAACCGGGATCGAGACGCGCCCGGCGGCCAGCCTGGCAGCGTCGACCGTTCCCGAGAGTTCAGACGAAATATGAATGGAGACCACAGCCTCAAAGCCGCGCCGCTGGGCTGCCAGATAAGCCTGCTCAAACTGCCCCGGTGAGGGTCGGGAAGTTTTGACGGAAGCTCCGGAAGCAAGTGCAAGCGACAACGTCTGGGTGATGTCATCCTCACCCTCGCCATAGATTTCATTCCCCACCATCACAGGCATGGGTACAACCGCCAGGCGTCCATCCGCGGTAAAGGCGGAAACCCAGTCGCCTGGTAACGCGCCTGCCGAATCGGTGACGACAGCAGTCTTGACGACGGCGGCCAGCGGCTGGTCAGCGGCAGGAACCGGCGCTGCGGGCTGCCGGAGGCGCGCCACTCTTTCTTTGAGCCATATCCAGGCCGGTGGTTCTCGCTCAGGCACGCAACCTCCATAGATGATGGCCGGCCGCCGGCACAGTGCCGGCGGCCTCACAGTCCTTGCTAGGCAGGAACGATGTTCACCAGTTTAGGTGCCCGCACGATCACGGTACGGATGCCACGGCCGTCCAACGCCCGCTGAACATTCTCCGAAGCCAAAGCCAGTTCACGCAGCTCGTCCTCGGTAACCCCCGGGGACACTTCCAGGCGGTCCCGGACCTTGCCCTGGACCTGCACAACAGCTGTGACTGTGTCCTGCACCAGCAGGGCTTCGTCATGCTTCGGCCAGCCAGCATTCGCTACGGATGCCGGGTGCCCCAGCGTGCTCCAGAGATCTTCGGCGGTGTACGGAGCGAACAGGCTCAGGATGACCGCAACCGCTTCTACTGCTTCGCGAACGGCAGGATCGGCCGCCCCGGCACCTGAGTCGATGGTCTTGCGGGTGGCATTGACCAGTTCCATCAGGCGTGCCACAACAACGTTGAACTTGTTGTTGTCCAGAAGTTCGGCGGCATCGGCAATGGTCTTGTGGGTCACCGTGCGCAGGGCCCGGTCACCGGAGGCCGGATCAACACCGGGCTCGCTGCTGACGTCCTGGCCCAAGCGCCAGGCGCGTGCCAGGAACTTAGCGGAGCCCGACGGCGAAACGTCCGCCCAGTCGACGTCGTCTTCGGGCGGGGAGGCAAAGACCATGGTGAGGCGGACGGCGTCGACACCGTACTTGTCCAGCTGCTCGCCGAGGTCCACGCCGTTACCGAGGGATTTGCTCATGGCCTTGCCGCCGTTGAGCACCTGTCCTTGGTTCAGAAGCGCCGAGAACGGCTCGTTGGCTTCGATCAGCCCGATGTCCTTGATGACCTTGGTGAAGAACCGCGCGTACAGCAGGTGCAGGATGGCGTGCTCCACACCGCCCACATACTGGCCAACCGGCATCCACTCGTTGATCTTCTCAGGATCAAACGGGCCCTCGGTGTAATCGGGCGAGACGAAACGCAGGAAGTACCAGGACGAATCGACGAACGTGTCCATGGTATCGGTGTCACGCTGGGCGGCACGGCCGCAGTTGGGGCACTCGACATTGACCCATTCGACGGCTGCGGCCAGCGGGGACGTTCCCTTCGGGGCCAACGCCTCGCCACGCAGGTTATCGGGCAGCCTGACCGGCAGCTGGTCGTCGGGGACGGGTACCTCGCCGCATTCACCACAGTGGATGATGGGGATGGGCGTGCCCCAGAAACGCTGACGGCTCAGCAGCCAGTCACGCAGCCGGAAGTTGACGAATTTCTCGCCAGTCCCCAGCTTTTCCAGGATCTCGATGGCCGCAGGAATGCCTTCGGCCTTGGACAGCCCATCCAGTTCGCCGGAGTTCTTGAGCGTACCTTCCCCGGCGGTGGCCACGCCGGTCTCCGCGGGGTCCTCGCCGCCAGTTTCCAGCACCGCACGGACCGGCAGGTCGAAGGCCTTGGCAAAGTCGAGGTCGCGCTGGTCGTGCGCGGGTACGGCCATGATGGCTCCGGTACCGTAGTCGGCCAGCACGTAGTCAGCAGCCCAGACCGGGAGCTTTTCGCCGTTGAGCGGGTTGATGGCGTACCGGCCGGTAAAGACACCGGTCTTCTCACGCTCCGTGGACTGGCGCTCGATTTCCGAGAGGGCCTTGACCTTCTCGCGGTAAGCCATGAGTTCGTCGTGTTGTTCCGGCGTGACCAAATCCAGGGCCAGATGCGCGTCAGCGGCAACGACGAAGAACGTTGCGCCGTAGAGGGTATCGGGACGCGTGGTGAAAACAGTTACTTCGCGCTCGGCCCGGTCTTCCGTGGCTTCGACGACGAACCTGACGTGGGCGCCTTCGGACCGGCCGATCCAATTGCGCTGCATGGCCAGCACGCGCTCAGGCCAGTGGCCCTGGAGCTGATCCATGTCTTCCAGCAGGCGGTCGGCGTAGTCGGTGATCTTGAAGTACCACTGGTTCAGGGACTTCTTGGTGACAGGTGTGCCGCAACGTTCGCAAGCACCGTTAACGACCTGCTCGTTAGCCAGGACCGTGAGGTCCTTGGGGCACCAGTTGACCGGGGAATCCTTGCGGTATGCCAGGCCACGCTCGTAGAAGCGCTTGAACAGCCATTGCGTCCACCGGTAGTACTCAGGGTCGGAAGTGTGGATACGCCGTGACCAGTCGGCCGAGATGGCGTAACGCTTGAACGAGGCCGCCTGGGTCTCGATGTTCGCGTAAGTCCACTCGCTGGGGTGCGCGTTGCGCTTGATGGCCGCATTTTCGGCGGGCAGGCCGAAGGAGTCCCATCCGATCGGGTGCAGGACGTCGAAGCCCTTCTGACGCAGGTAACGGGCCACGACGTCGCCCATGGCGAACGCTTCGGCGTGACCCATGTGGAGGTCGCCAGAGGGGTAAGGGAACATGTCCAGGACGTAGCGGCGTTCGCGCGAGCCGTCGTCGGCAGGCGTGAAGACTTTGAGGTCTTCCCAGACCTGCGGCCACTTGGCTTCCATCGCAGCGAAGCTGTAGACGCCCTCTTCTGGCGCTTCGGCTGCGGCTGTCTGTGCTGTTCCGGTCTCGGTCTCCGGCTGAACGCTCACTGCTGCCCTCTTCTTTTCTTCGATGGCGGTTATGTCCTCCTGCTGCGGTCCTGGAAAGCCCCGGACACACAAAAGCCCCTCGACAATGGAGGGGCTGCCGCACGGCTGATAAAGCCGGGCGGCTAACTAAGCAGAAGGATCGCACGCATAGATCTACAATAGCGCACGATCAAACTCCCAGCTCGCAGCGAGCGGCTTAGGGAAGACCGGCTCACTGACGCCGTGCCGTTATGGGGGCCCGGGAGCGGCTTCGGGCGTCCGCGAAGCGGGGGCCCCCATAACGGCTAAGGCGTTGGGTCGCCGACCTTACTTAACGTCCTCGTCGACCCAGTCCATGGACTTTGTCACGGCCTTCTTCCAGAGCCGCAACTGGCGCTCCTGCTCCTCTGCCGGCAACTGGGGCTCCCAGCGCTTGTCTTCGTTCCAGTTGGCGCTCAGTTCGCCCAGGTCCTTCCAGAAGCCGACGGCGAGACCGGCTGCGTAGGCAGCACCGAGGGCCGTGGTCTCGACTACCTTCGGGCGAACCACGGGGACGCCGAGGATGTCTGCCTGGAACTGCATGAGTGCCTCGTTGGCGACCATGCCGCCGTCGACCTTCAACTCGGTGAGCGGAACGCCCGAGTCCGCATTGACGGCGTCGAGGACCTCTCGGGTCTGGAAAGCCGTGGCTTCCAGCGCCGCGCGGGCGATGTGCCCCTTGTTGGCGAAGCGGGTCAGGCCAACGATTGCGCCACGGGCATCCGCCCGCCAGTACGGAGCGAAAAGGCCGGAGAACGCGGGAACGATGTAAACACCTCCGTTGTCCTTCACCGCCGCGGCGAGTTCCTCAACCTCCGGAGCGGAGCTGATCATACCCAGGTTGTCGCGCAGCCATTGGATCAACGAACCAGTGACGGCGATGGAACCTTCCAGGGCGTAATGCGGCTTCGCATCTCCCAGCTTGTAGCCGAGGGTGGTGAGCAGGCCGTTCTTGGAGTGGACAATCTCCTCGCCGGTGTTGAAGATCAGAAAGCAGCCGGTGCCGTAGGTGTTCTTGGCTTCCCCGGCCTGGAACGCGGCCTGACCGAAGGTAGCGGCCTGCTGGTCACCCAGGATTCCGGCCACGGGGGTCTCGCGGAGCAACTGTGACGTGTGGACCTGACCATAGACCTCTGAAGAGGACTTGATGGTAGGCATCATGGAAGCCGGAACACCGAAGACGTCCAGGATTTCCTGGTCCCACTGCAGCGTTTCGAGGTCCATGAACAGGGTCCGGGAAGCGTTGGTCACGTCTGTGACGTGCACGCCGCCATCGACGCCGCCGGTCAGGTTCCAGAGAACCCACGCATCGGTGTTGCCGAAGAGGAGGTCGCCTGCTTCGGCCTTTTCACGGGCGCCGTCGACGTTGTCCAGGATCCACTTGATCTTGGTTCCAGAGAAGTACGTGGCCAGGGGAAGGCCAACCTTCTGCTTGAACCGCTCAAGACCGCCGTCCTGTGCCAATTCGTCAACGATCGGCTGGGTTCGGGTGTCCTGCCAGACAATGGCGTTGTAGACGGCTTCACCGGTGTTCTTGTCCCAGACAACCGCGGTTTCGCGCTGGTTGGTAATTCCGACGGCGGCAATATCGTGCCGCGTCAGATTCGCCTTTGACAGCGCCGAGGCAATGACCTCCCGGGTGTTGTTCCAGATCTCTGCAGGGTTGTGCTCAACCCAGCCTGCCTGCGGGAAGATCTGCTCGTGTTCCATCTGGCCCGTGGACACGATGTTGCCGGAGTGGTCGAAGACGATGGCGCGTGAGCTGGTGGTGCCCTGGTCAATGGCGATGACGTATTGATTCATGGTGACGTCCTTGTCTGATGTTGTTGGTTACTCAGTGGTGGTCTGCTGTGTGCGGATAAGGGAGATTGTGGCGCGGAGGATCATCCGGCAAGGGCAGGCATGATGCCGGGTACAAGGAGACCCACAAGCCCGGCCAGGGTACCGCCAACAAGTGGTCCAACCACCGGAATCCAGGAGTAAGCCCAGTCGCTGGAGCCCTTGCCCTTGATGGGCAGGACGGCGTGTGCGATGCGCGGGCCGAGGTCACGTGCCGGGTTGATTGCGTAGCCGGTGGGACCACCGAGGGAGACACCGATACCAACAACCAGCAAAGCAACTGCCAGCGGGCCGAGGCCCGAAGGGGTTCCTCCGAAGGTGAGGATGACGAAGACCAGGACAAACGTGCCGATGATTTCGGTAATGAGGTTCCACGGAGTTGAGCGAATGGCCGGTCCAGTGGAGAAAGTACCCAGCTTGTTCGCTGCCAGGGGCTCTTCGTCGAAGTGCTGCTTGTAAGCGAGCCAGCAAACCACTGCGCCAAGGAAGGCACCGAGCAGTTCACCGCCGAAATACGTCAGGGTGGAACCGAAGGTCACCGCAACGTCCGGCGCATACTCGCCTTTTCCGTTGACCAGCAAACCCAAAGTAACTGCCGGGTTCAGGTGCGCACCGGACTTTGCGGCCACGAAAACGCCCGCGAAGACCGCAATACCCCAGCCCCACGTCACCATCAAGAATCCAGCGTTGTTGCCCTTGGTGCCTTTGAGCGCAACGTTGGCCACAACGCCGCAACCCAACAGGGTCAGCATCATGGTTCCGAATACTTCGGAAAGGAAAACAATTCCAAGAGACATCTTTGACTCCTCTATTTTCTGTTGTCAGCCTCTTCGCGGGTGAAGAGGCTGTTGGGACGGTTCCGTTGTCTCCGGAACCGTCCCGGTGTGGTGCTCCCCTATCGGGCCCACCTACCCCATTCCGCCCCTGCCGCACGCAGGGGCGGTCAAGCTGTTTCCTCAGCCGGCCTCAGGCTACGAGGCTGTGCACGTCAACCTTGTGGAACCGCTGAAGAACCTCCTGTGCGTGGCGGATTTCGGCTTCACGCCTTGCGGCGTCCCAACCAAGCGGTTCGGACAGTGCTGCGGCGATTTCGTTGAGCAGTTCCCCCGTCACCAGTCCACGGAAGGCCAGTGACGTCCGGCGGATCAGGACATCGATCAGGTGCCCGATCTGCTCCCGCTCGGCCATGAAGGCCAGTTCGCGGACGCTGAGTTCGCGGGTTGACCGCAGCGGCTGGTCCTGCCCGGCGTTGAGGTACTCAATGACATCTTCGGCACGGGTCCCGTAGCGGGTCAGCAGGACAGCCACACGGTCGGCATCCAGGCCAGGGCCCATGTGCTTCTTGATCCATTCCTGTTCGCCCTGTTCCGTAGCCGGGAAGCCGGCACCGCCACCGATGGCGAGTTTCGCCGTCGAGACCTTGCGCTCCATGCCGAGTTCGCGCAAGACGTCATTGGTCATGTGTTCAGCCAGTGCACGGAATGTTGTCCACTTACCGCCTACCAGGCTGAGTACGACGGCGGCCTTGCCGCCAGGTGTTGGCACGGCGTCGTCTCCGGTGCGGACGTTGCGTTCGATGCGGTAGTCGCGGGAGACGAATCCCGGCTGGGTTTCATCGTGCCGGGGCAGGGGCCGAACGCCGGCAAAGCTGTAGACGATCTGGTCCCGGTCCACCTTGATGGTTGGGAAAACATGGCCGACGAGGTCGAAGAAGTAGTCGATTTCTTCGTCCGTGCAGACTGCGTCTTCGGACATATCAGCATCGACATCCGTGGTTCCGACCAATACGCGGTCGCCCATCGGGTAGATCAGCACGATGCGGCCATCGGTGTGCTCGAAGAAGATCTCGCGGCCGTTGCACGCGGCGAGCAATTCGGGGTGGTCCAGGACGATGTGGGAACCCTTGGTACCGCCCATGAACTTGCTGGCAGCACCCATGGCCTGGTTGGTGAGGTCAACCCACGCGCCAGTGGTGTTGACGATGACATCGGCCTGGAAGTCGAATTCCTTGCCGGTCAGTTCGTCCCGGAGCCGGACTCCGTCTGTTCCCATGGAGACGAGCGAGACGTAGTTGCTGGCTCGGGCGCTTCCCCCGGGAAGCCCACCCCCGAGGCCGGCCTTCTCGCCATCCTGCAGGACATCCAGGGTCAGTCGCTCCGGGTTGTGTACGGAGGCATCAAAGTAGGTTGCTGCGTACTTGATACCGGAGTGCAGCTTGGGAAGTTCAGCCAGGGCCCTGGTCCGGCCACGGAACTGGTGGCGGGGAACGCTGCCGCCGTCACGGGAGAAGAAGTCGTACATGCTCAGACCAACCTTGATGAGGAACGCACCGCGCTCCTTGGGCTTGCCCTGCTTGTGGGTGAGGAAGCGCGTGGGAGCGGACAGGATTCCGGAGAAGGTACTGAAGATCGGGATGGTGGTCTGCAGAGGCTTGACGTAGTGGGGGGCGATCCGGAGCAGCCTGTTTCGTTCAACCACAGATTCCTGGACCAGGCGGAACTCGCCGTTCTCGAGGTAGCGGATGCCGCCATGGATCATGTGCGACGAAGCGCCGCTGGCACCCTGGCAGTAGTCGCCGCGTTCGACAAGGGCTACGTCGACGCCTTGGAGAGCGAGGTCGCGGAACGTTCCGACGCCGTTGATGCCACCGCCGATAATGAGGACCTTCGCCGTTGGCCGCTCCTGAAGTGCGACGACTGAGTCACGCTGCTGTGCGTGCTGTGAGGTACCGGAAATCCTGTTGTGTCCCAAAACTGCTCCCTTGGGCTTGGTTCGTGCGCCGCGCCACTCGCTGCTGCACCGTTCACCACTAATCTTGCGAAGGTGG
>Ga0153977_1000328_pt1 | contig 12132 bp, 10 predicted proteins | sample TSGA061MetaG_FD_104710 | JGI IMG/M metagenome (GOLD analysis project Ga0153977, IMG submission 104710) | Attine ant fungus gardens microbial communities from Georgia, USA - TSGA061 MetaG | ecosystem: Host-associated > Fungi > Mycelium > Unclassified | place: USA: Georgia, Yuchi Wildlife... | reverse complement strand
TCGTTGAGGAATGCTTCAAGGGCCTTGACACGCTGGGCGACACCACGTTCCAGGACGTCCCATTCGTCGGCCGGGATGACGCGGGGAACAATATCGAGCGGGAAGGGCCGCTCCTCCCCCGCATAGTCGAAGGTCACTCCGCGGTCCAGGAAGGTGCGGGCCATGGAGTCCGCCCTGGCGGTGACATCCGCCAGGGAAAGCTCGCGCAAGGCACCGGAAACCTGACCGTAGGATTTTCTGGCTACGTGGCCCGGGGCAAACATCTCGTCGTAGGCGCCACTGCGGGCGGCGGCCTCGGAGTAATCCTGGAATAGGTCAGACATGGGAATTAGACAATCACCTTTTCGAGTCGAGCGCATTTCGTGTTGATTGTGTCGCTGTTTCCGGGAACCCCCGGTTCGCCTTTCCGTGCCCCCATCCGGCAGGGTTGAGGCATGCCCTTCAAGAGTCCCGCTTCCCAGCTGTCCCGGTTGGGGCCGGGGTTGGTCCTGTGCTTCGCCGCAACGGGCCTTGCCTTCACCATCCACGCGGTGCTTCCTGCGATTCCCGCCATGACCCTCGCAGTTGCCTTGGGCTTGCTCTCAGCCAATATACCGGGCACCTCAGTCCTCACCGCAGGGCGCGCCCGCCCGGGCCTGGACTTCGCCGGAAAGCACCTCATGCGGGCCGGAATCGTGGTGCTTGGCCTCAAGGTCAGCATCCACGACGTGCTGGGGCTGGGCTGGTTGTCGCTGGTCCTCATAGCCGGTGTTGTACTGGTCAGCTTTGTGGGCACCTATGGGCTGGCCCGCTTGCTGCGCCTGCCCGGCGAGACTGCCCTGCTGATCGCCACCGGTTTCTCCATCTGTGGCGCCTCGGCCATCGGTGCGATGGCCGCGGTACGGCGCATCAGGCATCAGGACACGGTACTGCCGGTGGCGCTCGTCACGCTGTGCGGCACGCTGGCCATTGGTGTGCTGCCCCTCCTCATGCACCCCCTGAACCTGAGTCCTGAACAGTTCGGGGCGTGGACCGGGGCGTCCGTCCACGATGTCGGCCAGGTGGTGGCCACGGCGCAAACTGCCGGGCCGGCGGCCCTGGCGATCGCCGTCGTCGTGAAATTGACGCGGGTTGTCCTGCTGGCTCCGGTAGTGGCGGCGGCGGGACTGCATCAGCGCGTCGACCATGTGCGGAAGCGGGCCAATGGTGCCGGCCAGGATGACGGGACCGACGGTAAGTTCCCGCCTATCGTTCCGCTTTTTGTGCTCGGCTTCCTTGCCATGGTCGCTGTGCGATCCGTGGGGTGGGCTCCCCCGGCGGTCCTGGAAGGAGCCGCCCTGGTCCAGGACATCCTGCTCGCATCGGCGCTTTTCGGACTGGGATCCGCCGTGCGCGTCCGCACGCTGATCCACACGGGTGGACGCGCGGTGATGGTGGCCCTGGGCTCTTGGCTGCTCATCGCATCGCTGGGCCTGGTTGCCGCCTGGATCATGATTAGATAGCCGTGTGTCGAATCACAATCTGTCGCGCGACGAAGCCGCAACCCGCTCAGCCCTGATCACCACCCACAGCTACGACGTCATCCTCGATGTCCGCGACGCGGCAGATCCCGCAGTCGCCGGCTATCCGAGCACCAGCACCATCACTTTCTCCGCCGAGCCCGGCTCTGCAACGTTCCTGGACTTCATCAGCGGCGGCGTGCAGTCGGTGGTGCTGAACGGCCAGGCCCTGGACGTCGATGCGGTGGTGGACCGGGACCGGGTCATCCTCGAAAACCTCGCTGCGGACAACCAGGTGACGGTATCCGGAACGGCACTCTACAGCCGTTCCGGGGAAGGCATGCACCGCTTCGTTGATCCCGCCGACGGGCAGTGCTACCTCTACACCCAGTACGAACCGGCAGACAGCCGACGCGTCTTCGCCAACTTCGAGCAGCCCGACCTCAAGGCCGAATTCACCTTCCACGTGATCGCGCCTGCTGGCTGGGAGGTCGCGTCCAACGGCGTGGAAGCCGCGCGCACACCCTTGGCGGATGACCCCATAGCGGCCCAATGGGACTTCGAAACCACCAAGCGGATGTCCACCTACATCACCACGGTGCTGGCCGGGCCTTACTTCAAAGCGACAGACCACTGGGGAGCAACACTCGACGGCGGCACCCGGCTTGAGGTGCCGCTGGCACTCTACTGCCGCGCCTCTTTGGCGGGCGCTTTCGATGCCGACGACCTGTTCCGCTTGACCAAAAACGGGCTGGAGTTCTTTAACGCACTCTTCGACTATCCCTACCCTTGGGGCAAGTACGATCAGGCGTTCGTGCCCGAATACAACCTCGGGGCCATGGAAAATCCCGGACTGGTCACCTTCACGGAAAAGTATGTCTACGCCTCGCGGGCCACCGACGCCCAGTACCAGGGACGCGCCAATACCCTGATGCACGAGATGGCACACATGTGGTTCGGCGACCTCGTCACCATGAACTGGTGGGACGACCTCTGGCTCAAGGAGTCGTTCGCTGACTACATGGGAACCCTTGGCGTGGATCGTGCCACTGACTGGGACTCCGCATGGGTGAACTTCGCCAGCAAACGCAAGGCTTGGGCGTACCTGCAGGACCAGTTGCCCACCACCCATCCGATCGTGGCTGACATTCCGGACCTTGAGGCGGCCAAGCAGAACTTTGACGGCATCACCTACGCCAAGGGTGCTTCGGTCCTGAAACAGTTGGTTGCCTACGTCGGTTTTGACGCCTTCATCGCCGGGTCACGCCAATATTTCCGCGACCACGCCTACGGCAACACGTCCCTGAAGGACCTCCTGGAAGCGCTAAGTGCCTCCTCGGGCCGGGACCTGTCCGGGTGGGCGCGCCAATGGCTGCAGACTTCCGGAATCTCCACCATTTCAGCCGGGATTGTCGAAGACGACGGGACGCTGGGCGCGGTGACGCTCCAACAGGACGCCATCGACCCCATCACAGGGCACCAGGAACTCCGCCCCCACCGCATGCGGCTTGGCTTGTATGACCCCAACGCAGACGGTGCCCTTGTCAGGACCGAAAGTATCGAAATTGATGTGGACGGTCCCAGCACCCTGGTGGCCGAGCTGAACGGCAAGCCCCGGCCGGCCCTGCTGCTGGTCAACGACGACGACCTGAGTTATGCAAAAATCAGGCTCGACCCCGGATCCGAGCACACGGTGAGGACTTCGCTGGACAAGATCCAGGACCCCATGGCCCGGGCACTCTGCTGGACGGCGCTATGGGATTCGGCCCGCGACGGCGTCACCCCCGCAGCCCGGTATGTCGCCGCGGTGGAACAGTTCGCTCCGGCCGAAACCGGCATTGGAGTCCTGCTCAACGTCCTGGGCAACGCATCCACCGCCATTGAGCGCTTCGTGCCCGCTGCGACGCGGGACGTTGTCCGCAAGGACTTCCTGGCCGTTGCTGCCGCGCAGTTGAAGGCTGCCCCAGCGGGGTCGGACCACCAACTCGCCTGGGCCAGGGCTCTCGCGGATGTTTCCCGGCACGGCGACTCTGAGCTCCCGCTGCTGCGCAGCATCCTTGACGGCGGCGTTGTCATTGACGGCCTCGCAGTGGATGCCGAACTGCGCTGGAGCCTCTGGCAGGCGCTGGCAGCCCACGGACAGGCCACGCAAGCTGAGCTCGACCGGGAACTGGAAGCGGACAAGACAGCCTCAGGACGGGAGGGCCACGCTCTTGCCTCGGCGGCCCGCCCAGACCCTTCGGTGAAGGCCGCGGCATGGGATTCGGCGGTCCTGGGTACCGGACTCTCCAATGAAATCCTGAGCGCCACCATTGCCGGCTTCGCCACGGCCCCGGCTGCCATGCTGGAACCCTACGTGGAGCCGTATTTCGACTCCCTCGAAAAGGTGTGGGCGGAGCGGAGCATCGAGATCGCCGGAAGGATTGTCCGCGGACTGTTCCCGGCCGCCCAGGACCTTGGCGACGGCATAGAACCTGCCCGGCACCCGGTGGTGCTCCGCACCGACGAATGGCTGGCCGAACATGGTGACGCTCCGCGTGCGTTGCGGCGCATCATTATCGAGCAGCGCAGCCACCTGTTGCGTGCCTTGACTGCGCAGGCCGCCAAGGGCTAGGCCGGCGGAATAGAACCCGTCAGGGAACCCGGTTCAGCCATTCGTCCGTGCCGAACTTCGCGTCAACCCGTTTTCGGGCTTCATCGAGCTCCGCTTCACTGAGCCGGGACTCGATTGCGCCATAGCGCTCGGTAAAGACTTCCTGCATGGCCTTGAGGATGGCGGACCGGGCCAGGCCGGTCTGCCGACGCAAGGGATCCACGCGCTTCTTGGCGCTGCGGGTTCCCTTGTCGGACAACTTCTCCTTGCCGATGCGCAGGACCTCCACCATTTTGTCGGCGTCGATGTCGTAGCTCATGGTGACGTGATGGAGCATGCCCCCGTTGGCAAGCCGCTTCTGTGCTGCTCCGCCGATTTTGCCCTGGTCCGTTGCAATGTCGTTGAGCGGGACGTAGAAAGCGTTGATGCCGAGCTTCTCCAACGCGGCCATGACCCAGGAGTCAAGGAAGGCATAGGAGTCCGCGAAACTGATGCCGTCCACAAGAGTCTGCGGCAGGTACAGCGAATACGTGATGCAGTTTCCGGCCTCCATGAACATCGCTCCCCCGCCGCTGATCCTGCGCACCACCGTGATGCCGTGCCGGGACACGCCCTCGGGGTCCACTTCGTTTCGCACGGACTGAAAGCTGCCAATCACCACGGAGGGCTCTTCCCAGTCCCAGAACCGCAGCGTCGGATTCCGCAGCCCGGCACCGACCTCCTCAGTGAGGACTTCGTCCAGGGCCACGTTGACCTCCGTTGGAAGGACCGTCGGCGGGATGACTTCCCATTGGTGGTCTGACCAGCCGGTGGCCTTGGACAAGGCCCGCCGAACTGCTATGGCCACGGCTTCTGCGGAGAAGCCGAACAGTACGGCACCTTCAGGCAAGCCCGCGGTTACGGCCGCGGCAATGTCCGCTGCCGTTGACGTGCCCGGCAGTCCTGTCAGTGCCTTGTTGATGTCCTGCAGGGCCTCGTCGGGCTCCAAAAAGAAGTCTCCGCTCAGGGAGACATTGGCGAAGTGGCCGTTCGCCACCTCAAGGTCAACCACCACCAGTTTTCCGCCGGGAACCTTATATTCGCCGTGAAGGCGGGTGTCGTCGTCGTGGTTCAGGGTTTCAGGCGTGGGCTGGGAAGTCATGCTGTCCATCTTGCCGGAAAACGCAAAAGCCCGCATTGCCGGAATTCCGGCAGTGCGGGCTTTTGAAAAGACTCGGGGGAAGTGGTTACTTCTTGCCGCCGAAGCCCTTGAAGCGAGCGTTGAAGCGCTCGACGCGGCCAGCGGAGTCCATGATGCGCTGCTTGCCCGTGTAGAACGGGTGGGACTCCGAAGAGATTTCGACGTCGATAACCGGGTAGGTGTTTCCGTCTTCCCACTCGATGGTCTTCGAGGAAGACACGGTGGACTTGGTCAGGAACTTGGTACCGGAGGCCAGGTCGTTGAAGACAACAGCTTCGTACTTCGGGTGGATATCAGACTTCATAATGGGACCTTTTGTTCACGCAGCTGGATTTTGCCAGCTGCCAGGTATGAATGGAGGTGGTCCGTTACTGGACAGTGAATATTCCAGCGGCCGGGCCAACAACCAATCATAGCGGAAACGGCCTTGCCATACGAACCGGCGTCAGTCCCGCGGCCGGAGTTCCCAGAACGCCACCGCCGAGGCAGCGGCTACGTTAAGTGAATCCACGCCGGCGCGCATCGGGATTTTGACGGCGAGGTCGACGGCGGCCAGCGTGTCCTCGCTCATGCCTGCGCCTTCAGTGCCCAAGACCAAGGCGAGCTTCGGAATCTGCCGTGCGGCCAGGTCGTCCAGGTCAACCGCATTGTCCGTCAGCTCCATGGCGGCCACCGTGAAGCCCTGCTCCTTCAGCCGGGACAGGTCATCCGGCCAGCTTTCCAGGCGCGCCCACGGGACCTGGAAGACTGTGCCCATGCTCACGCGGACGCTGCGCCTGTACAGCGGGTCACCGCAACGTGGCGAGACCAGGACTGCGTCGACGCCCAGCGCTGCCGCCGACCGGAAGATTGCGCCCACGTTGGTGTGGTCCACTATGTCCTCCAGCACGGCCACCCGCTGGGCTTTCGCGAGGAGTTCTTCCAAGGGAACAGGCGCTGGCCGGTGCATGGCTGCCATCGCTCCGCGGTGGAGGTGGAACCCGGTGATCTGTTCCAGCAGGTCGGCCTTGCCAATGAAAACCGGAACGTCGGGGTATTGCCGGAAAACGTCGTCGAGGTCCGCCAGCCACTTTTCGGCGAGGAAGAAAGAACGGGGCTGGTGTCCCGCAGCCAGCGCCCGGCGGAGAACCCGGGAGGATTCGGCGATGTACATGCCCTCCTCCGGCTCGCGGAGTTTGCGAAGGTGGACGTCGGTGAGGGTGGTGTAGTCCGTGACGCGTGGATCATCGGCGGACTCGAGGTAGTGAAAGGTCACAGGGGATTATTTCAGCAGGTTGGCGATCATGAAGCCCAGTGCAACGAGGCCGAGCGCGAAAATGACGGCCCGAAGGACTTTCGGCGAGAGCTTCCGCCCCACTTTCGAACCGATGAGGCCACCGATGGTGGAACTCACGGCGATGATCAGGACAAAGAACCATTCGATCCGGTCGAAGGCGAAAATCAGGTAGGAAACGGCGGCAACCATGTTGACGCCGAGCACCAGGATGTTCTTCATGGCATTCGCGTTCTGCATGGTTCCCGAGAGGAAGACCCCCAGGATTCCCACCAGGAGAATCCCCTGGGCTGCGACGAAGTAGCCACCATAAACACCGGCAAGATACACGAGGACCACCAGCAGGATGCCGTGGCTTCGATCGCGGATCGCATGCTCGGGGTTTTGTTCCCTGCTGCGCACCCAGGCCTGCAGCTTGGGCTGGAAGACCACCATCAGCAGGGCCACCACCAGCAGCACCGGGGCAACATAGTGGAACACCTTCTCCGGCAGGTGCAGGAGCAGCCAGGCCCCGGTGATACCGCCCAGCAACGAGGCCGGCAACAGTTTCATCAACTGCCTGCCGCGACCGGCAAGCTCGCGCCGGTAGCCCCATGCACCGGCGGCGTTGCCCGCTACCAGGCCCATGGCATTGCTCATGGAGGCAACCACCGGCGTCACACCAATGGCAATAAGTACAGGGAAGGTCACCAGCGTGCCGGAGCCGACCACCGCATTGATGGTTCCGGCCCACAGGCCCGCGAAAAAGACCAGTATGTCGTTAAGGATTTCCATTGTGGTTTCGGGGCTGCCTATCGGCGGGCGACGGCCGTGTAGCGGCCGGCGTTTTCGGTAACGTTCAGGGGCAGGCCGAAGGTATTGCTCAGGTGTTCGTCGGTCAGCACTTCCTTGATGGGACCCGCGGCCACGACACCGCCTTCGCGCAGGAGCATGGCGTGGGTGAAGCCCGGGGGCACTTCTTCAAGGTGGTGGGTCACCAGGACCATGGCAGGGGCGTCCTCGTCGCTGGCGAGCTCGCCTAGCTTGTGGACGAGTTCTTCGCGGCCCCCCACATCCAGGCCGGCTGCAGGTTCGTCGAGGAGAAGCAGTTCAGGATCGGTCATGAGTGCCCGGGCAATCTGGACGCGCTTGCGCTCCCCTTCGGACAGGGTGGCAAAGGTGCGGTTAAGCAGCGGGCCCATTCCCCAGTCGTTGAGCAGGCGGAAAGCACGACGTTCGTCGTCGCGTTCGTAGCCTTCCCGCCAGCGGCCGGTTACGCCATAGGCTGCCGTGACCACCACATTGAGCACGTTCTCGTGTTCCGGGATTTGGGTCGCAAGTGCTGCCGACGACAGTCCGATCCTGGGACGCAGTTCAAAGACGTCGACGCGTCCAAGAACTTCGTCAAGAATCCCTGCCTGGCCGCTGCTGGGGTGCAGTCGCGCTGCGGCAATCTGGAGGAGGGTCGTCTTGCCGGCGCCGTTGGGGCCCAGGATGACCCAGCGTTCGCCTTCGTTGACCTGCCAGTCAACCTTGTCCAGCAGGGTCTTTTTGCCTCGGACAACGCTGACGGAAGCCAATTCCAGAACATCACTCATAGCAGTAGACACTAGGACAAAAATCCACATGACTGATAACCGGTTGCGGCGCATGCCCGGTGACATGAAATGAATTCGGGCGGGTGCGGTGCCCTCAGTAGGATTGGGTCCATGACTTCGAACTTGGCTGCGGTCAGCTATGGCGTGAACTTGACCGCCGAATCCCTGGAAATTGTCCGCCTTGCCCTGGCTGGCGCCGGCGTCACAGTGTCGTCCGAATCACACTCCGCAGATGAGCGCTTCGCCGTTCACACAGTGGAACTCACGCCCCTCGCGGATGCGGCCTCGGACCTCGCCGGCGTGCGACGCAAGGTAGCTGAGGTGGCAGGCCCCGGAGTTGATACGGCCATTGTTCCCCAGGGGCTCCGGCAGGCAGTGCGCAAGCTCCTCATCATGGACGTCGACTCCACCTTGATCCAACAGGAAGTGATCGAGCTTTTGGCTGCCCACGCAGGCAAGCGGGAGGAAGTCGCTGCCGTCACAGAGGCAGCCATGCGGGGCGAGCTCGACTTCGCACAGAGCCTCCACGCGCGGGTTGCAGTGCTCGCCGGGCTGCCTGCCGCCGTCGTCGATTCCGTCCGGGAAGAAGTTCGCCTCAGCCTCGGCGCCGCTGAACTGGTTGCGGCGTTCAAGGCCGCGGGCCACACCGTGGCCGTTGTGTCAGGTGGGTTCAACCAGATCCTTGAACCGATTGCGGGCGGGCTGGGCTTGGATTACTGGATCGCCAACGAGCTGGAAATTGTCGACGGCGCGTTGACCGGCAAGGTACTGGGCGCGGTTATTGACCGCGCAGCCAAGGAGAAATACTTGCGCGAATGGGCCGCTGCCGAGGGCATCAGCCTGGAGCACACCATTGCGGTGGGTGACGGCGCCAACGACCTGGACATGCTGGGTGCAGCCGGGATCGGCATTGCCTTCAATGCCAAACCGGCCGTTCGCGCCGTGGCGGACGCCGCCATCAACATGCCGTATCTGGACGCAGTCCGGCACATCGCCAACGTCTAGGTGGCCGTAGTCTTCCTTGGCTCCTGCCCTCTTTGCCATGAGATTGAAAGCGCATAAGTGTAGGCGCATTGCATTTCATGACGGTGAATTCGCGTTAGTTTATTCGATTGTCACTCAATCGCATTAAATGTCCAGTGGAATATGCTGCGCCCATTTCCGTGTGTGAGGATGAGAACTTCAAAAGGACATCCGTTATGCAATAACGGTCCGGGATGAAGGAAGTGCAGGGCAGGCGGTGGACCGTTCGGGGCGCACATGGAAATGGTGGAAGCGTAGTGACGGCCTGGATGCCGGGGAATTGACGTCCTTTGCCGCAGAAGAAAGTCCGACACCACTTCATGAATTCCTCGGGGTCGAACCTCATGGGGACGAACTGCCGGCAGCGGAGGTGTTCGAGCCTGAATCTTCGAGCGGAACGCCTCTGTACCAGGAGACCCGAACCATGTACTTCACGGATTCCGGCCATGACGAAAAAGAACAGGAAGAATCCATTATGAGCTCACTTGATGACGCCATGAAGCAACTGCTGTCCATAGAGGGCGCTACGGGGGCGGCCATCGTTGACTACTCCAGCGGGATGGCCCTGGCGCAGGGGGGAAACCCCGGCTTCGACCTCGGGGTGGCCGCGGCCGGCAACTCCAACGTGGTCAGTTCAAAACTGCGGACCATGGCGGATCTGAAGCTGGACAGCAACATCGAAGACATCCTCATCACCCTGGGCACCCAGTACCACCTGATCAACGTCCTGAACTCTGAAGGCTCCAAAGGCCTTTTCGTGTATTTGGTGCTTGATCGCACGTACGCGAACCTGGCCCTGGCACGCCACAAACTCAGCAGCATCTCCAAGGGCGTCAGTATCTAGCTCCTGCGCTTTGAACGGGAAAGGACGGCCGCGAATGCCGCGACCGTCCTTTTTCGTCATCAGTAACCACTTCCGGATAGCCGGCTGCGGATCAGGTCATGACCCGCCGCGCGTCTCTGGTCCCCGACTCAAACTTCACGCCCAGCATGTGGTGGACCAAGACGTCCTCGTTCGTGTTGGCATTGGCCTCAATGGTGACCAGCTCGCCCTCGCGCATCACCCCAATCCGGTGGCACCAGCCAACCAACTCCGACAAATCCGACGACAACAGGATGATCGCGACCCCGAGCCCGCTGAGTTCGCTCAGCATCTCGTAGACGACTTCCTTGGCGCCAATATCGATGCCGCGGCTGGGGTGGCTGAGAATCAGCACATCGCAGCCGGCACTCATCCATTTGGCCAGCTGCACCTTTTGCCGGTCACCTCCGGAAAGTGTGTCCAAGGCACCGTGGATGTTGGTGGTGTTGATGCGCATGCGGCGAACCACCTCAACCACTCTCCTCAACGTGGCGATCTCCTCCTCCAGGTCCCCGCTCGGGCTGCTCCCGCTCTGAAGGCCCTCCGTTATGCTGGCATCGATCGGCGCCGATTCGGCCGTATCTGAGAGGTAACCGATCTTTAGCCTCGCTGCGTCGTGGATCCCGCGGATCTCCACGCGCTCACCCCGGATGCGGATCTCGCCGGAGGTGCTTGGATGTACGCCTGCCAATGCCTCGACCAGCTGATAGACGCCGGAGCGATGTGTTCCCACAAGGCCGAAAAACTCTCCCTTGGAGACGTCAAAGGAGACTCCCCGCACGGCGTCATCGACGCTAAGGTCGACCACGCGCAAGGCCTCCCCCGTGTCTGATCGGCCGGTGGGCCTGACGTTGCCCTCCAACTCGTGATTGAGGAGCAGGAACGCCAGTTCGTCTACGTTGGTCTGGCTGGCTTCCAGGACTTTATGGACCCTGCCATCCCTGAGCACGGCGATGCGGTGGGCGATGGAACGGACCTCATCCAGGCGATGGGTGATGTAGATAATTGCGCGGCCTTGCCTGGTCAGCATGCGCAGGACCTGATGAAGGACGGAAACATCGTGGTCCGGAAGTGACGCGGCAACCTCGTCCATGATGACCAACTGGGCTTCTTCGGCAACCATCCTGAGAACTTCCACAAGAGCCTGCTCGGCGCGGATCAGGGTGCCCACCTTGGCGTCCGGATCCATGGTGACGCCGATGTCCCGGATGAGTTCGGCGGCCCGGCCACGGAGTTCTTCATGGCGCTTGCCGGCCTGGAATGTTCCTCGAAAGATTGCCTTGGCGATGGTCAATTCAGGGTCCAGCCGGAAGTTCTGCGGGATGAGCCCGACGCCGCACGCTCGCGCTTCCTCTGCGGACTCGGGCCGATACTTCTCGCCCGCCAGCATGATGTGGCCGGCCTGGTGTTGATGGGTCCCTGCGAGGACGCCCATGAGCGTTGTTTTTCCGGCACCGTTGGTTCCGATCATGCCGAGAATTTCGCCGCGATTCAGCGAAAGGCTGACCCCTCTGAGGATTTGGCGCTGTTCATAGGACGCATGGATATCATCCGCATGCAGTAGTAAGTCCAAAGAAACTCCTGTGTGACAGGCCTCGAAGGAGGCGCTTTTCAGAGTCAATCAGACGCCCGGAACAAATGCAAAAGGAAAAGCGCGAAACAGATTTTTGAAATTCGTGACGCGGTTTTTGGTGATATTTATCTAATTGTCATCGAGCATTGTTCTACCTCGAAATGCAGCCGGAGACTTAAAGCGGAACGGCCCGGGACGCTGTCCCGGGCCGTTCCGTATGAGGCGATCTACTGCTGCTACTCGCCTGACTTGTTGAAGTAGTCAGAGCCGCCAACGTATTCGGTGTGTCCCGATTCCACGTCGGCGGTAACCATTTTGGCAACCTCCGCGGCAAACTCCTGTACGGAGTAGAGCTTTCCGGCTTCGGCGCGGCGTGCTTCGATGGCACCTGGATTTGAACGGTCCAGGAGGGTGGCAGTCACTGTTCCTTCGATCATGTCACCGGAAACGACCACCAAGGAGATGCCCTTGTCGGCCAGGTTCGGCAGGAGGGCGCGCAGTGCGTCCTCGCCGGCGCGCTTGCTCTTGGCAACGGGCTCGTATTCGGGCATCGTGGGCACGGTTTCCACAAAG
>Ga0153977_1000327_pt1 | contig 12247 bp, 11 predicted proteins | sample TSGA061MetaG_FD_104710 | JGI IMG/M metagenome (GOLD analysis project Ga0153977, IMG submission 104710) | Attine ant fungus gardens microbial communities from Georgia, USA - TSGA061 MetaG | ecosystem: Host-associated > Fungi > Mycelium > Unclassified | place: USA: Georgia, Yuchi Wildlife... | reverse complement strand
TCCTGATCATGGTGGGTGTTGGCCTGGAGACCGTCAAGCAGATTGATGCGCAGCTACAACAACGTCACTACGAAGGGCTTTTGCGATGACGAGAATGCTGATCATTGGACCTCCCGGTTCGGGCAAGGGTACACAGGCTGAGCGGATTTCCGAGCGCCTCGGCGTAGTCGCCATCTCCACCGGCGACATCTTCCGTGCCAACGTCAAGGGCGAAACCCCCTTGGGCATCGAAGCCAAGAAGTACATGGATGCCGGCGATTTCGTTCCGGACAGCGTTACGAACAACATGGTTCGTGACCGCCTGAGCCAGAGCGACGTCGAGAACGGCTTCCTCCTGGACGGTTATCCGCGCACCACTGCGCAGGTTGACTACCTGGACCAGATCCTCGCTGAAGGTGAGCAGGAGCTCGACGTCGTGCTCCAGCTGACTGCGGACGATGAAGAACTGGTTGCCCGGCTTTTGGGCCGTGCCAAGGAGACCGGCCGCTCGGACGACAACGAGACCGTGATCCGTCACCGTCTCGACCTCTACCACGAGCAGACCGAAGCCGTTGTGGCGAAGTACGCCGAACGCGGCATCCTCACCAAGGTGGATGGCATCGGCGGTATCGATGAAGTTACCGACCGCGTGCTGACCGCTATCGAGTCGGCCAAGGCCGTCTAGGGTTTTCCACATAGCCGGGCAACCGGAACTCGAGTGAAGGGTGTGTCCCGTACCATAGGTGCGGGACACACCCTTTTTTCGTTGACGCGGCACATCCTTGGGGGAATCGCATGCAGACAGCTCTGTCGGGACGTAGCCGGATTTCGGGGCTTGAGGTCTACCTGCCGCCCATGCGGCTGAACACTGACGCCGTCGAACGCCGCATCGCTGATTCCAGTCCCGGGTTCCGGGTCCCGAAAGGCCTCATCGGCCGGGTCACGGGGATCCGTTCCCGGAGTGTCATGTCCGCGACGGAGCAGGCCTCCGATCTGGCCGCCAACGCTGCTGCCAAAGTCCTGGCCGAATGTGGACTGCAGGCACCTGACGTGGATCTGCTGGTCTTCGCCTCTGCCAGCCAGGACATGGTTGAACCGGCCACAGGACACATGGTGGCGGCGAAACTGGGACTTTCGTGCCCGGTGATGGACGTCAAGAACGCCTGCAACAGTTTCCTCAACGGTATGGAGGTTGCCGATGCGTTGATCGCCGGAGGGCGTTACGCGAGGGTTCTGGTGGTCACGGGGGAGTCGCCCTCCCGGGCGGTGCGGTGGTCGGTACCGAACTTCCCCACGTTCGCCTCCAGCTTTCCCGGGTACACCATGAGCGACGGCGGGGCAGCAGTGTTGCTGGAAGCCGCGGTTGAGCCTGGCTCAGCTGGGGGCGGGGCGGCCGGAATCCTGGCCATGGGCTTTACGGCGCGAAGCAGCCATTGGTCAGTAGGTACCTTGGCGGCGGGAGGTTCGGCGTTCCCGCGTGATCCCGAGGCCAGCTATTTCAGCATGGACGGGGAAAAGCTCAAGGACGCGTTCCTGGACCTCGGTTCGGACATCCTTGATGAAACGCTCGCGGAAATGCACCTCGCATGGACGGATTTTGCCGTGGTCTGCGTGCATCAGGTCAGCGCACCCTACCGGCAGATTTTCGCCGAAGGAGCCGGCGTTCCTCCGGAACTGCTGGTTCATTCCGTTGAAGACTTTGGCAACCTCGCCTCTGTCAGCCTTCCCCTGCAATTGAAGCTTGCCGTGGACAGTGGCAGGGCTGGTCCCGGTGACCTTGTGGCGTTGGTCGGTTTGGGTGGCGGCGTGAGCCTGGGCATGGCGGTGGTGCGGCTATGAACGCGGAGTTGCATGACAGGCTATCAAGCACGGCACCCACCCGGTCCTTGTGCGTGGCCATGCCGATGCTCAATGAAGAGAAGCTGGTACGGCAGGCACTGGACTCCTTGGCAGCACAATCCTTTCCGGACTTCACCGTGGTGGTAGTGGATAACGGCTCCACGGACCGCAGCTGCGACATCGTGGCCGGCTTTGCGGCGGAACATCCCCGCATGGACATCAGGTTGGTTCACGAAAGCCAGAAGGGCACCGGGGCGGCGGCTGATTCCGGTATGCGCTTTGGCGTGGAACACGGTGCGCAGTGGCTGGCCCGCACCGACACCGACTGCCTGGCCGCTCCTGACTGGACCGCGCGGATCATGGCCGCATTTGAAGACGGCCTGGAGCTCATCGCCGGACAACTGAATCCCCGCGAGGACGAGGGCATTACCTCCCGTGAACGGCTCATGATGCTGTTGGCCGTCGAGGTAGCTTCGTTCTTCGGTCGGATCCGGCCCGGCAACAAGGGTGAGGGGTACTTGGGTCCATATCAGATGCTCCCCGGTTGCAACATGGCCATCACTGCAGACATGTACCAGCGCTCAGGCGGTTTCCCCAGAAGCAAAATCGAGGACCTCCATGAGGACCGGGCCTTGTCCAACCGGGTACGGAAGCTGACGCGGAACTACGCCCTCAGACGCGATGTTGTGGTGTTCGGTTCCTCCCGCCGGGTGAAGGCGTGGGGGCTGAAGAACACGCTGGCCTGGTATGCGGACCACCGCTACCGGCCCGAACACGTGGATATCCGGTGACACGCGGATTCCAGGAGACCAGCGCGCGGGCCGCGGCGCGCAAGATTCCGGCGAACCCGGCGGCAAACCGCCAACAGAACACTGCGGAACGCTGGGAGCGCCGTGTCCATCTCGGAGCCCACCCGGTGTTGTATCCCATCATCCGCGGACTGGGCGGACTCCGTCCGGTGCTTCGCATCCCCGGGCTGGGTGTACTGGTCAGCGAAGCGGGACTGGTACGCGAGGTCCTGATGAGTCACGACGCCTACGTCAAGAACGGCCCATCAGGCTCGGGTGCATTGTGGACTCCCGTTGTAGGGCCCAAGGCGCTGGTGAACATGGACGGTGAGGAACACCGGCTACTGCGACGCCGTTTGGGTGACCTCTTCACGCCCCGCTCCGTGGAAGGCATCGTGGAACCGGCAGCGGCCGCGCTGAAGTCGCGCGTGCACGAAGAACTGGAAGCGCGCGGCCGCGTGGACCTGGTGGACTGCGTGAAAGAACTGGCCGGCGGCGTCATTTCGCGCCTGCTGGGGGTTCCCGAACATGCCCCGGGAAGGCTGGCAGACAGGGAGCTCTTCGACCTGGGGTCCTCCATTTCGTCGCTTGTCCGCCTGGGCCGACCGACGCTCACCGCAAGGCAAGTGGCCAAGGGGCGATCCGCCGTCGACGTGCTGGCCGGACCAGTCCGGGCGGCCTACAGGGAAAGCGACCCCGATACCTTCCCCGGCAGGCTCCGCGAACTCGGCATGTCCGAGGACGAGGCCATGGGCATCATCAGTGCTTTCGTGATGGTGGGCACAGAAACCCTGGTGTCGTTCGTGCCAAGGCTGGTGGCGTTGCTTGCCGACAGTGGACGGCTCAGTGAACTGGCCGCGGACCGGTCCGCTGTTCCGGCCGCAGTCAACGAGGCCTTGCGCTTCACGGTTCCCTCACCGATGATGCTGCGGGACGCAGTGGTTGATGGATCACTAGGCGGCACGAAGGTCCTCGCCGGGGACAGGATCCTGCTCTCAACCATCCATGCCGCCAAGAGCCTGGGTGGCTTTGATCCGGCGCAGGCAACACCACAGCAGGCACGTCAGCTGTGGTTCGGTGCCGGACCGCATTTCTGTATTGGCATGCCGCTTGCCATGGCAGAAATCAATACGACGCTGGAGCTGCTGCTGGACCTGTATGCACAGCGGCCCTGGCACATTGCTGCCCGCCAGGTCAGCAGGGGAGTGCTGATTCCCGGGTACCGGAAGTTGGAGCTGGCCCATGCCTGATGAAACACCTGGGCAATCCTTGGTGACCCGGGATTTGATCACTGCAGTCTATGCCTCGGCGGATCGCGTTCCCGACCGTCCCGCCATCACGGCGCCGGGCAAAAGACCGCCACCGTGGGCGCGATGGGGAAACGACTGCGTCCGGCCCGGCCGTACCATCACGTACCGCGCGTTGGTGGACGGCATTGAGGCCACGGCCCGGCGTTTACAGGATGACGGATTCGGGACAGGGGAGCGGATGCTCTTCTCGGTCCGGCCCAGCCCCGAAGCGTTTATTCTGGCACTCGGAGCCGTGAGGGCGGGTGGCTCCGTGGTGTTCATCGATCCCGGCATAGGGCCTGCGCTTTTCCGCGACCGGGCAGAACTCGCTGCCCCGCGCTGGGCCGCATCGGAATCACTTCTGTATGCCATCAGTGCCAAGAGCCCGCTTCGCCCCATCGCACGCGGCCGCGGCCTGCTCCTCCCGGACTACGGGGCAATGGATGTCCGCCACTACTACTCCGGGCCGTGGCTCCCGGGCGTACCCCGCGGTGCCTCACCGGTCAAAGGGCTTGCGGCACCGCTTCCCCAGGGGCAGGACTCCGCCGGACCCACGGAAACAGTGACCGAACAGGAGGCGGTGATCATCTTCACCTCCGGCACCACGGGCGCACCCAAAGGGGTCATTCATACGAGGGGATCCCTGGCCGCAGGCTTCGGGCAGTTATCGACGCGATGCAGCTTCGGTGAGGGCGACCGGATCCACTCCGAGCAGCTCATGATGGGCCTTCCCGCCTTGATCGCCGGTGCCCACTGGACCATGCCCGGTTATGGTTTCTCGGCACACATTGACCCGCTACGCCTGGCAGGCGAGTTGGGCGCCGTCGCCGGGAAGGAAGCGTCGTACGACGCCGCCACCCACCTTTTCCTGGTGCCCTCACAACTGGCACCCATCCTGGATGCCATCGAAGACGGTTCCGTCACCCTGCCCGCGACGCTGAGGACGGTGATGCTGGGGGCCGCGCCCATCCTGGCACCCTTCCTTGAACGGGCAATGAGGCTCATGCCCGGAGTCGGGTTCAAGCTCATCTACGGTATGACCGAGGTACTGCCCATCGCCATTGCCGATGGCCGGGAGAAACTGGCCTTCGCATCCGGGGCCGAAGCAGAGTTCACCGGGCCCGATGGCAGCGGTGAAGGCGACTTCCTCGGAGAGCCGCTGCCCGCCGTCGGAATCCGCGTAGCAGCAGACCATGAGCTGTTCGCCCGCGGGCCGAACATGTGCCTCGGCTACTTGGGCGAGGACCCGATGGTGGAGCACGCCACTGGTGATCTTGTACGGGTGGACCACGGAGGAACCGGTGCGCCCAGGCTGGTCATGATCGGACGAAAGAAGGACATGATCATCCGGGGTAAGACAAACATCTACCCGGCGTTGTATGAGCCGGTCATCGCAGCTGTGCAAGGGGTCCGGAATGCCGTCATGGTGGGCGTACCGGACAGCATCGGAGATGAAGCGGTATGGCTGGCGGTGGTCCCTGAACCCGGCGGGCCCGCTGCTGCGCTGAAGTCCCGGTTGGCCAGGGAATTGCCGATGATCATCGATGAGTCCGCCCTTCCGGACCACATCGAAATCCTGGAATCCATCCCTTCCTCCGGCAGGCACCGGAAGCCTGACCGGGTGGCACTGCGGGGGATGTTCGCCGCACGGCGGGACCCAGGGGCGGACGCATGAGAATCGCTGTAACCGGCGCCACGGGGTTCATCGGAGGCGCAGTGGCGCACGCTGCCGAAGCCCGGGGCTGGGATGTCATCCGCTATGCGCGCCGTCCGGGAAAGGGCGTGGTCTACTGGGATCTGGCAGGGCTGCCGCCGGCCCGGCTGCCGCATGTGGATGCGGTTGTCCACGCCGGCGCCCACGTGGCCGACTGGGGAGACACTGCCGTCTTTCACCGGGCAAACGTCGAAGGGACCAGGGCCGTTGCCGAAGCATTCGCAGGGACACGCCTGGTGTACATCTCAAGCTCCAGTGTCTATCCCTGGTGGGAACCGTGCGTGGACCGTGCTGAGGATGAGGTGGCGGCGCGGCACCTGAACGCCTACGGACGCAGCAAGGCGCTCGCCGACGTCGAAGCGAGGAGACACGGTAATGCCGTGGCTCTGCGCCCCCACGCCGTTTACGGGCCGGGAGATCGGACACTGTTGCCCCGTCTTGTCGGCAACATTCGTGGAGGGCGGCTGCTGAGCATCGGACACGCCGGGGTGAAGCATCAACTGACGCACGTGGACAACCTGACGCGTGCCATACTGGCCGCCTGCCAGTCGACGGTGCGCGGTGCCGTGAACGTGGGTGATGCCCGGCCCGTGGAGTTGGGGGCAGTGCTGCGGCAGGTGCTTGACGTTTCAGGCCACAGCGACGTCCCCGTCACCTATCTTCCGGAGCCTGCAGCCATGGCGCTCGCGGCCGTTTCGGAGGCAGCCTCACGGGTTACCGGCCGTGTTCCGAAGATTACCCGCTACGCCGTCAGCCAGGTGGGGAAGCAGCGGACGTACTGTTTGGACCGGTTGCGCGGAGAGCTGGGAATCGAGCCAATTTCGACCACAGTCGCGGATGCGGGAAAATGGTTGGAGCACGGGGCCTGATCGGTCCCAACAGCAACCTTCCAGAGGAGAACATGGCGTTCGGTCAGCCCCGCATTGAATATAAGAACAACGAGCAGATGCGTACGATGCACCAGGCCGGGCTTGTCCTGAGCAGGGCACTCGATGCTGCCGTTGCGGCTGCCAGGCCCGGTGTCACTACCAAGGACCTGGACGACGTCTTTGCCGCGGTCCTCAATGACGCAGGAGCCAAGTCCAACTTCCTCGGATACCACGGATTCCCCGCGACCATCTGCGCCTCCGTCAACGAGGAAGTAGTCCATGGCATACCCGGTGGTCGTGTCCTGCAAGACGGAGACATCATCTCCATCGACGGCGGCTGCATTGTGGATGGCTGGCACTCCGACTCGGCGCGGACAGTGATCGTGGGCACCGCGGACCCGGAGGACCAGCGGCTTTCGGATGTCACCGAGGCCGCCATGTGGAGGGGCATCGCCGCCTTGGCCAAGGGCAAGTTCGTGGGTGACATCGGTAACGCAATCGATGACTACGTTTCCTCGGTCCCCGGCAAGCCCCTGGGCATCCTGGAGGACTACGTCGGCCACGGCATCGGTTCCGAAATGCACATGGCCCCGGATGTCCTGAACTACCGGACCAGCCACCGTGGTCCCAAGATCCGCCCGGGGCTGTGCCTTGCCATCGAGCCCATGCTGGTTCGCGGCGACATCGAAACTGCCACCCTCGACGACGACTGGACAGTAGTCACCACTGACGGAAAGCGTTCCTGCCAGTGGGAGCATTCGGTAGCAGTGCACGAAAAGGGCATCTGGGTCCTGTCCGCCCCCGATGGAGGCGCGGAGCAATTGGCGCCGCTCGGCGTCGTGCCTGTCCCCATCCCGTAACACCTCCAAAAAGAAGAGCGCGGCTACCGAAGTAGCCGCGCTCTTCCTTTGCCAGGAAGTGGGTCAGGACTTCAGCTTCGGCTTGACGTCCTTGGTGTAGATGCCCTCGAGCGTCTTCTTCAGCTCGGTCATGGTCGCCTGCACGTCGCCTTGCTGCGTGAGGATTTTGGCTGCGGACTTGGCCATTTCCTGGTCTGCGCCCGGCAGGAACACGCGGGCGTTGTCCTGGACCTTGGTGGCAGCGAGCTGGTCCATGGCTGTCTTGATCTGCGGAGTGGCCGCGAGGACAGAGGACATGTCTGCCGAGAGCCGGGTTGGCATATAGCCGGTGGCGGCGGAAAAGGCGGCAGTGTTCTCTGGCTCTGTCATGAACTTGAGGAAGGTTGCCGCGGCTAGTTGCTCTTCCTTTGTGATGCCGCTGGGAATGCCCAGACCCGCACCGCCGGTGGGGCAGACGCTGCTGGGGACTTCGGGGCCGCCGGGAAGGAACCCGACGCCCACGTTGAATTTGGCTGCCTTCAGGACCCCCAGGAGCGAACCCGTGGAAGAGATGGTGGACGAGGTGATTCCGGCGGCAAAGTCGTCGGCGGCTTCCTTGGAGGAAACACCGGCCCAGCCGTCCTTGTAGATGGAGTCCTGGGCCCACTGAAGGGCGGCCACGGATTCCTTGGAGTCGCAGGTGATGTCCCAGCCCTTGGACCAGGCACCGCCCCAACCCCACAGGTTGTTCTGCAGGGTCCACCCGGCGTAGCCGGCCAGTGCCGGGTAAATGTAGGCGTACTGCGCGCCGGAGGTGGCTTTGAGCTTGGGAGCCCACTGCGCGAACTCCTGCCATGTGGCCGGTGCGCGGTCCGGCAGGCCTGCTGCCTTGAAGTGGTCCTTGTTGTAGTAGAACAACGGGGTGGAGCGGCCGTACGGAAGGGCCCACTGCTTGTCGTCGTACTTGTAGTCGTCAACCAGTGATTTCTGGAAGTCGTCGATCTTGATGTCCAGCTGCTTTACCAGGCCGTCGATAGGGATGATGCTGCCGTTGGAGAAGTAGCGGAACCACCAAACGTCGGAGAGCACAACCAGCCCGGGCAGTCCGGTCTTGGCTGCCTGGGACGTCTGGAACTTTTGCGCGATCTCCTCATAGTTGGCGCCCGCGGTCACCAGGTTCACCTTGATGTCCGGGAACTTTGCCTGGAACTTCTCGATGATCGCCTTTTCCACGTCCTGGGACTTCCCGGGGTGGTTCGTCCAGAAGTCGATGGATGCGGCCGGCTTGACGCCGCTGAAGTCGATCGTTGCGGTGTCGACGGCGTCTGCCGTGCCCGCCGTCGACGGCCCGCCGCATGCGGCGAGGGCCGCTGCTCCGGCTCCGAGGCCCGCCAATCCCAGGAAATGGCGGCGGTCAAGGTTGGTACGCATGATGCTTCCTCTCAATAACTGACTTTGATGCGAATGGTGTGGTGGAGAATCAACCGGTGACACTGCCTTGGGTCAGTCCGGCAACGATGTAGCGCTGGAGCGCGGCAAACACCAGCAGGATTGGCACGATCACGAGTACCGCGCCGGCCATGAGGATTCCCCAGCCGGCTCCGTTGCCTTCGGAGTTCTGGAGGAGGGTCAGTCCTACCGGAAGCGTCATGGTTTCGGGCCGGTCCGTGATGATGAGGGGCCAAATGTAGTCGTTCCATTCGCTGACCACGGTCACCAGCGCCACGGTGGCGATCGACGGGACGGACACGGGAACGATGATCTGCCACAGCCTGCGCCAGTGGCCGGCGCCATCAATTTCGGCCGCTTCAAGGATCGACGGCGGCAGGGTCAGGAAGTGTTGGCGCAAGAGGAACGTGCCGAACGCCGTACCGAGCCCGGGAAGGATGATGCCCCACAGGGTGTTCTTGCCGCCCATGCCGGCAATCAGGATGTAGTTGGGCAGTATCGACACCTGCGCCGGGACCATGAGGGCCACAAGGATCAGCACGAAGATCACGTTCTTGAACGGAAAGCGTACGAAGACCAGCGCGTAGGCGGTGAGGATGGCCAGGACCACTTTCACTGAGGAGCCCACCAGGGTGACGATCAGGCTGTTGGCGAAGAACTGCGCGAACGGAACGGTAGTCATGGCTGTGACGTAGTTCTGCAGGTTCAGTGACTCGGGAAGAATCTTGAGATCCATGGTGACGATCTCGCCGGGTTGCTTGAAGGAACTCAGGAGCATCCACAGCAGCGGCAGGAAAACCACCAGTGTGGCAATGATCAGCGGGACGTACCCTGTTGCCACTGTCTGGACAAGATTGGATTTGGACAGAGGACGCTCCAGTGGAGCGTTTTGTTGCGGCTCTTCACGCTCGACGACGGGTGCTGGGGCGCTCATGAATAGTGGACCTTTCGCTCAACGAACCGGAGTTGGAGGACCGTGATGACCAGCAGGATGGCGAAGAGGATCACCGAGATTGCGGCCGAGTAGCCCGCCCTGTTGTATGCGCCGAAGGCCTGCAGATACGCCTCATAGATCAGCGTGCTGGTGCCGTTGCCCAGAGGGGTCATGATGCGGATAAGGTCGAACGCCTGCAGGGAGCTGAGCATGGTGGTGATGAGCAGGAAGAACGTGGTGGGGGAGAGCAGCGGCAAGGAGATGTTGAAGAACCTTCGGAAACTGTTGGCCCCGTCCAGTGCCGCGGCTTCCATCACATCGCGGGGCAGGGACTGCAGTCCGGCCAGGAACACGACCGCGCAGTAGCCCAGGTTCTTCCACACGTAAACGATGATGACCATCACCAGGGAGAGCTGTGGATCGTTGATCCACTGGGGGCTTTGTTGGCCAAGCCCGCGGAGGATCCAGGCCAGCACCCCGTATCCGGGATCGAAGATGAACAGCCACACCAGGCCGACGCCGACGCCGGACAGCACGTAGGGTGCGAACACCGCGGACCGGGCGAATGTGGTACCCCGGACCTTGGAATTCAGGGCCAGGGCGACCAGCAAGCCAAGGACCATGGAGCCGCCAACGGTCAACACTGTGAAGATTGCCGTGGTTCCCAGCACCTTGGACGCGTCCTCACTGGTGAAGAACGTGACATAGTTCTGCAGCCCGACCACGGTGGCTGATGCCGAGCCAAGGGTCCAGTCCAGTGTGGAGTAATAGATGTTGTTGATCAGCGGCCAATAAGTGAAGGTGCCGATCAACACGAGGTTGGGCAACGCCATGGCCAGGAACACCACGAAATCCTTGCGGCTGCGGCCTGACCAGCGGCGTCTGGCCTGAGCGGGATTGGTTTTCGCAGCGGGTCCGCCGGGCGGGGCGGCGTCCGGCCGGGCTGACCGGTCAGCGGGCGTGGCGCTGCTGTTGTGCATCAATGGGGCAGTCATGTATTACTCACGGTTTCGGCGGATTGCGGGGCGCCTGCTCCCTGCCAGGGGCGGCGAAGACAGGCTTAGCTCACCACATTGGCGCTACTCGCCCTGGCCAAAACGGGCCTCTGTAGCGAGAGTTGTCTTACACTTCCGGACCCGTTTACCGTGCGTTACGCGCAAGTTCGTATTTGAGGCGCGGCTCCCACTTCCTCGCGCTGGCGGGGTGGAGAATGGATCCATGAACGCAATCACAGACGTGCCGGGGATCCGTGTTGGGCATGCGCAGAAGAACGACGCCGGCTGGCTGAGTGGCGTGACTGTGGTCCTTCCGCCCGTGGGCGCCGTGGGCTCCGTGGACGTGCGCGGCGGGGGCCCGGGCACGCACGAGACCGACGCCCTGGATCCAACCACTCTGGTGTCCACGGTTGATGCCGTGGTCTTGACCGGCGGCAGTGCTTTTGGATTGGCTTCGGCTACGGGTGCCCAACTCTGGTGTGAGGAACAGGGGCGCGGCTTCGCCGTTCCGGGAACTGTGGTGCCGATTGTTCCGGCCGCAGCCATCTTCGACCTCGGACGGGGCGGTGACGTCACAGCGCGGCCAAACGCGGACATGGGTTACCAGGCAGCCGCCGCAGCGTTCGCCTCAGGCGACCGTGCCGCCGTCGAGCGTGGAAACATTGGCGCGGGAACCGGTGCCGTTGTTGCCCGCGGACAGTTCAAGGGTGGGATTGGTACGTCGTCCATCACTCTTGACGGAGGAGTCATTGTTGGGGCCATTGCCGTGGTGAACGCGTTGGGGGCGCCGGTGTTTGGTCCTGCGGAGCCGCGACCCTCCGCGGGTGGGAAGTCCGAGCCGCAGGGCCTGAACACGACGCTCGTGGTGATCGCGACGAATGCTGTGCTCGATGTGGCTGAGTGCAAACGGACTGCCTCTGCCGGGCATTCCGGTTTGGCCAGGGCCCTGGACCCTTCCCATACCCTCGCGGACGGTGACACCGTTTTCGCTCTGGCGACAGGCGCCGTCGCTCTGGACCGCAGCACCGAACAGGCGCGGCAAGTATCGCTGATCACCCTCCAAAGCGCGGCGGCAGAGGCAGTCCGGCTGGCCATTCTGGACGGCGTTTTGGCGGCCGAAAGCGTCACGACGGCGGCCGGTCACTTCCCGGCCTATCGCCAGCAGGGGGAGTGACGGCAGGGGACACGTGCGCTACCATGGTCGGATTTAACTTTCCAGCCTGATTGGCGTAGAGTTATTTGTTGGTTGTCTGTGCAGCCGCGCCCTTTTTGGTGTCGTGGTTCCAAGGCGGTCAAGCAAACAAAAAACGTCCGCTGGATCTTCGGTGCCTAACCGGAGGACGGTGGCAAACAACAGTTAGCGGAGGATATGGCCAAGAAGGACGGGGTCATTGAGATCGAGGGCGTTGTGACTGAGGCGCTGCCCAATGCGATGTTTCGTGTTGAGCTCACCAACAAGCACGTCGTTCTCGCACACATCTCTGGGAAGATGCGACAGCACTACATTCGAATCCTCCCCGAGGACCGGGTAGTGGTTGAGCTGAGCCCATAC
>Ga0153977_1000314_pt1 | contig 12389 bp, 14 predicted proteins | sample TSGA061MetaG_FD_104710 | JGI IMG/M metagenome (GOLD analysis project Ga0153977, IMG submission 104710) | Attine ant fungus gardens microbial communities from Georgia, USA - TSGA061 MetaG | ecosystem: Host-associated > Fungi > Mycelium > Unclassified | place: USA: Georgia, Yuchi Wildlife... | reverse complement strand
GGTATTCTACCCTCAAACAGATAGACAAACAGAAAGGATTAACCAGGAACTAGAGCAGTACTTAAGAATGTTTATTGACCATAGGCAGGAACAGTGGCCAGATTGGTTAGAAACAGCAGAGTTTATCTACAACAATAAAGCACACTCAAGTACTAAAATGTCACCTTTCAAGGCAAATTATGGACAAGATCCCAGAATAGGATTTGAGACAAGAAGAAAGGGAAAATATGAGAGAACAAAGAAATTTGTGATGAATATAAAGAAAATTCAGAAAAAGGCAAAAGTAGCACTAGGAAAAGTATAAGAAGAAATAAAAAAGTATACAAATAAAAAAAAGAGCAGAAGTTGATGAGTATAAAGTAGAAGACTTAGTGATGCTAAGTACTAAGAATCTGAAATATTAGATAGTTGGAAGGAGGACAGAAAAGTTAACAGAGAGGTTTGTAGAGTCTTACAAGATAAAGAAACTTGTATTGTTGAATGCAGTAGAATTAAAACTATCTAGTATAGTAAAATTACATTCAGTAGTTAATGTTAGTAGAATATAAAAATACTCAGAACAAGTAGAGGGACAGAGAAAGGAGCAACCAGCTCCAGTTATAATTGAGAAAAAGAAAGAGTGGGAAGTGGAGAAAATCCTAAATAAGTGGTGGATATGAGGAAAAGACAAGTACTTGGTACAATAGAAGGGATTCACAGCAGAATCAGATACTTGGAAAGAAAGGGAAAATCTAGAGAATGCTAAAAAAACAATTGAAGAATATAAGAAGGAATACCAATAAGATATGAAAAATATAAGCTGGTAAAAGAAAGAAGAAAAAACATTTAGAAGAGAAGAGTTACCAGGACAATTTACAGTAAAGAAGTTATTTGGATAAACAGATAAACAGTATGATTGTCATATACTGGAAAATTTGGTATATTTTTTTCATTCTATTATTATAATTTATCTCCTATAGGAGTATTGTATTTCAGACTAGGAGTATTATATTTCAGACTGGCTCTCTCCTACTCCAGTTATAGTATATATATAGGATAGATATATGATAGTAATTTAGTTTGTAGATTAAAGTCCTAAAGTCTTAAAGTTACTTTCTCTTATAATACTCTCTACTATATAACTCCTTACTCCTGAATTTACCTCTTTTGGATGACATTCCACTACTCCAAAATAAATAACTACACATACAACAGAAGATTAAGGCACAGTGCACAAGCTAAGACCAAAGTTGTTCTACTTCTGTATTGTCATTGCATTCTCTCCAGACCAGCTGTAAAACCATAGGACTGAAAAGCAACATATATTATTTTATCTAGTAGTATGTTCTACTCTCTGACTCTACTCATTGCATCACTTTCCAGAACCCAGAATATGTACTCATAGTATATTCTAGTCTTTCCACACTACTATCCTCTTTCTACTGAACAATGATAAGAAATATTGGGAAAGACTGGAAAGAAATTGGAGACAATAGAAAGAAGAAAGAGCTAAAGAATAAAGAACAATGAAAACAATAAAGAAGAAAGAAGAAGAAATTAAGTGAGAAAATTTGGGATCCAGGGAGTAGACAGAGGAAAATAACAATGAGATAGAGAACATCTATGATCCCTACTACAAGTTGTAAAAGTCCTCAGAATAAGAAATCTTGAGAAAGGGGTGGTGTTATAACTTGGCAAAACAGCTAAGTTATTATTTATATTTATTTTATATTATATTTATATCTTCTTTTTATTTGGACTTACTACACAAGGAAGGAGTGTGGAAAAGTGTTATATGATAGGATGTTACAGTGTCATGTCACATGATGAGTGTGGGAGAATAGTGCACAGACCATATAGTAGTTGTATAAGTAGTGTACAGAATCAAATAGGAACTCTATTGAGTTTTTCTTGTTAACTCAGACTTGAAGTGTAATTAAGTCATTTTAGACCAAGTTACTACACCTGTGCTTCTTCTGTCTTATATTGTTATGGTAATGTCTATTTAACTATATAAGGACATTGTAGTATTATTGGTTAGTATCTATATAACTATGCACAGATTACCTGTTGTAGTATATATAACAGCTTGTATAAATAGATCTATCTTTACTCAAATATTACACTAGCTTCCAGAACCTTCTCCTAGCTTATTGAGTGACTGCCTCTGAGTATTTCTCTTATACCACCCTATACTGGTCTTTAACATTGATGGCTCTTCCAATAAAGCAAAACAGATATCAGAAGTAAATGTTATCCTCTACTACCAAAAGCATTCAAAATGAATGCTCCTAGCTGTTTCTAGCCTGGGGAAGCAAAAGTTGATCCTAGGCTATACCTAGCTCAAAGATCACAATTCTGAAGTTGATTGGAAAAAGAAAGAAGTCTGCATAATATAATACCTACCCTAATACAAAGGATACTGCATTCTCTGGAGAGAGCAGACCTTGAGAAGAAGATAAAAGGTCCAAGCTATGCAACACTATTGGACCAGACCTCTCTCCCTTCTAGACAATGACAAGAAAGGACTCAAGATCCTATATAGAACCAATAGACAAGATTAGAAAGCTAGAGACCAGCTGTTTGTAAGAGGACTATACTAAGTTATACTCCTGACATACTAGTGGTAGTCCACCAGAGTGACCCTACACTAATTAAATAATAATTACATAATATTTAATTAGTTGCCTACTCCTATATTCCTGACCTTGATCCTTAGGACATTCTATAGCTAGAGGAACTTGTATATATAGTATAGAGTATCCTTTCAGGAACCTCATTCTATTCTCTAAGGATTCTTCTAGAAGATGAGTTGTAACATACTCCAGAGTGTATTTATATACTGATGTTTCTTCTGGAAGCTCTACTTTAGTCACTCTTATACTGTTCATTACTAGACTACTCTCTGAACCCTCCAAAAAAACAATATGAGCTTCTACCATCACTTCTCAATAGCTAGCAGAAGGAGCTCAATAGAGTGTAGAGGTGTAGGTAGCTTCTATGTCTTTGCTCTCTTATGCTAGAGGCTTTGAATCTATAGCTGCAAAAGATGACTTTGACATTGTACTGGAGCATTGTCATTAGAATTATACAATAGAGCTCCTCCCAGGTTCTGAGCCCAAATCCACTAGGGTTTACTTCCTCTTTCCAGTCAAGCAAAAGAAACTTGATACATTTCTAGAGAAGAACTTGCATACTAGATGGATTTGCCCATCTAGGTCATCTATAGTAGCTCTAGTATTCTTTATCAAAAAGAAGAATAGCTCTCTCCAGTTGGTACAAGACTATCAGTCCTTGAACTCCATAATGGTAAAGAACAAGTATTCCTTACCCTTGATCTTTGAACTCATAGCTTAACTTTGTGGAGCTAAATACTTCACTAAGCTAGACATCTATTGGGGTTTCAATAATATATGAATTAAGCCTGGAGACAAGTATAAAGCTATCTTCTATACTAACTATAGACTGTTCAAGCCTCTAATAATATTCTTTAGAATGACCAACAGTCTAGCTATCTTTCAAGCAATGATGAACAATATCTTCTAAGATCTCATTGTAGAAGAGATTATAGTAGTTTACCTAGACAACATCTTTATCTTCACTAGGACCATAGAAGAGTACGCTAAGGCCATCCAATAGATGTTAGAGATCCTAGTAGAATATAAGCTATGTCTACACCCCAAGAAGTGTGAGTTCTAGAAGAAGCAGATCAAATACTTAAGATTGGTAGTATCTAAGAATGAGATCTCTATAGACCTGGTCAAGATTATAGGAGTTTAAGAGTGGCTAATTCTGGAATTGTAGGCTGATATTCAAGTTTTTTTAGAGTTTGTTAACCTCTACAGGTGGTTCATACAGGACTTTTTAACCATAGCCTCTTTTTGTCCTTACTCAAGCTAACAAGGCTTAGGACTGAGGAGACAGCAAACAAACTATCTCTGAGGATCTTAAAACAGCTATAACAACTGCTCTAGTACTGGTCTCTCTATAGAACGTAGAACCTTCCAAATTGAGATAAACAGCTCAGACTTTGCTACCAGTATGGTTTTGTCCCAGCAGTCCACAGTGGACAGTAAGTAGAGGTCTATGGCTTTCTATAGCAAACCTCTATTCCTAGTGAAATGGAATTACAAGATCCATAACAAGGAGATGCTAGCTATTATATATGCCCTAGAGAAGTAGAGACATTTCCTAGAAGACACTATTCATCTGGTACAGATCTAGACAGACCACAAAAACTTGGAGTATTTCATGACTACGAAAAAGCTAAACTATAGGCAAATATGATAGTCTCTCTATTTGGCCCACTTTAACTTCACCTTCTACCACTATCTGGGACAATCTATAGGTAAGCCAGACACTCTCTTCCAGAGACCCAACTACAGTAACAGATTTTTAGACAACAAGAATATCATCTTGCTCTACTCCAAGGTTTTGGCCATTTAAGCTCTTGAAGGAGTGGAACTAGTTGTGGCTGAACATAGCATTTTAGCTGAGGTCCAGAAAGGGAATTGTACTGGAGATCTGGAAGAGCCAGTAGCTAAGATAGCCATCAAACTCCAATACTTCTCTATAAGGATAATATCAGACAGGAAGCTGGAGGTTATACTGGAAAGCTAGATAAAGGTCCCAGAAGCTAGAGTAATATTTGAGTAAAGGTAGATCTACTAATACAGGCTTCTATATATACTATAAGAGATAGTCTATGCATAGTCATGTGAGCTACAGTCTAATAATAGCACTTCCTAATTAGGGTAACTAGAATAGTTGATGGTATGTAGACAGAGAAGTAAGGGAGTAAATAGATATATATTATAAGATAAGATCCACTAGATAGATTATGAATTAGACACTTAGCTAAGCCTTATCCTAAGGTAACCATTGTCCCCTTATATTCTCCAGCAAGATAATGCACTCTTTGGAATGGTCAAACATTGACAGACTGTTCTGCTTTTGAGAAAAGATTTATGTTTCTTAGACTCTAAACCTATATAGAAAGATCATCACCCTATATTACAACACCAAAATTGCTGGACACCCCAGTCATTAGAAGATGTTAGAACTGGTATTCTGTAACTACTATGTCATAACTCAGCCAAATGGCTAAGTTATTATTTATTTTTATTTTTATTTTTATTTAATTAGAAAATCAATAAATACATGAGAGGGAATGACTTAAAAGAGATATGCAAGACTTTATAAATAAAAGTAAATATAGAAGGTATATAAGTAGTATACAGCAATTGAATAAGGACTCTATTAAGTTCTCCTTGTTAACTCAGACTAGAAGTAGTACTAAGGCATTACAGTCCAAGTTCTTATACTAGAACTCAATTCCCTCATTGGCATTGCTTATCATAAAGCCTTGCTAGCTTACTCTTTTATCTTCCTCAGTACCTAGATAACACAACTCAGAACTACCATAACATAGCTAGGCTCTAGACTTAAGGGGATTTGATAGTCAGTTAGGGACTATTGATGGAAGCATAGTACCAAGCTCAGATATTGTGTCTAAGACCTGATCTGTCAATTGAGTGGTATTGCCAGTAGACTACCTATACTTTTTCACTTTATAAACCTTGTGCTGAAGTCCTATTATGGACTATATACACAGAGGAGTAATGCTGTATTCTTAAGAAGGCATTTAGGTTAGAGATCCTTTTTTTGGGGTGATAGTATAACCATAGTATTAGAGCAGTAGTAAGTAAGGCAATAGGTATCTGTAGGGTCTTAGGCTGTGACAACTTAGGTCTACTCTTAGTTTGAGTTGACAAGGAGAACTTGATAGAGTTCTCATTTGATTATAGTATACTACTTATACATATCCTGTGTTTACTTCTATTTATGAACTTTCACATATCTCTTTTAGTCATTCCTCAGTTTTCTAATTAAAAGACAAAGAAAATAAATAATAACTTAGTTGTTTTGACTGTGTCATAACACTATCCCTCTCTCAAGATTCTTTGTCCTGAGGATTTTTATAGTTTATAGTATGGGTTGTAAATGTTCCTCATTTCATCATCATCTTCTTCTGTCTACTCCTTGAGCCCTGAACTTTCCTGCTCAATTTCTTCTTCTTTCTCTCTTACTGTTTCCATAGTTCTTTGTCCTTTTATTTGTCCTCCTTTCCATCATTTCCAATTTCTTTCCAGTCTTCCCCAATATTCCTTGTTATATTGTTTGTCTGACCACCCAAATAGCTTTTTTGCTGTAAATTGTCCTGGCAGTTCTCTTCTAAATGTTCCTTCCTCTCTCTTCTGTTGTCTTATGTCTTCTATATCTTGTTGGTATTCTTTTTCGTATTCTTTGACTGCCTCTTTTGCATTTTCCAAGTTTTCCCTTCCTTCCCAAGTATCTGATTCTGCCATGAATCCCTTCTATTGTACCAAGTACTTATCCTTTCCTTGTATCTGCTATTTATTCAGAATTCTCTCTACTTTCCACTCTTCTTCTCCCTCAATTACAACTGGAGCTGGTTACTCCTTTTTTTTGCCCTTCTACTTGCCCTATATATCTTTGTATTCTACTGACATTGACTACCAAATGTATTTTTATTGTACTAGGTAGTTCTAATTCTACTGTGTTTGATAATATGATCTTTTTTATTTTGTAAGGGCCTACAAACCTCTCCGTCAGCTTTTCTGTCCTCTTCTCAACCATCTGATATTTCAGATCCTTAGTGCTTAACATTACTAAGTCTCCTACTTTATACTCATCAACTTCTGCCCTCTTCCTATCTGTATATTTCTTCATTTCTTCTTGCACTTTTTCTAGTACTACTTTTGCTTCTTCCTGAACCTCCTTCATTTTTATTACAAATTTCTCTGCCCCCTCATATTTTCCTTTTCTTCTTATTTCAAATCCCATTCTAGAGTCTTGTCTGTAATTTGCCTTAAAGAGTAACGCCTTGGTACTTGAGTGTACTTTGTTATTGTAAGCAAATTCTGCTGTTCCTAACCAATCTGGCCACTGTTCCTACCTATGGTCAATAAACATTCTTAAGTACTACTCTAGTTCTTGGTTAACCCTTTCTGTTTGTCTATCTGTTTAAAGGTGGAATGCCATCAACAGTTTACTTTCAATTCCCAACATCTTATTCAGCTTCTACATTATTTCTGCTGTAAACTGTAGTCCTTTGTCTGAGATGATACTCTTGGATAACCCATGTAGCTTTCACACATTGTCTTTAAACAACCTGGTTAGCCCTCCTGCCAATGTTTTCTCTGTAGTAGGGATGAAATAGACCATTTTTGTTAATCTGTCTACTACCACTAAGATTGAGTCGTATCCTTGTACTATTGGCAGTTTGGTGATAAAATCTGCTAATATATGCATCCAAGGCCTCTTAGGTATCAAATTGGACATTAATTTGCCTACCAGCTGTTCTGTGTGGTTTTTGTTTCTTTGACAAGAATCACACTTTTCTACATATCATTTTACCTCCTTAGTTACTCCTGGCCACCAGAAGTTTTGGGTAACTAACTCTACCATCTTTTATTGTCCTCTATGTTCTCCCACTGGTATATTATGATGCAACCTAATTATTTCTGCTCTTAATATATTGTCTTTAGGTATATATACCTTTCTCTCCTTATATATTATGCTATTCACTTCCCTCCATTCTTTGTTTCTCAGTATCTTTACTCCTTCTTGTTTCATTTCTTCCACTGCTTTGACTACTTTATTGTCTTTTACTTTTGACTTCCTCACTTTCTCCAACAAATTCACTTCTTCCACAATTACTTCTACCCTTTCTACTCTTCTGACTTCCAACTACTTAGGTTTTACCAATGTCTCATTCTCATTGTCCCTTTCTACTCCTACTTCCTAGTCTGGCCTCCTGCTTAGGCTATTTACCTTCCCTATCTTACTCCCTAGAATATGCTTTAACATAAAATTGAACCTCAATAGGTACAGTGCCCATCTGGCTTGTCTCCTATTCAATTTTTGCGTCTTCATGAAGTATTCGAGATTTTTGTGATCTGTCCAAATCTCAAATTTCATTATTGCTTCTTCCAGGAAATGTCTCCATGCTTCCAGACATCTGACTACTACTAACATTTCTTTGTTGTAAATCTCATAGTTTCTTTCTGTATCACTTAGAGATTTAGAAATAAAAGTGACTGGCCTCCACAGCTTGTCAGAACCCTTTATTGATAATACTCTTCCAGTAGCATAGTTTGAAGCATCTGCCTCTACCCTGAATTCTTTGTCTAGATCCAGGGCTACCAGTACTAGTTTAGTTGTAAAGATCCTTTTGAGCTCATCAAACGCTTTCTGCTACTCTTCTTTCCACTGCTACTTTACACCTTTTCTCATCAGTATATTCATTGGCCTTGCTACTTGAGTGAAGTTTTTGATGAACCTCCTATAGTAGTTGGCAAGACCTAAAAACTTCCTAATGTCTTTCATATTCTTTGGCTCTAGCTAACTTAGTACTCTATCCACCTTTTCTTTCTCCATTTCAATCCCATCAGGTCCTATAACAACTCCCAGGAACCCAATTTCTCATACCTTCCACATGCATTTTTCTGGCTTGATATACAAGTTATTTTTTTCCAACCTTTTCAGCACTTCTTCCACAATTTTATCATGCCTATCATGATATGGCCAAAACGGCTAAGTCATTATTTATTTTCTTTTTCTTTTTTTCTTTTCTTTTTAAATCTGCGGACATGTGAAACAACTAAAAGGAGACACACAGGAGTTTATAAATAGAAGTAAACACGGGAGGTATATAAGTAGTATACCACAATTGAATAGGAACTCTATCAAGTTCTCCTTGTCAACTCAGACTAGGAGGGTAATTAAGTCACCTCAGGCTAAGTCACTACAATGCCCTTCTTCTATTTCTGTTTCTATTAACACATTATCCACAAAGGCTGTTACTTTTCCTTTATTAATCATGTCTTCCAGAATTTTATTCATCATTGCTTGAAATATGGCTGATGGATTCATCATTCCAAAGAATATGACTGTCAGCTTGAAAGACTCTATATAGATCATGAATGCTCCCTTCTACTCATCTCCTTCTTTAATCCTTACATTGTTGAACCCCCACCAAAGATCTATTTTTGTGAATACTCGTTTACCCCCCATGTTATCAATTAAGTCCATGATTAATGAAAGTGGATAGTTATTCTTCACTGTTTGGTTGTTTAGGTTGTAGTAGTCCATTACTATTCTTTTACTCCCATCTTTCTTATCTACAAAGAATACTGGCAACATCTGAGGGAATTTTGATGGTCTAATATACCCCTTTCTCAGTTGATCGTTTACAAAGTTCTGAACTTTTTCTCTCTCATTTTTGGATAAAGGATAAATTCTTTCCTTTTGTGGTTTAAATGTTTCTTTGAGATCTATGGCATGATCCTAGATTTTCCTTGTTAGCATCCTTTCCGACTCCACCTTCCCAAACACCTTCCTCCATTTTAGGAATCTCTTTAGGACCATTTCCTCAATCTTCTTATGATCCTCTTCAACCTCCTCATCCTTTCCCCAGTCCTCTTTGTCCTCCATTGCCTATCTCACTATCTTCTCTTTTTCTAGTGTAACTACCCTTTTTCCTTTCTTTGCTTCCTGCCTCTTTTCCAATTTTATGTTTCTTTCACATAATAGAGGGCATCTCGTCATCTTGACCTCCTCTGTTTCCCAATTGATTTCTGGATTGTGGGCTTGTAACCATAGTATTCCCAATATTACGTTTGTTTTTTCCAAATTACACACGTTCATTCTCATCCTTTCTACATGACTCTTGTAGTACACATTTACTTCCACTTTGTTACTGATAGACAGTGAATGTCCTTAGTAATCACCCTAGGTAGATGTTCAAGAAGAACTCAATAGGGTTCTTTATTAGATTGGACTACTACTTATACTACTTTACAGTGGCTGTACTACTATTAGCTCACAATCACATGTTCTTCCAGAATGTTCTATGGTCACCTGACCTTGTTGTAGTGACTTAGCCTGAGGTGACTTAGACACCCTCCTAGTCTGAGTTGACAAGGAGAACTTGATGGAGTTCTCATTGATTGTGTTATACTACTTATACATGTTCTGTGTTTACTTCTATTTACAAACTCCCATGCATCTCTCTTTGGTCATTCCATCTTGCGCATCCACCAATTTCCTAATTAAAAAAAAAGAAAAAATAAATAAATAAATAATAACTTAGCCGTTTTGGCTGTGTCATGACACTTGTCACGTGATCTGATTACCTAAGCTTCTATGCTGTTTATATCTTGACCCCATTGTATGATTTGAGGTTTTAGATTGAGTGTTCAACTGTACAGGAAACTATTCCCATTTTGGGGCTCTTATAATACACTTGGTGTATAATAGCCTCTCCACTATTGTTTGTTCTATCTACATTTCTGACCACCACTGGTCTTTCTAGCTTCTGTAGTCTAAACCCATGTTTTACTACTATTTTCTTGTCCATAAACATTCCTGTCACACCACTATTCAAGAGTGCTTTTACCGTTATGCCTTTATGCATGTCCACTTTCTCTACCCCTATGTTTAACCATACCTCCCTTAATATTTTGAATGTTCTCCTGATATCTCTTTGTTTATCTTTTTCTTTTACTGTGCCTTTTGGAACTTCTGTCCATATACCGTTCTACTGCACCTTTCTCTCTCTGGAGTGTGCTGCTACTCCTTCCCTTTTCTTTTGCTTTGAGCACCCACACCACTCGGCTTCCTCTAACTTTCTTCCTCTGAGGACTTTTTGTCCTCTGTTGTTTTTTCTTTCTTTCCACACTATCTACATTCTATATAGGTTACTACGACTTCTTCTGTCATCCATCCTAACTCCAACAGCTGTGCATCCCCTGGTACATTCTCCACTCCACAGTATTTCTGTGCCTTTTCCCAATCGGGATGTACTGGCTTCCCTCCCTACTATGCCTTTTGTAGCCTGGCCATACGCACCGCTTCCTCACTTCTCCTTTCCTTCTCCACCTTAATATTTAGACACTTCCACTTGTAGTGTCCTATTCCCCGACATCTAAAACATTGTACCTCTTCCTCAACTGTCTCCTGCCTCCTTACTTTTGCTTTCTCCCTTACTCCACATTGCATCACTCTACTTACTATCACCTCAAATCTATTCTGGGGAACTGGTTTCCCTTTTGCTTTTTTTATATTCCTACAGTTATAGGCCAGGTCCCCAAACCTTCTACACCTCCAATATATCCTTCCTTCCCTTCTCTCTATTTCTGCCCTTAGTTTGGCCAGGGCATGCCATTGGTTAAGCATACTGTCCATAAGAAAGTTGTATTGTTCCAGAGACATGGTACTACATCTCCAGAAAAGTCAAAATAGGAGTGATTTTACTAATGTTATATCTACTGGGGTGCAAGATCTTCATCCAGCTAGACATCTACTGCCCTACTTGCTATTGCCCTAATACTATGGTTATACTATAACCCCAAGGAGAGGATTTCTAATCTAAACACCTTTCTAAAGATATAGCATTACTCCTCTGCATATACAGCCTACAATGGTACTTTAGCACAAGGTTTATAGAGAGAAAGAAATACAAGTAAACTACTGAACACTGCTTAATTGTGAGGTCAGGTCTTAGACACAATACCTGAGCTTGGTACTTGTTATTAATGGACAGTGAATGTCCTTAGCAATCACTCTAGGTGGATGTTCAAGAAGAACTCAATGGAGTTCTTTATTGGATTGCAGCCCTACTTATACTACTACTACAGTGGTTGTACCCTAGAGTTCTACAATTACATATTCTTTCCAGAATGTTCTATGATCATCTGACCTTGTCATATGATTTGACTTACTAAGTCCCTACCCTATTTATATCCTTACTCCATTGTATGCTTTGAGGTTTTGGATTAAGTGTTCAAATGCATGGGAAACCTTTTCCTGTTTGGGGCTCTCATAACAGTACTGCACTTCTACCATCAATCCCTAACTGATTGACAAGTCCTCTTAAGCCAAAGGCCTGGCTATGTATAGAGGTGACTAGTGATCGTAGTGACCACTGGTCAAGGGTTGAGATGGTTATGAGAGTAAGAATAAGCAAGGTCCAAGGCAGACGGTGCTCTAGATATGGAATTGAGTTCTAGTGTAAGAACTTAGACTAAGGTATCTTAAAACTACTCCTAGTCCAAGTTGACAAGGAGAACTCAATAGAGTTCTCATTTGATTATAGTATACTACTTATACATATCCTGTGTTTACTTCTATTTATGGACTCCTGCATATCTCTTTTAGTCATTCTCCAGTTTCCTAATTAAAAGAAAAGAAAAAGAAAAAGAAAATAAATAATAACTTAGCCATTTTAACTGTGTCATGACACTAAGCTTGGTACCATACTTCCACCTGCAGTTCCTAACTGACTGCAAAGTCCTCTTAAGCCAAAGGCCTGGCTATATATAGAG
>Ga0153977_1000306_pt1 | contig 12587 bp, 11 predicted proteins | sample TSGA061MetaG_FD_104710 | JGI IMG/M metagenome (GOLD analysis project Ga0153977, IMG submission 104710) | Attine ant fungus gardens microbial communities from Georgia, USA - TSGA061 MetaG | ecosystem: Host-associated > Fungi > Mycelium > Unclassified | place: USA: Georgia, Yuchi Wildlife... | reverse complement strand
GCGTTGATCTGGCGGGCACGCTTGGCGCCGAAGATCACCAGGCCGTACTTGGAATCGGCAGCCTCAAGCAGCGAATCGATCGGCGGGTTGATGATGCCTTCAAGGTTCGTGGACACGAATTCTCCAAATTCTAGCGGGCCAACAAACAGACGCTTTAGCGTCCGTGCGGGGTAAGCCCCATGAGTGAAACAAGCTCGTCCGCTGCCCGGCGAACGTCGTCATTAATGACGGTGTGGTCAAACTCCGGTTCAGCAGCAAGTTCCAGTTTAGCGGTTTCCAGCCTGCGCTGCTGTTCCTCCGCCGTTTCAGTGCCGCGGCCGACCAGGCGACGGACCATTTCGTCCCAGCTGGGCGGGGCCAGGAAGACGAAGTTGGCGTCCGGCACAGCCGCCTTGACCTGTCGCGCACCTTGGAGGTCGATTTCCAGGAGGACCGACTTGCCCTCGGCGATCGCGGCATCGACGGTGCTGCGAAGGGTCCCGTAGCGGTTCTGGCCGTGAACTACCGCCCATTCGAGCAGTTCGCCGTCGGCTACCAGGGCATCGAACTCTTCTGCTGACTTGAAGAAGTAGTGGACACCGTCCTTTTCACCGGGACGGGCGGCCCGGGTGGTGGCTGAAACCGAAAGCCAAACCTCTGGATAGTTGTCCCTGATATACGTGGATACGGTTCCTTTGCCAACGGCAGTGGGGCCTGCAAGGACGGTCAGTCCAGGATTCTTGCTCACGGATTCCTTCGGGGAGATGCGTCAAACGCTTTGTTGGGTATCCATAAAATCTACCAGCGCCCGGGCCTGGTGGATTCCCAACCCCCTGATGCGCCGTGATCCGGCAATGCCGATATCCGCCATGATCCCCGCCGCCCGGACCGGGCCGATGCCCGGCAAAGCTTCCAGTAACTCCACTACGCGCATCCGCGCGATCGCCTCGTCCGAGTCGCCAGAGGCAATCAACTCCGCGATGGTCACTTCTCCGCGCTTCAGCCGCTCCTTGGCTGCGGCCCTCACAGCCCTGGCCTTGGCGGCCTTTTCCAACGCATCGGCACGCTCTTGCGGTGTCAGCTCTTTCAGGCCCACTGCCGAACCCCTGTCAGATCGAGTTTGTGATGCACATCACGCAACTGATCCTGAACCTACCGCCAGGGACCCGGTTGCGCAATGAGTTGGAGCAACGCGGGGTCACTTATGGCCCTTTAGAAGGCCCATCATGGGCCAAAAGTGACCCCGCGTTGCTTTCAGGAACGCAGTCCGGCCAGGGTCTCCTCGGCCGCTGCGCGCAGCGCAGCCGCCGAAGGACCTGCGGCCAGGATTCCCCGGCTGGAGGTGGCCAGAACCTGCGGATAGGCATCAGCGAAGGTGGCACGAAGGTCGGCAGGCGTCGCGCCCTGGGCTCCGAGTCCCGGCGCAAGGATCGCTCCGCGGACCGGGCCAAGCTCGATGTCCAAGTCCGTCAGCGCCGAACCAATCGTGGCACCGACAACCAGGCCCACCGACCCCAGGACACCTGAATAGCGCTGGTTCTCTGCGGCCGCAGCGGAAACGATCCTGCGGGCAACGGACTGCTCGCCTCCGACGTGTTGAACGGACTTTCCTTCGGGGTTCGACGTCAGTGCAAGCACGAACACTCCCCGGCCGTACTGGGCAGCGAGGTCCAGAGCCGGACGCAGCGACTCAAATCCCAAATAAGGGCTCAGGGTCACCGAGTCTGCGGCCAAAGACGAACCATCGCGCAACCAGGCGTCGGCGTAAGCAGCCATGGTTGACCCGATGTCTCCGCGTTTGGCGTCGGCGATGCTGAGCACGCCCGCCTCCGCAGATGCGGCGAGCACTCGCTCCAGCACAGCCATGCCCGCTGAACCGTGGCGCTCGTACAGTGCCACCTGCGGCTTGACTGCGGCAGCGAGGGAAGCCACCGCCTCCACAACTGTCAACGAGAAGCGCTCCAGCCCGGCGACGTCGTCGTTCAAACCCCAGTCAGCCAGAAGCTGGGGGTGGGGATCAATGCCGACGCAGAGCGGGCCACGGTCAAGCATGGCCGCAGCCAGCCGGGAGCCGAAAGACTCCCGGACCGGCTGCGCCTGCTGCGATGCTGCAGACTCAGCCACGTGCGGCTTCCATGGCGGCCGACAGGTTGGCTGCGTGCTCCTGCAGGCTGGTCACCGACCATTCATAGGTCCGCAGAGCCTCGATCGCCTGGACTGCCGCGTTGAACTCCGCAACGGTGGTGATGCAGGGAATGCCGATGGAGGTGGCTGCGGCGCGGAGTTCGTATCCGTCGCTGCGTGCTTCGCCACCGGACGGGGTGTTGAAGACCATGTCGATCTCGCCGGCGATGACGAGGTCCGCGATGGTTCCCTCGCCTTCGGCGCTGCTTCCCTCGGCAACCTTGCGGACCGGAGTCGCCTGGATGCCGTTGCGGCGCAGGACATCGGCGGTGCCACCCGTGGATACGATCTCGAAGCCAAGGTCCGAGAGCCGCTTGACGCCCATGATCACCGAACGCTTGTCGCGGTTGGCCACGGAAACGAAGATCTTCCCTTCGGTGGGCAGCGCGTTGTTGGCCGCTGCCTGGCTCTTGGCGAAAGCGGTATCGAAGTGCTTGTCGATACCCATGACTTCACCGGTGGAGCGCATTTCCGGGCCGAGCAGCGAGTCGACGACCTTGCCTTCCGGGGTGCGGAAGCGGCTGAACGGCAGGACCGCTTCCTTCACGGCAACCGGCGCGTCCAAAGGCAGCGTGGAACCGTCGCCCGTCTCCGGCAGCATCTTGTAAGCGCTGCGGAGCTGGTTGATGGTAACGCCTGTGCCGATGAGGGCTGCCGCCTTGGCCATCTGTACACCCGTTGCCTTGGAGACGAACGGAACAGTACGGGAAGCCCGGGGGTTGGCTTCCAGGACGTACAGGACGTCCGAAGCCAGTGCGAACTGGATGTTGATCAAGCCACGGACGCCCACGCCCTCGGCGATGGCCCGGGTGGCCGTGCGCACACGTTCGATCACGTTGTTGCCAAGGGTGATCGGAGGCAGGACGCAAGCGGAATCACCGGAGTGGATGCCGGCCTCTTCAATGTGCTCCATGATGCCGCCGAGGTACATGTCCGTGCCGTCGAAGAGGGCATCGACATCGATCTCCACTGCGTCTTCAAGGAAGCGGTCGATCAAGACCGGGTGGTCCGGGGTGATCTCCGTGGCGTTCGCGATGTAGCGGGAAAGGTTGGCTTCGTCGTAAACGATCTCCATGCCGCGGCCGCCCAGCACGTAGGACGGGCGGACCAGTACCGGATAGCCGATTTCGTCGGCGATCTTCTTGGCGTCCTCGAAGGAAACGGCGGTGCCGTTCTTCGGGGAGGTCAGGCCGGCTTCATCCAGGACCCGGGCGAAGGCGCCACGGTGTTCGGCAAGGTCGATCGCTTCCGGCGAGGTACCCAGGATGGGAACACCGGCGTCGGCAAGCTGCTGGGCAAGCTTCAACGGAGTCTGGCCGCCGAGCTGTACGAACACACCCATGACGCCGCCCGTCCGCTCCTCCGCGGCGATGACCTCGAGGACGTCCTCGAGGGTCAACGGCTCGAAGTACAGGCGCGTGGAAACGTCGTAGTCGGTTGAGACCGTCTCCGGGTTGCAGTTGACCATGACGGTCTCGTAGCCGGCCTTGCGCAGCGCCATGGAGGCGTGGACGCAGGAGTAGTCGAACTCGATGCCCTGTCCGATGCGGTTGGGTCCGGAGCCGAGGATGATGACGGAAGGCTTCGCGTGCAGACCAACCTCGTCCTCTTCGTCATAGGAGGAGTAGTGGTAAGGCGTGTAGGCGGCGAACTCGGCTGCACAGGTGTCCACCGTCTTGTAGACAGGGCGGATGCCCAGGGCCTGGCGGACCCCGCGGACCACGGCCTCGTTGTTGTGCGTCAGCGCACCGATCTGCTCATCGGAGAAGCCGTGGCGCTTGGCGTTCCGCAGCATTTCCTCCGTCAGCACACCGGCTTTGCGGATTTCCTGGGCGGTCTCGTTGAGCAACTGCAGCTGGTCCAGGAACCAGGGGTCGATCTTGGTGGCCTCAAAGAGGTCCTCCACGGTAGCCCCGCCCAGGAGGGCGCGCTGCACCTGGTGCAGACGGTCCGTGGTGGGCCGCTTGGCCTTCTCGATCAGCTCAGCCACTTCATATTCCGGAACAGAGCTGAAGTCCAGCTGTGAGCCCTTCTGCTCCAGTGAGCGCAGAGCCTTCTGCAGGGCTTCGGTGAAGTTGCGCCCCATGGCCATCGCTTCGCCCACCGACTTCATGGTGGTGGTCAGCGTGTTGTCTGCTGCCGGGAACTTCTCGAACGCGAAGCGCGGAACCTTGACCACCACGTAGTCGAGGGTCGGCTCGAAGGAGGCCGGGGTCTTCTGGGTGATGTCGTTCGGGATCTCGTCCAGGGTGTAACCCAGGGAGAGCTTGGTGGCGATTTTGGCGATGGCGAACCCGGTCGCTTTGGACGCTAGCGCCGAAGAACGCGACACGCGGGGGTTCATTTCGATGACCACAACACGGCCGGTTGCGGGGTCGATCGCGAACTGGATGTTGCAGCCACCGGTGTCCACGCCGACTTCGCGGATGACCGCGATGGAGACGTCGCGCAGCTTCTGGTACTCGCGGTCCGTCAGGGTCAACGCCGGGGCAACCGTGATGGAGTCGCCGGTGTGGACACCGACGGGATCAAAGTTTTCGATGGAACAGACAACAACGACGTTGTCGTTCTTGTCGCGCATCATCTCGAGTTCGTATTCTTTCCAGCCGAGGATGCTTTCCTCGAGCAGGACCTCGGTGGTGGGGCTGTACTGGAGGCCCTGTCCGACAATACGGCGGAGGTCGTCCTCGTTGTATGCGAGGCCGGAACCCAGCCCACCCATGGTGAAGGAAGGCCGGACCACCATGGGGTAGCCCAGATCCTCTGCAGCAGCAAAAGCCTCTTCCATGGTGTGGATGATGTGGCTGCGGGCCGACTCGGCGCCGCAACGCTCCACGACGCCCTTGAACTTTTCACGGTCCTCGCCGAGCTCGATGGCCGCAATGTTGGCACCGATGAGTTCGACGTTGTACTTCTCCAGTACGCCGTTCTTATCCAGCGCAATAGCCGTGTTCAGGGCCGTCTGGCCACCCAGGGTGGGCAGGATGGCGTCCGGACGCTCCTTGGCGATGATCTTCTCCACCACCTCCGGGGTGATGGGTTCAACGTAGGTGGCATCGGCGAACTCGGGGTCCGTCATGATGGTGGCCGGGTTCGAGTTGACCAGGATGACCCGAAGGCCCTCCTCCTTGAGGACCCGGAGGGCCTGGGTGCCGGAGTAGTCGAACTCGGCCGCCTGGCCAATGACGATGGGACCGGAACCGATGACAAGGACGCTCTTGAGATCTGTACGCTTGGGCATTACTTCTTGTCCTCAGTCTTGGAGTCGTTGTTCTTTGCGGGAGCGGCGGCTTTGGTATCGGCCATGAGGTCGATGAAGCGGTCGAAGAGGTACGCGGCATCGTGCGGGCCGGCAGCTGCCTCCGGGTGGTACTGGACCGAGAAGGCCGGGATGTCGAGGCAGACGAGGCCTTCGACGACGTCGTCGTTCAGGGAGACGTGGCTGACTTCCACGCGGCCGTAACGCTCTTCCGGCGCCACCGTGGATCCGTTCAGCGGCGCGTCCACTGCGAAGCCGTGGTTCTGGGAAGTAATTTCCACCTTCCCGGTGCGGCGGTCCATCACAGGCTGGTTGATGCCGCGGTGGCCGTAGCGGAGCTTGTACGTGCCAAAGCCCAACGCCCGGCCCAGGATCTGGTTGCCGAAGCAGATTCCGAAGTACGGCAGTTTCTCGTCCAGCACCGAGCGCAGCAGGGAAACCTGGTGGTCGGCGGTGGCGGGGTCGCCGGGTCCGTTGGACATGAAGAAACCGTCGGGCTTGACCGCGTTGACGTCCTCCAGAGTGGAGGTGGCAGGCAGGACGTGTACCCGTACGCCGCGCTCGGCGAAGCGCACCGGAGTCATTGCTTTGATGCCGAGGTCCACTGCGGCGATGGAGAAGCGGGGTTCGCCCTCCCAGCCGTGGTCCTTGGGTTCAACCACGTAGGCCTCGTCGATGGAGACTTCCTCGGCCAGGGCTGCGCCCTCCATGGGTGCGCTGGCGAGGACGGCGTCCAACAGTTCCTTGTCAGTGGCCTGGGCGGCCTCGCCCGAGAAGATACCTGCCCTCATGGTCTTGTGCTCGCGGAGGTGGCGGGTGATGGCACGGGTGTCAACGCCCTGGATGCCCACGATTCCCTGCTCGACGAGTTCTTCGTCAAGGCTTCGCTCGGAGCGCCAGTTGGAGGGCCGGCGTGCGGCATCGCGGACAATGTACCCCGCAACCCAGATGCGGCGGGATTCAGCGTCTTCGCTGTTGACGCCGGTGTTGCCGATGTGCGGCGCTGTCTGCACGACGAGCTGACGGGCGTACGAGGGATCGGTAATGGTCTCCTGGTAGCCGGTCATTCCGGTGGCGAAGACGGCCTCTCCCAGAGCGGTTCCCTGGGCGCCGTAGCTGCGGCCGCGGAACATGCGGCCGTCTTCGAGCACCAGTACTGCTGCTGAGGGGGTGGTTTTGGTGGCTGCGTTACTTTCCGTCACTTTATTACTTTCCACTATCGGCATCTGCCTGAGGGGCTGCGGAGATCAATTCCTGGAGGGCTTCAAGGAGGAGCTTCTTGTCGGCTGAGTGCCTGGACCGGAACCCGGTGTCGAGTTCCCGGGCGCCCAGCCTCCAGCTGATGACCAGGAGGCCGTCCTTTTCGACGAACTTTCCGGCCATGCCGTTGGCTTCGCGGCTGTCCACCAGGGCCCGCCGCGGGATGAAGACGGGGGCGGCGCCTGAGCGGTCGAACAGCACGCCTTCAGCGTGGATGCTCAGTTCCGCGTTGGTCCGGATACCCAATCCCTGGACCGCGATGCGGTCGAGCCAGTCGCCCGCCGTCGTGGTGGTCACGTACTGGCCATCAGCGACGACGCTCGCCGGCGTCAGCTGTTCCGGTACCCCGGGGAGGCGTTCGACGTCGGCTTGTCGCCTCAGCCGGTTGCGCCACCCGAGCCAGATCATCGCCAGGACGACGACGATCAGTGGCACCGTGATGAGCACGGTCAGTGTTTGGTTGCTCATCAGTTGCTGCTGACTGCCGGATGCTTGTAGGGCGTGTTGAGCCGGCCGTCGAGGACCGTGGGGTGGCCCTTGAAGAAGGTAGCCACCACGGATCCGGGCAGCTCCCTGCCCTTGAACGGTGAATTGCGGCCCATGGTTGCCATCTTATGGGGGTCCACCGTCCAACGCGCAGCCGGGTCCACCAGGATGACGTTGGCCGGCTCCCCAACCTCCAGCGGACGGCCCTGGTCGGCCACTCGGCCGATGGCGGCGGGTGTGAACGAGGTGACCCTGGCGAAGTCGGCCCAAGTCATGAGGCCGGTTTCGATCATGGTTTCCTGCACCACCGAGAGCGCCGTTTCAAGGCCCGTCATGCCCATGGCCGCCTGCGCCCACTCGCACTCCTTGTGCTCGCTGGGGTGGGGGGCGTGGTCGGTTCCGATGACGTCGATGGTGCCGTCGGCCAGTCCTTCACGCAGGGCCTGCACATCAGCGTCCGTGCGCAGCGGCGGGTTGACCTTATAGACGGGGTCGTAGCTACGGACCAGTTCATCGGTCAGGAGAAGGTGGTGCGGGGTCACTTCGGCAGTGACGTTGATCCCCCGGGCTTTCGCCCAACGGACGATCTCAACGGACCCCGCAGTGGAAACGTGGCACACGTGCAGCCTGGAACCGACGTGCTGGGTGAGCAGGACGTCGCGGGCAATGATGCTTTCCTCGGCAACGGCGGGCCAGCCGGTCAGTCCCAGAACGGCAGAGACTGTGCCCTCGTTCATCTGTGCCCCGGCGGTAAGGCGGGGTTCCTGCGCGTGCTGGGCCACCACGCCGTCGAACGCTTTGACATACTCAAGCGCGCGGCGCATGAGTACCGGGTCATGAACGCACATGCCGTCGTCGGAAAACATCCGCACCTGGGCGCGGGAGTCGGCCATGGCGCCCAGCTCGGCGAGCTGCTCGCCGGCCAAGCCCACGGTGACTGCGCCGACCGGACGCACATCAACCCAGCCGGAGGCACGGCCCAGGCTGTGGACCTGCTCGACCACGCCGGCCGTGTCAGCCACAGGGTTGCTGTTGGCCATGGCGTGGACGGCCGTAAAACCCCCGAGGGCAGCGGCGCGGGTGCCGGTCTCGACCGTTTCCGCGTCCTCGCGACCGGGTTCACGCAAGTGCGTGTGGACGTCCACCATGCCCGGAAGAGCTACCAGGCCCTTGCCGTCGATGACGGTGGCGCCCTCCTCGGAGAGGTCGGTGCCCCGGGCGGCGATAACGCCGTCGCGGATGAGCAGATCCTGGGCTTCGCCACCGAGGATGGCGGCCCCGCGGATCAAATAGGTGTTCTCGGCCATCAGTTGCTCTCCTTGCTGGACGGGCTTGCGAAAGCCGGTGTGACTGTGTTCAGTGGGGCTGCTTCGCGGGTATCCCCGGACAGCAGCAGGTACAGTGCCGCCATGCGGACCGAAACGCCGTTGCGAACCTGCGCAAGCACAGTGGAGCGGGGCGAGTCGGCGGCGGCAGATGAAATCTCCAGGCCCCTGTTCATGGGACCGGGGTGCATGATGATGGTGTCCTTCATACCCAGGTCATCCAAAGCTTTGAGGCGGGCGTCATCGAAGCCCCAACGGCGTGAATATTCGCGGGTGGACGGGAAGAACGAGGCGTTCATCCGCTCGCCCTGGACGCGCAGCATCATCATGGCGTCGATGCCGGCCTCCAGCGTCTGGTCCAGGTTGTAGCTGACTTTGCACGGCCAGTGCTCGACGCCGATGGGCAGCAGGGTGGGTGGCGCCACCAACGTGACCTCGGCACCCAGGGTCTTCAGCAGCCAGACGTTGGACCGGGCCACGCGGGAGTGCAGCACGTCCCCTGCAATGGCGACGCGCATGCCCTTGAGGTCTGCCCCAGTGGATGCCACGCCGCTGAGCTTGGACCAATGCCGTCGCATGGTGAAGGCGTCCAGAAGCGCCTGCGTGGGGTGCTCGTGGGTACCGTCGCCGGCGTTGATGACTGCGGCGTCGATCCAGTCCGTGGCAGCCAAGCGGTGCGGGGCACCCGAAGCCCAGTGGCGGATGACGACGGCGTCCGCCCCCATGGCAGCGAGGGTCTGGGCGGTGTCTTTGAGGGACTCACCCTTGGACACGGAGGATCCCTTGGCCGCGAAGTTGATGACATCGGCGGACAGGCGCTTGGCTGCCGCTTCAAAGGAGATCCGGGTGCGCGTGGAGTCCTCGAAGAAGAGGTTCACTACCGTGCGGCCGCGGAGCGCGGGGAGCTTCTTGACCTCCCGGTCCCCCACTGCGGACATCTCTTCCGCGGTGTCCAGGATGCGGATGGCGTCGGATGCGACCAGGTTCTCAGTGGAAAGAAGATGCTTCACTTGCCGGCCTCGATAACTACCTCATTGACGGGCGTCCCATCCACGGAATCAGTTTCCTCAAGGTGCACCCGGACCTTTTCCGCTGAGGAGGTCGGCAGGTTCTTGCCCACGTGGTCGGCACGGATGGGAAGTTCGCGGTGGCCCCTGTCCACCAGGACCGCAAGGCGGACGATGCGGGGACGGCCAAGGTCGACCAGGGCGTCCAGGGCTGCCCGGATGGTGCGTCCGGAGTAGAGGACGTCGTCAATGAGTACAACGACTTTGTTGTCGATGCCCGACAGCGGAAGCCGCGTGTGGTGCGGCGGCCGGGTGGGCTGGTGGGAGAGATCGTCACGGAACATGGTGACGTCCAGCTGGCCGACAATGGCCCCGGCATTAACCGTGGGATCGGCTCCGGCGATCTTGTTGGCGAGCCGAACGGCCAGCGGGTAACCGCGGCTGGGAATGCCCAACAGAACCAGGTCCTGCGAGCCTTTGTTGGCTTCGAGGATCTCGTGGGCGATACGAGTAAGCGCACGATCGATATCCGCCTGGTTGAGGACAACCCGCGACGGCACGTGCGCAGAAGTGACTTCAGTCATCGCTCGTCTCCCCTTTCCCCGCCTCACGGGACGGAATTAAAAAAGGAATATTTGCTCTTCAAAACTATCACAGCGCCCATGTGCCCACAGCGCGGGGTCCTGAGCGGGCCATGAGTTTAAGCTCACATTTCCGGGCGTGGAATAGGCTCTTTCCCATGAGCATGAACCAACCCGGTCAGCATGGCCGGCGTCCTTATCCCAGGCCCTACCTGGAGCCAGGCGCCAATCCCACCTGGATCGGCCGCGTTCAGCCGGGGAACTACCAGGCGGCGCCGGGCAACCCGTCGTCCCTGCCGCCGCAAGGCTGGGCCACGCCACCAGCACCGCGTGCACCCCGGAACAGAGGCACCCTTCCCCTGCTCATCGTGGGCTCCATCCTGGCTCTGGGGAGTCTGCTGTTGGTGATCCCTTTCCTCTTGGGCAATACGGGCATCGCAGGGTTCGTCATCGGCTTCCTGGTCTCACTGATCCCACTGTCCGTGGTTCTGTTGACGGTGCGCCTCATCGACCGGTGGGAACCGGAGCCGCCGCGGCTCCTCTGGTTCGCCTTTACTTGGGGTGCAGCCGTATCCATAGCCGGCACCTTGTTGATCCAACCACTTTTCGCGCTAGCCGCTCCCACTGGCAGCGAGGAAGCCTTCGCCTATTTCATGGCCACGGTCCAGGCCCCGATCGTGGAGGAATTCACCAAGTCATTGGGACTTCTGGTCCTGATCCTGGCAGCCCGTAAGTACTTCGATGGTCCCGTGGATGGCGTGGTGTTCGCGTTCACCATCGCTGCGGGGTTCGCCTTCACCGAGAACATCCTCTACTTCGGACGTGAAATAGCCTCTTCCACTGATCCCGGCACGGACTTGGTCCGCATCTTCATCCTCCGAGGCGTCATGTCTCCCTTTGCCCACGCGGTGTTCACGGGCACTACAGGACTGATCATGGGGTTCGCTGCCAGGAAATGGCACCCTGGATATGCGGTCCTGGCCTTCTTCATCGGCCTGCTGCCGGCAATGTTCCTGCACAACCGCTGGAACAGCATGGGGCAGAACTTCCTGGTGGAGTACTTCGTTGTCCAGGTTCCGATCTTCCTGATCGCAGCAGCCGGCATCATCGTGCTTCGCGTCGCTGAGGGAAAACTGACCCGCCAACGGCTTCTGGAGTATGCCCGCGCCGGCTGGTTCACGCCTGCCGAGGTGGAGATGCTGGCGACGTCCAGAGGTAGGCGCCAGGCACTTCGCTGGGCAGCGTCAAGGGGCCGGGGCGGACAGATGAAGGCATTCATCAAGGGAGCGACCGCCTTGGCTTTCACACGCCAGCGCATACTCAGTGGCCGCGATGTACCGGTGCACCAGCACGATGAACTCGAACACCTTCGCCTCATACCGGCGTTGAGGGCCGCTGTCCTCCAGTAGTTCCGGATGGTTGCCTGCCAGTAACTCGTAAAAAAATGGACCCTCCTCCCGGGTTTCCGGGGAGGAGGGTCCATTTTTCGATGCTGTCCTGGCAGTCAGGCCAGCAGAGACGGCTTGAGTTTCTGCAGACGCCCCAGCAGCCCGTTGATGAACGCCGGGGACTCGTCGGTGGACATCGTCTTGGCGAGGGCGACGGCTTCGCTCACGGCCACGCCGTCGGGAACTTCGTCATTGTAGAGAAGTTCCCAGGCACCGATGCGAAGAATGATGCGGTCAACGGAAGGCATGCGCTCCAGGGTCCAGCCTTGCGCATATGTCTCCAGGAACTCGTCGATGGTTGCCTGCATGGACACAACACCTTCCACGATTTCCACCGTGTAGGGGTTGATGACGAGGTCTGTTTTCTCCCGACGCGCTGTCATCGCATCAAAAGCCGAAACTGAGCGCTGCTCCGCTTCGAAAAGTACTTCCAAGGCCCTGCTACGGGCTTTACCGCGTGCGCTCACTAGTCGTTGACCCGGCCCAGGTAGCTGCCATCGCGGGTGTCGACCTTGACCTTGGTGCCCTGCTCAACGAACAGCGGTACCTGGATCTCGTAGCCGGTTTCCACGGTGGCCGGCTTGGTTCCGGCGGAGGAGCGGTCACCCTGCAGGCCGGGCTCCGTGTAGGTGATTTCGAGAACGACGCTCGGGGGCAGCTCGATGTACAGCGGCGTGCCCTCGTGGATGGCGATGTTGACCATCTGGTTCTCGAGCATGAAATTGGTGGCGTCGCCGACGGTCGCGCCGGAGACGGTGATCTGGTCGTAGTCCTGGGTGTCCATGAAAACGAAGTCTTCGCCATCCTGGTACAGGTACTGGTAGTCGCGGCGGTCAACCGTTGCGGTTTCAATCTTCAGGCCGGCGTTGAAGGTCTTGTCGACCACCTTGCCGGACATGACGTTGCGCATCTTGGTGCGGACAAAGGCGCCGCCCTTGCCCGGCTTGACGTGCTGGAACTCAATGATGTTCCAGAGCTGGCCCTCGAGCTTCAGTACGGTCCCGTTCTTGATGTCGTTTGTGGTTGCCACTCGTATCCTCTGGTTAATCGCACTGGTT
>Ga0153977_1000304_pt1 | contig 12628 bp, 10 predicted proteins | sample TSGA061MetaG_FD_104710 | JGI IMG/M metagenome (GOLD analysis project Ga0153977, IMG submission 104710) | Attine ant fungus gardens microbial communities from Georgia, USA - TSGA061 MetaG | ecosystem: Host-associated > Fungi > Mycelium > Unclassified | place: USA: Georgia, Yuchi Wildlife... | reverse complement strand
TGCATGCCCGGAACGGTGCGTGCCGCCGCCAATGCGCTCTCCCAGCGCGCTGATACGACGTTCGTTTACACGACGACGGGCACCGGTGACTGCGTGGCCGAAGTCCTCACCGAAACGGGCCGTATGGGGGACGTCCTGTCAGATGAACTCCCATCCACCATTGGACTCAGGGACTCGACCAGCTATCCGGTGCTCCGGTACTTCCGCACGATTCGCGGCTGGCGGCCGGAAGTCCTTCCGGCAGATAAGGCCGAGGCGTTGCGTCCGAACCTCGCGCAGGACTCCGGCATTCTGGTCAGGCAGCAGCACATGAGCCGCCAGGATAACGAACTCATCGACGCACTGTGCGCTGATGGCAGGATGAGCTTCGAAGCGCTGGGGCGTCGGGTAGGGGTGTCAGAGGCCACCGCGCGGCGGCGAAGCGAATGGCTGCTGACCAACAACCAGGTCCATGTGCGGGCGATTGTTGAGCCTGCGTCCTTTGGCCTGGCTGTTGAGGCGCTGCTCTGGATCAGGGCTTCGCCGCAGCACGTCGAGCGCGTAGGAAAGAGCCTCGCTGAACTTCCCACGGTCCGGTATGCCGCCGCGATCGCCGGCAATTACCAGATCATGGCCGACGTCACTGTGGAGGACATGTCCTCCCTTTACCGTTTCATCACGGACTCGGAGTGGGCCCAGGAGGCCAACGGCGTGGACGTGTCGATCCTGCTCGACGCGCGAAAGCGCGGGGGACGGGTCATGCGCTCGCCGTGGTGACAGGCTCGGCTTTCACAACAGGCGCGACGGCGGCGTACCCGGTCCGCTGCTCGAAGGCGTGGCCGTAGCGGAGCAGCTGCATATCCGTGTAGTGGTTGCTGGCCAGCTGGAGGCCGATGGGCAGCCCGGACGAACTGAATCCCGCCGGCACACTGAGCACAGGAAGGCCGGTGGCCGAGAGGAGGCAGGCCGACCGCATCCAGTCCAGATAGGTCTCGGAGGGTACGCCGGCAACGTCCAGGGGATAACGGAGGGCGGCGTCGAAGGGGAGCACCTGGGCGCACGGGCTGGCGAACAGATCGTATCGGCCAAAGAAGTCCTGGATGCCACGTTCCAACCGGGTCCGGGCTGCGGCGGTTTCGATGAGGTCCCGGGCCGTCAACGCGAACCCCTTTTCCACATTCCAGTGCACTTCAGGCTTGACCACGTCCCCCGCGCGCGCCAGGAGGGGCCCCAGGCCAGCAGCGAAGTCCATGGCGCGCGTGTTGCCGAACACCAGGTCCGCTTCGCTGAAATCTGGAGTCGCTTCTTCCACGATCGCCCCGAGCTCCTCGAAAACGGAAAGCTGCCGTTCCAGATGTTCCACGATTTCGGCCTCCACAGGCACGCCGATGCCAAAGTCACGGGACCAGCCGATCCGCACGCCGCGCATGTCCGTCTCCATGCTGGAGCGGAAAACCTCAGGATCCAGGCCCTCAGGGTGCGGAACCCGTGGGTCCTTGCCGGCGGTTACGGACATGAACAATGCAATGTCCTCCACGCTCCGGGCCATCGGTCCGGTCCTTCCCAGCCAAGCGAAGGCGTTGACGTCGGACGGCATGGGGATGACCGCCGTCGACGGCCTGAAACCCACCACGTTGCAGAAGGATGCCGGGATGCGGAGCGAACCGCCCATGTCGCTGCCGTCGCCGATGCTTTGGACGCGGGAGGCTACGACGGCGGCCACCCCGCCGCTGCTGCCACCGGCACTCAGGGTGGGCGCATACGGATTGGTGGTGGTGCCGAAGAGGTCGTTGAACGTGTGCGAGCCCGCGCCAAACTCGGGAACATTCGTCTTTCCCGTGCTGACCACGCCGGCTGCCTTGAGCCGCGCGATGATGAGGTCGTCGGCGTCGGGTACGAAGTCGCGCAAGGCGAGGGAGCCCTGGGTGGTGCGCATCCCGGCGGTGTTGTTCGTGTCCTTGTGCGTCATGGGCAGGCCGTGGAGGGGCGGCAGGTTAGCCCCCGACGCCGTCACTTGGTCGGCGCGATGGGCCAACGCCTGGGCGCCGTCGGCGTCCAGGGTCACCACGGCGTTGATCACGGGGTTCACTTCGGCAATGCGGTCCAGATGGTCTGCCAAGGCTTCCCGCGCAGAGATCTTCTTCCCCCGGATTGCTGCGGAAAGTTCGACGGCGGACAGCTCGCCAATGGTGTCGGACATGGTGCTCCTTTGCTGGATGTCTACTGCCTGAAAGTGTGCCGGGTCACATCGAATCGGGGAAGTGGCGACCCCGGTGATGGCAAGCTTTGACCGATTCGGCCATTCATGTGGCTGATTCCGTCAGCTATTGTGTGTGATCCGGCTCATAGCAGAAGGTGTTGGTAACCCACTGGCCGATCTGGTCGGAGGGTAAGGATTAGCCCTACGGCGCCGCATACCGCACAGCGTGGTCCGGTCGCGGAGTTGCCGCGGGGCCAACACCCGGAGGTTCCTTTGTTCCAACCCCTGGCACTTCAACCGCTCGCCCCCATTGGATCAACCGACATTATGGCCATCGCCAACAACCCCGTGCTGTGGATCTGCGTGGCCGGTGTCTTCGGCGTCATCATCATCCAATCCGTGATCTTCATGAAAGCGGCCCGACGCGCTGCCCCTTCGGTGGAAATGAGTAGGCAGGACGTCAAAACCTCATTCCGTTCAGGCGCAGTATCGGCGATTGGCCCTTCCCTGGCTGTCTCCCTAGTAGCCATTGCTCTCCTGGGCCTTTTCGGAGCCCCGGCGGTCCTGTCCCGTATCGGCCTGATCGGCTCCGCCGCCTACGACGTTTCGGCCGCCGGCATCGCAGCAGGGTCCATGGGCGCCAAGCTCGGGGACGCCACTTATACGCAAAGTGTCTTCGCCGTCGCGTTCTTCGCCATGAGCATCGGCGGCGCCATGTGGATGCTCGCCACCTTGATCCTGACGCCGGTGCTGCGCAAAGGCGACGCCAAGATCCGCTCCATCAACCCCGCGGCCATGGCCATCGTCCCGGCGGCGGCACTGATCGGAGCTTTCTCCTGCCTGGGGCTCACCGAGCTGCCCAAGTCCGGCATCCATGTGCTGTCCTTCATCGTCTCCGCAGTCGTTATGGGGACATGCCTCCTGCTGGCCCAGAAGCTGGGCAAGAGCTGGCTGCGGGAGTGGGGTCTCGGGATTTCCATCGTCATCGGCCTGGCCGCCGCTTATCTGGCCGCCGGCGCCTGAGCCGGCCCGCCGCCGTCGTCCTCCACACCGGCACCTGACCCGGGCACGAAAGGAACACCCCATGTCTTCCATCACCTCTGATCCCACCACCACCAGCACAGCCTCCATGGCGGACTTCAACCGCACCACGTCCCGCTGGGGCCAAATCACCATGATCGCCGGCCTGCTGATTTCCGTCGCCGGTCCGCTGTACCTTGTCTTCGCCACCGGCCTCGATATGGGACCGGGGCAGCTTTGGATAGCATTTGCGGCCGTCGCTGCAACCTTTGGCATCATCTGGATCGTCGAGCCGCTCACGTACTATCCGATATTGGGGCCAGCCGCGATGTACCAGGCCTTCATGATCGGCAACATCTCCAACAAGCTCCTGCCGGCCGCGCTGATCGCCCAAACCAACATCGGCGCAAAGCCGGGCACCAAGCGGGCCGAGCTGGCCGCCGTCGTCGCCATCTGTGGCGCCGCGGTAGTCCACCTGACCTCGCTGGCGATCTTTGTTGGGCTCCTGGGCACGTGGTTGATCAGCGTCATCCCGCCTTCCGTCCTGGTAGTCACCCGTTTGTATGTGCTGCCAACCGTCCTCGGAGCCGTGCTGGTCCAGGCCGTCGTGTCCATGAAGCAGCCCCGCACCACTGTGTTCGCCCTGCTTGTCTCGGCCGTCGTCGTGTTCGTGGTGTTGCCGCTGGTGCCGTCACTCGCCATGGTTTCCACCGCCATCGCCGTGCTGGGGACCATCCTCCTGGCCTGGTTCTTCCGCAGCAAGGCCCCCATCGCTGAGGCGAAGCCCATCCACATCGAGTAGCAGCAGCCCACAGAACAGAGCCATCACCCGCGAAGGAAGACAGGACAAATGACAACCACAGCTATCGCCCCCGCCCTCGATGCCAGCCAGACCGCCAAGCTCCACGAGTTGTACCGGCACCTCCACGCACACCCGGAACTGTCCATGCAGGAGTTCGCCACCGCCACCGTGATCGAGGAGCAGCTGGACGGGCTCGGCATCGAGCACTTCCGCTGCGGAGGAACCGGTGTTGTGGGCGTCCTGCGGAACGGCGACGGACCGGTGGTGGCCTTCCGCGCCGACTCCGATGGCCTTCCCATCGAAGAAGCAACCGGCCTGGACTATGCAAGCACGGACACGGGCACGCTCCCGGATGGCACGGTGGTTCCCGTCATGCACGGTTGCGGCCACGACACGCACGTAGCCAGCCTGTTGGGTGCCGCCGAAGTGCTTTCGGGCAACCTGGACGCCTGGTCAGGAACGCTGGTGCTGATCTTCCAACCCGGCGAGGAGACTGCAGCTGGCGCGCTTGCCATGCTCGACGACGGACTGTGGGACAGGGCGCCTAAGCCGGAAGTGGTGTTCGGGCAGCACGTCATGCCCCGGCCGGTGGGCACTGTCGCGATCTCCAGCGGCCCGGTCGCTGCCATGGCCGATTCACTCAGGGTCACCGTACATGGGCAGCAATCACATGGCTCGCAGCCGCAGGATTCCATTGATCCGATCGTCATGGCCGCGCACATGGTCACCCGGTTGCAGGGGATCGTGTCCCGCGAGCTGGACCCACGGAAGTCCGCCGTCGTCACCGTTGGGACCTTCCATGCCGGCCTTAAGGAGAACATCATTCCGGCGTCGGCCGAGTTCACGCTCAACATTCGCACGTTCGATGAGGACGTCCGTCGCCAGGTCCTTGCCGCGGTCCGTCGCATCGTTACGGCCGAGGCCGCCGCGTCAGGTGCACCCGGGCCGGACATCGAGGAAATGTACCGTTTCCCGCAGTGCTTCAACGACCCCGACGCCGTTCCTCCCGTGCTGGAGGCGCTGCGGCTGGCGTTGGGGGCTGAGTCAGTCGAAGTCACCCCGCCGATGATGGGCAGCGAAGACTTCGGGCACCTCGGCACTGCGATCGGTGTTCCGTCGGTGTTTTGGATGTTCGGTGGGACGCCGGTTGCCGGGCTTGAAGGGCCTGTTCCGGTCAACCACTCGCCGTTCTTCGCTCCTGAGCTGGAAGGTTCGCTGGCCGGGGGAGTCTCTGCCGCCGTCGCGGTTTTGTTGTGCCGGCTCGGGAACTGAGGGGCGCGGGCGCCGGGTTGTCAGTGTGAGGCGGCCCGGCACTGGCGACCCGGGAGGGTGTCAGTCTTCCCGCGCCAGGGCCCGCCTGGCTGTGCCGCCGTTCAGCAGGTCCTGCGCACGGACAGCGATGAGCTCCGGCAAAAAGCCGAGGGATTCTGGCGGGCTTGTTTGGAGTGCTGCGGTCGCTACCCTCTCCAGTGTTGAAACCGCGGTCCGCCGGGCGTCGTCGTCGTCCATGCCCCATGCGACCCCTTCGGCCACGAGATGCTCCACGGTGATGTAGCTCAAGCGGATTTGGCCGTTGACCGTGTGGCCGGCAAGGCCACTGGGCTGGTACAACAGCAGTGTCGGTGCCACGTGGTAAAGCGGTGCCAAGAGCACTTCTCCACCATCGCGCAGGGTGAGGGAGTAATTCTTGGAATGGGCATCGCCGTTTCCAATCAGCAGGTTAAAGGTCACGGCGCGCAACAGATCGCGGCGAAATTCCGCCTCATCACGGGTGTGCGGGGCCGCGGCGTCGACAAGCCGGGTCAGGCGCGAGGGCGGCGCGGTGGTGCCTTCGTACTTCGCTGCACTGGCGAGGGCCAGCGCCTGGGTGAAGTCTTCCTGGTGCAGCCGACTACCCTCCGCAGTGCGGTCGAAGCGCTCCACGACGATGGCCCGACGGGATCCGAAGTTTTCCAGATGGGCATTAGCCGCAGGAAGCCCTGCAGTGGCTGCGGTCCGCAAAGCCCAGTCCTCAGCGGGGAGCAGTTCCGGAATTGTGGATTCAAGCGGTTCGGGTTTGATGATGTGGGTCGATACCGCCCCCCGTCCGGGCCATGCCCAGCCGCCGTCGTGGCGGGACAGCAACACCTTGGACTGGACGCCGCCCAAGGAAGCAGTGACCAGGAAGTCATCGGGCAGGTCCCACGTGGGCAGCGATTCGACCACGCTGGTGACCTCCGCCGTGGTCATGGGCGTTGCGGCACCCTCCCGCGCGGGGGCTTCCCCCGGCGGCAGGACCTGGACAGCTCCGGCGCAGTCAGCTCCCAAGACGCGGAGTAGTCCGAAGGCGTCCGGGACTGTGACGCCGTGCTCTTTGGCCAGATTGGAACGGACCTGCCCTTCGGGGAGCAGGCCGTCAAAGAAGTTGTAGACCTCCGCTCCGTCCAAACGCTTTCTGGCCAACGGTAGGGATAAGGACAACAGGATTGAGCCGGCACCGTAGGCGGCCAGCGCCTGCGGGTCGTACTGGAAGGACAGCTTGAGGCCGTTACCGCGCAGTTCACCGATGCGGTCTCCACGCAGGTACACGTCCAGGCTGCGGCGGGGGCTCATGGTTGCACGTGCAGTTTCGAAAAGCGCGGCACAAGGGCCACATCGCGGCCCACCGCCCTGATGGCCCGCATGGCCACGACCATGGAGACAGCATCGCCGGCTTCAAGGCGAACGATGGTGCCGCGGGTGACGCCCAGTTTCACGGCAAGGTCGTGTTGGGTGAGTGCTGCCTCCTTGCGTGCTTGGGCGATGGACCGCCCAAGAGAAGCAGCATCGACAGCCCGGTAAAACGGGGTCAGCTCGTCAGAGTGTTCCATATATCGATCATACGATCAAAACCTCAAAATGTCTTTTATTTTGAACATTTCAGATGTCTTGCCAGAAGTTCGATATTTCGATCATGCCGCAGTTGCGTGGGTTCGCGCCATCCCACTTTTCTTTGGAACACAGGACTTAAAAAGCGAAAACCCCGGCAGCCCTGTGACAAGGGCCGCCGGGGCTTGCTCAGAGCTTCCTATCAGAATCGAACTGATGACCTTTTCATTACGAGTGAAACGCTCTACCGACTGAGCTAAGGAAGCACCGCGTTCATCACCGGTTTCCGGGCGATCACGCAAGACATAACTGTAATAGAGGCAGCGCGCCCGGGTCAAAACGAGGGCGGCGGCGGCCGTTGCGGGGATGTTCACCCGCATGTCGGGCCGGGTTCAGGCTGCGGTCTCCCGGCGGTCGGAAGCTGGGGAACCAACCGTGCCACGCACACAAGCCGAAGGAGCCGCCCAATGACCGGGGACGCATTGATCACGGACGCCAGCCACACACCCAACAGGCTGCGGCTCGCGGTGGTGGACATGGTGGGCACCACCATCACCGACGACGGCCGTACGGAGCGGGCCATGTCCCGGGCACTGGTGGAACATGGCATAGAACCCGGCAGCAGCCGGTACGAGAGCATGCTTGGTTACGCCCGCGACACTATGGGATTCTCGAAAATGACCGTATTCAGCCACCTTTTCGAGGATGCAGCCACCGCAGAGAGCGCCAACAAGGTCTTCGAGAAGGCCTACGACGAGATGATCGACGACGGCGGCGTCCGCGCCATTCCAGGGGCAGAGGACGCCATCCTGTGGATGCGGGAATCCGGCATGCAGATCTGCCTTGCCACCGGCTTTGGCCGCCACACGCAGAATACTGTGCTCGAATCACTCGGCTGGATGGGGCTCGCGGACCTTAGCCTGTGCCCCGCGGACGCCGGACGGGGCCGGCCCTACCCGGACATGATCCTGACGGCCGTGCTCGCGTTGGATCTTGACGATGTCCGGGAGGTGGCCGTAGTTGGCGACACCAGCTCTGACATGGTGTCGGGAGTACGTTCAGGGGCGTCGCTCATCGCCGGCGTTCTGACCGGCTCGCATTCGGAGGCCACCCTGCGCGCTGCCGGCGCTACCGCCGTGGTGGACTCCATCAAGCAGCTCCCGCTCCTGGTGGAAAAGCGCGAAGCCAGGCACCTCTAGCATTTCAGGCCATCCTGCGGCAGCTTCCCGTCGACGAAGTAGTCGTCGACGGCGTTGCTGACGCAGGTGTTGCTGCGGCCGTAGGCGGTGTGCCCCTCACCATCCCATGTGACCAGGGATGCGGTCCCCAGCTGTTTGCGCAACGACTCGGACCATTCCAGGGGAGTGGCGGGGTCGCCGGTTGTGCCTACCACCACGATTGGTGCGGATCCCTTGTACTCCACAGGTGCCGGTGTCCGTGTGTGCGGGTACGGCCAGTCCCTGCAGTTCACACCGCCATAGGCGAAGAAGGAACCGAACGTAGGGGAGTCCAGCTTGAGCTGGGCTTCCTCCGCCCGCATCGCGGCGGGATCACTGACCATGGGGTAGTCCAGGCAGTTGATGGCTTGGAACGCGAGGGCGGAGTTGGAACTGTAGGTGCCGTTGGCTTCGCGGTCCGCCCCCAGATCTGCGAGCCGCATCATGGGGGAAGCGTCGCCGGAAAACGCAGCGTCAAGTGCCTGGGTGAGGGCCGGCCAGCTTTGGTCGTTGTACAACGGCAGGATCAGGCCGTTGACGAAGTCGTTGCTGGTCACCAGGCGGCCGTCCTTCGCCGTTTGTGGGTTTTGGTCCACGGCGTTGATGAGGTCCCTGATCTCCTGGACGCCGTTGTCCACGGATCCGCTGAGCGGGCACGAATTTTGCTGCTGGCAGTTGGCCACGTAGGTGTGGATGGCCCGTTCGAAGGCCTTTGCCTGTCCCGCAGTCAAGGCTTCATTGCTGATGGAGGGATCCACGGCCCCGTCCAGGACCAGGCGACCCACGTTGTCCGGGAAGAGCGACGCGTAGGTGGACCCAAGGAACGTTCCGTAGGAGAAGCCCAGGTAGTTCAGCTTGGCATCGTTCATGACAGCGCGCAGGACGTCCAGGTCCTTGGCAGCGCTCACGGTGTCTATGTGGCCCAGGACCGCTCCGGTTTGCTGGGAACACTGCTGTGCCAACGTCTTGTTGAAGGCAAAAGCGGCTTCAAGTCCTTGGTCGGTGTCTTTCCTGAAGACCTTCGCGCGGGCAGCATCCCGTTCGGCATCGGTCATGCAGGTCACGGGGGCTGAACGGCCCACACCCCTCGGATCGAAGCCCACCACGTCAAAGTTGGCGCGGAGCTTCTCCGTCAGGAGGGTCTTGCCCGCGTCCTTCACGAAGTCCACACCGGAGCCGCCCGGTCCACCAGGATTGACCAGGACGGTGCCTTGCTTGTTGCTGGTGCTGGGCAGCTTGATGATGGACAGCGAGATATCGCCGGCGTCGGGGTTTGCGTAGTCCAAGGGCACCTGGACTTTGCCGCAGTGGAATCCGTCCTCACATGAACTCCACTCCACGGACTGGGAGTAGAACTTCTCCAAACCCTTGGGAGCCGAAGCGGCGATGGACGGGTCAACCGTGCTGGTGGACGGTTTCGCTGTGGGGGTGGGCATGAACGGAAGGGTGCAGGCGCTCAGTACCAGCAAGGAAGCGAGAGCGACGCACAGCGCTGCGAACCGGCGTGGTGCGGACTTCATGGATTCTCCTATTGCTGGATGAGGCTGGTAGCCATGGACTCGACGGCCAACAGCGGGGCCACGTTGGTGGTGGTGATGCGGACACGTGCTTTGTTGATGGCGTCCATCCGGGCAAGGGTGGTTTCCGGGCTTGAACGACCGGCGTACTCTTCCAACTCGCCCTTGAGCTCAACGTTGACCAGCTCCACGGCGTTCCCCAACTGGATGATCAGCACGTCCCGGTAGAAAGACAGCAAATCCGTCAAAGTGCGGTCCAGCGAGTCCGTGATGGAGCGCTTGGCGCGGCGCTTTTGGTCATCCTCAAGCTGTTTGACCTGGCTGCGCATGGAGGGCGGCAGCGTTCCGGATTCCGGGGCACCAAGGCTCGCGAGCAGGGCAATCTTCTCTGCCGCGTCGCGTTCGTCATTGGAGCTGTTCGCTTCGTCGGTGGCGATCTTCACAAGTTTCTCGGCCATCATCACGGCAGCTGTGACGCCCCGGAGCCCCAAGGGAATCCGGACGGTTTCCAAACGACGCTCCCTGGCGTCGGCGTCACGGGCCAGACGCCTGGCGATACCGATGTGGCTTTGCGCAGCACGCGCTGCACGGTCGGCGAGTTGGCGATCGACGCCGTCGCGCCTTACCAAGAGGTCCGCGACATCGGAGGCCGGGGGGAGCCGCAGGCTCACCGGACGGCATCGCGACCGGATAGTGACCAGGACATCGGCCGGCGAAGGGGCACACAGCATCCAGATGGTGCGTGGCGTGGGTTCCTCGATGGCCTTGAGCAACACGTTGGTGGTGCGCTCCGCCATGCGGTCCGCATCCTCCACCACAATGATCCGCCAACGGCCCGTGGCTGGCCGGTCTCCGGCCTTGGACACGAGTTCGCGGGCTTCGTCGATGGTGATGGTGACTTTTTCGGTCCGCACGAACGTCACATCCGAGTGTGTCTCGCCCAGGATCGTGTGGCAGGCTGCGCATTCGCCGCAGCCGCGATGGGTGACGTCGTCCTGCTCGCAGTTCAGGGCAGCAGCGAACGCTTTGGCTGCATTGGAACGGCCGGACCCCGGGGGACCGGTGAACAGCCAGGCATGGGTGAGGCCGGTTTCGCCCTGCGCCGCCTGCTTCAGCTGCGCCACGACGGGGGCCTGCCCCTGGAGGTCGTCCCAGACACTCACGGAAGCACGTCCGAAACAGGCACGTCCGAAACAGGCACGTCCGGAACGTGGCCAGTCAACAGCGACTCCACCCGGTCCAGGATCCTGGCGGCCAGCGACTCGATGTCCGCGTTCGCCGGCAGTACCAGGTAGCTTGACGGGTCCGCCGCTGCCCGGTCCAGGAAGGCGTGGCGGATAGTGGAGTGGAACTGGTCAGGTTCCGATTCAAGCCGGTCCTCGGCGGCGTCCCCTGCGGTACGGCGCTGGCGGCCGTCGGCGGGATCGACGTCGAGCAGTACTGTCAGGTCCGGATGCAGCCCTTCGGTGGCCCATTCATTAAGGGTCAAAACGCCTTCGGCGCCCAAGCCGCGGCCAGCGCCCTGATAAGCAACCGACGAATCGACGTAGCGGTCCGTGATGACCACCGTCCCCTCGGCAAGGGCCGGCCGGATGACCTGGCTGGCGTGTGCGGCGCGGGCTGCGGCAAACATGAGGGCTTCGGTGCGCGCATCGATAGTGCCGTGCCCGTGGTCCAGGACAAGGGAGCGAAGTTTCTCGCCAATGGGAGTGCCGCCGGGTTCGCGGGTGCGAAGCACGGAAAGTCCGCGTGACTCAAGGGCGTCAGAGAGCCGGGCCGCCTGCGTGGACTTACCCGCTCCGTCCCCGCCTTCGAAGGCGATAAAAAGACCTGCTCTCGGAATACTCACGCGTCTAGCCTACCGATCTTCACCGACATCAAGGCGCGTAACGCCTTTCATCCACAGCCTTGGCCGCGGCTACGCTAAAACCATGAGCCTCTCCGATCAGTGCGCCGCCGAATTGTCTCCGGAAACCGTTGTGGTGGCTGCCGGCCGCCCGGAGCGCGCCCATGATGAGCCCGTGAATCCGCCCATCGTCCTTTCCTCCACATACTTCGGTACCGGCCCGCTCAACGACGGTGACCGCGGCTACGGACGCTACGCCAACCCTACGTGGGACCCCTTCGAGGATGCCTTGGCCAAGCTCGAGGGTGCGTCCCTTCCCGGCCTGCTCTACGCGTCCGGCCTGGCAGCGGTCAGTTCGGCGCTTTCGCTGGTTCCGGCGGGCGGCGTAGTTGTCATGCCTTCACATAGCTACTCGGGCTCACTGGTGATGGCCACCGAGTTGGCGGAGAAAGGCTTCCTGGAGCTGCGGACCGTTGACATCACGGACACGGACGCGGTCGAGGCCCTGATCAGCCCCGAGGAGGGCAAGAAGGCCAACCTCCTCTGGCTTGAGAGCCCCACCAACCCCATGCTCGGCATCGCCGACATCCGCGCCCTCACTGACGCTGCACACGCCGTGGGTGCCCTCGTCGTCACGGACAACACCTTTTCGACGCCTTTGGTGCAGCAGCCGCTGAGCCTGGGCTCCGACGTCGTCCTCCACTCGGTAACCAAGTACCTCGCCGGGCATTCCGACGTTGTCCTCGGTGCGTTGGTGACGTCCAACCCGGAACTGCGGGCCACGCTCCTGCACCACCGGATCATCCACGGCGGCATCGCCGGGCCCTTTGAAGCATGGCTGGCCCTGCGGGGCCTGCGTACGCTGGCGCTGCGGATCGAGCGTTCGCAAGCCTCGGCGGCCACGCTCGCCGAACGCCTCAGCACCCACCCGCGCGTGGAAACCATCCGTTTCCCCGGCCTGGCCACCGATCCAGGCCACCAGCGTGCCAAGGATCAGATGAAGGGCTTCGGTTCCATTCTGTGTATCCAGATCGCCGGTGACCACCACCGAAGCGGCGCTGAGGCCGCGGACGAACTGGTCCGTGCCCTGCAGCTTTGGCTCCCCGCCACTTCGTTGGGTGGGGTGGAGTCCCTTATAGAACGTCGACGCCGGCACGCGGCTGAGCCGGTCAGCGTTCCGGAGAACCTGGTCCGGTTGAG
>Ga0153977_1000303_pt1 | contig 12673 bp, 17 predicted proteins | sample TSGA061MetaG_FD_104710 | JGI IMG/M metagenome (GOLD analysis project Ga0153977, IMG submission 104710) | Attine ant fungus gardens microbial communities from Georgia, USA - TSGA061 MetaG | ecosystem: Host-associated > Fungi > Mycelium > Unclassified | place: USA: Georgia, Yuchi Wildlife... | reverse complement strand
GCACACAATCTAGAGATTAATTGGGAAACAAGGAAAGTCAAGATGACAAGATGTCTACTGCTATGTAGAAGAAATACAAAGGAGAAAGAGGACAGGAAAATAAAGAAAGGGAAAAGGATAACTACCCTAGAAGAGGAGAAAATCATAAGATAGGCAGTAGATAACAAAGAGGATTGGGGAAAAGAGGAAGAGATTGAGGTAGACCACAGGAAAATTGAGGAAATGGTTCTAAGAAGATTTCTGAAGTAGAAGAAAGTATTTGGGAAGGTAGAGTCAGAAAAAATGCCAACAAGGAAGATTTGGGATCATATCATAGATCTCAAAGAAATATTTAAACTATGAAAGGGAAGAATTTACCCTTTGTTCAAAGATAAGAGGGAAGAAGTTCAGAACTTTGTAAATGATCAGTTGAGAAAGAGGTATATCAGACCCTCAAAATCCCCTCAAACATAACCAGTTTTCTTTATAGATGAGAAGGATAGGAGCAAGAGAATGGTAATGGACTACCAAAGTCTAAATGACCAGATAGTGAAGAACAACTATCCACTTCCATTAATTACAGAGTTAATAAACAATATGGAGAGTAAGAAAGTATTTACAAAAATGGACTTATGGTGGAGGTTCAATAATATGAGGATCAAGGAAGGAGATAAGTGGAAGGAAGCATTTACAATACATGTGGGATCCTTTAAGCCAACAGTAATGTTTTTTGGAATGACAAATTCACCAGCTATATTCTAAGCAATAATAAATAAAATTCTAAGAGACCTGATTAATAAAGGAAAGGTTGCTGTATTTGTAGATAATATGTTGGTTGGAACAGAAACAAAAGAAGGACATGATGAAATTGTAGATGAAGTATTGAGGAGATTGGAAGAAAATGAACTATATGTAAAGCCAGAGAAGTGTATATAGAAAGTGCAGAAAATTGGATTCTTGGGGGTTGTTATAGGACCTAATGGAATAGAAATGGAAATGGAAAAGGTAGATGGGATGCTGAGTTAGCCAATACCAAAGAATGTCAGAGAAGTTGAAAAATTCTTAGGACTCACCAATTACTACAGGAGATTTGTGAAAGATTTTGCAAAAATAGCAAGACCAATGAACTTACTGACCAGGAAGGATGTGAAATAGTGGTGGGAGAAGGAGCAAGAATGAGTATTTGATGAGCTCAAAGGGATTTTTACTATAAAACCAGTGCTGGTAGCTCCAGACTTAGATAAGGAGTTTAGAGTAGAGGTAGATACTTCAAACTATGCAATGGGCAGAGTACTGTCAATGAGATGTACTGACAAACTGTAGAGACCTATGGCTTTTATTTCTAAGCCATTAGATGACTGTTAGTGCAAAGTTGTGAAGGCTTAGGGCTCAACCAAGGTAGTTGGTTAGAAAGAACTCAATAGAGTTTTCTATTGGATTGTACAACTATTTATACAAATATCTATTGGTCTGTGTACCTATCTCCTACAATCACATAACCCTTACTAATAACTGTATATATCTTATATAAGCCTTTCCACACTATTTATATCCCTCTTGTGTTGTACTCCTGAATATTATCTATTAAGTTAAGAAATATATGGGAAACAGTTTCTTTTCTGGGAACTATCTTATAACAGTGACACAGAGTGCAACTATGAAATACATGACAAGGAAATGTTAGCTATAATTAGATGCTTGGAGACATAGAAGCACTTCTTAGAAGAGACAACAACTAAGTTTGAAATATGGACTGACCATAAAAACTTGGAATACTTCATAAAGATACAAAAGTTGAATAGGAAATAAGCATGATGGGCACTCTACCTGTCAAGATTTGACTTTACACTAGAACACATTCCTGGGAGTAAAATAGAGAAGGCAGATAGTTTGAGCAGAAGGCCAGATTGGGAGGTAGGAGTAGAAAGAGACAATGAGGATGAGATGTTAGTAAAGCCAGAATGGCTAGAAGTTAGAAGAACAGAAAAAGTAGAGGTTATTGTAGAAGAAGTGGACTTATTGGAAAAAGTAAGGCAGTCAAAAGTGAAAGATGATGAGGTAGTCAAGGTAGTTGAGGAAATGAAATGGACTGGAGTAAAGATGTTATGAGATGAAGAGTGAAGAGAAGTAGATGGCATAATGTATAAAGAAAAAAAGGTATATGTGCCTAAAGATGATACATTGAGAGCAGAAATTATTAGGCCACATTATGATATGCTAGTAGAAGAACATGGAGAGCAGTGGAAAACAGTGGAATTGGTTACTAGAAACTTCTAGTGGCCAGGGGTGACAAAGGAAGTAAAGCAATATGTAAAAGGATATGATTTCTGCCAGAGGAACAAAAACTGCACAGAACAGCCAGTGGGCAAGCTAATGTCCAACTCAATTCCAGAAAGGCCTTAGATGTATATTTCAGCAGATTTTATTACAAAATTGCCATTAGCTCAGGGTTATGACTCTATTCTAGTAGTAGTGGATTGATCAACAAAGATAGTACACTTTATTCCAACTACAGAGAAGATGTCAGCAAAGGGTTTAGCTAGACTGTTCAGAGATAACATGTGGAAGTTACATGGTCTACCTGAAAGTATTATATCAGATAAGGAACCACATTTTGCAGCAGGATTAATAAGGAAGTTGAATAGAATGTTGGAGATCAAAAGCAAGATGTGAACAGCATTTCACCCTCAAACAGATGGGCAGACAGAGAGGGTCAATCAAGAGCTTGAGCAATATCTAAGAATGTCTATAGATCACAGACAAAAGTAGTAGCCAGATTGGTTAGGAATGGTAGAGTTTGCATATAATAACAAAACACACTCGAGTACAAAAACATTGCCCTTTAAAGCAAACTATAGACAGGATCCTAGGATGGGGTTTAAGATAAGAAAAAAAGGAAGATATGAAGGAGCAGAGAAGTTTGTGATAAAGATAAGGGAAATCCAAGAAGAGACAAAAGTGGCACTAGAAAAGGCATAGGAAAAGATAAAGAAGTATACCAATAGAAAGAAAGCAGAAGTTAATGAATATAAAGTAAGAGACTTGGTGATGCTCAGTATCAAGGATTTGAAATATCAAATGATTGAAAGAAGAATAGAAAAGTTAACAGAGAGGTTTGTAGGCCTTTACAAAATAAAGAAAATTGTATCAACAAACGCAGTTGAACTGGAACTACCTAGTACAATAAAAATATATTCAGTAGTAAATATTAGCAGGATATGTAAATATGTAGGGCAAGTGGAAGGTCAAAGGAAGGAGCAGCCAGCTCCAGTTATAATAGAAAGAGAAAAGAAATAAGAAGTCAAGAGAATTCTAAACAAGTGATGGGTGAGAGGAAAAAACAAGTACTTTGTACAATAGAAGGGATTTACAGCAGAATCTGATACTTGGAAAGAAAAGGAGAGTTTGGAGAATGCTAAGGCAATTAAGGAATTTGAGAAGGAATATCAGTGAGATATGGAAGATATAAGGAGACAAGAGAGAGAAAAAGGAATATTTAGGAGAAGAGAATTGCCAGAGAGATTTATGGCAAGAAAGTTATATGGATGGATGAACAAAAGGTATGATAAAGAATATTGGACAAGGTTAGAAAGGAATTGGAGATGCTGGAAGGGATGACCAATTAGAGAACAAGGAATGATGGAGATGATCAAGGAAGAAGAAGAAGAAATTGGCCAAGAAGAATCTAGACTTAGGGAGTAGAATAAAGAGAACAATAAAATGGGGAATATCTGTGACCCTTACCATGAGTTATAGAAATCCTTGGGACAAGAAATCTTAAGAGGAGGGTGGTGTCATGACTTGGCAAAACAGCTAAGTCATTATTTATATATCTTTTATTTTCTTATCTGGACTTACTACACAAGGGAAAAGTGCAGGAAAGTGTTACATGACATATGTCACACATCACAAGTCACATGTTAGGATGTCACAGTGTTATGTCACATGACAGAGTCACATGATGAGTGTGGGAGAGTAGTGCATAGACCATGTAGTAGTTGTATAAGTAGTATATAGTTCAATGGAAACTCTATTAAGTTCTCCTTGTCAACTTGGACTTGGAGTATGATTAAGTTGTCTCAGGCTAAGTTGCTACACCTCCAATAAACAACCCTAGCATCTGCCTAGTGTCACAAGCTTTATTTAGACTATAACTCTAGGAATACTTGACTGATTTCAATGATCTAAATGGCTACCAAAAGCCCTTAAGAAGATCTTTCAAACAATACCAAAAATGTCTCAAGGTGATCAGTATTCACCAAGTTATCAGCAGATTAGTTGGCAATCACCAAGTTACCAGATACTAAATCACTAATATCTCGGGAACTGCTTAACATAATTATTTGCTTCAATGACCATCATAAAGCTCTCTTCAATGCACTTCTTTTAGCCATAAATAGAACTAGAGGCAATAAGATCCTATGGAGATACAAGGTCCTCAATGTTTGTACATAATACTGATCTTTACTCATAGATTATCATTTGTCCTTAAATAGAACAAAGGACTGCCCTAAGACAGTTATGTTATCTCTATTTCAAGAACAATAACACTTCTATATATAGAACAATAGGTAGTAATTATGTGGTAGGCTGTCCTGGTACACAGACTATTACAATTATGTATTTAAGGACTATATGTCTGAGAATAAACCTCAGACTTAACAACATCTTTTGCTACTGTCTAAACTTTGCTTTTTTGAGCCTTTTGATTATTAAATCATCAACTCACAAATCAGTAAGTTGTAGCAACTTAGCCTGAGATGACTTAATTAACCTCCAAGTCTGAGTTGACAAGGAGAACTTGATAGAGTCCTCATTCAATTGTTGTATACTACTTATACATATTCTGTGTTTACTTCTATTTATAAAGTCCCATGTATCTCCTTTTAGTCATTCCTTCTTGTACATCCATTGACTTCCTAATTAAATGAAAAGAAAAAGAAAAGAAATATAAATAATGACCTAGCTATTTGGCCAAGTCATAACATAAGTAACCACTTGTGATACCTAGCCAATCTAGAATCCCAGATATACCTGACAACTGCACCATCTGAGCCCAAGAATCTGCTCCTTCATCCAGAACCCAAATCTATGAATACTCCTCAAGTCACTACCCCTAGACCTAATATAGCCTTGATAAACACAGTAGTTTATCAGTGCATATACAAATCTGAAGATGCAACCACATTCCAACTCATACCCTATACTACCACAGTTACTGGACATACTGTCTAGACTAAAGAGAGAGTTTCAAGACCACCTGAGCTCTCCAAAGACTATCAACAGTTTGCAGATATTTTTAGTGAACAAAAGACCAAGCTACTTCCTGAGCATAGACTATATAACCTATTGATATAGTTAGAGAATGGCAAGATGCCTTCTCTAGGTTCTATATACTTCCTGTCTGCCTTGGAATTATGGTTTGGTATTATCTGCCCATCCAAGTCACCTTGTGGTGCTCTTGTGCTATTTGTCAAAAAAAAAGATAGATCATTGCACCTATGTATGGATTACTAAGGCCTAAACTGACTGATCTGTGAGGACAGATACCCTATTCCTCTCCTGAACAATCTCCTAGATATCCCCAAAAAGGCATGAATATACTCAAAGATAGACTTGAACAGTGCCTATTATTTAGTATGTATTACCAAGGGAGACAAGTGGAAAATGGCAGTTTACACTCATTATGGGTTTTTCAAGTGGTTGGTGATACCATTTGGACTATCAAATGCCCTAGCAGCCTTCTAATGCTTCATGAATGAGATCTTTGTAGATCTCCTAGATGTCTATGTGATTGTATACTTGGACAATATATTAATCTATTCTGACAATCTAGAAGATCATAGAAAGCATGTAAAAGAAGTACTAAGCAGACTTCAGAAGAATAGATTATATGTATTACCTACTAAGTGTATCTTCCACCAAGACAAGATCAAGTTCTTGGATTTGTTCTAGGGTCTGATAGGTTGAGAATGGACAGGAAAAAGATACAAACTATTCAAGAATGGCCAATACCTTGTTGGGTGAAGGATATACAATCCTTTCTAGGATTTGTGAATTTCTATAGAAGGTTTATCAGTAATTACTCCAAGATAACATTACTACTCACCTGCCTGACCTAGAAGAATAAGCTCTAGCTATAGATGGTAGAGTACTAAGCAGTCTTTGACACCCTTAAAGAGGCATTTACCTCAGCACCTATCTTAGGATACTGGGATCCAGAACTACCAGTATTACTGGAGACAGATGCCTCAGACTATGCTTTAGTAGCTATTCTTCCTATTTATTCCAGAGAAGAGATCTACCCACTTGCCTTCTACTCAAAAACCTTTAGTTCAACTGAATCAAATTATGATGTACATAACAAAGAACTATTAGCTATTGTTAAAGCATTCAAGAAGTGGTATCATTACCTAGAGGGAACAGTAGTCCCAGTAAAGGTATACACTGACCATAAGAACCTCACTTATTCTAGTAAGACTAAGTCCTTATCATAACACCAAGCTAGGTAGTTGGAATTTCTCTTACAGTTTAACTTGACAATTAAATTCTAATCTAGAAGACTGGAAAAGAAACCAGATGCATTGACCAGACAGTGGGATGTATACAAGGAAGATTAGTTAGTAGGTTCCTCAACTCAGAGACTAATCTTCATACCTAAACAACTATCTCCGATTGTATGAGCAGTGACTGTATTGGATCTCCAAGGACTCTATTTGAGCATCAGAGAAGCTGTGAGGGCAACTGGAGTAAAGCTTCTAGGAGAATCCTCAGTATATAAATACACTCTGGAGTATATTACAACTCATATTCCAGGAGAATTCTCAGAGAATAGAATAAGGCTCCTGGAAGAGTACTCTATACTATATATACAAGTCCTCTTAGCTACGGAATGTCCTATAGATCAGGGTCAGAAATGTAGGAATAGACAACTAATTAAATGTTATGTAATTATTATTTAATTAGTATAGGGTCACTCTGGTGGGCTACCACTAGTATGTCAGGAGTGTGACTTAGTATAGTCTCCTTATAGAAGCCCAGAAGTTGGACCTACTATACTCAATTCTTTAAGCTAATAGATACACCAAGAAGAACTCTCAATGGTCATAGAGAAATAATAATGTCCTGTATTATAATGAACAAGTTTATATCCCAGGTGCAAATGACCTTTGCTTACAGGTACTTAAATCTAGGTATGATTATATATTAGCAGAGCACCCAGAACAGATAAAAACTTACTAGCTGATCTATTGGGAGTATAATTGGCCAAATCTCCAAGGGTTCATAGTCAACTATATAAGATCCTGCAATATCTGTGGTAGAAACAAGTCATAGTATCATAAACTATATAGACTGCTCAAACAACTTCCAATCCTACCATGGTCTTAGAAATCTATTTCTATGGATTTCATTGAACAACTACCACCATCAGAAGACTATATGGACATCTTGGTTATAGTGGATTGACTCACCAAACAGGCAAAATTCATCCCAACTATGAGGGTGATCAATGCTACTATGCTAACAGAATTGTTTATCAAACATGTCTTCTCAAAGCATGGAGTATCCAACCATATTACTTTTGACTGGAGAATGGAGTTTGTATTGAAATTCTTCAGATCCTTGGCAGGGGTGCTAAATATAAAACTACACTTCATTTCAGATTATCACCTAAAGACAGACAGCCAGATAGAATACACAAATCAAACATTAGAATAGTTTTTGAGGATCTATTATAATTATCAGCAATCAGACTGGATGTTAGCATACAGTCATGAGAACTTAGAGCTCAACCAAGGTAGTTGTTCAGAAAGAACTCAATAGAGTTTCCCATTGGATTTCCCTAGCTACTTATACAAATATCTGTTGGTCTGTGTGTCTATTTCCTGTGATCACATGACCCTTACTAATAACTATATATATCTTACATAATTCTTCCCATGCTATTTATATCTTTCCTGCATTATATTCCTGAATATTTCCCATCAAATTAATAAATATATGGGAAATAGTTTCTTCTTTAGGAACTGTCTCATAACATGGTCCCCTCTTTAAGTTTCCTTGTCCCAAGGAATTTTTCCACTATCTCCAGTTCTTTTCCCATCTTTTCTCCCTTTGCCTCTTATATTCCTTATTTGACCATCTCCATAGAATTTTAGCTGTAAATCTCCCTGGTAGTTCTCTTAAGAATATTTTTGTCTTCTTCTTCTTCCTGTTGCTGTACTTCTTTAGCCTTTTCCTCATACTCCCTTTCAAACTCTTTAACCAACTCCTTTGTATTCTTTAAGTTTTCCCTATTTTTCCAAGTATCTCCTTCTACCATGTACCCCTTCCATTATACTAAGAACTTTTTCTTTCCTCTAACTACCCTTTTGTTTAGTATTTTTTCCACCTTGAATTCCTCTTCTCCTTCAATGATAACTAGTTTTGGTAGGGTTTTCTTCTATCCCTCTACCTGAGGCCTAGACAACTGTACTGAACTTATATTAACTACAGAGTGTATCTTAACAGAACCAGGTAGTTCTAACTCTATAGCATTGGTTGAGACAATTCCCTTAACTCTGTAAGGCCTTACAAATTGTTCTGTCAACTTTTCTGACCTCCTTCCTACTATCTGCCACTTGAGATCCTTTGTACTTAATAGTACTGAGTCTTCAATTTTGTATTCCTCTGCTTTCTTTCATTTTCTATCTGCATATCTCTTTATCTCTTCCTATGCTTTTCCCAATGCTGCTTTCACTTTCTCCTGAATTTTTTTTATCTTTTCTACAAACTTTTCTGCTATCTTGAATTTTCTCTTTCTTCTTCCTTCAAATTCCATTCTTGGGTCCTGACTATAGTTCATCTTAAATGGAGAGGTTTTTGTTGCTGAATGAATCTTATTGTTATATGCAAATTTAATGGTCCCTAGCCATTCTGGCCACTACTCCTACCTATAATTGGTAAAGACTCTTAGATACTGTTCTAGTTCCTAATTGATTCTCTCCATTTGTCCATCTGTTTGGGAGTGATAGGCTATTGACAGCTTTGTTTGGATCCCTAATAGCTCATTCAACTCCTTCATTATTCCTGCTACAAACTGTACTCCTCTATCCAATATGTGTCACAAACTTCATTTGGACCATAACTCTAGGAATACTTGACCGATTTCAATGATTTAAATGGCCACTGAAAGCCCTTAAGAAGATCTTTCAAATGGTACCAAAAATGTCTCAAAGCAATCAGTATTCACCAAGTTATCAGCAGATCAGTCTGTGATCACCAAGTCACCAGACACTAAATCACTGATATCTTAGGAACTACTTAATGTAATCATTTGCTTCAACAACCATTGTGAAGCTCTCTTCAATGTGCTTCTTTTGGCTATAAATAGACCCAAAGGCAATAAGATCCCATGGAGATACAAGGTCCTCAATGTTTGTATATAACATTGATCTTTATCCATAGATTATCATCTGTCCTTAAATAGAACAAAGGACTGCCCTGAGATGGTTAGGATATCTCTATTTCAAGAACAATAACACTTCTATATGTAGAACAATAGGTAGTGATCATGTGGTAGGCTGTCCTGGTGCACAGACCACTACAATTATGTATTTAAGGACTATATGTCTGAGGATATACCTTAGACTTAACAACATTTTTTGCTACTGTCTAAACTTTGCTTTTTTGAGCCTTTTGATTATCAAATCATTAACTCACAAATCAGTAAGTGGCCATTTGTAATAATATGATACTTTCTAGAAGTCTATGTAATTTTTAGACATGATTCCTGAACAATCTAGTGAGTCTCTCTGCTGATGTTTTCTCCATAGTTGCTATAAAATAGGCTATTTTACTGAACCAATCACAAACTACTAAAATCACATTATAGCCCTGTGCTAAGGGTAGCTTGGTGATGAAATCTGCTGAAATATGACTCCATAGCTTTTCTGGAATTGCATTAGGCATTAGTTTTCCCACTGGTACTTTGCTTTTGTTTTTGTATTGTTGACAAACATCATATTCCTCTATATATCTTCCCACTTCTTTCATTACTTCTGGTCACCAATAGTTTCTTGTAATCAACTCTGTCATTTTCCATCTTTCACTATATTCCTCTACTGGTGTATTGTAATGCAAGTATATCACCTCCCCTCTCAATTCCCCTTTGGGTACATAAATTCATCCTTTCTTCATGACCACTCCTTTCTCTCTTATTTACTCTTCTTCCCTCAATGTTTTCATCCCTGCTTTCTTTAGTTCCTCTATTATCTTAACTACTTTCTCATCCCCTTTTTGTGCCTTCTGAATCCTCTTCCTCAGATTGCTCTCTTCTACTAACATCTCTGTCCTTTTTACCCAACCCAGTTTTATCAATGTCTGATTCTCATTATCATTTTCCACTCCTTTTTACTAATCTGGTCTCTAGCTCAATCCATCTGCCTTTCCCATACTCTTGCCTGGAACATGCTTTAAAGTGAAGTTGAATTGTGATAGATACAATGTCCATTTGGCTTGCCTTTGGTTTAACTTTTGGCTAGTCATAAAGTATTGGAGGTTTTTATGATCCATTCAGATTTCAAACTTTACTTTCATTTCTTCCAAGTAGTGTCTCCATGATTCCAAGTACTGAATTACTGCTAGCATCTCCTTATCATGAATTTTGTAGTTTTGTTTGGTTGTATTTAATAACTTAGAGATAAAAACAACTGGTCTCCACTTCTCATCTTCACATTTCACCAATAGTACTCCCCCTGTCACATAGTCTGAAGTGTCTGGCTCTACTTTCATCTCCTTATCTAAATCTAGGATAGCTAAGACTGGTTCTGTCATAAACATCTCTTTCAGTCTTCTGAATGCTGCTTCCTGCTCTTCTCCCTACCTCTACTTTTTCTCCTTTCTGACTAGTAGGTGCAAAGGGGCTGCAATTCTAGCAAAGTCCTTAATGAAGTGTCTATAGTAGTTTGCAAGTCCTAGGAACTTTTGCACTTCTTTTATGTTTCCATTTACCTTTTTCTTCTGTATTTCTACCTCTTGAGGTCCTATTACCACACCTAGGAATTCCACCTCCTTCACCTTCCACTGATACTTTTCTGGTTTAACAAATAGGTTGTTTTTCTCCAGTCTCTTCAATACCTCCTCTACTAGCTTGTCATGCTCCTCCTTGGTGTTTGTGGCAACTATTATATCATTGATAAAGGTTGCTATATTTCCCTAATTGATCATGTCTCAGAACAGGTCATTCATCATAGTTTGGAAGGTAGCTAGAGAGTTTGTCAGACCAAAATATATAAATGTTGGTTTGTATACCCCAATGTGAATCATGAATGCTGCTTTCCACTTATCACCTTCCTTGATCCTCACATTGTTATATCCCCATCTAAGATTAAGTTTTGTAAACACCTTCTTTCCTACTCCATCCAGGATATCTGCAATTAGGGGTAAAGAATATCCATTTTTTACTATCTACTGATTTACATGACAATAATCTTGCACCATTTTCCTTTTTCCATCCTTCTTTGCTACAAAATGGACTGGTGAGGTCTATAGTGATTTTGACAGCTAAATATATTCTTTTTGCAGTTGGTCCTCTACAAATACTTGTATCTTCTCTCTTTCTTCCCTTGACAGTGAATACACTTTTTCCTTTCTAGGCACAAACCCCTCTTTTAATTCTATTACATAGTCCTATGGCTTTCTGGTGGGCATTCTTTCCAATTTCTCCTTCCCAAATACTTTCTTCTACTTCCAGAATCTTCTAGGTACTAATTCTTCTACTGTTTTTCCTTCTTCTGTCTTTTTTACCTGCCTTCTCTTCTATGTTTCTTGCTTCCTCTTTTCACATATTGGTGGACACCATGTCATTTTAACCTCCTTCTTTTTCCAGTTGATCTCTGGGTTATGAGCTACTAGCCAGAGCATATCCAGAATTACTTCTGTCTTCCTCAGGTTACACACATCCATTCGCACTCTCTCAACATGTTCTTTAAAGAACATATTGCACTCCACCTGGTGAGTAATTGCTTCCCCAGCATTTACTGTTCTATCTACATTCCTTACTAGCAAGGGGTTTTTTAACTTCTCTAGTTTAAATCTCTTCTCTTTTGCAAACTTGGTATCCATGAACAAGCCCATCACTCCGCTGTCTAACAGTGCCTTCACTGCTACTCCTTTGTGACTCTCCAGCTTTTCTAACCCTACTTTCATTCACACTTCTCTTAGCAGTCATAGTATATACTGTATATCTCTTACTCTCTTAGTATTTCTGTGACAATTCAATTTATTTCCCAGTTTTTCTGGGCACAATACACTGTACAAATTATTGGAGGCCAGCTAAGAACTCACTGTTCTCCACTTTCTTTTGCTAACTCTTGCAGCATTTCTACTACCCTCTTTTCTTTTCTCTTTCTCTGCCAACAATTTTTGGCTATATGGCCCCACTTTCCACAAATAAAGCATGTCCTATCTTTTTCTCTTTCCCTATCAACATCTATTACATTGGGGTCTCTTGCCAGCCCCAGCTGTCCTCCTTTATTCTGATGTCCTCCTCTATATTGACCTTCTGTTCTCTACACAATCTGGCCCCTTTTTCTTCTATATGACCCCCCACCAAATCTTCTTCCTTGCTATACATTTCCCAATGGATGTGTTATATTCCTATCACAAATGGCCACTTACTGATTTGTGATTACTTGATTTGATAATCAAAGTG
>Ga0153977_1000300_pt1 | contig 12748 bp, 13 predicted proteins | sample TSGA061MetaG_FD_104710 | JGI IMG/M metagenome (GOLD analysis project Ga0153977, IMG submission 104710) | Attine ant fungus gardens microbial communities from Georgia, USA - TSGA061 MetaG | ecosystem: Host-associated > Fungi > Mycelium > Unclassified | place: USA: Georgia, Yuchi Wildlife... | reverse complement strand
TCGCTGACCAAAGGCACCCGTGTCATCGTTTCGGGCAGGTTGAAGTCGCGTTCGTACGAGACCAAGGAGGGCGAGAAGCGGACCGTGATCGAACTCGAGGTGGACGAGATTGGCCCGTCCCTTCGGTACGCGAACGCGAAGGTCAACCGCACCCAACGCACCAACCACGGTGGGGGAAACGGGGGCGGGTCCGGTAACCAGGGCAACGCCAGCCAGCCCGCCCAGCGGGATGATCCATGGGCGGCAGCGAACACCCAAGCCAACGCCGGCTCCTGGGGCAACGGACCAGACTCCGAACCCCCGTTCTAGAACCTATGGTGTCGGAGCCGGCCGTTAGGATGGCCCCGACGTCACGAAGCGACATAACCGCTGCTACTCGGCTGCCGGGAAACGGTAGGACGAACCCGATGATGAAGAACTGGACTGTGATGAACGAGCAAGAAGATACGACCAGATGGTGGGTAGGGACCCTCGTAGGAATCACAGCGCTATTGTGTGCGCTGGGTTTGGCGCTGCCTTCCATCATGATGGTGATTGGGGGAATGGTTGTCTTTGCTGGAGGCCATCCTGTCCCGGGGCTCATTACGTCGGGGGTTGGAGCGTTAGTGTTCGCCGGTTTGGTTTGGGTCGGGGTGAAGATCACGAAGAGGTTGGCCCAGCGCTGGAATGGCTTCCGGAGAGATGCACGTTAAGGGTGGGCTGAGCCATGAAGTCAGGTGAGAAGAAGGGTCCCTACTTCACTGAAGAGGACCTGAAGCAGATCAGGGCAGCGGTCCAGGCTGTCGGTCCGTTGGAAGGGTACGTGTCCATTTCGGATTTCGTTGAAGCAGCTGCGCGCCGGGAGCTGCGGCGGCTGCAACGCAAGTACAACGAGGGCCGGAAGTGGCCGGGAGTGGAAGCGGGCGAACTCCGTCCTGGGCGGCGGACCCGTGCCGAAACGGCCGCGCGGGAGGACCGGTAAATGATCCGGCCCGAGCCCGACCCTGCCGTGCCTGAGCCGGTGGAACGGGTCCTTATTCAGGACGTCGTGCCGTACGAGATCCCTGATAGTTTCAATGATCTTCAGGGGCCGGCGGATGGGCTGCTGACTTTGCCGCTTCACGTGTACTGGGGACCAGTGACGGTGTGTGATCTGAGTCAGCCAGAGGATGTCATCAAGGCGTACCAGGCGGTGCTGCGCGTGGGAACCCGGAAAGACCAGGCGAACCTTCTCAACGGCGGACTTCTCTGCAGAATCTGGCCCCAGCTGATGCTCCCGGTAAGGTGCCGGAAACTCTGGGAGGGTAGGTTTCCCCACCTCACCGAGGACCCTGGGAAGCAACACTGAGAATTGATGAACACGCAGTCAGGGCCCGTACCAAAAGGTACGGGCCCTGACTGTCTTCCAGCTGTAGTCGCGGGTGTGAGAGGGCGGTGGATCCTTGGAAGAATCTTCCAACACCCTGGTGTGGAACCCCTTGCCGCTTGAGATGCCTCCGGGAGTTCCAGGTTCCTGTTCCCGCCGGCCTGAACCGAACGCAATCCGCCGATGTCGTCAAGGCTGAAAGGAACCCAACCACCAACGACCGGTGCACCGGGTGCGGCGGTCTTGAACCATGGGAAACGTCGCCGCTACTGGCCCACCTGGGAAGGAGGCTGTGCACGACCACCGCTCGCCCTGGTGCGGCATGTCCCAATGGTGACATGGTGGTTGTGTGCAGGCGGTCAGGTGGGTCCTGTCGTCCACATGGGTGCGGGAAAAGCCCGAAGGTTGTAGCTTTTGCCGTGCCCATGTGGACGAGGGGCTACTCGTCTGAAGATGCATGGGCTGTGGCGTTCTCGCGCGCGGGACGTTTACCGCGAGGACGTCCGCCGGCCTTGCGGCCGGGTGTGTCCAGACCGAAGCCGCGAAGGTCGGATTCGGTCCAGTCAGCACGCAGCGCGGCTTGGTAGTCCTTGGCGTACTTTTGCTCGGCTGCAGCTACCAGCTGCTTAGCTTCTTGGAGCTCGACGCTGCTGGCCGCCGCGTTCTTCACGGCGTTGACCTTAGCGTCCCTGGCAGCGTCAATTTTCGCGGCCGCTCTAGCGGTAATGTCGTTGATGTCCATGCGGCCAGTCTAGCCCGCGGCACCGACACACGGACGGACGTTTTGCGAAAGAGAAACGGAAGGCGACAAAAACCTAGAAACCAGAGCACGCGGAGCAAGCTATACACTTACACGGGTGTAAGTGGCTTGTCGTCCTCGACACTGGCGGTCGAGTACGGCACACTTGTCAGTGTGGTCCCCGGTTCGGGGTCGCTGCGCTGAGCCTTTGAAGGGAGGGATTGGGATGTCGGAAGAGGAAAACATTCACCGTCCCAATTTGTCCCGCCGTCGTCGCGCCAACACTCCGGCAGGAACGAAGAAGCGCCGTGACGTGTGGGTCACCGTTGAAGAAGAGGCCGCGCTTGTTGCGAGGGCCGAACGGGAGAAAGTGACCGTTCCAAACCTGCTGGTTTCGGCGGCCCTGGCAGAGCGCACCGACTCACCGACTGAGCGCCGTGCCGTCATTGCCGAACTGATGCAGTTGCACAACCTGTTGGCGCGTTCTTCGAACAACATCAACCAGCTTGCACGGCAAGCGAATGCCACGGGCGAGTTTCCTGTTGAGGCCCGGGAAGGGTTGAAGCATCTTCGTTCCGTGGCCATGAGGATTGATCGTGCCATTGAGGGGCTGATGTAAGGATGATTCCGAACATCACACGTGGTTCGCGCATGGGCGGGCTCATGGTTTATCTGGCATCGACCGACTCGGACAAAACCAAGAATGCCCACACCGACCCTCACTTGGTGGCCGGTGACGCAGCGATCATGGCGTGGTACGACGACGGGATACTGGACCGCGATGATGCCCTGGCTATCGCGAAGCATCTGGATCAGCCGCGCAAGGCTTATGGGGTATCGGTTCAGATCAAGGACTTCGCCTGGGACGCGGCCAAGAAGGAACGCGTACACGTTGGATACAAGGACGCCAGTGTCTGGCATTGCTCGCTGAGTCTGCGCGCCGAAGAGGGCGCGCTGACCGACCAGCAGTGGGGCGACATCGCCAATGACTTTGTGGATGCGATGGGCTTCACCGCGGCCAGCGGAAAGGCCCAATGCCGCTGGGCAGCCGTAAACCACGGCACCAGCGAAAACGGTAACCACCACATCCACATCGCCGTCTCACTCGTTCGTGAAGATGGCACCAAGGCATCCACTCACGGGGATTACAAGAAGGCTCAGCAGACCTGCCGTGAACTGGAAGTTAAGTACGGCCTGGAACAACTCTCCAGCGTGTATGCCACCCGTGGTTACGACCGTGCCGAGAAGGCCACGGCCGTGCGGGACGAACGGGAAATGCACCGCTCATCGCTGGCACGAAAAGTCCGCGCCAGCGCCAGCGCATCCGCAACGGAAGGTGAGTTTGTTCGACGGGCCCGTGACACCGGCATGTTGCTTCGTCCTCGCTACGCGAAGAACACCACCGACGTCATTGTTGGCTACTCGGTGGCCGAACGACCCAAGGCCGGGGAGCGTCCCATCTGGTTCGGTGGCGGCACGCTCGCCTCAGACTTGAAGCTTGGGGCTTTGCGTGAAGCGTGGATGGATTCTCCGCACCTTGCCACCGAAGCTGCAGCTGAGTGGAACGCCGCTGCGCGCAACAAGCGCACCGTCTCCAGAACCGGCCCTGAGAAAGCTACCCCCTCACCACAGGTATGGGTGGAGTACACCCGCAACGCAACAGCCCTGGCGGAGCAATTGCGGTCCATTCCGCGTGACGATCACGCCACCTGGGCCAAGGCAGCACGAGAAGTTTCCGGTGCCTTTGCTGCATGGTCACACCGTCTCGAACCCACGCCCGGACCGCTGGCAGCTACGGCTGCGGAACTGTCCCGCAGCGCCCAGCTCCGTGCACCCAGGGAGCACAGCAAGCCGATCGCACTGCCATCCATCGCCGGGACCGCGATGTTGTTCATGGCAGCATCGAGCAAGAACAAAACAGCCGCGCAGACAGCTCTCATGGTGCAACTGATCAACACCGTCTTCGCGGTGTACGAAATGCATCAGCACTCCGGCCGGACCCGGGAAGCCCAGCGCATCCGTTCCGTTGTGGAGAACCAGCTCGCACCGTTCACTGGAACCATGCCCACAGCCGCCACAGCGGAAGCGGGACAGCAGCAAACGACAGAGGCAGCGGTGCCGCCGCGTGCAATTGATATCGCACGCCGAGGCATGGTTCCCATCCGGCCAGGATCCGCGGTGCCGAGCACACCCACCGCCACTCCGGCAAAGACATATCAACCCAGCCGCAGCGACACCGGCCCGGGACTCGACCGATAAGAATCACACCACTAGTGCAAGGGGAACACCAATGAGTGAATCAGACGGAATGGATGACTTGCTGGACGGCGGACTGCGCCAGTCTCTGATGATTGCCTCCCGCATCGCCGAGACCCTCGCCCGTCGACGGCAGGAAGAGCAGCGGCAACAGGAACACCGTGACGTGCAGGCAGCGCACGAAGCAGCCGCACGGTTTGCAGCCGAACGCGGCACCGCCCACGCGGTCCTGTCACAGGTGGACAAGGACCAGTGGTGGGACAACGCCCAACCCTCCGACATCGCCACGGCACATGCCGTCGCCGAGGGATGGAAAGACTACGATCCCACCGCGTTGTCCGCTTCGGAAAAGATCCGGCAGGAAGTCCTCAACCGATACGGCATCGATACCAGTGACGTGGCCGGTGCAGAGCTCGAATCCGGCATCCAAACGGCGGCGTCCGAGCAGGCCCCGGCCGAGCAAGAGCGCGGACAGGACGAAGAGAAAAAAGCCGATGCTGAGCATGAGAAAGCGACGCAACTCATCGCGGCCGCGCGTGCCGAAGAACTCCGTGCACAAGCGGCGAAACTCGCCCCAGAGATGGAGCGCCACCAGGTGCCGGTGGAGTACCTGGCCAACCCCGAACTGACCAAAGCACTCCAGCTTGCCCACAACGCGAAAACACCCAAGGCACGTGAGGTAGCCGACTCCGAAATCAAGGAGCGGATGTTCCTCATCGGCAAGGACGGCGTCAACGGACCCGACATCGATCAGCTCCGTAGAGAAACCACCGCCAACGTCAACGGTGCAGGCGATGAACACTTCAAGGACCCCGCCTTCGTGGACGCCGCTAAAAACCTGCACGAAGCCAGACTGCTGGCTGAGGGCGGGTTCAACGGCGACAAATGGTCCACCCAGGAACAGCGCTACGAACGCGCCGAAAAGGAACTCTTCGACCGCATCGAACGACTCGGCCGGGACATCGAGAACCGCGTCACCGGCACCGGCGACAGCAACCGCCTGAAAGACCAAGCCCACAAAGCAGAGACCGCATCGGCTGCCGGCTACGGCTCATCCGAACACCACCAGAAATTCGCCGAATTCCTCACCAACACCGGCGCCACCGAACCCCAAATCCGGGGCCGCCTCGCAGCGGCCCGCAGCGAAGGAACACACCCCAACGCCGCCGTCACCACTAGCAAGGCAGCGAAAGCACGCAAGACCGGCCGCGGCGCCGCGTCAGGTGCAGAACGAAGCAAGAACGGCCCCAGCCGCTGACCCAACAGACCCATTCCGGCGCAGCAGAATACGGGCCATTTCCATGGCCGCCCGAAAGGATCAGGCAGTCAGCGTCACGCGGCGGAAGCGCTCGGTGATTCCACGCCTACGGAAACGGATGGTCTGCTTTCCAGCGAAACCCCAGCTGAGCCCGACAGAATAAGGGGCGAACCTTCGATCAACCGCTATTTGACCGGAGCTTCGCCCCTTATTCGATCGGTCACGGCAGCCGATGGGTGATACGGTCCAGCGGTGACGGTGACGTCAGTGGCTTAGTCGTCCCTGAAAGCGATAGCAGCGAGTGCCCAAACAAGGACCGCGATAACGAGAAACACCCCGAGGATGGCGCCTCCGCCACCGCTCAAAAAACCGATCAACGCGAAGACGACCATTGCAGCCATGACACCGGTTCGTGGGGATGACTTGCCCGAGCCCTTCGCGGGCGTGGAGGAACGGCTGAACGTCGGGGGAATCTGACGGCATTTACGGCAGTTGGCCGCAGTTCGGGGACTGCGGTGTCGAACGCCGCAGGTGCCGTAGACAGCGGAGGTACCGGTGCGTGATGGACGTCGGTGGGATCCAAAAATAGCCTTCTCGGCCGCGTAACCGGCAGCGCTGACGGGATGAGCCACCTTGCGCGCTGTACTCACGGTACGGCGAACGCTACGCGGAACCGTGGCGCGGTAGACGGCACGCTTGGCAGTTCTAACGGGGTGAACTGCTCTGCGAACCTTACGCGGGACGAGGCGGCGGGTAATGAAGCCCATAGGCGACCCTTTCTGACTACCTGAAATGTATCAAAGCGTTCCATCGAACATGGAGCCCCTGTATGTCGCCCCACATCTTTCGGATGCGGTGGCGGACACCCCTATTGGGCGCCCGCCACCTTGACGTCCCGTTTTCAGACAAGCGCTACTTTCGCTGGGACGTGCCCTGTCGAACGGCAGCGTGAACTGCAGATCGATTTCCGAGGACGATGAACGGCAGTTGAACGCCGTCCCGGGTGCGCGTCGGCGCTACTTGTACCAGACGGCCACGCCGCCGTGGTGCGAGCAGGTGCCGCGGTGGGTCGCTGAGTAGGAAAGCGTCCCGTCGTTGCACAGGGCCGTGGCCCCTCCACCCGGGGCCGGCGCGGGTGCTGCGGGTGCTGCCGGCGCGGGAGCGACGGGTGCTGGCGCCACGGGTGCAGGAACGACGGGTGCTGGCGCGACGGGTGCGGGAACGACAGCTTGCGCCGGCGCGGGATCTGCCGGCGTCGGGACCGCCGCCTGGGCCGGGGCAGGTTCAACGGCTGCTGGTGTTGAGGCAACGGGGGCAGGGGTTGCTGGGGCTTTCTCGTTTGTGGGTGCGGGCTGGTCCTTGCAGTCGCCCAGCACGTTTGCCATGGCGTCGTGTTCGGCCTGGGTGACCCACAGGTTGTAGGTGGCCTTGACGGAGATCTGCCGGGCCACGTAGTCGCAGCGGAAGCTCTTGTTGGGCGGCAACCATGTCGCTGCGTCCCCGTCACCCTTCTGGGTGTTGGTCGGACCGTCGGTGGCCTGCAGGTTCAGCGGGTCGTTTGCGAAGGCGGTGCGCTGTTCGAGTGTCAGCTGCTGGGCGCCTTTTTGCCAGGCATCGCTGAGGGCAACGATGTGGTCGATTTGAACGGCCGTGCTGGTGGTTGATCCGCGAACGAAGCTGATGCTCTTCGCGGTGTACGGGTCGGCGAGGGAACCGGATTGGACCTTGCAGTGGACGCTGTTCGTGAACGTGACCTGTGTTAGGTCGCGTTTGAGGGCGTCGTTACGGGTATCGCATCCGTTCCGGTCCACATCAGCCCATGCCTGGCCGAACTGGTCGCGGTCGTAGCCGGTCTTCGGTGCCCTGCCTTTGATGGGAAGGGTTGCCAGCAGGTCCAGTGCTTTGGTCGCGTAAGCGGGCTGTGAACGGGGTGCCGTGTAAGTGGCTGTCTTCGCGAGCTCGGTTGTGGTCTCAGGGTCCAGTGGCGCGCCCGTGTCCGATGGAGTTGGAGTGGGCGTGGCTGTGGGGCTCGCGCTGGTTGCGACGAGTTTCTGCGCTTCCGCAGCGGTTTGTGAGGCTTCGAGTGGTTCTTTCGGTTTCGGTGGCGTGATGGCTGCGCCGACGAACATGAGAACGAGAGCGGCTGCGAGAAGGAAGGCACCGGCCTTGCGGCCGCCGCGTAGCATCGCCCAGGAACGGCGGCCGGTGGCTACGACATACAGTCCTGTCGCCAGGCCAAAGAGCGCCAGCACAATCAAGACGCCGCCGAAGCCGGATGAGAACGCCCCACTGACGGCGAAGACCAGGGCAAGGATGCCCACGATGATGGTGGACTTGGGCAGCCGCAATGAACCTGTTCCGGGCGGTATGTGGTTGGACAAAAGAAGGATCCCCATTTCGATATCGGATAGCGTCCATCGCTGCCCGCGCTGGATGCTGTGTCCGCATCCAATGGGGATCCTAGTATTTGAATTACAAGTTTGTTATTTGCGGCGCGACTATGACACGCCTGATCGCAGACCGAAAGTCACACGGGACTTCGGGTGATGCACCTCCAATCCCGAAACAGAGCGCTCAAACGTGTTCTGCAGCACTCGGCAGGATGTCCTGGTCTGAAGCTGCCGAGCCTTAGGAGATAGTTCCGCCGTGGCCGCCTGCGCACGGAAGTGGGACGCGCTGTCGGTGAAACTGTTCTCATGGCGCGCCAGCCGGGGCTGTGAGTTTGCTATTAACTTCAGATTTTGGGCCACTCTAATCCCTCATCATCATGGTGTGGCTTACGAGTGCCTGCGCGGTTGCCATTAGATTTGGCTCTCGAGGTACAGGCCTATTCCGGAGATGAGAGATGTTCGACGACCGCCGACAACGCGTGTTTGACTTCCTAAAGGATCGAAGCCCGACATTGGCGGGTATGTACCGAACGGCGGTGGACGTTCTGGCCGCGCCACCGGCGGACGCAGGCGAGAACGCCCGGATCTCTGTCATCTGCCACTGCATGCGCGAGTTGATGAATGGTCTACCTTCAGTTTTATCGGAGGATTTGATCCCCCGGCCCAATCCTTCATCGCAAGCTCTCCTGCAGAAGCTTCCCTTGTTGTTGTCGCAGGAATCTGGAATCAATTTGGAATTAGACCAAGACTTGGTGCCGGTACCAAAGGCGCTTGCCCACGCACTGTCTGATGTCATCAGTACCGTCGCGAGGGAGCAGAGCAGAAATCGACAGAATGCTGCGGCCCTATTGACCGGCTCTCCGTCTGCAAGCCACCCAATCATTGAGCAGTGGGCCAGGGCTCATGAGTTTTTTCTTAGATGGACTCATCTCGACAGAAATGGCGGCCGGAGCGCGGCCCTTCCGCCGGACCAGGAGCTGGTAGGCCATCTTGTAGTCGTGGAGGACGTTATTGAGGTTCGGGCGGGCTTGTTCTTTGAAAACCTCCATGCCTTGGAAGATCTTCTCGGGGAAATTAATGAAGTGATTGACGGGCGGGGTGTGCTATCGGAGTTCCGGCAGCCAACCCCTGCCCAACTAAAAGAAGTTCTACGTCGAATCCCTACGTTTTCTCTGCGGCGAGCTTTCTTCGAGGGGCTCAATAACCCTCACTGGGTTGTGCCCCTGGCGAACGAGGGTATGTTCACCGACCCACCAGAGCAAGAAATAACAGGTGAGGGACTCGTCCGCGACCGCTATTGGCCGGAGATTGATTACCTGACACGGGTGGCGCCTGCTGTTCCATCTGATGTTGTAGATGTCTTGCTAAAGCTCAGTGGAAGCACTAACGCCTGGGTGTACGCGTCAGCATTTAGGATTGGGGCTTCCATCCGAGCTTCTGAAGCGGCGAGGCTTAAGCCTCTGATCATGGGGTGGAAGGACGCAGGAATTGGCTTGCGTTCGAATCCCCATGAAATGGTGGGCTTTGCGGCCAACCTGCTCAAAGGCGGTCAACGCAAGGCAGGGATCGCAGTAGCCAACCTCTTATTCCGCCCCCGAAGAGCTGAGGGGAGTCATAGACCGGAGGTTGCCCTTGATGAGTACTGGTACGAGGAGTGCCTGCCCACCATCTTCGAAGCTCTCGGCGACGATGCGCTCAAAATCGCAGTACCGTGGCTTGAGGAATACGAACATGCCGCAGGCCGGCTAACTGAAGACTTCGAGATGACGCACATCTCACGGCCGTCGATTCGTAGAAGCACGGATCGGTTGTCCTCCGTGGAACATGCGCTCGTTGACCAAATTCGCGACGCTGCAGTCACGGCCATGGATACAGACCCAAACGCAACGAAATTGATGCTGTCCAAGTCACCTATGCTCCTAACCCGCAGAATAACGCTGTACGCTGTCACGGAGGCACTAAAAATTGCTGCTGAGTCCGATAACGGCGTTGATCCAAACCATCTGGATACAGCGAGGGAGTTCCTCGCCGCCGACGAATTCAGGGACGACACCTGTCGAATCGAATTCGGTGAGTTAGCGCGGGAAGCGGCCAAGCATTCTCCTTCTGCACTTGCACCTCTTGTGGCCTTCATTGAGACGGGGCCGCAAATGAAATTTGAGGAAATACGCGCCCGGATAGCGGGTTTCTACACAGGCGAATCGCCCGAGCAAATTGAGGGTCGCATACAGGATCTCATCGCGACCTGGAAGCATCGTTGGCTCTCTGCAATTGGCCGTGATGCTCTCCCCATAGAGCTGTTGCCTCTACTGGTAGAACTTGATGATCAATGGGGCGCTATCGAATCCCCGCTAGCGGAGGCGGACAGCGCAACAGTTTGGAGTGGGCCCAACAGTCCCCTCTCACAAGACGAGATGTCAGTTATGGATGCGGAAGAGCTGGTGGCTCATTTGGCAACTTGGCATGCGTCCAATGCATCGGGTCCCGCACCCTCTCACGAGGGCCAGGGCAGTGAGCTGTCGGCGCTACTCACGATGGCCCCACGTTTACTAGATGGTGTTGGTGGATTGGCCGAGAGACTCCGGCCCACCTACGTTCGGGCGATTCTCCGAGGATGGGAAGCAGCCCTAAAAGCAGGCCTACAACTCGATTGGGTGTCAGTCGCCAACCTGATCGAGCAGGTGCTCACTCACGAAGACGCGTCCAAGTTTCCACAAGAAGGCAACGATTTTGATGACGATAGTGACTTCCGAGGCGCTAAGAAGTCTGCTGTGCGGCTTCTCGAGGAGCTCGTTAAGAAGAAGGAGGCGCCAGCCGTCCCAGAAGCTGCGCTTCAAAAGTTCGCTTCACTCCTGATGAGTGAAGCGGAGGATGCGACAGCTTGGGCTGAATACGAATCGTATGAGGGCGAGACGGACGCGCTAACGTTGTCCCTTAACTTCCGATGGCCGATTAGGGTTCACGGTCTGCTGAATCTGATAGCGCATGGCGAAGACGTTCCGTGGTTTCGAGGCGCCTTGACTGCTTTCGAGAAAACCCTTGCGGTGCACGATGTCCACGGCGCCTCGCGGGCTATTTTAGGTGAAGGGCTTGGACGTTTGCTCTTGGCAGCACCCGACTGGATCCAAACGAGATCTTCAGACTTGTTCGGAACCGCTGATGGACTGACACGCAACCAGCAAATCGCCTTAACAACAGCACTATCAGTCCATGGATATCACCAAAAGCTATACACCCTCCTAGAGCATTCCATGATCGGAGCCATACGAACACAAGTACCTCTGGCCGCTGGGTGGAAGTCGGGAACGGACCCTTTGCAGCGAGTGGGGGAGTGGGTCATCTCTGCCGTGATCCTCGGGCACCAAACCCTGGAAAATCCGGTAGCTGAAGCCTTTTTCACCCGCGTGACGCCCAAGTTGCGAGGACAGGCATTGGGGCGCATCGCTTGGTCGATGACAGACGTTGATTCTCTAGACGAAAGAATCAGGGATCGCCTGGCCGCAATTTGGGATTCACGGGTGGAACACGTCCGGGCCAATCCGGAAGACAGCTTGGAACTGAATGAGTTTCACTGGTTCGTTCGGAGCAACCAGTACGAGGCAATGTGGTGGCTACCTCGACTGAAGGAAGCCTTGGAATTGAGTCCGGAACTGGCAAAGGAACGCTTCATGATTAGTAAACAGATCGCGAGTTCAGCGAAACTTGATCCCCGTGGAGCCTTCGAGACAACAAAATTGCTCCTGGCCAAGAAGTCTCAAGCAGGTCTCCCAGTCTGGGATCTGTCACGCAACGCTGTCCCAATGGTCATTGCAAAGGCACGCCAGCTCGGAGACCCCGATCTTGAGCGCCAAGCAGTCCTGTTGATGAACGCGTTGGGCGAGGACGGCTACGCGGAACTTGAGAATGAAGTCATCAAGGTCATGACGGGTGAAATCACCCAAGATGACTTGGATGATCTGTAGAGGGACCGATTTCGGCGATGTTTGGATTTCCCAGACAAGTTACTGTCCGAACGGATCGACTTGATGTGTTGGTACGCCGACACGGAAGTCGTCAAAGGGAGAAGCAGAACGGCTCAATGCAGTCCGCGCTCATGAGAACGTTGTGGACTTTGTGGACTTCCTGGACTTCGTGGAGGAGCCCAAACCCAAATGGAAAGCTTCGCTCGACTGACGGAAAGCGTGGAAAACGACCTAATTTCAATGTCGGACCCGCGCAGTATGCTTCGCTTAGTTACCGCCACCAGCAAACGAGCGGGACCGTTTGTTATGCGGAGGTTGCGCTGCCGACGGGGGAGCGAGGCCCAAGGTTCGTTGGGAGGACTGTTCACGTGAGGGAGTGTCCATCTGTACGAGGGACTTCGCAGGGACGTTTTTGCCTAGCCATTTCACCCGGACCTTCAACTGTCATTGCGAAAGATGATTCCTTGAATTGAGCGCTCGGTGGCGTCTGCGCCGTCCTGAAGGGCTTGTGGCATGAGGTGCCCGTAGACCTGTTCGGTTGTTCGCACGGAGGCATGGCCAAGCCGGCGCGAGATTGAGAACAGGGGCATTGCTCCGTCTTGGATGAGCCAGGAGGCGTGGGTGTGTCGCAGGTCGTGGATTCGTGGTGACTTGGTTAGTCCGTTGCTCTGGGCGGTTTGGACGGCTGGGACCCAGTGATGTTGCCAGAACGGTTTGTGGGCGATGCGTGTGCTTTGGGTGGCGGTGAAAAGTAGATCATTGTCAGCCCTGCCGAGCATCAGGGGGTGAAGTAGGTTT
>Ga0153977_1000295_pt1 | contig 12825 bp, 17 predicted proteins | sample TSGA061MetaG_FD_104710 | JGI IMG/M metagenome (GOLD analysis project Ga0153977, IMG submission 104710) | Attine ant fungus gardens microbial communities from Georgia, USA - TSGA061 MetaG | ecosystem: Host-associated > Fungi > Mycelium > Unclassified | place: USA: Georgia, Yuchi Wildlife... | reverse complement strand
TAGATTATCATCTGTTCTTGAATAGAACAAAGGACTGCCCTAAGATGGTTAGGTTATCTCTATTTCAAGAACAATAGCACTCCTATATGTAGAACAATAGGTAGTGATCATGTGGTAGGCTATCCTAGGACACAGACCACCACAATCATGTATTTAAGGACTGTATGTCTGAGAATAAACCTCAGACTTAACAACATCTTTTGCTACTGTCTAAACTTCGCTTTTTTGAGCCTTTTTATTCTTAAATCATCAATTCACAAATCAGTAAGTGGCCATTTGTGATACTATGCCCTATGATTTTTCCTGTCATTTCTGTAAGAGAGCAGACTGTTGGTTGAGAACATGCCCAACAGCAGAAGAATATGTTCAGTTGCAATGAGTTTTAAGATAGCCAAATGGGTACTACTCACACATGGATAGGTCACAGATAAATGTTCAGCACCCAGAAGGGCTCAAGGGAGTGATCAACACCAAGTTGAATCTCCAAGATCCACCACCATATCTATCTGGAACAACACCAGCACCTGCAAGGTTTACTTCATTTGTGAAGGTAGTACAGGAAGAAGAGGAGGAATTTGTGTGGGGAGCAATGGCAGAGTTGGAGGAGGAGGTGAAGAATATTGAAGAATTAGTGACAATGTGAGCACAAGAAAAAACAGAGGCAGAAAAGAGAGCAGATAAGAATAAGGAAGCTAGAAACAGAATGGTTAGTAAACAAGGGGAGAAGACAGCAGAGACACACCAGCCAGCATACCATTGAGAGCTACAAATTGCAAACTTTGAAGCACTACAGCAACTGTTACAATATATCTTGGATGTAGAGGTTCCAAACATTAGAGTTCACAATCTATTGGCAATCAGTAGAGACCTATGAAGAAAGGTGATGGACTAGACATGCACACAAAATAAACCTCCAGCAGTTGGAGCAACACTAGTTGCCTCACCAAAAAGGCCAGTAAAGTTTGTGACATCTTTCTAAGAGGTAGAAGTAGTAGTTATGGGACAATGTTGTGAGCTGGAACTACTGGATGAAGGTTCAGAGATTGTGATTGTTCAGGAGGATCTGTGTGAGAAGCTTGGGTTAGAGATGAACAGAAAGTAGAAGTTGACAATACAGACAGCAAATGGGGGGAAGGAGGAAATGCAGGGGTATGTAGAGTATTTGGAGTTGGAGGTAGGAAGAATGAAGACATATGCATATGCATTTGTGGTATGGTCAGCACCATATCAGTTGTTATTGAGGAGACCCTGGCAAAAAGGAGTGAAGCTAGGGAAGATCGAAAGGGAGAATAGTAGTATAGAGGTAAAGATCTCAGACCCAGTGGAAGGTAGAAAGTGAGTAGTAGTGCCAACAAGGGAAAGAATAGGGAAAAGGTTACAGAGTGGAATGTTGGTGTTGAAGAGCAAGGAGAGAAAGGAAAGAGTGATACAAGAGGGGGACAACTCTCTTACAGAGGCTATTCTTTCATTGTTCTTTACTTATAATGGCAACACTCAGTGTCTGGCCTATAAGAAGGTTGCCAATAAGGTTCGCCCAGTCCCTGGTACCATGCCTAAATGTATTAGGATTATTCAACAATTTCCAGAAGACCCATTGAGAATGTTACTACATATCTCTCCTTATCCACTAGCATTTTTGCCAGGGGTTTGCTTGACAAGAGAGAGAATAGAAGAGTTGGGATTATTGGAAAATGAGTTTTTGTGGCCAGAGGAAAGGAGATTGGTAGCACAGGTACTATTGGTGAATGAGAAAGGATTAGCATGGGAGGAGATAGAAAAAGAAAGATTTTGAGATGAATATTTCTCACCAGTGAAAATTCCAGTACAGGAGCATATCCCATGGGCTTGAAAAACACTACCTATCCCTCCAGGAATTCATGAAAAGGTCATCAATCTCATTTGCAAAAAGGTCAAGTTAGGAGTATATGAACTATCCTATAGCTCATACAGGTATCAGTGGTTTACAGTAGCAAAGAAAGATGGGAATGTGTGCATAGTACACAACCTCACCCCACTTAATGCAGTCACCATTCAGGACTCCCAGGAACCTCCACTAGTCTACTTGTATACAGAACAATGCTCTGTATGCTCCATCTATTCAGGACTGGACCTGTTTGTTGGATATGATCATTGAACATTAGTGGAAGGGTCAAGAGATTACACTACCTTTGACACCCCTCTTGGCACTATATAACTTACAGTGCTTCTCCAAGGTTGGACAGGATCAGTTGGCATCTTCTACAACAATATAGCCTTTATTCTCCAGTATGAGATGGACAAAGCACTAAACTTCCTGGATGACATCACACTATTGGGACCAAAAACATGATATAAAAGGAAAAACAGCACTTATGAAGTACTCTCAGAGAATTCTGGAATCTGCCAATTTGTTTGGGAACATGCAGCAGACTTGAACTGAGTTCTCCATCAGCTAGTGCATGCAGGAGCAACAGTGTTAGCTAAGAAATTACAATTATGTCAGCCAGAAATTATTGTAGTGGGAAGGAAGTGTACATACAAGGGGCAGGAGCCAGATGTAACAACAGTGGAGAAAGTGATAAAGTGGCTAGAGTGTAGAAATGTGTTGGAAGTGAGGGGATTCTTAGGGATGGTATAAGGGAACCTTACCAACACCGCTCCTGAGACACTAGACTCACAACCCAGAGTAACCCTGTGCTTAATTAAATATTACTATGTAATATTTAATCCTCTTTTAGCTTGACTCAGAGACTCCTGACCCTGACTAACAAGACTATAGGATCAGGGACATCTTAACAGTAGGAGTATATATATTGCAGAAGTATGCCCCAGGAGCCTTATTCTAATCTCTAAGGATTCTCCTGGAGGTGAGTTGTAACATATTTAGGAGTGTAATATTACTAAGGATTCTCCTGGAGTCTACTCTACTCCAGTCACCCTTACAGCAGATTAGGATCTCCTAAATAGAGCTTTGAAAGAATACAGTGGACAGCCTCCCTCTGGATACCCTCCACCACCCTCAACCAACCCTCCAGATCACTCCACTCTGTGCAAATGTCATACACAGATACCCCATAGACTGTTGCTGACACTCTGGTCTATCTGCAGTACCATCTGCACAAAGTAACTGAGTGACAGAATAGCTCAGAGACAAACATCAACAATACCCTTGCTGCCCTGACTGCCCAGCTGCAACAACTTATGCAGCTAGTTTCCAATACTCAACCTGCCCCTCTGGCAATGGCCTCCTCTCCACCACCCATACCAACAACTTCTACTCTGGCAGTCCCTCACTCATATGTATGCCCCAAACTCTTGTCTCTACTAGACTGTCATGACTTGGCCAAATGACTAAGTCATTATTTATTTTTCTTTTCCTTTTTCTTTTATTTTATTAGGAAATCAATGGATGTGAGAGGGGATGACTCAAAAGAGATATGCAGGACTTTGTAAATAAGGGTAAATACAGAATGTGTATAAGTAATGTACAGAAAACAAACAGGAACTCTATTGAGTTCTTCTTGTCAACTCAGACCAGGAGGGTGGTTAAGTCATCTCGGACTAAGTCACTATACTAGAACTCAATTCCACATCTAGAGCACCATCTGCCTTGGACCTTGCTCATCCTTACTCTCATAACCATCTCAACCCTTGACCAGTGATTGCCATGATCACTAGTTACCTCCATACATAGCTGGGCCCTTGGCTTAAGAGGACTTATCAGTCAGTTAGGGACTGAAGGTGGAGATGCAGTATCAAGCTCAGGCACCGTGATCAAGGCCAGAACTTGCAACTGAGCATGATAGATAGAAGTAGTAGTATTCGCCCTATAAACCTTGTGCTGGTGGTCCATTGTGATCAGTATACGCAGAGGAGTAACGCTGTATCCTTAAGAAGATGTTTAGGTTAGAGATCCTCTCCTTGGGGTGATAGTATAACCATAGTATTAGGGCAGTAGCTAGTAGGGCAGTAGGTGTCTAGCTGGGTGAAGATCTTGCACCCCAGTAGATGTAACATTAGTAAGATCATTCCTACTTTGACTTCTCTGGAGATGTAGCACCATGTCTCTGGAACAATACAACTCTCTTATGAGCAGTATGCTCAACCAACGGTGTGTCCTGGCCAAACTAAGAGCAGAAATAGAAGGAAGAGAAGGAAGGATGTGCTGGGGATGTAAGAAGTTTGGGCACCTGGCCTGAAATTGCAGGAATAAGGAAGAAGAGGAGAAGAGGAAAACTACTCCCCAAAATAAATTTGAAGTGTTGTCAAGTAGGGTGATGTAGTGTGACGTGAAGGAGAGGACAATAAGGAAGCAGGAGATGGTGGAAGTAGAATGCTTTAAGTGTGGGAAGAAGGGACACAAGTGTAGAGAGTGTTCTCTTTGGAAAGGAGAAAAGAAGTCATGAGTGGAAGGAGAGGCGGCGCATGTGGCCATGCCACAAAAGGCGCAGAAAAAAGAGTGGAGTATGTGGAGTGCAAAAGGTGTGGATAGAAGGGATGCCAGGTGGAGGAGAATAGGGGGCAGGGGGTGATTTCAGACAGGCAGAAGTGGTATGGATGTCAGAAAAGAAAAGAAGGGGAGGCAGCACACTTCAAGAGGGGAAAGGCACAGTAGAGCGGTGCAAGGGCAGGAGTCCCAGAAGGTGCAGCAAAAGAGGGGGGTAGACAAAGGAAGGTCAGACGAACCTTCAAAATGCTGAGAGAAGTGTGGTTGAATATCAGGATAGAAAAGCTAGATACTCATGAAGGTGTTACAGTAAAAGCGCTCTTGGATAGTGGCACAACAGGGATGTTTATAGATAAGAGGGCAGCAGCAAAGCATGGATTTACGCTGCAGAAACTAGAGAGACCCATAAAGGCCAGAAATGTGGATGGAACAAACAACAGTGGAGGAGCCATTATGCATCAGGTAGAAGCAAATGTGTACTACAAAGATCATGTAGAAAGGATGAGGATGGATGTATGTGACTTAGGAAAGATGGAAGTAATACTGGGAATGCCGTGGTTGCAGGTGCATAATCCAGAAATCAATTGGGAAACTGGAGAAGTAAAAATGACAAGATGCCCACCTCTTTGTAGTAGAACAAAGTCAAAGGGAGTAGAGAGAGGAAAAAGGGTAGCAACCCTAGAAGAAGAGAAAATTGTCAGATGGACAGTAGATGAAAAGGAAGACTGGGGAAGAGAAGAGGAAATCGAAGAGGATCACAGAAAAATTGAAGAGCTGGTCCCAAGGAAATTTCTAAAATGGAGAAAAGTGTTTGGGAAGGTAGAGTCAGAAAGAATGCCAACTAGAAAAGCTTGGGATCATGCTATCAATCTCAAGGAAACGTTCAAACCACAGAAGGGGAGGATTTACCCTCTATCCAAAAATGAGAGAGAGGAGGTCCAGAATTTCATGGAAGACCAACTGAGAAAGGGGTATATCAGACTATCAAAATCCCCTCAAACATCACCAGTTTTCTTTGTGGGCAAAAAGGATGGGAGTAAGCAGATGGTAATGGATTACTGTAACCTAAACGACCAGACAGTGAAAAATAACTACCTGCTACCACTAATTACAGAGCTAATTGACAATATGGGTAGCAAGAAGGTGTTCACTAAGATGGATCTGAGGTGGGGGTTCAATAACATGAGGATAAAAGAAGGAGATGAGTGGAAGGGAGCATTTACAACACACATAGGGTTCTTTGAGCCAACGGTTATGTTCTTTGGAATGACAAATTCGCCAGCCACGTTCCAGGCAATGATGAATGAGATTCTAAGGGACTTGATTAATGAAGGGAAAGTTGCTGCATTTGTAGATGATGTACTAGTAGGGACAGAGATAGAGGAGGGATGTGATGAAATTGTGGAGGAAATACTGAGGAGGCTAGAAGAAAATGACTTGTACATCAAGCCGGAGAAATGCATATGGAAAGTGAGAAAAATTGGGTTCCTAGGAGTAGTAATAGGACCTAATGGAATTGAAATAGAGGAAGAGAAAGTAGATGGAGTACTCAGTTGACCAGAGCCAAAAAATATGAAAGATATCAGAAAATTTTTGGGCCTCGCAAACTATTACAGGAGGTTTATCAAAGATTTTGCTTGAGTAACAAGGCCTATAAATGCACTGACAAGGAAGGATGTAAAGTGGCAGTGGGGAGTGGAGCAGCAGAAAGCATTTGACAAACTCAAAAGGGTGTTCACAACAAAACCAGTATTAGCAGCACTGGACCTAGATAAGGAATTCAGGGTAGAAGCCAATGTATCAAACTATGCTACTGGAGGAGTACTGTCAATAAAGTGCTCAGATGAAATGTGAAGACCAGTCGCTTTCATTTCCAAGTCTCTCAATGATACAGAAAGAAACTATGAGATACATGACAAGGAGATGTTGGCAGTCGTCAGATGTTTGGAAGCGTGGAGGCATTTCCTGGAAGGAGCAACAATTAAATTTGAGATTTGGACTGATCATAAGAATCTTGAGTACTTTATGAAAGCACAAAAGTTAAATAGGAGACAAGCAAGATGGGCTCTATATCTGTTGAGGTTTAATTTTATGCTGAAGCATGTTCCAGGAAGCAAAATGGGGAAGGCAGATAGTTTGAGTAGAAGACTGGACTGGCAAGTGGGAGTAGAGAAAGATAACGAGGATCAGAAGTTGGTAAAACAAGAGTGGCTAGAAGTGAGGAAAACAGAGACAGTAGAAATAATAGTAGACGAAGTAGATGTATTAGAGGAAGTTAGAAAGTCAAAAGTAAGAGATGATGAGATGGTAAAAGTGGTGGAAGAAATAAAGAAAGCAGGGGTGAAAATGTTAAGGGATGAAGAATGGAGAGAGGCAGATGGTATCATGTATAAGGAGAGGAAAGTGTATGTGCTGAAAGATGATAAATTAAGGGCAGAAATTATCAGGCTACATCATAACACACCAGTAGGAGGACATGGGGGACAGTAGAAGATGGTAGAGTTGGTCACTCAAAACTTTTGGTGGCCAGGGGTTACCAAAGAGGTGAAGCAATATGTAGAGGGGTGCAATGCTTGCCAGCACAACAAAAACCACACAGAACAACCAGCAGGAAAGCTAATGCCAAACTCAATCCCAGGAAAACCATGGACACATATATTAGCAGACTTTATCACTAAGTTGCCTTTAGCACAAGGATACAATAGTATTCTAGTAGTAGTGGATTTGTTAACTAAAATGGTCCACTTTATACCGACTACAGAGAAGACATTGGCAGAGGGGTTAGCAAGGTTGTTTAGAGACAATGTGTGGAAATTGCATGGGTTACTGGAAAGCATTATTTCGGATAGAGGACCCCAATTTGCAGCAGGGTTGATGAGAGAATTGAATGGGATGTTGGGGATTGAAAGTAAATTGTCGACGGCATTTCACCCACAGACTGATGGGCAAATGGAAAGGGTGAACCAGGAGTTAGAGCAATACTTGAGAATGTTTATCGATCATAGGCAAGAACAATGGCCCGAATGGTTGGGAACAGCGGAATTTGCATATAACAATAAAGTGCACTCAAGTACTCAAACAACACCTTTTAAGGCAAATTACGGGCAAGATCCTAGGATGGGGTTTGAAGGAAGGAAGAAGGGGAAATACAAAGGGGCAGAGAAATTTGTGATGAAGATGAAAGAGATTCAGAAGGAAGCAAAGGCAGCCTTAGGGAAGGCGCAAGAGGAAATGAAGAAGTATGCAGACAGGAAGAGAGGAGATGTTGATGAGTATAAAGTAGGAGACTTAGTGATGCTCAGCACAAAGGATCTGAAATATCAGATGGTCAAAAGGAGGACAGAGAAGTTGATGGAAAGATTTGTAGGCTCTTACAGAATAAAGAAAATCATATTATTGAATGTAGTAGAATTAAAACTACCTGGCACAGTAAAAATATACTCAGTAGTTAACATTAGCAGAATACAAAGATATATAGGGCAGGTAGAAGGGCAGAGGAAGGAGCAACCAGCTCTAGTAGTGATCAAGGGAGAAGAGGAATAGGAAGTGGAGAGGATACTGAATAAGCAACAGATCAGAGAAAAGAATAAGTATCTGGTGCGATGGAAGGGGTTCACAGCTGAATCAGATACCTGGGAAGGAGAAGAGAACTTAGAAAATGCTAAGGAAGCAATAGAGGAGTACAAAAGAGAGTACAGAAGAGACATGAAGGATATCAGGAGACAGGAAAGAGAAGAAGGAACATTCAGAAGGGAAGAATTGCCAGGACAGTTCATAGCAAGGAAATTATTCGGATGGTCAGATAAAAGATATGACGAAGAGTACTAGGGAAGGTTGGAAAGAAACTGGAGGCAGTGGAAAGGGAAAAGGAAAAAGGAACAAAGAACGATGGAAACAATAAGGGAAGAGAAGGAAGACATCGAACAAGAAAACTCAGGATTAAAGGAGTGGATAGAAGAAGACAACAACGAGATAGGGAACATGGTTAACCCCTATTACAAACTGTAAAGAAATCCTTGGGACGAGGAACCTTAAGAGGGGGGTGGTATCATGACTTGGCCAAATGACTAAGTCATTATTTATTTTTATTTTTATTTTTCTTTTATTTTATTAGGAAATCAATGGATGCAAGAGGGGATGACTCAAAAGAGATATGCAGGACTTTGTAGATAAGGGTAAATACAGAATGTGTATAAGTACTGTACAGAAAACAAACAGGAACTCTATTGAGTTCTTCTTGTCAACTCAGACCAGGAGGGTAGTTAAGTCATCTCGGACTAAGTCACTACATAGACTTTTACAGAGACCAGAGTACCAGTCGAGCCTTTCTCAACTCCTGTGCCCTCTACATTTGCCTGGCCCCAGAGCAATTCACCTGTGAAGAGGAAAAGGTACTCTGGGCCCTTATATTCTTTAAGGGAGGTTGGGCTACCAAATGGTCCAAGAACCTTTTCAAACAGGAAGCAGACACTGGCATCTTTCCCCTTCAAACCTGGGGTGACTTCAACCAACAATTCTAGACCCAGTTCTTTCCAGTCAATATAGAAGTAGACACTATCAATTCCTTAGAGGGATTATCCTACCACCAAGGGAGTCAGACAGTAGATGATTACTTAAATGGTTTCCAGACCTTAGTCTCCAATGCTGGATATACAGACCCCCAGACCCTAGTGGTAAAATTCAGATGTGGACTCAGAGCAAATATCCAGAGCCAGATTGCCACTATGCCCTATAGAAGACCCACTGACACAGATCAAGAGGTCTGGTATTGAGCAGCCCAAAGGATTGACCAAGCCTAGCTGGCCAACAAGGCCTTCCAGTCTTTGCAATGCTCAGTACTGCCCCTCTCTTCTTGAGTTTCCACCCTCTGTCCAGTCCCACTCACTATGGTTCAAATCTCTCCAGTCCTCTCTATGCCTGCTTCTCCCAGACCTCCACCTCTGTCTCTGCCCCAATCTCTTAGAGTCCCTATGGATGTCAACACAGTATGAAAGATAAGGCCACTCCCTCTATGCAACTGCTACTGTTGTGGAGAGACCAGCCACCTCGTAAAAGACTGTCTGCATCACCTCAATGTACAACAGCTCATGGCAGAGCAGAAGGAAGAGTTGATTGAAGATCTGATGGCTTTCAAGGACATGGTTGCAGCAGAAAAATCAAAGCCTCTGGTTGAGAAGGATTTTGTATAGAGCAGCTGGCAAAATATGCCCCCTGGCTGCTCCCAGTAAATAGATTCACTGTACTCAAGATAGAAAATGTTAATATAAGTGATAGTAAACCCAAAGACACATACCCCTCTGCTCCAGCTAGCCACCCACACCCAGGAGACTAAAGTGGGAAAGACAACTACCCAAAGAGCTCTCTACAAATGCCCTTGATGTATGCAGAACATCTCTAGTCCTGGCTATGGAACTCAGTACAACCAATACCAGCAAACTCTACTCTATCAACACACTTCCGGACTGCAGAGCCACTGGAAGCTTTATCAATTGTGACTTTGTCTGCTCAAAAGTAATCAATACTTAGACCATTTCCCACCCCATACCTGTCTTCAACACTGATAGATCCCCCAACAAGGCTGGTTAGATATCAAAAGTCATAGATGTAGTCCTCTGCTACAAAATTCACTCAGAATGGATGCTCCTAGCTGTCTCTAGCCTAAAGAAGCAGAAACTAATTCTTGGCTACACTTGGCTCAAAGATCACAATTCCAAAGTCGACTAGGAGAAAGAAGAAGTCCATATAATGCAGTGTCCACCCCGGTGTGAGAGATATTGTATCCTTCAGAGGGAACAGACCTTGAAAAAGAGACAAGAGGTCCAAGCCCTACAGCACTGTCAAACTAGACCTTTTCTCCTTCTAGACAAAGAAGAGGAGGAACTCAAAGCCCTGCATGGAACCAATGGGTGAAATTGGAAGTCCAGAGACTAACTGTTTATCACTAGGCTGCTTCCAGAGCCCTCCAAAGAAGCAATACAAGCCTTGGCCACCACTTCCCAATGGTTAGCAGAAGGAGTGCAATGGAGCATGGAGACACAAGCAATCTCTACTCCCCTGCTCCCTTATACCAGAGGCTTTGAATCTGTGTTTGCCAAGAATGATTTCAATGTCTTGCCGGAGCACCAATACTGGGACCATATGATAGAGCTCATTCTAGGTTCCAAGCCTAAGTCCACAAAGATCTATTCCCTCTTTCCTATTAAACAGAAGGAGCTGGATGCTTTCCTCCAGGAAAATCTGCACACTGGACAGATATACCCATTCAAGTCACCTATGGCCACCCCAGTGTTCTTCATCAAGAAGAAAGACAGCTTTCTCTGGTTGGTATAAGACTACTGGGCTCTTAACTCCATGACAGTGAAGAACAAGTACCTCTTACTCCTCATCTCCAAACTCATGTCACAACTATGCAGAGCAAAATACTTTACCAAACTGGACATCTGCTGGGGTTTCAACAACATATGCATCAAGCCCAGAGACAAGTGGAAGGTAGCCTTCTATACCAACCATGGCCTGTTTAAACCCCTGGTGATGTTCTTTGGAATGACTAATGGTCTAGCCACCTTTCAGACAATGATGAACAACATCTTCAGGAACCTTATCACTAAAGGAATAGTAGTAGTGTACTTGGACAATATCCTTATCTTCACCAGGACTGTCAAACAGTATACCAAAGCTATCTAGAGAGTACTAGAGATCCTAGCAGAACACAAGCTTTACCTCCGCCCAGAGAAGTGTGAGTTCCAGAAGGAGTGTACTGAGTACTTGGGCCTAGTGGTGTCAGAAAATAAGGTCTCAATAGATCCTGTCAAGGTTGCTGGAGTCTGAGAATGGTCCACCCTGGAGTTGTGGACTGACATTCAAGCCTTTCTGGGTTTTGTTAACTTCTATAGGGATTTCATCCAAGACTTCTCAGCTATAGTCCAACCTCTTTTTGACCTGACATGCTCTGATCAGATATAGGAGTGGGGAAACAAGAAACAGACTGCCTTCAAAGCTCTCAAAACAACAGTAACTTCTGCCCCAGTACTGGTCTCACCTCATGACTCAGAACCCTTCCAGATTGAAGCAGACAGTTTGGACTATGCTATGGGTACCATCCTCCTGTCTCAACAGTCCATAAAGGATGGCAAGTAGCATCCAGTGACATTTTACAACAAGTCTTTATCTCTGGTGGAACAAAACTATGAGATCCACAACAAGGAGATGCTTGCTATCATCCATGTACTAGAAGAGTGGAGGCATTTCCTGGAAGGAGCAGCCAACCTGGTAGAGATCTGGATGGATTACAAGAACTTGGAATATTTCATGACTGCCAAAAAGCTAAACCACCGGCAAGCATGTTGGTCTCTCTACCTAGCAAAATTTGATTTCACCCTCTGTTACTGACCTGGACAATCCATGGGGAAACCAGACACCTTATCTTGGAGACCAGTCTATGGCAACGGATCCTCTGACAATGAGAATATGGTATTGCTCTGTCTGGAGTTTCTGGCTGTCCATATCCTAGAAGGAGTAGAGCTGATAGGAGTAGAATAGAGTATTCTATCCAAAGTCTGCAGGGGTAACCACTCCAGAGACCTAGAAGAACTAGTTGCCAAGGCTGTCCAAGAACTCCAATGCTCCACTGCAAAGATGGTTTATTCATCAGAATAGTTGAATGTAAATGGTTTGCTCTGCTTCCAAGGAAAGGTTTATGTCCCCTGGACCCTTGACTTGTGCAGGAAGATAGTCTCTCTGTGCTATGGCACTAAGGTTGTAGAACATTCTGGTAGATGGAAGATGCTAGAGCTAGTATCCTGGAACTATTGGTGGCCCCAGATGTCTAGGTATATAGGACAATATATGAGCACCTGTGATCTCTGTCTCCATATGAATCCCTCTAGGAAGCCTCTAGTTGGAGTGCTCCACTCTATCCCAGTACTAGATGCCTGATGGGACACCCTTAGCATGGACTTTATAGTAGAGCTCGCCAAGTCCTCCAGATACAATGCCATCATAATGGTAGACTCTGTGTCAAAGAGAGCTCACTTCATTCTGACATACACAATGGTAACCATAAAAGGAGCAGCAAGGTTGTTCCTGCACCAGGTATAGAAACTCCATAGACTATCTAGACATGTAATCTTGGACCATGGACCTCAATTCATAGCTCTATTCACAAGAGAACTCTAATCAACTACTAGGGATTCAACTAGCCTCCTCCATGGCCTGGCATCTGCAAACTAATGGACAAACAGAGTGTGTCAATCAAAAGCTCAACCAGTATCTATGCCTATTCATCAACGAGTGACAGAATAACTGGTACAACTTGCTACTGATAGCAGAATTCCAGTACAACAACTATGTACACACTTCCACCCAGTAGACTCTGTTTCTGCTCAATATGGGACAGACCC
>Ga0153977_1000279_pt1 | contig 13088 bp, 22 predicted proteins | sample TSGA061MetaG_FD_104710 | JGI IMG/M metagenome (GOLD analysis project Ga0153977, IMG submission 104710) | Attine ant fungus gardens microbial communities from Georgia, USA - TSGA061 MetaG | ecosystem: Host-associated > Fungi > Mycelium > Unclassified | place: USA: Georgia, Yuchi Wildlife... | reverse complement strand
GAGGAAAAAGTTGTCAGAAAAATAGATTGTAAGTATATATTCATCTCCATTCCACTTAAGACAAAGTATGTAACCTTGATCTGCCCCATAAAAGGCTAGAGAACATCTAGGGTCTGAAAGACTTCCTCAATTTAGAATACAGGCTCAGCATCTTGTCATGGAACATTCTGGGGAATCTGTGTACATAGATTTCCCTAGACTATCTACAGGAAGTCACTCACATGATATTAAAATATCACTGAATGGTCTTTCCTAAGATTGAAATGTGAAGAGAAATAAAATAATAGTTTGGGTTACTTATGAGGTTTTTACAAATTTAATAAGTACTATTTGTAAGGGACAGCTATTACCCTAGGAAGGGGCTTAGCTAAGTGTCCAGTTCATGCTTATCTAGTGGATCTTATCTTTTGATGCCCATCTATCTATTCCCTTGCCTATCACAAAAAAGTGACTACTAAGTAGTGATGTAGAGGTATAACAAAATACCTGTTCAGAGAACTACATAAATAGCTGAACCCTTGTTAGCAAGTAGCCTTGCTAATATTGCCCTTTTGGTGTAGTGGTAAACCATACAGTATATGACTACTGGTCTATAGTACAACTGTGACAGTTACTATTACAAATAGCTACTTACTGACTTGTGATTTGCTGATTTGGTAATCAAAAGACTCAAAAAAGCAAAGTTAGATAAGTAACAAAAGATATTGTTAAGTCTAAGGTTTATCCTCAGACATATAGTTCTTAAATACATGATTGTGGTAGTCTGTCCTGGTGCACAGACTACCACATGATCACTACCTATTGTTCTTGAAATAGAGATAACCTAACTATCTTAGGGCAGTCCTTTGTCTATTCAAGAACAGATGATAATCTATGGGTAATAGATCAATGTTATGTACAAACATTGAGGATCTTGTATCTCCATGGGATTTTATCACCTTGGGGTCTATTTATAGCTAAAAGAAGTACATTGAAGAGAGTTTCACAATGGTCATTAAAGAAAACAATTATGTCAAGCAGTTCCCAAGATATCAGCAATTTAGTATTGTTTGAAAGGTCTTCTTAAGGGCTTTTGGTGGCCATTTAAATCATTGAAATCAGTTGAGTATTTCCAGAGTTATAGTCCAAATAAAGTTTGTAATATTGCCCTTCTATCTGCATGTTGCTCCAATCATTCTATTTATCCTAAGTAAGAAGTGCTATTATTGGACTGTAGCTTATATGACTGCACACAGACTGTCTTCTGTAGTATATATAGAAGCTTGTATGGGTAGATCTATTCTTACTCAAATATCACACTAGCTTCCAGGACTCTTACTAAGCTTCTTGGCATGACCTCTGGCTATCTGCTTGGCATTGCCCTTATACTATTAGAATCAAAGAAAAGGATGATCATAAAAAAAATTAAAAATGATGCAGATGTAATTGATGTTTGATAAAAATTCTTATCTAAATGACTACAAAATAGTGTGCTTAATCCAGTAACAATATAGATGTTCGAGTAGATAATGACAGCAAATAAGAGATATAACCATGGCCTTAATTTATGTATTGTGCTTTGTGTTGAAGTAGTCTAGCAACCCACTTACACTATATCAGGTGTCACAAACTTCATCTGGACCATAACTCTGGAAATACTTGATTGATTTTGACAATCTAAATGGCCACCAAAAGCCCTTAAGAAGACCTTTCAAACAATACCAAAAATGTCTCAAGGTGATCAGTATTCACTGAGTTATCAGCAGATCAGTTGGCAATCACCAAGTTACTAGATACTAAATCACTGATATCTCAGGAACTACTTGATATAATTGCTTCAATGACCATTGTGAAGCTCTCTTCAATGCACTTCTTTTAGCTATAAATAGATCCCAAGGTGATAAGATCCCATGGAGATACAAGGTCCTCAATGTTTGTACATAACATTGATCTATTACTCATAGATTATCATTTGTTCTTGAATAGACAAAGGACTGCCCTAAGATAGTTAGGTTATCTCTATTTCAAGAACAATAGGTAGTGATCATGTGGTAGTCTGTCCTGGTGCACAGACTACCACAATCATATATTTAAGGACTGTATGTCTAAGAATAAACCTTAGACTTAACAGCATCTTTTGTCACTTGTCTAACTTTGCTTTTTTGAGTCTTTTGATTACCAAATCAGCAAATCACAAATCAGTAAGTGACCATTTGTGATATCAGGACAGTACTCCACCACCACCAGTCTGGGGCAGTACTTGCATTCCAATCATTGATGTTGTCAGTATCCACTGGTATGGTATACAGCCTACTTCTTTTGGACTCCCTACTTAATAACTGAGAGTATGGCTTTTATCCCTCAGTTGTCCACTTTACTTTGTGACACCTAAGGTGTTAGCATGTAGTCATGAGGATTTAGAGCTCAACCAAGGTGGTTGTTCAGGAAGAACTTGATAGAGTTCTTTGTTGGATTCCACTAGGTACTTATATAAATATTAGATAGTCTGTATGCCTATCTCCCACAATCACATGACCCTTACTAAGAACTATCTATATCTTACATAATCCTTCCTATACTATTTATATCTTTCCTGCATTGTATTCTTGGATATTTCCCATCAAGTTGATAAACATGTGAGAAATAGTTTTCTTCTTAGGAGTTGTCTTATAATACAGCCCTCTTCAAGTTTTCTTATTCTGAGGAATTTTTCCATCATCTCCAGTTTTCCTCCTATCTTCTTTCCCTCTGTCTTTTGTATTCCTTATTTGACCACCTCTATAGTATCTTTACTGTAAACCTCCCTGGGAGTTCCCTTCAAGAACTCTTTTTTGTCATTTTCTTCTTCCTATTATCTTACTTCTTCAGCTTCTTTCCTGTACTCCCTTTCAAACTCTTTAACCAGCTCCTTTGTATTCTTCAGGTTTTTCTTACTTTCCCAAGTATCTCTCTCTGCTGTATACCCCTTCCATTATACTAAGAACTTTTCCTTCCTCCTAACTATCCTTTTGTTCAGTATTTTTTTCACCTCAAATTCCTCTTTTCTTTTGATAATAACTGTTTTTGGTGGAGTTTTCCTTTGTCCTTCCACCTGGGGCCTATACAACCATACTTGACTTATGTTAACTACAGGATATATCTTAATAGAACTAGATAATTCTAATTCTATAGCATTGGTTGAGACAATTCCCTTGACCTTGTAAGGCCCTACAAACTGCTCTATTAACTTTTCCAACCTTCTCCCTACCATCTGCTACTTGAGATCCTTTGTGTTTAATAGTACTAAGTCCCTAACTTTATACTCTTCTCCTTCTTCTCACATACTTCTTCATCTCCTTCTGTACTTTCCCTAATACTGCTTTTACCTCTTCCTGGATTTTCTTTATCCTTTCCACAAACTTCCCTGCTGCCTCAAATTTTCTCTTTCTTCTTCCTTCAAATCCCATTCATGGATCCTGACTGTAGTTTGCCTTAAAGGGGGATACTTTTGTAGCCAAATAAATTTTGTTATCACACACAAATTTAGTAGTTTCTAACCAGTCTGGCCACTGCTCTTGTCTATAGTCAATAAAGACCCTCAGGTATTGTTCTAGTTCCTGATTGATCCTCTCCATTTGCCCATCCATTTGGGGATGATAGACTATTGACAGCTTTGTCTGGATCTCCAACAACTCATTCAATTCCCTCATCATTCCTGTTGCAAACTATACCCCTCTGTCTGATATGATGCTCTCTAGAAGGCTATGTAATTTCCATACATGATCCCTAAATAACCTAGCAAGCCCTTTTACCAATGTTTTCTCTATAGTTGCTATAAAGTGTGCCATTTTACTAAAATGGTCACAAACTACTAGAATTGTGTTATAACCCTGAGCCAAAGGTAGTTTGGTGATGAAGTCTACTGAAATATGACTCCATGGTTCCTCTGGGATCACATTGGGCATCAGTTTTCCTGCTGGGGCTTCACTTCTATTCTTATAATGTTGATAAGCATTGTATCCATCCATATATTTTCCCACTTTCTTTATAACTTCCAGCCACCAATAGTTCCTTGTCACTAGTTCTGTTATCTTCCATCTTCTACCATGTCCCCCTACTAGTGTATCATGATATAGCTGTATTATCTCCCCTCTCAATTCTTCCTCCAGCATATAGATTTGTCTCTCCTTTATGACCACTCCTTTTTCTATTGTTCACTCTTCATCTCTCAAGGTTTTCATCCTTGCTTTCTTTAGTTCTCCACCACTTTGACCACTCTTTCATCTTCTTTCTGTGCTTTTCTAATCCTATTTCTTAGGTTGTTTTCTTCTACCAGTGTTTCTGTTCTCTTTATCCATCTTGGTTTTATCAGTGTTTGGTCCTTATTATCATTTTCCACCCTCTCTTGCCAATCTGGTCTCCTGTTCAGCCTATCTGCTTTCTCTATACTTTTCCCTGGGACATATTTCAAGGTAAAGTCAAATTGTGATAGGTATAATATCCATCTGGCTTGTCTTCAATTTAACTTCTAACTAGTCATAAAATACTAGAGGTTTTTGTGGTCTATCTAGATTTTGAACTTTACTTTCACTCTCTCTAGGTAGTGTCTCCATGCTTCTAAGCATTGAATTACTGCTAGCATTTCTTTGTCATGGATTTTATAATTTCACTTAGTTGCATTTAGTGACTTTGAGATAAAGATGACTGGTCTCCATTTTTCATCCCTACACTTTACTAACAGTACTTCCTCTGTTGCATAGTCTGAGGCATCTGCCTCTACTCTTATCTCCTTATCTAGATCAGGGATAGCTAAGACTAGTTTGGTTATGAATACTTTCTTTAGCCATTTGAACACCTTCTTCTACTTTTCTTCCCATCTCCACTTTTCTTCCTTTCTAACCAGTAAATGCAATGGGGCTGCAATTCTAGTGAAGTCCTTGATAAATTGTCTATAGTAATTGGCAAGTCCTAGAAACTTTTGTACTTCCTTCACATTCTTTGGTACTGGCCAGCTTAGGACTCTATTTACTTTCTTCTTCTGTATTTCTACTCCTTGAGGCCCAATTACTATGCCCAGGAATTCTATCTCTTTGACTTTCCACTGACATTTTTCTGGCTTAATAAACAAATTATTCTCCTCCAGCCTTTTTAACACTTTCTCAACTAATTTGTCATGCCCCTTCTCAGTGTCTGTGGCAACTATTATGTTGTCAATGAATGTTGCCATATTTCTTTGATTGATCATATCTTGGAATAGATCATTCATTATAGTATGGAAAGTGGCTGGGGAATTTGTCAGTCCAAAGTACATGACCATTGGTTTGTATGCCCCAATATGCATTGTAAATGCTGCTTTCCACTCATCATCTTCCTTGATCCTCACATTGTTGTATCCCTATCTAAGATCAAGTTTTGTGAACACCTTCTTTTCTACTCCATCCAGGATATCTGCAATTAGGGGTAAGAGGTATCCATTCTTTACTGTCCACTGGTTTACATAACAATAGTCTTGTACCATTCTCTTCTTGCCATTCTTCTTTGCTACAAAATGGACTGGTGAAGTCTGTAGTGATTTTGACAGTTGAATGTATCCTTTTCATAGTTGATCCTCTACAAATGCTTGTACCTCCTCCCTTTCTTCTCTTGACAGCAAATACACTTTCCTCTTCCTTGGCACAAATCCTTCTTTTAACTCTATTGCATGGTCCCATGGCTTCCTAGTGGGCATTCTTTCCAATTCTTTTTTTCCAAATACTTTCTTCCACTTCCAGAATCTTCTAGGTACTAATTTTTCCACTGTCTTTTCTTCCTTTATCTTTCTCATCTGCCTCTTCTTCTATTTTTTCTGCTTTCTCTTTCTTTCCCAGATTGCATACATCCATTTGTGCCCTCTCAACATGTCCCTTGAAGAACATATTGCACTTCACCTAATAAGTGATTGCTCCCCCCACATTTACAGTCCCATCCATGTTTTGTACTAGCAGAGGATTTTTTAATCTTTTTAACTTAAATCCCTTTTCTTTTGTGAACTTTGTGTCCATGAATAGGTCCATTGCCCCACTATCCAACAGTGCTTTTACTGCTATTCCTTCATGATTCTCTAGCTTTTCTAGTCTTACTTTCATCTACACTTCTCTTAGTGGCCAGAGTATGTACTGCATATCTCTTACTCCCTCAGTGTTGCCTTGACAAGAAACTTTATTTCCCAGCTTTTCTGGGTACAATACACTGTATATATTTGAAGAGGCCAGCTGGAAGCTTACTGTCCTCCATTGTCTTTTGCTGACTCTTGCAGCATTTCTACCACTCTTCCTTCTTTTCTCTTCCTCTGCCAATAGTTTTTGGCTATATGGCCCTATTTTCCACATACATAGCATGTCCTACCCCCCCTCTTTCCTCTATCAACATCCATTGTATTGGGGTCTCTTTCTAGCCCCTATCCTCTCTAGTTGTTTTCCCCCTCTAAAGTTCTGACCATCTGCCCTCCACACAATTTGTTCCCCTTTACCTCTATATGATCTTTCCCCAAAGCCTCCCCTGGGCTGTGCATTTCCCTATAGGTGTGCTGCATTCCTCTCTAATATCCTTTCTTCTGCTCTACTCTACCTCTGATTTCTATCCAATCTTACTGCTCTCTCCTGCTACTCCTCTATTGTACAAGGGGGGCTTTCTGCCTCTGCTAACTTTCTCCTGATCCTCTCACTTAACCCTCTTTTGAACTCTTCTATAAGAGGTTGCCTCTTATATTTACTTCCTCTTGTAATCTTTTTAAACTCTTGGATATACTCATCGTATGTTCTTCTCTCCTGTTCTATTGTCCTCAACTGCTCTACTTTTCTTTTTTCCTCCACCATTTCTCCAAACTCATTTCTCATTTTGCTAAATAATTCTTTTGCTGTTTTTATCTTCAATTCTCTCTTTGACAACTCATCCAATAGATTATTCTTCCAAGCTTTTGCTATTCCTTCTTGTACATAAGATAGCACCTAGGCCATCTTTGTCAACTCTGACTTCCCTGTCATTTTCATCCTCAGATATAGATAGGCTATGCTAACAAACATGCTTACTTTCTCTATCCTCCTACTAAATAGAGGAGGTTTTGCTATCTCCACTCTGTTGTAATAGGGTGGCCATCTGCTGTTGCAGGCCAGCAATCAAGGTAAAGAGCTACTCCTCCCAAGTAAGAGGAGGAGGTTTAGGAGCAGCAGGTTGCTCTACAGGTTGTTGTTGTTGAGATATGTATGGTAGTGGTGGTAATGGTGGTGGTAATAGTAATGATGATGTTTCCTCATATGAGAACAAGCAGTCTTCTTTGTCTGAACTTATGACTAGCTACTGACTAGAAGGGTGAAACAATATTATCTCTAAGAAAGGAATCTCTAAGCTAGATGGGCCTTTAAGAGGTTACTATCATTCTCCTACACAGACTGATCACAACAGACTAGTAGCACAGAGCTGATAGTGAAAAGCTATATACAAGCCCATTTGGTATAGAGGTCAGATCTTAGGCAGGGATACAAGCTTTGTCTAGGCTTTCTACCTACTGTCCCTAACTGATAGTGAAGTCCCCTTTACAGCTAGAGCCCGCTATCCAAGATGCTTGCAAGCACTGTGCTCACTAGTGAGGATGATGAGAGAGTAAGTAGAATAGAGAGTGTTGAGGCTGTAAGATACAGGGTTAACAATAGGTATTGAGTTCTTTGTTGGATTCCACTAGATACTTATACAAATATTAGATAGTCTGTGTACCTATCTCCTGCAATCACATGACCCTTACTAAGAACTATCTATATCTTACATAATCCTTCCTATACTATTTATATCTTTCCTGCATTGTATTCTTGGATGTTTCCTATCAAGTTGATAAATATATGAGAAATAGTTTCCTTCTTAGGAGTTATCTCATAACATGAGGTGAGATATATATATTGTGTTCTCTTAGACTATAGTAACTCACAGATGTATATAGCTTATATATCTGATAGGTAAATATATACCAAGTTGTCCACTTTACTCTGTGATGCCTGAGCTTACATATCTGATAGGTTATAGGCCCAAGTGCTTAATAATTTCTACCAGAAAATTGATATTAAGCAAAGCTTACTAGAATGACATCAACCATCACTACTTTTTCTGAATCAGACAAATTTAATGGTACCAACTGGGCATCATGGCAAAGACTTATTTATATAACAGCTATGTCAAAAGGAGCTTTTGGCTACCTTGATGGATCTATTGAACAACCCTCTGCTCTGCCAGCTGATAGAGCTCCTCTTACTGAAACCTCTTGGAACTCATAAACCCTATCCCCTAAGAAATAGAGAGCACACAATGCCTGGACTTTGGGTCTACTTTTGATTAACACAAAAAACCCAGCTGGTTTAGGAATTAACATAGATGGTACTGCAGCCAAAGCCTGGACTTTATACATAAATACTTATGAAAAGGCATCCAATATAGCATGACTAAATGCAGAACAGATTCTACAAAATACAATTTACTCTAACCATACAGACTTCAATAACTTCATTATCAATATGTATAGCAAGTGGTCAGATGCCAGAGCTTTGGGGTCAAAAATCACTGACAAAGATTTCAAGGACATAATTATATTCTCTTTACCCAAGTCCTAGAGCTCCACAACAGCACTGCTTTATAATCCTGAAATGACCTCAGTAGATGCCATAGTCCATCTTCAGATCTAGCATACTAAATTCCATAAAAACTAACTCACCAGCAATGCCCAGAGCATGCTTGCACTCCAAACATCTGCTCTTAAACAAGGGCAAAGGTCCCAACTCATTTGTGTTAACCCAAATTGCTGACACTGTAGTCATACTATTGAGATATGTTACTAGCCAGAAGGGGGAAAAGAGGGACAGTTTCCCTCTGGCTTTGGAAAGAGAAGTGGATTCAGAAGGTCAGCAGCAAATACTCAACAAGGAGGCTTCAAACTATCACCTACTACAAATGCAATCTCCACCAATAATAAAAGTGACCAAGTTTTTGCACATATAATGATGAGTGATTCCAAGTTTGAGGTATCTACTACCTCAAACCTCAATGAAACCCACAGCCCTGATGACAAAATACCTCCCAGTTTTAGTATTCTTAACCAACAAATGTATGATACAATGGAAGTGGTGAGTCTTAGGAATGTATCTAGAGAAATCCCATTAGTTTGCCATGTAGACCCCATAAATAAATCTGATATCCCTATACTCCTTAACTCTGGTGCAAGTGATCATTGTTTTGCTGACATAACACTTTTCATATCTTACATCCCTTTTGAGCAACCATTACCTAGACTTACTGCTGAGAAAGGACTGACCTTCAATGTTGAAGAAAAAGAAAACATTGAGCTTCAAACAAATGTCAATAGAGAAAGGAGAACAATTACCTTTGAGAATGCTTTATACATACCTGGATTTAGATCCAACCTAATCTTGATGGCAAGATTGAGTATCAAGGGAGCAGAAGTATACTTCAAAAATAACAAGACTGTCATAAGGACTAAAAACAGAACAGACATAATATCAGTAACATGCTCAGGATTACTCTATGTAGTCAATATAGACAGAATCTAACAAACTGCCTTCATAGCACAGTCCAAGTGGAAGCCTACAAACTTTGCTATCTGGTATAGATATTTGAGCCATGCTGGAATGGAGACTATCTGCCAAATGATAACAGAAAACCTTGTTGATGGATTGAATGTCTATAGAGAACTATCAATTGGTAGCTTATACAAGGATTGTATTTATGAAAAACACACTGCTCACCCATACAATGATAACAAACCCAAAGAAAAGGAAGTTCTTGAATGCATATACATTGACATATGGGGCCCATCTCAAGTCCAATCAGCCAGCAGTGCACTATATTTTATGATCATTATGGATAGATTTTCATCATATCAGACAGTTGCTTTCCTGAAATCTAAATCAGCAGAAATCATGCTAAAAGTCTTTAAGGGTTTTCATGTCGAGGCAGAATGTCAAACTGGAAAGAGATTGAAGCAAGTGAGGTTAAACATAGGTAGAGAGTAGTACAACACTACATAGGAGAATTACCATGTTGAACAAGGTTTGGACTTCAAGTTCATGACACTATATGTACATCAGCAAAATGATACAGCAGAATGCTCAATGTGCACTATCTTAGATAGAACTAGAATAGCATTAGCTGAGTCTAGATTGCCTGTGAAATACCAGGCAGATACTGTGCAAACAGTGGTATATATTTAGAACCTCCTACCAAATTCTAGACAACCAAAAGCAATTCTAGCTGAGCTATGGACAGAACAATGCTAAAATATATCCCACCTTTGACCATTTGGCTGTACCTTATATGTCCATATTCCACTAGACTTAAGCTTTTCTAAATTGAATCCTAGATTAGTAAAAAACAGCTCTACTTGGCTATTTTGGATGTGATAGATACAAACTACTTGACAAAAACACTGGCACTATCTTTAAATCCAGGGATGTCATTTTCAAAGAAGAGACAACCCATCTGGTAAAACAACCAACTCCCATTGTGTTATCTGATGACAATAACCCCTTTGCAGATAAACCTCAGCAAAATAACAACATAATTGGACTAAGTGACAACCCAAAACTGAAACTAACACCACCACCAATACATGGGATTGTACCAAGACCCCTGGCCAGCTCTGATCTGTACAAGAATGATGACAAAGAATATATAATCCCTAACATAGATAATAGCAATTCTACCATGACCAAAGATAAAAAACCAAACAACGAACCTGACAATCTACTACTGGCTTTAAAAAGATCCCAGAGGACTGTAAAACCAACCACTTGACTATAGGAGTCAATCAAATATATGAATAGACCAATGGTAAACTACACTGAAAATAACAATTGGATCTCTAGGACTTTTAAGGAGGCTATAAAAAGACCCAATCTTTGGTGGAAGTCTATGGTTGCTGAAATAGCAATGTTGAAAGCCAGAGAGGTATTCTAAGTGGTTCCAAGGCCAGAGAGACAAAATGTAGTTGGATCAAAGTAGGTATATGCAATAAAATGGAAGAAGGATAGTAGAATAGAGAGATGAAAGGCAAGAACTATAGCAAAATGGTTCACTCAAGTAATAGGGGAAGACTATAAAGAAACATATGCATCTGTTGCTTGCTTTGAATCTGTCTATCTTGTATGTGCAATAGCAGCATCACAATGACTTTGCTTATAGCAAATGGACTTTGTATCAGCTTTTCTCAACAGTAACATTAACTATGAGATATACATGGAATAACCAAGAGGATTTGAGGAAGAGGGAGATGATCATGTATGAAGACCTTGCAAAACTCTCTATGAAACAATGCAGAGTGTACACAACTGGGCTGAAAATCTAGATAAAACCTTTGAAGATCACAGTTTCTACAAATCAAGAGCAGATCCTCAAATCTGCTCTAGGGTTTACAGTAATGAATTCACATTGACATCTACCTGGACAGATAATATATTGGGTGCCTTGTCAACTGTTGAAGATGAAAATCTGACCAAATCACAACTTGGTGCTAGTTATGAAATAAAGGACATGGGAAAGGCAAAATTTATCTTAGGAATGCATATCAACAGAGACTCTATTACAGAAGATATAACTTTATCTCAAAGATCCTACTACGAGCACATGCTAAAACATTTCAACATAGAAAGTTGTTCACCAAAATCAACCCTGCTCCCTCCAGGCTTAGTACTTATAGCAGAGAACTGTTCTAGCACTCCAGAGAAAACAAACAAAATACAAGACATACCCTACTGAGAAGCACTTGGATTACTAATATGGCTACAAGTTGCCACATGGCCTGATATCTCACATACCATCACTTTACTATTTTACTTTGCATACAACCCAGGAAAGTCACACTGGACTGCAGTTAAACATGTATTGGCTTATATCAAAAGGATGCTATACTATGGAATAATCTACAAAGCAGATTCCAAACTCAACCCTACTGGATATATGGACTCTGACTTCACTGGTTGCAAGGATATACGTTGTTCTACAGAAGGGAATATCTTCATTATGGCAGGGGATCTGGTATCATGGGAAAGTAAGAGACAAGAGACAGTAGCATTGTCAATGGTAGAAGCCAAATACATGGGCTTCTCAAGGGTAACAACATAAGCCCTATGGATATCAAAGTATCTCAATAAGATCAGATTGCCTGCATCAAAACCAATTGTAATATTTGCAGACAATAATGGATCAATTTCTCATAGCTTAAATGACAAGAACAAAACATATTGACATGCAGCACCATTTCATTAAGGATCATGTCAAATCTGGAGATGTTGTATTCCAATATATCCCAACTTCTGACAATATCACCGATCTCTTTACCAAACCCCTGTTACAAGATAAAATCCAACAATTCACTGCAAAACTCCACTTACCACTTGAAACCAAGGGTATGCTAGACCAGGGGGAGTGTTGAAGTGGTCTAGCAACCCACTTGCACTATGTTAGGGCAGTACCCCATCACCACCAGTCTGGGGCAGTACTCACATTCCAATCATTGATATTGTCAGTACCCACTGGTATGGTACATGGCCTACTTCTTTTGGACTCCCTACTTAATAACTGAGAGTATGGCTTTCATCCCTCAGTCATCCACTTTACTTCACAACACCTGAGGTGAGATATATATATTGTGTTCTCTTAGACTATGGTAACTCACAGATGTATATAGCTTATATATCTGATAGGTAAATATATACCAAGTCGTCCACTGCTTACATATCTGATACTTTGGCTTGCTGTCATGATTGGTTGTTAATTTTAGGAGGGAGAGTTATCCAAAGTAAAGATGATTATTGCAATGAACTGACACAATAGATATGTCCAAGCTCAAACATCATTCTATTGACTCCTCCATACCACTTACACCACCATCCTTCCATTGCCTCTCCACTCTTCCAACACCACCACTCTAGCCAGTAAGTTTGAGTTCAGGATTCCAAAAACGTAAGCTACAAAAAAAAAAAGTTTGATGATCCGTTTGTCATAGCCGCTTATGCCCTTTCCCGTAAATTCTTATCAGCTTCTTGACTTCGGTATCACATGTTTGATGGCATCTAACCGGCCATGATGTGGGTGGT
>Ga0153977_1000278_pt1 | contig 13120 bp, 11 predicted proteins | sample TSGA061MetaG_FD_104710 | JGI IMG/M metagenome (GOLD analysis project Ga0153977, IMG submission 104710) | Attine ant fungus gardens microbial communities from Georgia, USA - TSGA061 MetaG | ecosystem: Host-associated > Fungi > Mycelium > Unclassified | place: USA: Georgia, Yuchi Wildlife... | reverse complement strand
GTGGGAAAGCAGGGTTGTAGCCATCGCGGTCCAAGAGGCGCTGCCCGAACCAGCGGTCGTATGTGATACTGGTGGCATCCCGGTCGAAATAGGGCAAGTGCTCCTCCGTTGTTGGGATGGAGTAGGGAAGCCGCCCCCTTGCATCGACTTTCCCGTAGAGGACATCTGCGAGGGCATTCCCCCCCTCGGATCCTGAGTACCATCCCACGAGCATCGCCGGGACGGCGTCACGCCAGGATTCTGTGATGACGGCTCCTGCGGTGACGACAACGACCACGGTTTTTGGGTTGGCAGCCGCGGTTGCCCTGATGATTTCCTCATCCACGGGCCTTAGCCGCAGGCTTGCCCGGTCGCCGCCAACGGTGCTGCCCATGGCGCCTGCGGCTCCCATGAGGTTGCTCGGGTCCATGCCTTCAGGGAAGGGAGGGAACAGGGCAAGAATGTCCGGGTCCAGCATGCTATCCCCGCCGATGTATTCGCCTTCGTCTTCTGCGGTGTAGCCGACGATGACGATTGCCACCTCCGCCCTTTTCGCTGTCGCGGCGGCCGCTTGGGGGTCGTCTTCGAATGACGTGAAGAGCTGTGCTTCTGGAACGTTGTTCCGGAGTCCTTCGAATGCAGTAACTACCTCCGGGGAGCGGACAGATGATGATCCGTGGTCGCCGGTGTTGGGTAGATTGGCCAGCCTGCCGATCAGCGCGACCGAATTCGTCTTCTCTGGATTGAGGGGCAACACCGCGGCCCCTTCAACTGCATCGTTTTTCAGCAGGACCATGGACGTGGCCGCTGCTTCCCTTGCCAGGTTCCGGTGCTCGCTGCAGAAAATGACTTCCTTTGCGGGCTCTTCCTCACGGGCGGAGGCATAGTGTCGAAGCTGGGTGCGCAGGACCCGCTTTGCTGCCCGGTCGACGTGCTCCCAAGTCACCCGGCCGGATTCAAGGTCTGCGGGTAATTGCTGGGCCCGCTGCTGACGCATGGGCGCTTCAACGTCGAGCCCTGCGCGCAGCGACAATCCGGCGTCCCGGAATCCGGACACGAAGTCGGTGATCGTGACGCCTTCGAATTCCCATTCATTCCGGAGGGTCCCCTCAAGGAGGGTTTCGTTCTGGCCGGCCCATTCGCCGTTGACGGAGTTGTAGGACGTCATGATGCCGTCCACACCTTCCTCGACGACCCGGCGGAAGTGTGGGAGGAACGCCTCGTGGAGCGTTCGTTCGTCGGCCAGCACGTCGACTTTGAAGCGTGCATTCTCCATGGAGTTGAGGGCGTAGTGCTTAGCGACGGCCATGGCGTTGCGTTGGACGCCACGGACGAGTGCTGCGCCAAACTCGCCCAGGATATACGGATCCTCGCCGTAGGTTTCCTGTGCCCGGCCCCACGCGGGATGTCTTGGAAGATTGATGCATACACCACCGAAAAAGTTCCCTCCCTGAGCTCGCAGTTCACGGCCGATGGCGATGCCGATGCGCTCTTCCATCTCAACATCCCATGTAGCACCGCGCGCCATAGAAACGGGAAACGCCGTGGAGGCACCCATCACTACTCCACGGGGACCATCACTGAAACGCAGACCGGGAATGCCAAGACGTTTGATTTCGCCCATCACGATGGGTTTCAGGTTGTAGCCGGCGCTCATCTCTGCGATCCCGACCCAAAAATCTGAGTCACCATCGAGCAGCCACAGCTTCTCATCCCGTGTGAGCCGACCGAGAAGCTGCTCTGTTGCCATTTCCAGGTCAGCTCCTTGGCGGATGCTGTTGACCGCTTCGTTGAAGCTATTGGTTTGAGTGACTGGCATGATGCGGGTCCTTCTGGTGATGACGGGAGATGGCAGGGCCTTCATCCGAAGGGGCCCTGGTGGGCGCTCTACGGTGGGCGGGGGACGTGACGTTTAGGTTGTTTGGGAGACTGCCTCCGGCCGTCATGTTGGGGGTGACGGCCGGAGCAGGGGTGGTCTCTAGCGGGCGCGGCGGATTGGCAAGACCAGGAGGCCAGAGATGATGACGATGATGAAGGCGATTGGCCAGACGACGCCGTAGGAGCCTCCGACGACGGCGACTGCGGTGCCGGCGATGACCGGGGCGATGGCGTTGCCGAGGTTCTGTCCGACTGAGGACATTCCGAGGTCGCGGCCTGCTGCCTCGGGGTCGGGGAGCAGGTCGATGAACAGGGCCTGGTCAACGACGAGGAACACGCCAAGGCCGAGTCCGCCCAGTCCGGCCTGTATGAACATGGCAGGAAGAGAAGGCGAAATCCAGGGAACGATGAAGCCCAGTGCGATGATGACGGCCGCTGCGATCACGAAAGGCTTCCGACGTTGCAATTTGTCGGAGAGCTTCCCGGAAACGGCCATTCCGAGCATCGTGGCCGGTAGTGCGACCACCTGCAGGAGGGGGCTCATCTGTGCGGCTTCTGCCGCGCTGAGGGCTGGGGTGATGTAGCTCTGGAGCATGTAAATGCTGTAGGTGGTGCCGATGCCGAACCCGGTCCAGAGCAAGACCTTCGAGATCCAGGCCCACCGGTAGTCCCGGTCGCGCAGGGCGACGACGAACGAAGCAAAGATGGTGCCAATCCGGATTCCTCCGCGGGGCAGGTGCTTGGATGACCGGTCCCGGGCAAGGAAGAGCAGCGGGATGGTGAGCAGCAGAAGCGTCACGGCGAACGGGTAGTAGCTGGCAAGGCCGATGGCAGCAAAAAGCATTCCGGCCACCACCGCGCCGAGGATTGCCGCGAAGTACACCACCACTCCCGTGACCGCGGATACAGACCCTAGCCGCTCTTTGGGCACCCGGTCCGCTACCGTGGCCACGAGGGGACCCTGGGCATTACCGGCGACTTGAATGACAGACCAGGCAAGCACCAGGAGAAACAGGTTCGGCGCCAGCGGCATCAGCGTGATGCCGGCAGCTCCTACGACAGCACCGGCAGCGATATAGGGGGCGCGCCGGCCCCACTTTGTCCGGGTCAGGTCCGAAAGCGTCCCGATGATCGGGGACAAGACCATGCCCACGACCACACCTACCGAAGTCACCAACGACAGACCGGCAGCCCTTGAAGAGTTGAACTGCGCCAGGAGATCCAGCTGCTGCTGCTGCTCTGCGGACGGCGTTACGGCGCCGGAAGCAACTTGGCCACTCAAATTATTCAGTGCGGTCAGGTCAACACCACTGTCGGGCCCGAAGATCCGGGCGAACTCCAGGTTTTGAACCTGCAGCGGGAGTAAGACTGTCAGCACCGCACCCCACAGCAGTGAAAAGGCTACGCTTGCCAGTGCGTACGTGCTGACATAGCGGCGGTAAGGCCGCGTTTTCGGTTCATAGACGGGTGACAAATCATCCTTCGCCGACCCTGGCTCCACAGACGGAGCACCGGCCGCTCCTTGGGCTGCATTCACAGGTCCCATGTACAACTCCTTCGTTGATCGCCGCGGACATCTACCCGCGGAAGCATTCGCAAAACAATATTCCCGCTGCGGGAAAAAAGCAATAGCCAGGTGATAAAAAGTGCACCCGCTTCCTGCGGTGATAGTTCCTGCCCTCTCAGCGCCGCCAGGTCCAGTGCTGATGCTTACCTACCCCCCAGGCCCTTGACGATGCCCCAACAGCGAGCTAAATTTTCCCCACCCGGGAACAATTAAGATCGCGAAGTAGCGACTGGAGCTCGGCAATCCCAAGGAGATAGATCTATGCCTGCACGCCTCGGTGCTGTCCGCAAGGTGGCCGCCGCCTGCGCCGTCACCGCCCTGACCACTTTCTGCGCACCCCTGCCTGCCAACGCCGCGCCCCTCCCTGCGCCTGAGCCGACTGCCCGCTATGTTGCGCTTGGCAGCTCCTACGCGGCCGGCGGGAGCCTGGGACCTGCGGATCCCGCGGATTCTGGTGGGCGATGCGGACGGACCACTATCGCCTATCCATATCTCGTGGCTGAGCAGCTTCACTTAAACCTGACTAACGCGACATGCGGAGGTGCGTCTATTCCAAATATCGCGGCTACGCCCCAGCAGATCTGGAGCTGGAACGGCTCCAGCCAAACCGGCGAGCTGCAGATTAACGCCGTCACCGCTGACACAGATCTGGTGACCATCACCGTTGGCGGCAACGATGTTAACTACGTTGGCAACTTGATGGCCGAAGCCTGCCTAGGCGACCTCGCCGCAAATCCTCAGAGCGTGATCAGCAACCAGCTGAAGGTGTACGGTTTGTGCACTCCCGTGACGGATGCAGTAGTGCAAGCCCGCCTTGCTGGCATCCAGGATGCCCTGACCGCGACCGTGGACGCTGTCCAGAAGAAGGCTCCACGCGCGCGGGTCGTCCTTGTGGATTACCTGTCCGTTCTCCCCGACAATGGGATGCCCTGTCCTGCTGTGCCCATTCCTCAACAGCGTCAGAAGTTCCTTTTGAATGTGGCCCGCGGAATGAGCCTTGCCACGAAGCACGCCGCGCAGCAGACTGGAGCCGAACTCGTCGCCGTATCCAAGGACAGCCAGGGCCACGATGCGTGCTCAACTGATCCGTGGGTCACAGGGTATGACTTCTCCAAGGGTTTCGTCATGATGCACCCGAACGAAGCCGGCCATGCAGCAGTTGCGAAAGCCTTGGTGAACCAGCTAACGCACCCCGGCCTTAGCTTCTGACCGAATCGCTCTAAAGACGGTGGCGCCAAGAAAATCTGGCGTCACCGTCTTGATCATCACTCGAAAGAATGCCCGGAGATTACCGCAGCAGGGTATGCGGCACCTCCACGCTGACCTAAGCGCCAGGCTGCCGAACCCAACAAAGCCCCTGTACTCCCCAATGCCGATACCAGCACGTTCCCGAAATGAATTCTCAGCAAGGGATCAAGAACGGCGAGGTGCCCGCCTAGGATCACCAACGTGCAAGTGCGACCCGCGCCGAGGATGCCCCGGTCAAGCCATGACAGGAAGCTGCCGTTCAACCACCGACAGGGCCCGCACCTCACCCCTTCAGCAGTAACCCCAGTAGTACGGACAAAGTCAATGAGCGGCTGCATCGGGCTGCATGTCACGCGAGCTGGCGACGTGGGCGATGGCGTCCCGTCCGGTCATCCTTTACAGGGATCCCCTCCCACCGCACCAGGCAGTCAGAAAAATCAATCCCTACGTGACCCACCCCGCCGGCGTGGCGATCAGCGCTGAGAAATTCACGGCAGATAACGAGACCGCCGCCGATACCCACCCCACCTAAAACGAACATTGAATGGATGTCGGATTGATGGCCCTTTTCGGCCGGGGCTGCGGCATTGGCCTCATTTCAGAGGGCCAGACCCGGGTTCTCGCGTCCTCGGACCTTACGCAAGAACAGGGTCCCGGCCAGACTGACGACACTAACTTGAGGTAGTCAACGTTAATTTCTGCGCCGTGGACGGCTTTGTTGGGTTTCAACTCCAGCTCCACTCTCGGCCGGCCCTGCGACTGTTGATTTAGCTCACCTCAGCGATAAGGCCATTTGAGATTTGGCCGAGCGCAAGGCCTGAAATGGAGGCCTTTGCCAGCCCGGCCAGCGCGGGAATCTGAATGCGGCTGCGACGACTGGCAGGTCAGGTTTCAGCCATACTGCCAAGCACCCGCGCCGAGATCCACCCGTACAGCCTCGATATGTCCAGCCCGGCCAGCGCCCCGGATACCAGCATCCATTGATGTCATCGCCAGTTGACTCCTCCACGCGTGCCCGGACTGACATTGACCCTAACACGGGTCATCAATATAGTTCAGGTCATAAACTATTTTGCTGCCGCAGCAGCCCCCTTTACTCCAAGGACGCAATATGACTACCTCCCCCACACCCCAGGACCGCTTCACCTTTGGACTCTGGACTGTCGGTTGGACCGGCGCCGATCCCTTTGGTGTAGCGACCCGCCCGGCCTTGGACCCGGTGGAGGCAGTACACAAGCTCAGTGAGCTTGGCGCCTACGGCATCACGTTCCACGACAACGACCTGATTCCGTTTGATGCCTCGGCCTCCGAACGGGACCTCATCCTCAAGAACTTCAAGGCGGCTTTGGCTGAGACCGGCCTGAAGACGCCCATGGTCACCACCAATCTGTTCAGCCACCCTGTTTTCAAGGACGGCGGCTTCACCTCGAACGACCGCTCGATCCGCCGCTTCGCCCTGAGCAAGATCCTGCGCAACATCGACCTCGCCGCCGAGCTTGGTGCGGAAACCTTCGTCATGTGGGGCGGCCGCGAAGGCAGCGAATATGACGGATCCAAGGACCTCTCGGCGGCCCTGGACCGCATGAAGGAAGGCGTGGACACCGCGGCCGGCTACATCAAGGAGAAGGGCTACGGCCTCCGGATCGCGCTGGAACCCAAGCCGAACGAACCGCGCGGTGACATCTTCCTCCCCACCGTCGGCCACGGCCTGGCGTTCATCGCCCAACTGGAGCATGGCGACATTGTGGGCCTGAACCCGGAGACGGGCCACGAACAGATGGCCGGGCTGAACTTCACCCACGGCATTGCCCAGGCACTGTGGGCGGGCAAGCTCTTCCACATCGACCTCAACGGCCAGCGCGGCATCAAGTACGACCAGGACCTCGTCTTCGGCCACGGCGACCTGACCAGCGCCTTCTTCACCGTGGACCTCCTGGAGAACGGCTTCCCCAACGGCGGACCCAAGTACGACGGCCCCCGGCACTTCGACTACAAGCCATCCCGCACGGACGGCTACGACGGCGTCTGGGAATCAGCCAAGTCCAACATGTCCATGTACCTCCTGCTGAAGGAACGCGCCCTGGCCTTCCGGGCAGATCCGGAAGTCCAGGAAGCCCTTGCCGCCTCAGGTGTCTTCGAATTGGGTGAGCCCACCTTGAATGCCGGCGAGAGCACCGCTGACCTGCTCGCTGACGCCAGCGCGTTCGAAACGTTCGACGCCGACAAGGCCGCCGAGCGCTCCTTCGCCTTCGTCCGACTCAACCAGCTGGCCATCGAGCACTTGCTCGGCTCCCGCTAGGCCACACCCACCCACCACAGTCCCGACACCGGGCTCCGCAAGGTCTGCTTGCAGGGCCCGGTGCCGGTTCGCCAAAGGAACAAAACGCATGCCTCTCGTAGCCGGGATCGACAGCTCCACCCAGTCGTGCAAAGTGGTCATCCGCGACTCCGCCACCGGCGCCTTGGTCCGTCAAGGCCGGGCGCCCCACCCTGAGGGCACGGAGGTCCACCCCGATCACTGGTGGACAGCCCTCCAGGAAGCTGCAGTTCAGCTATTGGGTATGGGTATCACCATCCCCCAGCCCGGCGAATACGTCGCCGTCGGGGCGGCGCGCCAGGCTGCCGCAGCCCTAACGGGGAGCTCTCCTGACTGGCCACTGAAGGTTGTCGAACGTAGCGCAGTTGCAGACACTGCGCAGGTGCTCTCCAGGTACCGCGGCTATGCACGCGTTGACGCCTGATGTATATGTCGGACGCAACGGTAAACGAGTACGCGATCAGATCCGGCAGCTACACTGCCACCGTGAGTGCAGCAGGAGCCACGCTGCTGAACCTGCGGTTCAGCGGAAGGGAGTTGGTCCTTCCCTCCCGCACGGGACATCCAACTCCGGACTATAGGGGAATCATCGCATCGCCCTGGCCAAACCGCATTGCGGACGGGCGCTACACCTTTGACGGCACCGCCCTGGAACTGCCGCGTAACGAGGAGGCCCGCGGCAACGCCCTGCACGGCCTGGTGTTCGACAGGGCGTGGAAGCCGGTGCTCCACGAGGACATGGCGGTGATTCTCGCCACGACTGTTTCTGCCTCTAAGGGATATCCGTTCAGCCTGCAGTTGACTGCCGAGTACCAGCTGACACCTGAGGGCCTTAAGATCGCCTTGACCGCCAAAAACACGGGTACATCCGCGGCTCCATACGGCGCATGTCCCCACCCATATCTGGTCGCCGGACCGTCTCCCTTGGACCAGTGGATTCTGCAGTTTGGTGCTGAGCGGTTCCTCGACGTCACCGCAGACCGGCTGCTACCGACCGGGGAGCGCGCCGTGCACGGCCATGCCTTCGACTATGGCGATCCCCGGCCCATCGGTTCGACGGTCATGGACCACGCATTTACGGGACTTCACTTCGACGATTCCGGCCGCGCCGGGCTGACGCTCTGGGATCCTACCGGTGTTGGGGTGGGAATGTCCTGGGACCGCAGCTGCCCGTGGCTTCAACTGCACACGGCCGACCGTACACCACCCCTGTCCACCCGGTTGGGTCTGGCTGTAGAACCAATGAGCTGCCCCCCGAATGCCTTCAACAGCGGAAAGGACCTAATCCGACTTCTACCCGGGGAGGAACACGTGCTCAACTGCACTATTTTCGCCCTGTAGCTGCGCAAGCAGTGTTCCCTTACCCCTGTTACGTTGAGGCCCTACCTTGTTCTGGGCCGGTGGTCTCCGACCGCCAGCGCCTCCTCTAAATCTTTCTCCAGGTGCCATCGGTGCCAATAAGGGCTCCATTTATCTCACAGCTTTCGTCACTGAGTAGGAAGCTGATGTGCTCGGCAACCTGCACAGCGGTTGGAGGCAGCGACGGAGTCAGCATCCTTGGTGTACGAAGTCCTTTCAGGATGCCATGTGAGCGCAGCAAAGAAGCGTCCGGCAGGGAGGGACTGGGGGATACGGCGTTGAAGCGCAAGCCCTGGCCGCCAAAAGCCAAGGCCGAGTTTCTGGTCAACCCGAGCACAGCATATTTCGAGGCGGTGTAGGCAGCCCCCGCCGAGGATTCAATCAACCCCGGCTCGGAAGCGATGTAAACGACGGACCCGCGCCCAGCAGCAAACATCATCGGCAGAACTGCGCGGGTGAGGTGCATCGGAGCTGTGACGTTCACTTGAAAGACTCGTTCCCACAGCTCATCGTCGATGGCGTGAATAGGGGCGAAGTTATCGACGGCACCGGCGATGTTCGCCAACCCGTCCACCTGCCCAGCAGCAGCAACGGCCACCGCGACGGTTTCAATGCTGGCAACATCGCCCGGAACGGGTACCAGGTCCAAGCCGGGATTTTGTGCCACCAGGTAGTCGAGACGTTCCTCATTGATATCCACGGCTATGACGCGACCCCCCTGGCTGGCTATATGCAGTGCCGTTGCCTGCCCGGTCCCCGCTGCAGCACCAGTGACAATGATCGTCTTGTCTGCAAACTGTCCCCTGCCGCAAGGCCTCTTGTGATCAGCTGCGGCGTCGACGGTGGCCTCCTGCTGTGGGCTAAGGGTGTTTCGGGTGGCCATGGTGGCTACTTGAGTGCTCTGACAGGGCTGGATGGTCTGACAGGAAGTCCCGCTGCCTCGTAAAGGGCGTCGATTGCCCGCAACTGGGCAACAGCTTCGCGGGCGCCCGTCTGGACCACCCCGCCACGTATTGCATCTCTAAAGGCTTCCAACTGGTAGTCGTATGTAGAACGCCGGTCCGGACGTTCCGTGCGCGAGCCGCAAATACCTTCTATGCGGATTTTTCCGCCCAATTGCGGGTGAGTGGGTGTGCCGACACGCATACGGCCTTTGGAGCCTTGAACTTCGAGACGCGAGGCCAGCAAGGTCCTGGACCAGAGCGAGGACATCAACGTCGACTTGACTCCCCCGACATGGGTCAGCTGCCCTTCCAGCCGGGCGTCGATGGCTCCCCGCGTCTTTGCAGTGGCCTGTACCTCGCTGGCCTCGCCAAACAAGTCGCGAAGCAGCCTCAACGGGTAGTAGCCGAGGTCGAGCAGACCGCCACCGCCTAAAGCGAAGTTCCACCGTATATCCCTTCCAGGCGGAATTGGGGCACAGGCATAGGCATTTGCACGCCAGATCTCCCCCAACTCGCCCGATTCAAGAATCTCGTGCAGTCTTTTCCGCAGCGGGTGGTAATGCGAGTGGTAAGCCTCCATCAGGACGAAGGAGGACGTCGCAGCAACTGATGCCACTTCCTCCGCCGCCGTTGCGTTGCTTGTAAACGGCTTTTCGCAGAGCACATGTTTTCCCGCGCTTAGGGCTTCTACAATCCATTGAGCGTGCAGAGCAGAGGGAAGAGGGATATACACGGCATCGATGTTCGGATCATCCAACAGTTGCGCATATGACGAATGCACCCTGGCTATGTGGTGCTTGGCCGCGTAATGGGCCGCACGTTCCGGGACCCGCGCCGCTATGGCAGTTACCTGGATCCCGTCGACCCGTGAACTTGGGCGCAGGAGTGCCTCCTTCACGATGGTGGCCGCTCCCAGCACACCGACGCGGATCGGATCCTGCGATGAATTCGGCGACTCTGTCGTCATGTCCGCTCCTTTGGGGGGTGAGTAGAGGCAGGGTGCAGGCGCTTCAGTATTGCCCGACAGTCCGCGGGAACCCGGCGGCCATTTCACACCGCCTTGCGAACCAGTTCCCCACAGCGGGCCAGTCCATCTAGGCGGAGCCATCACCGGGCACATTGGCTACAGGCACATCCCAGTCGCTCTGCGTCGCCGCAGTTTGAAATTACTCTCTGGGAATCGCCGGCAAGTTTTTCCCATGCGGGAAAAACTGTAGACGCACCCGCCTGATTTCGTCAATGCCCAGCGGCCCCGGCGGCCGCCCTGGGCTACGCGGAATCCCGCCGGCTTGCTGTACCCGGGTTGACTTGCAAGGCCAGCGCGGCTAAATTTTCCCCAGCCCGGGAAATATATGCATCCTGTCCTGGCGCTGCACGCACTGCTTCGGAAAAGGTAAGCGCAAACTCGGCAACTCCCAACCAAACCAGCAGCGACCAGGCTCCGGAAGGCTTCAGCGCAATCGTCCTGGCAGCGTTCTCGGGACCGGGCGCTACACGACTCAGAAGCAACCACCCGGCCGGAGAGACATACCCAGGAATCTTCAAAGGGGATTTTATCAATGGAATTAAAGAACAAGGTTTTCGCGGTTACCGGTGGCGGCAACGGCATCGGGCGCGAAGTCGTTCTCGAACTGCTGCGACGGGGAGCGCGCGTCGCGGCTGTGGACCTCAATCAGTCCGCCTTAAGGGAAACTGCCTCCCTTGCCGGCGCACCCGCCGGTGCGCTGTCGTTGCACACCGTGAACATCACGGACCGCGCAGCCGTGCAGACACTCCCTGAAGAACTTCTCAAGGAGCACAACCAGATAGATGGCCTGATCAACGTAGCTGGGATCATCCACCGGTTTGTTCCCCTCATGGAACTATCGATCGAGGAAATTGAACGGGTCATGTCCGTCAACTTCTGGGGCACCGTGTACATGGTCAAGGCGTTCCTCCCCACGTTGCTCGAACGCCCGACTGCCAGTCTTGTTGACGTCTCCAGCATGGGAGGACTCGTTCCCTCCCCGGGCCAAGGCGCCTACGGGGCAAGTAAGGCGGCCGTGAAGCTATTCACCGAGACGCTCTACGCGGAACTGCGGGATACCAACCTCAAGGTCACCGTCGTCTTTCCCGGCGGTGTCGGAACGGACATTCTGGGGAACTCAGGAGTGACCCTCGACACCTCAAAACTGACGCTGCCGAATGGGAAACCACCGAAAACAACGTCACCCCTGGATGCCGGACGGCAGATCGTCGACGCGGTCGCGTCCGAATCGTTCCGTGTCCTCATAGGTGCCGACGCCCGCGGCGTTGACCGCCTCGGACGTCTTTCCCCAACCCGGACCATTGACATGGTCGCGGACCGGGTTAAGGCACTGATCGGCTGAACGGCTCGAACGGGCGTCGGCGGTTCCTCAGAACATCCGCCGCGTCCATAACCACTTCAAAAGGAGATTCGGATGAATACAGCAGCAACCACCGGTCTGGACCTTGCAGGCAAAGTCGCAGTCGTTACAGGTGCAACGTTGCGGCAGCTTGGGGTAGGCATTGGTGGAGCCACCGCGCGCATGATGGCCGGGAGGGGGGCAAAGGTGGTTGTCGCGGACCTCGAAGAAGATGCTGCGCAGGCGTTGGCGGAAGAGATTAGCGCAGCAGGAGGCGAAGCGATCGCACATCGTCTGGACCTCAGTGATCCGGACAGTATCAAGACCTTGTTTGAGCGTGCGGTTTCTGCCTACGGTACCGTCGATATCCTGCACAACAATGCCGCCGCCGTCCTGGCGAAAGACACCACCCTTATCGATCTGGAGATCGACGTGTGGGATGCAATGTTCAACATCAATGTCCGGGGTTATGCCCTTGCCTCCCAGCACGCCGTGAAGCTCATGCTGCAGAACGGAGGAGGGGCGATTGTAAACACATCCTCCGTCTCCGCCCTGGGCGGTGACATCACGCGGGTGGCCTACGGTGCCTGCAAAGCGGCAATCAATGCGCTCACCATTTACACCGCAACCCAGTACGGCCGGCAGGGAATCCGATGCAATGCCGTGTGCCCTGGCTTTACGCTGAGCGCATCAGCCAAGGGTGGAATTACCGACGACGCACTCGAGATTCTGGGCCGGCATACCCTAACCCCGTATCTGGGCACGCCGGAGCACTTGGCGGAGGTTGTCACGTTCCTTGCCTCCCCCGCCGCTGCCTACATCACCGGGCAGATCATTTCTGTCGATGGCGGGCTTTTAAGCCACCACCCCCAGACGCACGACCAGCTTGTCGCCGCGGGCGCCTGAAAAGAACCCTGCAGCGAATAAAGAGAGCTTAAATATTGCTAGGGGCCTGGAATCCGACAGTACCGGATCCCAGGCCCCTCGGTTTAAGGCTTTGGGCGGAACGCCTGGGCATAACAGGTGGGTGGCGGGTCCATGGCAGATGGGTCCCGCATCTTCCTGTAAGTCACCGCTAGCGGCGCTGCCTCTTCCCGTATCCCTGGTCAAGGCAGTGCCGCCAGATGCAGCGCTTAGATGGCCTTAATGATTGTTTCCACCGCCACGAACTTCTCGGACTCGATGCTGACCCTGATCTCTCCCGGACCGGTCGGGCGGATGATGGCAAGCGCCTGGCCGAGGAAGGTTGTGCAGACCGATGACGCATAGTCCTCTTCCGATTTTGGATCGGCACTGCCAAGACCCTGGAGGACGCCGTTGCCGCTGACTGTCACCGTCACAGCCGCATTGTCCAGAACGTCAATGATGCCGGCGTCGTCGGCGATACTGATGGTGACGAAGGCGAGGTCGTTTTCGTCGGCGCGGATTTCGGTCCGGTCCGGTGTTGCTTTCAGCCCGATAG
>Ga0153977_1000265_pt1 | contig 13373 bp, 16 predicted proteins | sample TSGA061MetaG_FD_104710 | JGI IMG/M metagenome (GOLD analysis project Ga0153977, IMG submission 104710) | Attine ant fungus gardens microbial communities from Georgia, USA - TSGA061 MetaG | ecosystem: Host-associated > Fungi > Mycelium > Unclassified | place: USA: Georgia, Yuchi Wildlife... | reverse complement strand
GAAACATGACTACACTGATTATCAAAAACAAGACTCTTTCTAGTGTAGCACTCGATATTCCAACAAACCCTTAGTACGGTGGTGCTTTTGGCAACCTCGGCGGTATCAAAGTCCTAATGTTTGCTCAGAGATAGCATGGTTTATAGTAGATAGTAGTTATGTAGTAGCGAATAAACAGTCTCAGCAATGATTCCTCGATCCGACTGTTTACTCTGCCCAATATGAGAAATTAAGAAAATTCATTATATCACCCACCTCTATTCGGATAGAAACCATATAGCATGGTCGAGATTGTTGATTTCCCCTCCACATTCGGTACGTTTTGCTATTGTAAATGATGAAAGAAAGAACCACTTCCCCAGGCGCTCCTACCTTGTGAAGAGGCACTGACGTGGTAAAACATTCCATATAAGTATAACGAGTTGAGCAACCAGGGGATTTGAAATTCCTCCGAACATGCAATGACAGATATTCAACTAATGAGTTGCCACGTTTCATGGTCAAATTCATCAGCATATTTCCCACCCTCTTCCATAATGAAACCCACAATTACATTTACTTGAATGATCAGATCAAAATGCAAGAAAAAAGTTCACATGAAAGACTCCATACTCACCTTCACCCAGACTTGTGAAAGAAAGGTGAGATAAATATCAAAATGACAGGACAATGTTTCTGAGCACGCCTCACAGATTGTATCACATACTCTGCACAGGTTAGACATTGAGAATATAGAATGCATGGTTGGAGCAACATTGGACCATAAGATAAATCAATCAGAGACAACTGCCTCCGGAGACCTGACTTTCGACCCAACAACAAAGAAATCTGGAATACATCAGGACGCTACGATAAGAAACACCTTTGATTAGCACAAGCGACATTTGAGAGGTTGAAGACTATAGGAAACAGATTCGTAATAAAGCTAGAGTTAAGGCATCCATCACTTTTGAACAACAAATAGAGTGATAACATTGTCAACCCACAGGACAAGAGCCTATTTTACGCTCCTTCATCCATCTGCGTGTCTTGATTCGAAAATGCAGAAGGATATATATTCATCGAAATTTGTGCAGGAGGTGGATGAGATGCAACAGCGGAACTAGCTGACGGAGGGACACCTCAGGGGTATATGTCAGGAACCATACGCGAAAGGGAGGCTCCAAGGCAAAAGTAAAACACACCTTCACCCTTCCCATTCAAATCAATCGCAGCAGTAGCCTGCGCAACGCTAGCCGTATCTGCCGCCTCTCCATGACCAGGTTTCACGAAAGCACCGTCCTTCGCAAACCCTGAGCCTGAAACAGGTCCATTGCTAATGACAGAAGACATCGCATTGCCGAGGGATGTACCGTTGGCTTTACTAGCATTTATTATGAGTTGCCATTTCTTGACCAACACGTCTGCTCGATGTTTGAACTTAAATTCGTCATCGCGAGGTACTCTTTCGTCCTCAAGCATGGCGATGTGACGCAAGACTTTGCCAATTTTGGAAAACTAGAGGACAGGAATGTAAGCAAAGCATTAAAGGTGGAGTAGGAATGTGTGTAACCTGTAGTTGTTCAATGGTGATCTCATGATTTTCCACCATTGTTAACAAGGAGTCGACGACCGGCATATCCTATGCAAATGCCCTCAACAACAAACACACTCTGAATAGAAAATAACTTCACCTCGCTCTTTGGAAGACCCTTGTGACCCAAAAAGTACTTTTGGAGCATGTGTCGCCAGTTTCGGACTTTCAGAGACTCAGGATCCTTCACTACAAAGGGCTCATCAGCTGAAGTCAAAATAAAAAAACGAAGAAAATCAAAAGACATCTTTTCAAGGAAGAAATAGTAGATGGGAAGGCCTCTTTAAGAGGTGAGACAAAGCATATTCGATAAACAAGACTAACCATCATCACCCTCATCTGCCCCGCTGCGTTTTGGCCTCTTCTGAGGGGGAGACGAACCTCTACCGCTCATTCCCATAACCGTAGCATCGGCTGGAACAAGATTACCATCCTCCTCCTCACTCTCAACCATCTCATTTGATTTTTTTGGACCATTCTTCTTTCCATTGGACTTCTTCTGCTTCGTAGCATCGGGTTTTTTTGGTGTTTTCTTGCCTTTAGTCGAAACTGACGCAGCATCCAATTCCCTTTTTCTCTTCCTTGACTTTTTTACTTTGACATCCTCATCAAGATCACCTGAACCGTCTTCCTCGCTGTCAAGCTGATCGACTTCAGCGTTTGCCTCTTCTTCTGCAGCAAGACGCCTGGCAACTTCACGCTCTTCTTCCCACTTTGTTGGATCCAGAGCAATACGATAGCCCTGCAAGAGTTCTTCAGACTTTTTATTGGGCTCACTGATGTATGACTGGATTTCGTGAGACTGTAGCTTCGAGATATCCTTTGGCACGAGCCAAGCGCTGTTAAGGAGAGAGTTTCATAAGTACAGAGTGGATGTAAAGAAGGAGAGACGACAGACAAGTCTCCTGTGGGGAAAAAACGAACACAGTAAAAGTGTGTTTTCTTTGTCGTAGGCCGTTCTTTCATAACCTGCTCCGGCACATTTTCAGGGTCAACAACCTGAAAGAAACGAAAGGCAGAAAATACAAAATAGCTGATGAGCGATACCATCCCAGACGACACACGCGACTCGATAAAGCTTACCATGCCAGGCCAAGGGGGATACCCCCGAACTTTTCCAAGAACAATGTCGCGAATTTCATACGAAGAGACCTCTTTTGCTAATTTTCCACTTTTTTTGTTCATGTTCTTGTTTGCGACTATGAAGTCAAAGAGCAATGCTCGTTAAACACACCCTGTCACACCATAAAGTCCCGTGATCAGTCACTTCACGGGTCCGTGCTCCACGAAGTGAGATGAGCATCTGATCACACCACAAACACTATACAAGAACATTATAATCGTCGCAGTTTGAAACTATTCGATGTCGACCTCAATCAATTGGCATCCCTAAGCAGCCCAAGTCTAGGCAGATAGCTTGAGTGTAGATGATTCATCGCCCAAATATGGTAGTTCTGTTATTCAGATCCCCTGATACTAGAGTATTGTTGTATATCAACAGGACATAAAGGGCTTATGAAATTCCAGCAGTCTGTCTTTTTATGCCTGATCTATTGGTACAAATTTGGTTATTGAAGATCAGTCCTTACTTACAGTGGCCTACAGCTAATTTATTGCACAGGGTTTGATGGCAGACCATAGATAAGATTGATCTTATTTAGTAAATCTCAGATAAAAGGAGAGTCAATGACAGAAATGTTTTATGTCTAGGGCCCACCAGGAGTGGGGCATACCCCCAGGGTAAGGGTAATGGGAGTGGTAAGGGTGGGGTAAGGTAGAAAAAGTCTACCCTTGAGGGTACAAATATTCTTATATTTAGGATAAAATAATTGTAGTTTGCTCTGTCGTGACCTCATGACACTGTGACTTCCAAGCACAGGGAATTGCTTCTCTCCCACAAACTACCATCATTAATGGTAGTACTCAATGGGAGACTTATGAATACACATTATTTCTTACTCAACCAACTATACATTACTAACCAGACTCCTAATGCATATCCTCAGAATACCAGCATCCACCAAGATCCAAGCATGGATAGTTGAGGATACTCTCCAGACCAAGTCAATAGCAAAACATCCCCTAGGTCTTCTTCAAATGAATCAGGCTACTGTTCAAGTGAGACCAGTAAACATTGTATAGTGGTTATACACTCACTAACTCACCTAGTAAGTATTTGGAGAAAATCACTTCTGGTAGAGAGAGAAAAGAAACTAACTTATACATTCTAGTACAATAGTGTTGTTTGACTCAAGTTGAGTTGACTCAGCAGCTAAGTCTTTGAGGGTTACAAAAAGAGCTTGATAGGGTTCTCAATCAATTGTGCTCGTTACATATTATTAGGGTATGGACTTAGGACTAAAGCTCTGACCCCAACCAGTGACAATTGAAAGAGAAGAACTCAATAAAGTTCTCTATTGGATTTCTACTAATACTTATACAAATATTCCATGGTCTGTGTGCCTGCTTCCTATAGTCACAAGACTATGACTAATAACTATATAGATCTTACATAATACTGTCCCATGTTATTTATATCTTCCCTGTATTATATTTCTAGAGATTTTCCATCAAGTTAATGAATATGCAGGAGATATTTTCCTTCTTTGGAGCTAACTTATAATATAGCCCCTCTTTCAAGGTTCTTTGTCCCAAGAAACTTTTCCATCTGTTCCAATTTTCTTCCCATCTCTTCTCCCTCTCTTTCTCATACCTTTTTCTTTCCCATCCATATACTAGTTTGGCTATAAACTCCCTTGGTAATTCTCGACTAAATTCCTTCTCTTCTTCTTCTAGTTCCTATTGTCTAATTTCTTTGGCCTCTTCTCTATACTCCCTTTCAAACTCCTCAGCTAACTCTTTCATATTTTCTAAATTTTCTTATCCTTCCCATATGTCTGCTTCTGCTGTATACCCCTTCTATCAAACTAAAAACTTGTTCCTTTCTCATATCTTTCTTTTGTTTAAGATTTTTTCTATCTCATACTCTTCTTCTCCATCTATGACTACTGGTTGTGGTAAAACTACTTTCTGACCCTCTACTTATGGTTTATACAGTCATACTCTACTTATATTGACTACTAGGTGTATTTTAATAGTATTTGGTAATTTGAGCTCAATTGCATTTGTTGAGACCACCCTTTTCACTTTGTATGGGCCTACAAACCATTCTATTAGTTTTTCTGTTCTTCTTTCTTTCATCTGTCACTTCAAATCCTTTGTACTTAGCATTATTAAGTTCTTTTTTTGGTATTCCTCTCCCTCTCTCCTCTTCCTATTTGTATATCACTTCATCTCCTCCTGTGCCTTTTTCAGTGCCACTTTTGCTTTTTTCTAAATTCTCTTTATTCTTTCCACAAATTCTCCTGCTGCTTTGTGTCCTCCCCTCCTCCTTCCTTCAAACCCTATTCTTAAATCTTGTCTATAGTTTGCTCTAAAAGATGAGTCCTTTGTTGCCAAGTAGATTTATTATTATAGGCAAATTCTGCCATTCCTAACCACTCTGGCCATTGCTCCTGCCTATGATTGATAAACATACAGAGGTACTGTTCTAATTCTTGGTTCACTCTTTCTATTTGTCCATCTGTTTGTAGATGGTAGGCTGTTGATAATTTTGTCTCAATTCCTAATATCTCATTCAGCTCCTTCATTATTCCTGCTGCAAACTGAAGCCTTCTATCCAATACAATACTTTCTGGGAGTCTATGAAGCCACTATACTTGATCTTGGAACAGCCTTGCTAACCCTTCTGCTGATGTTTTTTCTGTGGTAGCAATAAAATGGGCCATTTTTGTAAATCAGTCATATACTACTAGTATCACATTGTACTCTTGGGCCAGTGGTAACTTGGTAATAAAGTCTGCACTGATGTGTCTCCATAGTTTTTCTGGGATCATATTTGGTATCAGCTTTTCTGCTGGGGCTTCTACATGATTCTTGTTTCTCTGACATACATTACATCCATCTACATATCTTTCTACTTCCTTTGTTATTCCTGGTCACCAATAATTCCTTTCCACCAGTTCTGCCATTTTCTATCTTCCTCCATGCCCTCCTACTAGTGTGTCATGGTGTAGTCATATTATTTCTGTTCTCAACTCTCCCTTTTCAGGTATATAGATTTGGTCTTCCTTTAGTACCAGTCCTTCCTCAATTAACCACTCCTCATCCTTTAGTACTTTTATCCCTGACTGTTTTAGTTCTTCTACTACCTTGACCACTCTTTTGTCCTCTTCCTGTACTTTCCTTATTTTTTCCTTCAGGTTTTCCTTCTCAATCAACATCTCTTCCCCTCTTCTTACTTTTTTTTATATCCACTCAGGCTTTATCAGTGTTCTATCCTTGTTATCATTCTCTATCCCTTCTTGCCAGTCAGGTCTTCTACTCAACCTATCTATCTTCCCCATACTCTTTCCTGGTACATGCTTAAGCACAAAGTCAAACCTAGATAAGTACAGTGCCTATCTGGCTTGTCTGCAGTTTAGCTTCTGACTAGTCATGAAGTACTACAAGTTCTTATGGTCTGTTTATATCTCAAACTGCACTTTTGCCCCTTCCAAGTAGTATCTCCATGCTTCCAAATACCTAATTACTACTAGTATTTCTTTGTTGTGAATTTTATAGTTTCTTTCAGTTGGATTTATTGACTTAGATATAAATGCTACTGGCCTCCATTTTCCATCCTCACATTTCACTGATAATACCTCTTCTGTTGCATAGTCAGATGCATCAGCTTCAACCCACATTTTTCTATCTAGATCTAGTACTACTAGTACTGGTTCTAATGTAAATGCTTTTTTCATACTCTGGAATGCTTCCTTCTGCTCTTTTCCCCATCTCTACTTTTCTTCCTTTCTTACTAGTAGGTGTAACAGGGCCACTACTCTGGCAAAATCCTTGATAAATTGCTGGTAATAGTTGGCTAACCCTAGAAATTTCTGCACTTCTTTCACATTTTGAGAAACTGGCCAGTTTAATACTCCTTCTACCTTTTCCTTCTGCATCTCTACTCCCTTCAGTCTGATTACCACCTCTAAGAACTCTACCTCTCTGACTTTCCACTTGTACTTTTCTGGTTTTATAAATAGGTCATTTTCTTCCAGCTACTTTAATACTTCTTCCACTACCTCATTGTATCCCTTCTCTATCTCTGTTGCCACAATAATATTATTGATAAAGGTTGCAGTAGTTCTCTGGTTGATCATATCTCAGAAGAGGTCATTCATCATTGTTTGAAAAGTGACAAGGGAGTTAGTGAGTCCAAAGTACATGACTGTAGACTTGTATGCTCCTACATATGTTGTAAAGACTGTGTTATGAGAGCCCCAAGAAGGAAACAGTCTCCCATGCATTTAAACATTTAATCCAAAATCTCAAGTCATACAATGAGGTCAAGGTATAAATAGTGTGGGAACTTAGGAAACCAAATCACTTGACAAGGTCAAGTGACCATAGAACATTCTGGAAGAATATATGATTGTGGACTAGTAGTAGTACAGCCACTGTAAAATAGTATAAGTAATAGTCCAATCCAAGGAAGAACTCCATCGAGTTCTTCTTGAACATCTACCTAGGGTAATCACTAAGAGCATTCACTGCCTATTAATAACAGACTGTCTTCTATTCATTTCCTTCCTTGATCCTGACATTGTTATACCCCCATCTCAAATCTAACTTCATGAATACTTTCTTACTCCCCACTCTATCTAGGATATCAGCAATTAGTGGTAATATGTCACAAACTTCATTCAGACTATAACTCTAGGAATACTTGACCAATTTCGACAATCTAAATGGCTACCAAAAGCCTTAAGAAGACCTTTCAAACAGTACCAAAAATGTCCCAAAGCAATTATTATTCACCAAGTTATCAGCAGATCAGTTGGTGATTACCAAGTCACCAAACACTAAATTGCTGATATCTTGGGAACTGCTTAACATAATCATTTGCTTCAATAACTATTGTGAAGCTCTCTTCAATGTGCTTCTTTCAGCTATAAATAGATCCCAAGGAAATAAGATCCCATAGAGATACAAGGTTCTCAATGTTTGTACATAACATTGATCTTTATCCATAGATTATTATCTGTTCTTGAATAGAACAAAGAACTGCCCTAAGATGATTAGGTTATCTCTATTTCAAGAACAATAGCACTCCTATATGTAGAACAATAGATAGTGATCATGTAGTAGGCTATCCTGGTGCATAGACTACCACAATTATGTATTTAAGAACTATATGTCTAAGAATAAACCTCAGACTTAACAACATCTTTTGCTACTGTCTAAACTTTGCTTTTTTGAGCCTTATGATTATCAAATCATCAACTCACAAATCAGTAAGTGGCCATTTGTAATATGATAGATAGCTGTTTTTTATTGTCTACTGGTTTACATGTCTATAGTCCTGTACTATTTGTTGCTTTCCATCCTTTTTGGCTATAAAATGAACTGGAGATGTCTGTGGTGACTTTGATGGTCAGATGTATTCTTTATGCAGTTGATCCTCTACAAACACCTACACTTTCTCTCACTCTTTTCTTGATAATGCATACACTTTTTTCTTTCTTGGCACAAATCCCTCCTTTAACTCAATTGCATGGTACCAGGCCTTTTGCACTGGTATTTACTCCAACTCTGCCTTTCCAAATACTTTCTTCTATCTCCAAAATCTTTTTAGCACTAACTTTCTTACTACTTCCTCATCTAGCTTTTTGTTACAAAAAAGTAACTACTAAATAATGACATGGAGGTATAACAAAATACCTGTTCAAAGAACTACATAGATAGCTGGACCCTCATTACCAAGTAACCTTGCTAATATTGCCCTTTTGGTGTAGTGGTAAACGATACAGTATATGACTATTGGCCCATAGTGCAACTGTGACAGTTACTATCACAAATGGCCACTTACTGATTTGTGATTGGTTGATTTGATAATCAAAGTGCTCAAAAAAGTGAAGTTAGACAAGTAGCAAAAAATGTTGTTAAGTTTAAGATTTATCCTTAGATATACAGTCCTTAAATACATAATTGTAGTAGTTTGTGCACCAGGACAGCCTACTACATGATCACTATCTATTGTTCTACATATAGGAGTGCTATTGTTCTTGAAATAGAGATAACCTAATCATCTTAGGGTAGTTCTTTGTTCTACTCAAGGACAGATGATAATCTATAGATAAAGATCAGTGTCATGTGCAAATATTGAGGACCTTGTATCTCCATGGGATCTTATTGCCTTGGGTTCTATTCATAGCTGAAAGAAGCACATTGAAGAGAGCTTCACAATGGTCATTGAAGCAAATGATTATGTTAAGTGGTTCCTGAGATATCAGTGGTTTAGTATCTGGTGACTTGGTGATTACCAACTGATCTGCTGATAACTCAGTGAATACTAATTGCTTCAAGACATTTTTGGTACCATTTGAAAGGTCTTCTTAAGGGCTTTCAGTGGCAATTTAGATTGCTGAAATCAGTCAAGTATTCCTGGAGTTATGGTCTGAATGAAGTTTGTGATACTTTTCTCCTCTTCTTACTTGCTTCTTTCCTTTGCTTTTCCCTATTTGCTGGTTTCTTCTACATAAGAGTGAACACCTTATTATTCTCACCTTCCCCTTCTCCCAGTCAATTTTGGGGTTGTGTGCTGCCAGCTATGGCATTCCCAAGATCACCTTTATCCTTTCTAGATCATATACATCCATCTTTACTTGTTCCACATGCCCCTTGTAATACAAGTTGCATTCTATCTTATGCATTACCATTCCTCTATCATTGTCTATTCCATCCACATTCCTGATCTGAATTGGCCTTGCCAATTTCTCCTTCTTGAATCTCCACTTTTTCACAAACTTTTTATCTGCAAATAACCCTGTTGCTCCACTATCCAACAGTGCTTTAACAGATACCCCTTTGTGAGTATTTATTTTCTCCACCTCCACTTGCATCTATATTTCTCTTAGTGGTTTTATTGTTCTTATATTTTTGACTCCCTCAATGTTATAGATACTTGATCTATTGTCCAATTTTACACATTTCAAATATCATACTTATTATAGGAGGGCAGCTGGGAGTTTACTGACCTCTGTTCTTTTTTGATAACTTGTCTCCCTGATCAATTCTTCTTCTCTCTCTAACTCTCTGCCTTTTACTTTTACAATTCCAAGCTATATGCCCAAATCCTCCACAGTTGAAACAAATTTGATATCCCCCCTTCTTCCTCCTCCATCTACTACCATTGGTCCTGGTCCAGTTTCAGTTCCTCTATACTGATTCTCCCTATTTTGATACCCCTCTCTGAAGTTCTGAGCTCCTGTCTTCTATATGATCTGCCCTCCTCTCCCTCTATACAATTCTCTCCCAAATTCTCCTCTTTGCTGCATATTTTCCAAGGAGTGCGCTATGTTCCTCTTCAACATCTTCTCTGCCCTGTTTTGCCTTTGATTCCTATCTAATCTCACTGATCACTTCTGCCACTATTCTATTGAACTAGAGGAACTTTCTGCTTCTGCTAACTTTCTCCTGATTCCCCTGTTTAATCCTCTTTTGAATTCTTCAATGAGGGGCTATCTCTTATATCCGCTTCCTCTTACTATCTTTTTAAACTCCTGGATGTACTTGTTGTATGTCCTACCCCCCTGTTCTATTGTTCTTTACTGTTCTACCTTCCTCTCTTCCTCTCCTGTCTCCTCAAACTCATTCCTTATCTTTTTAAATAGCTCTTCTACTGTTTCTACCTCTAACTCTCCTTTTGACAGCTCATCTAACAAGTTATCCTTCTATGCCTCAGCCACTCCTCCTTGCATATAAAACAGCACCTAGGCTATCTTTGTTGCCTCCATCTCTTTTGTTATCTTTATACTCAAATATAAGCAAGCTATATTGATAAATACACTCACTTCCTCCATCTTCCCTCTATATATAGAAGGCTTGGCTACTTCTACTCGGCTTCCTCCCTGCTGTCATAGCATAGTGTTTACCTGCTGTTGTAGGCTGGCAATCAAGGTGAGAAGTTGTTCTTCTTGAGATAGTGGGGGCAGGGTAGAAGCATGTGACTTCTTGTATTGCTGCTGATAAGACATGGATAGTAGTGGTGATAGTGATAGTGATAGCAATGCTTTCTCTTCCTCTGAGGATGTATAGATTTCTTGGTTGAATAGGGTAGTTATGGTGTCTACTTCTAGCTATCAAGAGTAAAACAACTATTGTCCCTAAGAAGGGAACCTCTACTCTAGATAGAGCTTTAAGAGCTTTACCATCATTCTCCTGTATAGACAGATGATAATGCACCTGTAGTATAGAGCAGATAGCAAAAAGAAAGTATATAGCAATACCAGAAAGTGAGGTCAGGTCTTGAAGTGAGGATACTGGTATTGTCCAAGTTCTCTACCTATAGTTCCTAACTGACTGCAAAGTTTCCTTTATGCCTGGGATCCAGCTTCCAAAAAGCCTATGAGCACTGTGCTTACTAGCAAGAATAATGATAAGAGTAAGTATTGGCAAGGTCTTAAGGTAAGGAGTTGCCTAAGATATTGAGTTCTAATGTTAAGATACAGACTTAGGACTGAAGCTCTAACTCCAACCAGTGACAATTGAAAAGGAAGAACTCAATAGAGTCCTCCATTGGATTTTTACTAGTACTTATACAAATATCCCATAGTCTGTGCACCTACTTCCCATGGTCACAAGACTATTACTAATAACTATATAGATCTTATATAATATTGTTCCACACTATCTATATCTTTCCTACATTATATTTCTAAAGATTCTCCATCAAATTGATGAACACATAGGAGATATTTTCCTTCTTTGGAGCCAACTTATAACACCAAGGAAAGAGAAAGTATATTTGCTATCAAGGGAGAAAAGAGAGGAGATGCAAGCCTTTGTGGAGAGTTAGCTGCAAAAAGGATATACTCAGCTGTCAAAATCACCACAAACCTCACCAGTTCATTTTATAGCAAAAAAGAATGGAAAAAGGAGAATAGTGCAAGATTATTGTCATATGAATCAGTGGACAATAAAAAATGAATACCTCTTACCCTTAATTACAGACATTCTGGATAGAGTAGGGAAAAAGAAGATGTTTACAAAGCTTAATCTTAGGTGGAGGTACAATAAAATAAGGATTAAGGAAGGTAATGAATAGAAATGGAAGGCAGTGTTCACAATGCATATTAGGGCATACAAACCAACAGTTATGTATTTTGGTTTGACAAACTCCTTTGCTACTTTCCAAACTATAATGAATGACCTGTTCCAAGACATGATTAACCAAGAAAATATGGCAACCTTTATCAATAACATAATAGTGACTATAGACACTGAGGAAGAACATGATGAGCTGATAGAAGAGATATTAGAGAGGCTGAAGGAGAATGACCTATTTATTAAACTAGAGAAATGTCAATGGAAAGTGAGAGAGGTAAAATTTTTGGGTGTGGTGATTGGTCTGTAGGGAGTCAAGATGCAAAAGGAAAAGGTGGAGGGAGTGTTAAACTAGCTGGTGCCAAAAAATATAAGAGAGGTGCAAAAGTTCCTAGGGCTCACCAGCTATTACAGGCAGTTCATTAAGGATTTTGCTAGAATTGCAGCCCAACTGTATCAGTTGGTCAGGAAGGAAGAAAAGTGGAGATGGGAGAAAGAACAAGTAGAAGCATTTGAGAAGTTAAAAAAGGTGTTCATAACTGAATCAGTTCTGGCTATCCCTGACCTGGATAAGAAAATAAGAGTAAAAGCAAATATCTCAGATTACACAATAGGAGGAGTGCTATCAGTTAAATGCAGGGACAAGAAATGGAGACCAGTCACCTTTATCTCCAAGTTGTTAAACACAACAGAGCACAACTATGAAATATATAACAAGAAGATGCTAGTGGTAATCTGATATTTAGAGGCATGGAGGCATTACTTGGAGAGAGCAAAAGTAAAGTTCAAAATCTGAACAGATCACAATAACCTCCAGTACTTCATGACTAGTTAGAAGTTAAATTGAAGGTAAGCCAGATAGGCATTATATCTATTATGATTTGACTTCTTCTTGAAGCATGTTCCAGGAAAGAGTATGGAAAAAGCAGACTGACTGAGCTGGAGACCCAATTGGCAGGAAGGGATGGAAAATAATAACAAAGACCAGATGTTAATAAAACCAGTGTTATGCCAGACAACCTTTTTAGGCAATTTAAGTGATAATTATCACAAATCTATATTATAACCCAGCTTGAGCAGTGAAGGTGACACCAATTGTATACTACTTGATCCCCAGTCTTGGACTCATGTATATTACCCAAGTAGTAGAATAGTGGCTGTGACCACTGCTATACCAGTCTCATAGAGCTTATCTATGTCACAAACTTCATTTGGAACATAACTCAAGGAATACTTGACCGATTTTGACAATATAAATGGCTACCAAAAGCCCTTAAAAAGATCTTTCAAACAATACCAAAAATGTCTCAAGACAATTAGTATTCACTGAGTTATCAGCAGATCAGTTGGTGATCACCAAGTCACCAAACATTAAATTACTGAGATCTCAGGAACCACTTGACATAATTGTTCACTTCAATGACCATCATAAAGCTCTCTTCAATGTGCTTCTTTTGGCCATGAATAGACCCTAAGGAAATAAGATCCCATGGAGATACAAGGTCCTCAATATTTGTACATAACACTAATCTTTACCCATAGATTATCATCTGTTCTTGAATAGAACAAAGAACTGCCCTAAGATGGTTAGGTTATCTCTATTTCAAGAACAATAGCACTCCTATATGTAGAACAATAGATAGTGATCATG
>Ga0153977_1000262_pt1 | contig 13419 bp, 10 predicted proteins | sample TSGA061MetaG_FD_104710 | JGI IMG/M metagenome (GOLD analysis project Ga0153977, IMG submission 104710) | Attine ant fungus gardens microbial communities from Georgia, USA - TSGA061 MetaG | ecosystem: Host-associated > Fungi > Mycelium > Unclassified | place: USA: Georgia, Yuchi Wildlife... | reverse complement strand
CCAAGAATTTGAACAGAAAGGGGGTCTCTTTGATAAAAAAAAATTCTCAACAGAAATTTACAAATTGTTAACTTTAGATGTCGATGACGAAAGTGAAAAAGAATCAAGTGAACTAATAAAAATACCCTAATAAAAAAATTAATAAAATAGATACATACAATAGATAGAAGAAAAGATAAGAAGAAATGCGCCCGCCACCTAAATATTTAATGGCTTCTCCTATAAAGAAAGTAATAACACCAAATCCGTTTGTAATGCCATCAATTACACGCCGATCAAAAAAATGAATCAATTCAGACGATTTTCTTATTCCTCCAGTTAAAGACATTGTATAAAAGGAATCTATATAAGCACGATTATATGACCAATTATATATGGCATTTATAATTTTATCCCAAAGAAGTCTCTTAGGTCCTCTTTTTATTTTAAGAACTGAATTAATGAAATCTAAATTTAGTAAAGAGGAATAGGACGATTTATACAAAAAAGATGCTATAAAGATTCCTAAAGAAGCTATACTGACTGAAAAAAAAGCATCTTTGACAAATTCATACCAATCCATCGAATTATTAAATTCTTGGGGCAAAAGGTTTATAAGGTTTATAGAGGGAGTTAGCCATTTAGATAATATATCTAAATCCCTTCCTTCTTGACTTAAAGGAATTCCTATACAACCAACAAATAAAGTAAATAGACACAACACAAGGAGAGGAAATAACATAGTATTATCCGATTCAGTCGGATAAGAATTTAATTTTTCATTCTCAAAATCGCCGATAGTAATAAAGTGCCGTGTCACATTACTAGCACGACCATCAATTGTATATATCTTTTTTGAAAAAAAATTGTTATTTTTGTTAATTCTTGTAGAAACTCCCTTACCCCATAGAGATATTGAATAGAATGGAATCTTTTTTTTACCAATATAATTTTGAATCTGAACACCTAAATGCCCTTCAAAAGTAAGTAAATAGATACGAAACATATAAAATGCGGTTAATCCTGCAGTAACCGAAGCTATTATTGCAAAACTGGTTGAATATAACCAACTATCAGCAAGAATTTCATCTTTTGACCAAAAACAAGCCAAGGGTGGAATACCACAAAGAGAAAGTGTACCTATTAAAAAAGTGCTTTTTGTAATTGGTCCATGTTTTGTTAAGCCTCCCATAAGAGCCATGTTTTGACTTTTTTGGGGAGAATATCCAACAACTGTTTCCATTGAATGGATAACGGATCCAGATCCTAAAAATAATAAGGCTTTTGAGTAGGCATGAGTAATCAAATGAAATAAAGCACTTCGATAAGACCCCATACCCAGAGCTAGCATCATATAACCCAATTGAGACATTGTGGAATAGGCTAAACCCCTCTTAATGTCTTTTTGAGCAAGAGCTAAAGTAGCTCCTAATAATAGTGTTATTATACCTACCAAAGAAATGAAATTCATTATGTACGGTATAACTATGAAAAGAGGAAGAAGTCGGGCTACAAGAAAAATTCCCGCCGCTACCATGGTAGCAGCATGTATAAGAGCGGAAATAGGAGTGGGCCCCTCCATAGCATCAGGTAGCCATACATGAAGTGGAAATTGTGCAGATTTAGCAACTGCACCGGCAAATAATAGAACAGCACACAAAGTAACAAATCCCAAATTGACTTCATTATCCAGAATTAAGTTATTTAATATTTCGAATAAATCCCGAAATTCGAAACTGCCCGTTATCCAAAAAAAACCCAAAATTCCTAATAATAAACCAAAATCCCCTATACGATTAGTTACAAAAGCTTTTTGACAAGCATTTGCTGCAAGAGGTCGTGTAAACCAAAATCCGATTAATAGATAAGAGGACACCCCAACCAATTCCCAAAAAATATAAATTTGTATCAAATTAGAACTAATAACTAATCCCAACATGGAAGTACTGAAAAAACTCATATAAGCAAAAAATCTCAAATACGCTTGATCATGTGCCATATAATTATCACTATAAATAAGAACCATAATTCCAACAGTAGTGATTAATATTGACATAATAGAAGTCAGTGGGTCGATCAAATAGCCAAATTCTAAAGAAAAATCATTAATAATGACCCAAGACCAGACATATTGATAGATAGAATCTCTATTTATTTGCTGAATAGATATATTTATTGAAAAAAGCATGACTATACTTAACAATAAAACACTCTGAAAAGACCACATACGACGAAGGTTTTTTGTTGCTGTTGGAAAAAGAAGAAGTCCCACCCCTATTAATATAGGGACTAAAAGTGGAATCAAAGGTATGATCCAACCATATTGATATGTATGTTGCATAAAATGTTTTTAATTATTAATTTTTTCATTAAAAGTTTGTAATTCCCCCAACTCGTACTTTGAAAGGGATCAAAAAAAGTTAAGATATCGACTAAGTTAAAAGGTTAAAAGTGAAACTAACTTAACTCTAATTTTAATATTCGAATTTTGAATTTTAATATAATTTAATTTTATAATCTATTTTATAATATAAGGTCTGAGTTTTTGCTAAATACTTCAAATATTCAAACTAATAGGTTACGTTTGGTCAAATGATATGAAAGCTATAAATTTCTAATTTTGCAACTTCCAAATACTCGTTCTCCAGCTTTGATGACTTAATAGTAATAGAAAAATTTTTTATTAAGCAAAAAGGGGTTCTTATCATAACCATTTTTTTCAGGGTATTTTATTATTACTATTACATTTATATTACATTTATACATTTAAAAAAATGATGAAAGTTGAAAAGGATTCTTTCCTTTTTAATTCGTTTTTTTTCGAGAGGTTAAGCTAACTAATTCAATTGAAATGACATGGCAGGTTCTATAGATATAGACAGATAGAGACTTGAATAGCAAATAATACCAACTAAAGGTACAAACTATTTTGTTTTGGGTATATTTTTTGGAATAAGGAATAAATAGTCTAAAAAAAAAGAAAAAGAATAAGAGATATTCTTTTTTTTATTGTTATTGATTCAATTTGTACTTATCTTTCATAACTAGACTAAATAATTCGTTTTAATAAACAATAGATGTCTTTCACATCCAGCTTATAACAATAAGGAATACTTTTTAAAATCTTAAATGGCAGTTCCAAAAAAGCGTACTTCGACATCAAAAAAGCGTATTCGTAAAAATATTTGGAAAAAGGGGGGATATTGGACAGCATTAAAAGCGTTTTCATTAGGTAAATCGCTTTTTACTGGTAATTCAAAAAGTTTTTTTGTACAGCAAATAAATAAGTAATACTAAATAAATAAGTAATACTAATAAGTTAATAGTAATAAAGGTTAAGGGTTGGAAAAACAGGAATCTACTCAAAAAATATACCCCAACCTTCTTTTTTTATATTCCATTAAAATTCTATAAAACTTTCGAAATACCTTAACCTTAATATTATAATATTATATAGTCTATATATTATATTGATTTCGACTAATCAATCTGAAATGGAACTCGGTTTTTTTATTAAAAAAAATTTATTATTCATTGTTCAATTAAAAAAAAATATTAATACTTGTTTTAGTCTTGTTTTAGTGAAAAACTAATAAACAAAAAATAAAACGATTTACTTTTTTTTATCTCATGTATCAGTTAGAAGATGGGGAGACGTTTTTCCCCATCGATATGTTTAACACAGTTACAATATAGAATAATAAAATTTTGTATCTCTTTTTCTATTTGCTTTCTAGTTTATTTATGTTGATTGTTGTTGATAAAGTACAGTTTTTTAATTGTATCTTTTAATTCTATCTCTTTATTACCAGTATAACTTTATAGTTCCAAGAACTCAAGCATAAAAAAACTATAATAAAAATCCAAACCCGTCAATTAAAATAACGAACCCTCAACTCGTTCTTTGACTGAATTTTTATTCTTATTCAGCAATATAAACTTGTCTGAAAAAAAAAAATATTTTATTCAATCTCGACGATTTTTTATTGATAGACTATTATAAGTATAAGTTTATAAGTTCAAGACAAGCCGCCATGGTGAAATTGGTAGACACGCTGCTCTTAGGAAGCAGTGCTAGAGCATCTCGGTTCGAGTCCGAGTGGCGGCATACTACCTTCTAAAAAAGATAAATAGATCGTATAATAAACTCAACTCCCAATTTCAATTTAAATTGAAGAGACTCTTCTTTTCTTTTTTAAGATTTTTATGATATTTGCAATCTTAGAACATATATTAACTCATATTTCTTTTTCAATCGTTTCAATCAGAATTATAATTTGGTTGATAAGTTTTTTTTTAGAAGATGAAATCGTACAACTATATGATTCATCCGAAAAGTCGGCGATAGTTACCTTTTTTTGTCTAACAGGATTATTAGTTACGCGTTGGGTTTATTCCGGCCATTTCCCGCTAAGCGATTTGTGGGAATCATTAATCTTTCTTTCCTGGAGTTTCTCGCTTATTCATATAGTTTCCTTTTTTAAAAAAAAGAAAAATTATTTAAGTACAATAACAGGTTCAAGCGTTCTGTTGACTCAAGGTTTTGTTACTTCAGGTATTTTAACTGAAATAGACCAATCCTCAATATTAGTACCTGCTCTTCAATCGGAGTGGTTAATAATGCACGTAACTATGATGATATTGAGCTATGCGTCACTTTTATGCGGATCATTATTGTCACTAGCACTTCTAGTTATTACATTTAGAAAAAACGAAACAATTTTTTGTAAAAGTAATCTTTTAGTATTAAATCAATATTTTTTAAGTGGTGAAATCAAATACATGAATGAAAGAATGAATCTTTTGCCAAATACTTCTTTTTTTTCTACTAAGAATTATTACAGATGTCAATTGATTCACCAATTGGATTGTTGGAGTTATCGGGTTATTAGTCTAGGTTTTATATTTTTAACTGTAGGGATTCTTTCAGGAGCAGTGTGGGCTAACGAAGCGTGGGGATCATATTGGAGTTGGGATCCAAAAGAAACTTGGGCATTTATTACTTGGACAATATTCGCCATTTATTTACATATCCGAACAACTAGAAATACGCAGGGTTCCCACTCAGCAATTGTAGCGCTTATAGGCTTTCTTATAATTTGGATTTGCTATTTTGGGGTCAATTTATTAGGAATAGGGCTGCATAGTTATGGTTCATTTACATTAACATCTAACTGAGTTCAAGATTCAAGAAAGCATCGTGCGAAGCCAATCAATCGAGTACAGCGTATAGATACTAAAAAACTTTATGCGAACTGTGTGAATCAAATACAAATATTTGATTCACAGGGTTCGTGCTCATTGCCTATATCATTATCATATGGGTTTAAAATTCATTTTTTCTAACTTTACTTAGAAATTGACAAAAAGTTCTCTAATAAAAAAAGAGAACTTTTTAACTACAAAATAAATGATTTTCAAATGATATTTAGTTTTTATAAATTTGAAAACTAGTTTTCAAATTTATAAAAAAGAATTAGATAGAATAACTTCGACCTTATCAACCGATAATGAAAAAATGAAATCCGGGTACATACCAATACCTAGTATGGGTAAAAAGAGCGAAATAGAAAGAAATAACTCGCGCGGTCCAGAATCAACAAAAGAACTGTTTTGAATATTAAGGAACTTGTATCCATAGAAAATTTGTCGTGACATAGATAATGAATAAATAGGAGTTAATATTATTCCAATTGCCATTACAAAAGTAATTAGTATTTTAGGCATTAAAAGAAATTTTTGGCTGGTAATTATTCCAAAAAATACTAGCAATTCCGCAACAAAACCACTCATACCCGGTAATGCCAGGGAAGCCATGGAAAAGGTACTGAACATAGTGAAGATTTTTGGCATTCGGATAGCTATTCCTCCCATTTGGTCAAGAGAAACAAGGCGCAGTCTATCATAAGTGGTACCCGCCAAGAAAAAAAGCGCAGCACCAATAAATCCATGCGATATTATTTGTAAAAGAGCTCCGTTGAGTCCCGTATCAGTTATAGATCCGATCCCTATAATTATGAAACCCATATGAGATACTGAAGAATAGGCTATTCTTTTTTTTAAATTCCGTTGACCAAGGGATGTTAAAGCTGCATAGATTATTTGCAATGTACCTATTATCACTAAACACGGCGAAAAGATAGAATGGGCGTGCGATAATAATTCCATATTGATCCGCACTAACCCATACGCTCCCATTTTTAATAAGATTCCGGCCAAAAGCATACAAGTACTATAATGTGCTTCTCCGTGGGTATCTGGTAACCATGTGTGTAGGGGTATAATCGGCGATTTGACAGCAAAAGCAATAAAAAATCCAATATAAAATAGTATTTCCAAGGCTACGGGATAAGACTGATTAGCTGATGTTTCAAAATTTAATGTTGGTTCAGCGGAACCATATAAAGCAATACCCAAAACTCCCAGTAAGAGAAAAACGGAACCCCCCGCTGTGTACAAAATAAATTTTGTAGCTGAGTACAGGCGTTTTTTTCCTCCCCACATAGATAGAAGTATATAAACCGGAATTAATTCTAACTCCCACATGATGAAAAAGAGTAAAAGGTCCCGACAAGAAAATGATCCTATTTGACCACTGTACATTGCTAACATCAGGAAATGAAATAATCGAGAATCTCGAGTAACTGGCCAGGCTGCTAAAGTCGCTAAGGTAGTGATAAATCCCGTTAGTAAAATAAGCCCTATAGAAAGTCCATCTACTCCCAATCTCCAATCGAAATCAAAAAAATGGATCCATTTATAACCCTCCGCTAGTTGGATTAGTGGCGTATCCGTTTGATAATGATAACAGAATGTATAAGTCGTTAGAAGCAGTTCGAGTGTACATATAAATAGAGTATACTGCCGGATGACCTTATTTCCTCTATGGGGAAGAAAAAAAATTAAGGAACCAGCAAATATTGGCAAAATTACAATTGTTGTTAACCAAGTAAAATAATTCGTGGTAAATACAAGATACAATTGGACCAGACAAACCCGTGCTCAAACTAGTTTGAGCACGGGTTTGTCGGTAAAAAAATTAAACGGATTCAACTGGATTCAATTAAAATTTTCTCGAATGTATCAATAAGCTAGACCCATACTGCGGGTTGTTTCATGAGATAAGTAAACTCGAACACTTAAAAACTCGGTTGGGCAGGCAGATTCACATCTTTTACAACCAACGCAGTCTTCTGTTCTTGGAGCAGAAGCAATTTGTTTCGCTTTACACCCATCCCAGATTATCATTTCTAATACATCGGTGGGGCAGGCTCGGACACATTGAGTACAGCCTATACACGTATCATAAATCTTTACTGAATGTGACATTGAATCTATGTATTTTGAATGTCAGCAATTTTCAACCTAGTAAGCTTATAAATATAAATAAAGTCTATATTTAAATTAAATTTATTTAAATTTAATTTATTAATTTAATTTTTAATTGAAAAATTAAAATTTAATAATATTTAATAATTTAATATTTTATTTAATTTACGATTTCAATACCAGATGAATCAACGGATTATCAGAAGTTTTCTAAGAAATTTACTTCTGGATTGATTTATGACAAGGGTTCAAGATACTTTGATTTCTTAGGTTTTTGTAAAGACTATTATACCTTAATGTAAATGTAGCAAACATAGAAATTCCTTTATGACTATTGGAATTCGTTTGGAATTCGTATGATTAATACTAATTATTCAACAAATTCGATTGGTTAATCCGAGTTGATTTTCGGTTACGATAAATTAATGAAACAATGGCCAGTCCAATAGCTGCTTCAGCGGCTGCAATAGCTATAACAAAAATTGCGAAAATATCCCCTTTTAATTGACGATTGTCAAAAAAATTAGAAAATGTTACAAAATTGATATTAACTGCATTTAATATAAGTTCAAGACACATAAGCGCTCTAACCATATTTCGACTTGTGATCAATCCATAGATCCCAATAGAAAATAAATACGCACTCAACACAAGTATATGCTCGAGCATCATTAACCAACTCCTTATGAATCTTATTCAGTTCAATCTAAATACCAACTCAATCGAATCGATTGAATCACATATACCAAGCCGTCGATACGTGAATTGCTTATTTACTATTTTGACTATTGACGGGCTACAACAATTGCACCTATTAAAGCAACTAAAAGAATGATTGAAACAAATTCAAATGGAAGAAAAAAATCGGTTGATAAATGAACCCCAATTTGTTGATTATTAGTTATCAAATCTTGCTCCAGAATCTGGTTTGATCTTGTAGTCCAAATAATAGCGTCCCATGACATATCTAAAATAGTACTAATTAGTGAAATAAAAAGAGTTGTACAAACTATTGAAGTAATTGCATCGCCAATATTCCAAATATTTTCCTCTTTGGAATATTCTGAACCGTTCATGAACATAACAGCAAAAATGATTAAAACATTTATAGCTCCTACATAAATAAGTAACTGTGCAGCAGCTACAAAGTAGGAGTTCAAGAGAAGATAGAATAAGGATATACAAACAAGAACTAATCCCAGCGAAAAGGCAGAATAAATTGGATTGGAAAATAATACTACTCCCTGACCCCCTAAAATTAGACTCGATCCTAGAAAGACTAAAAGAAAATCATGTATTGGTCCAGATAAATTCATTTTGAAAAATATATAAATTAAAACATTTCATGACTTTATTGACCGTAGCAGGAAAAAAGAAGTGACCCTTTTTTTTATGAAACTTCTTTTTTGAGTACTCTAATTTAAATTAATATCCTTTAATATCCTAAAGTATAGTTTAGTTTTAAACTATATCTATTGTGCAAATTGCTCTAATATAGAAAAGAAACCGATTTGCTATCCAGAAACTTTGACTTTTAAACAATTAATTAAAAATTTGGATTGATGAAATGATTTTTTTAGATCCAAACAGAACTTTTTTAGTTTTTTTTTAATCAAAATCAAATCGAGGTTTTTAGCCATTATTCGATTTTAGGTAAATTCGAAATTGTTCGAATGGTGTAATCATCACTTACGGATATCGGTAAGCGACCCAATGAAATTTGATTGTAATTTAACTCGTGACGATCATAAGCAGAAAGTTCATATTCTTCAGTCATTGATAAACAATTTGTTGGACAATATTCAACACAATTACCACAAAATATACAGATTCCAAAATCTATACTGTAATTAAACAATCGTTTCTTTCGAATATCAGTTTCTAATTTCCAATCAACAACTGGTAGATCTATAGGACATACACGAACACATACTTCACAAGCAATGCATTTATCAAATTCAAAGTTGATTCGGCCTCGGAAACGCTCAGGTGTTATCAGCTTTTCGTAGGGATATTGAATAGTTATAGGTAAACGATTCGCATGAGATAAAGAAATCATGAAACCTTGACCAATGTACCTGGCAGCTCGTACCGTTTGTTGACCATAATTTATGAACCCAGTTACCATAGAAAACATGTCGTGAATATATAAATAAAATAAAAAGTTTTTATACTTATTTCTTTCTCTTGTTTAATGTTTAATATAATAAAATAGAATATTGTAGTATTTTACAGTGAAAGAAATTGGAACGAAGTTGTTAATAATAGATTACCTAGGGAAATAGGTAAAAGAAACTTCCACCCAAGACTTAATAGTTGGTCCATTCGCAGCCTTGGTAAAGTCCATCTTGTTGCAATAGGAATAAACAGGAACAAATAAGTTTTAGCTAATGTAATAAGTATACCGATTATTGTTCCAAAGACTTTACCCGCTTTATTGATGTCAAAAAGCTTAGGAATAAATCCGTATGAGATAGAAAGATTCCAACCGCCTAAGTAAAGAACTGTTACAAATAATGAAGAAACTAGTAGATTTAGATACGAAGCAATGTAAAATAAACCAAATTTGATACCCGAATACTCCGTTTGATAACCTGCTACTAATTCTTCTTCTGCTTCTGGTAAATCAAATGGTAATCTCTCACACTCGGCTAGAGAAGAACTTAGAAAAATGATAAATCCTATAGGTTGACGCCATAAATTCCACCCCCAAAAACCGTATTTTGATTGGGCTTCAACTATATCAACTGTACTTGGACTGTTAGATAATCATAGTCGATGAGAACACCAAGGGTCACATCGCTATTACAGAACCGTACATGAGATTTTCGTCTCATACGGCTCCTCAGAGGTTACAAATAAATTTACGGTAAAGGTATCTTGCTATTATTTATCTTACTATTTTTTGAAAGATACTTATTCTAAGGTTCCGAATTATACCAACGAAATTCTGTTTGCTTTACTTAATATTATATGTATATTATGGTATGGATATATATTTAAAATATATTTAAAAGCGCTTCTGAATTGATCTTATCTTTTTTTTATTATAAAAATTTCATTTTTTTTTGGTAATCAATAATTTAATCCTTGAATAAAAGACTATTTATAATATTTTTATAACAATTAGGGTATCGATATTTCAACCTAGTTTTTTTTAATTTACAAAAAAGAATTCGACCTTATATTTGAAATATTTGAATTATGAATTCATTACAAGAGTTCTCTCTTTAGAACTAAAAATTTTATATGAAAAAAAAAAAAAAAGATCCCCTTGTTTGGTTGTGCAATTCTTCTTTTTTATTCCGTTCCTATTCTCCTTTCTTACTAACTCCTAAAAGGGCTTTAATTTTAACCAAAATAAAAGATTAACTCGTTCGTGATAGTTATTTATTTAATTAGTGAATAGGAGCATACTTTGGATCGGGATTTTGGGGAATACTTCTTGAGTGTTTCTACCAACCTAAAGCCCCAATTTACTTTCTTTTTATATTTAGATAAAAATATAAAGAAATACCCCTTTTCTTTTGGTAACTTAACAAATCTACATTACCGCCTCTTTACAAACCTTTTGTGTATTTTGGTCTTCCTAATCATCCACTTATTTTTGTTCAACCTACCCTTAATCTTATATTAATCTTATATTAATTATTAATAAATCTGTCCTAATATATACTTATACTAAAAAAATCTCGTAGAGTTGGTCTTTTGAACCCGCTTCAAGTCATCATGCCTAAATAGGGAATCTTGGGGTAAACAGTCTCGACTGCTTTGCTTATGTTTAATTAATCCTTGTACGTAGGAAATGAGACTTAACCTTTTTTACTGCAAATTTTTAAGCCGTTTTTGTTCACTCATATAACTATCTGCTTGAAGCCTTTTTCTTAAGCAAAAGAAATAAAATAAAAAGGAAATTTTGTGTCTCAGCGAATCACACGTAGAGATATTGATAATACACACAGAGTTAATGGTATTTCATAACTAATTGATTGAGCAGTAGCCCTTAGACCACCTAAAAAAGAATATTTATTATTTGAACCATATCCCGACATAAGAAGTCCTATAGGAGCAACACTTGAAATGGCGATCCATAAAAAAACGCCAATAGTAAGATCGGATAGAATAAGGTGATCACCAAAGGGAATTATTGAATAACTTAGTAAAATGGATATGACTGCTATGGATGGTCCGATACTGAATAAACGTGCATCTCCTCTAGAAGGAAGAAGGTTTTCTTTGAAAAGTAATTTTACACCATCTGCTAGAGCTTGCAGAATTCCTAAAGGGCCAGCGTATTCAGGCCCAATACGTTGTTGTATCCCTGCGGATATTTCTCTTTCTAACCAAACAATCACGAGTACACCTATTATGATTCCTAATACAAGACCAAAAATAGGGACAAGTGCCCATAACATTCCATAGACCCCTTCCAATCTTGAAAAGGTATTAATAGACTGTATTTCCATTGTATCCATTATCATTTTAATCATTTTAACGATCAACTTCTCCCATAATGATATCTATACTACCTAGTATTGTCATAATATCAGCCAATTTCATTTTTTTAACTAACTGAGGAAGAATTTGCAAATTGATAAATCCCGGTGGACGAATTTTCCATCTCCATGGAAAAACGCCCGCATCTCCGATCAAAAAAATTCCCAATTCGCCTTTTGGGGCTTCCACTCTAACATAAAGTTCTTGTTTAGATAATTCAAAAGACGGAGAAGGTTTTTTACTAATAAATCGATATTCAAAATCATTCCATTCTGGATCTTTTATTTTATCAAAACGACGGATTTCTAAATTTTCATAGGGCCCTCCCGGAATTCCTTCAAGAGCCTGTTGTATAATTTTTATTGATTCTGTCATTTCGCCAATTCTTACTAAATAACGAGCTAATGAATCGCCCTCTTTTTGCCATTGAACTTCCCAATCCAATTCGTAATAGCACTCATACTGATCAACTTTACGAAGATCCCATTGTATTCCGGAAGCACGTAGCATCGGCCCTGATAAACCCCAATTTAGTGCTTCTTCTCCGCCAACAACTCCTACGCCCTCAACGCGTTTTAAAAAAATAGGATTACGTGTAATAAGCTTTTGATATTCAGTAACTCCTGTCAAAAAGTAATCGCAAAAATCCAAACATTTATCTATCCATCCATAAGGAAGATCCGCAGCTACTCCTCCTATACGAAAATAATTATGCATCATTCGCATGCCGGTAGCAGCTTCGAATAGGTCATATATTAATTCTCTTTCTCGAAAAATATAAAAGAAAGGCGTCTGTGCACCAATATCTGCCATAAAGGGGCCAAGCCATAACAAATGGGAAGCTATTCGACTCAACTCCAACATAATGATTCGGATATAACTAGCTCTTTTAGGTACTTGAATATTGCCTAATTGTTCAGGCCCATTTACGGTTATTGCTTCTGTGAACATAGTAGCTAAATAATCCCATCGGGTTACATAGGGCAAATATTGTATAATTGTTCGATTTTCAGCAATTTTCTCCATCCCTCTGTGTAAATAACCTAATATTGGTTCACAGTCAATAACATCTTCACCATCTAGAGTAACGATAAGTCGAAGAACACCGTGCATTGATGGGTGGTGAGGTCCCATATTAACTCTCATTAAGTCTTTTCTTGTAGCTGGTACATTCATACGTTTTTTAACGATTCATTCTTCCATGAATTGCTGAAAGTTAAAAGAAATTAATCCAAATTCAAAATTCAACCAAATAAACTAAGTACTAAAAATGAAAAGACCGCGGCTTTTCCAATTAACGAGTTTTTATCTCTCGAATATTCAACCGACCAATTAATTCTTTATAACGTTCTGTATTTTTTTTTGCCAAATAAGCCAACAGTCGTTGGCGTTTGCCCAATATTTTTCGTAATCCTCTCTGAGATAAATAGTCTTTCTTGTGGAGTTCCAAATGTGAAGTAAGTCTCTGGATCTTCTTGGTAAACCAGAATACTTGAAATTCAACAGAACCTCTATTTTCTTCTTCAGAAATTAGTGTATTTTTTAGCATAAAGAATTCTCCCTTACAGATATGTATTTTACCAATGAGTAATAATAATGCTATTTTTTTTTTTT
>Ga0153977_1000261_pt1 | contig 13426 bp, 16 predicted proteins | sample TSGA061MetaG_FD_104710 | JGI IMG/M metagenome (GOLD analysis project Ga0153977, IMG submission 104710) | Attine ant fungus gardens microbial communities from Georgia, USA - TSGA061 MetaG | ecosystem: Host-associated > Fungi > Mycelium > Unclassified | place: USA: Georgia, Yuchi Wildlife... | reverse complement strand
TATTTAAGAACTATATGTCTGAGGATAAACCTCAGACTTAACAACATCTTTTGCTACTGTCTAAACTTTGCTTTTTTGAGCCTTTTGATTATTAAATCATCAACTCACAAATTAGTAAGTGGCCATTTATGATAGACCTAAAGAGAATCCTCTGGGTGCTCATGTTCTTCAAAAGTGGACAAGCAGCCAAGTAGTCCAAAAACCTCTTCTGTAGAGAAGTGTTAGCAACTGACTTGGGAATCTTAAGCTAGGGTTTAACTCAAGGTGGTTCTTCAGGTTTAGAAGAGAACTCAATAGGGTTCTTGCTTAATTGTAGTCTACTATATATACAAGTACACTATTTGTCCTCATTTATACTACAAGCTGTCCATCAGCTACTGGTTCAACTCTAGTTCATGTCCAATCTATTTATAGTACTTTGTCATAGTTGGGACAATTCATGACAGGAAGTGGACACTAGCATTTTTCCTATTTTGTCTTGGTCAGCCTTTAAACAGTAGTTCTAGGCTCAATTCTTTCCAGTCAATGTGGAGGCAGATACCACTAACATTTTAGAAAGGTCCTCCTATTATTAAAATAATTGGACAGTGGAAGACTACTTGGACTCCTCTCAAGCCCTAGTCTCTGATACCAGCTACACAGACCCCTGAACCCTGGTTGTCAAATTCTAGAGAGAACTACAAGCTAGAATCTAAATCCAGATTGCCACTATGCCTGTCAGATGACCCAGAGATATGGACCCAAAAGCTTGGTATAAGATGGCCTAAAGGATTGACTAGGCTCAGCTAGCTAACAAAGCTTTCCAGTCAAACCAAAGACAGTTGTTCCTCCAGCCCATACCTGTCCACCCTCTATCTCTATCAGTCATTTACTCTTCTCCTCCAGTTGTTTGCTCTCTATCCACTCCTGCTTCCCCTCTGTCTGTTAGGACCCCTCTAGCCTCTTTGGCTCTTATCAATGGCCATAGATGTAAATGTTGCCAGGAAGGCCTGGTAGCTACTTCCAAAAGGCTATTATTACTGCAAAGACATCAACCACTTGGTCAGAGACTGCCCCTACCACTTGGATGTGAGACAGTTAACAATAGAGCAGTGAGAAGAATTGATAGAGGATTTGCTGGCTTTGAAGGATTCTGTTTCTGAGAAGGAGGAGCCTCTAGTAGAGAAGGATTTTGTATAGAGCAGCTGGCAAAAAGTGTACCCTGGTCACTCCTCTTAAATAGGTTCAGTGTACTTGTCATAGAAGAAAGTAATACAAGTACAGATGAACCCATAGATGCACTCCCCTCTCTCTCTGATTCTAATATCAAAACTCCTATCCAGAGACCAAAATAAAAAAGAAGACTGCCCAAGTGACTCTCCACTAGTGTATTGGACACTCATGGAGTGTCTTCTATTCTACCCATAGAGCTCCTTACAATGGACACTAACAAAGTCCACTCTGTTAAGGCTCTTCTAGACTATGGAGCCACTGGTAGTTTCATTGACAAAGACTTCATCTATGCTAAAGGAATCAACACTCAGAGCATATCCTGCCCTATACTAGTATACAACATAGATGGATCTCCTAACAAAGCTATCTAGATCTTGGAAGTAGTAGACATCACCCTCCAGTATAATTCCTACTCAGAATGGATGCTCCTTGTGGTCTTTAGCTTGGAAAAACAAAACCTCATACTTGACTACTCCTAGCTCAAGAACCACAGTCCAGAAGTCAACTGGTAGAAGAGAGAAGTGCTTATATCCCAATGTCTGATATGTTGTGAAGTATAGTAACTTAGCCTGAGATGACTTAATCACACTCTAAGTCTAAGTTGACAAGAAGAACTCAATGGAGTTTTTATTTGATTCTGTATACTACTTCTACAACTACTATATGGTCTGTGCACTACTCTTCCACACTCATCATGTAACTTCATTATGTGATGTGACACTGTGATATCCTGATATGTGACTGTGATATATGACATTTGTCATGTGACACTTTCCTGCACTCCTTCCTTGTATAGTAAGTCTAAATAAAAAGAGAAAAGAAAAGAAAAGAAAAGAAATATAAATAATAACTTAGCTGTTTTGTCAAATCATGATATGAAGGATGTTGAGTGTTGTAAAAGAAGCATACCCTGAGAAAGAAGCAGGAGGTCTGAGCCATAAACACTTGCCAGAGTAGTTCTATATCCAAACTAGCAGAAGAGAAGAAAGAGACACCTAGCAGAACAGACAGAAGAAACTAGAAGTTAGGGGATTGATTGTTCATAACTCAACTCCTGTCTATCTCTGAAGAGCTCTGAGCCACCACCACCACTTTACAATGCCTAATAAAGGGAGTCTATTATAGTATAAAAGCACAAGTGGCCTCCAGTCCTTTACACCCAAGGATTTGAAACTATATTTGTAAAGAGAACTTTGATATCCTTCTAGAGCACTACTGCTGGAATCACATGATTGAACTCATTCCTGGATCAGAGTGCAGGTTGTCCAAGTGTTATCAATAGACAGTAAATGTCCTTAGTGATCACCCTAGGTGAATGTTCAAGAACTCAATGGAGTTCTTCATTGGATTACAGCCCTATTTATACTACTATTACAGTGGCTGTACTCTAAAGTTCTGTGATCACATATCCTTTCTAGAATGTTCCATGATCACCTGACCTTGTCATGTAATATAATTTCCTGAGCTTGTTGCTATTTATATTTTAACCCCATTATGCAACTTGAGGTTGTAGATCAAAGGTTCAAGTATACCAAAAATTGTTTCCTTTTTGGGGCTCTCATAACATAGCCCTCTTTTCAAGTTTCCTCGTCTTGAGGAATTCTTCTATCAATACCAATTTTCATCCTATCTCTTTTTCCTCTCTTTTTCATATCTTTTTCTCCTCCATCCATATAGTAGTTTTGCTGTGAATTCCCTAGGTAATTCTTGACCAAACTCCTTCTTCTCCTCCTTTTCTTCTTCTTCTTGCTCCTGTTGCCTTAGTTCTTTGACCTCTTCCCCATACTCCCTCTTGAACTTTTCTACTAACTCTTTCGCATTTTCTAAATTTTCCTTATTTTCCCAGATGTCTTCTTCTGCTATATAACCCTTCTATCTTACTAGAAACTTTTTCTTTCCCCTTACTATCCTCTTGTTTAAGATTTTTTCTACCTTGAATTCTTCTTCTCCCTTGATAATGACTGGTTTTGGTGGTATCTTCTTCTGTCTCTCTACCTGTGGTTTATAGAGTTGTACTCTACTTACATTAACTACAGAGTGTATTTTAATAGACTTAGGTAGTTCTAATTCTATCGCACTACTAGAGACAATTCCCTTGACTTTGTAAGGGCCCACAAAATGCTCTATCAACTTTTCTGATCTTCTCCCTTTCATCTGCCATTTCAAGTCCTTCATACTTAGTAGTACTAGGTCTCCGACTCTGTACTTCTCTCCCTCCCCTCACCTTCTGTTTGTGAACTTCTTCATTTTCTCCTGCACTTTTCCTAATGCTGCTTTTACTTCCTCCTGGATTTTCTTCATTCTTTCTATGAATTTTTCCACTGCTTTATACCTTCCTTTTCTTCTCCCCTTGAATTCCATCCTTGGATCTTGGCCATAGTTTACTTTGAATGGTGATATTTTTGTTGCTGTGTGGATTTTGTTATTGTATGTGAATTCCACTGTTCCTAACCAATCTGGCCACTGCTCTTGTCTATGGTCAATGAAGACCCTTAGATATTGCTCTAACTCCTGGTTTATCCTCTCCATCTGCCTGTCTGTTTGAGGGTGATAGGCTGTTGAGAGTTTCATCTGGATTCCCAACAAGTTATTCAACTCCCTCATCATTCCTGCCACAAACTGCACTCCCCTATCTGATATAATGCTTTCTGGAAGTCTGTGCAACTTCTATACATGATCTCAAAACAGTTTTGCAAGTCCCTCTGCTGACATTTTCTCCATTGTTGCTATGAAGTGCACCATTTTACTAAAGCAATTGCATACTACTAAGATAATATTATATCCCTGGGCTAATGGCAGTTTGGTGATGAAGTCTGCCAAGATGTGGCTCCATGGTTTTTCTGGGATTGCATTAGGCATCAGCTTTCCTGCTGGTGCTTTGCTTTGATTCTTGTATCTTTGACAAGCATTGCATCCATCTACATATTTTCCCATCTCTTTTGTTACTCCTGGCCACCAGTAATTCCTGGTGATCAATTCTGTTGTCTTCCACCTCCCTCCATGTTCTCCCACTGGAGTGTTGTAGTGCAATCAAATTATCTCCCCTCTGAGTTCTCCTTCTGGCACATATATCTTTCCTTCCTTCATTACTATTCCATTTTCTATTTCCCATTCTTCATCCTTTAACATTTTTATTCCTGTCTTCTTCAATTCTTCTACTGCTTTTACTATCTTTTCATCCCCTTCCTGTGCCCTTTTGATTCTTTCCTTCCTCTATTATCATTTCTGCTCCTCTAATCCATTCTGGCTTTATCAACTTCTGGTCCTCATTATCCTTTTCCACTCCCTCCCACCAGTCTGGTCTCTTACTTAGTCCATCTGCCTTTTCCATGCTCTTCCCTGGAACATGTTTTAATGCAAAATTAAATCATGATAGATATAGGGCCCATCTTGCTTGTCTACAATTTAATTTTTGGCTTGTCATGAAATACTGGAGGTTCTTATGATCTGTCCAAATTTCAAATTCAAGCTTCACTCCCTCCAAATAGTGCCTCCATGCTTCTAGGCACCTAATAACTGCTAGCATCTCCTTATTGTGAATTTTGTAATTTTGCTCTGTAGTATTCAGTGATTTAGAGATGAAGGCCACCAGCCTCCACTTCCTATCCTCACACTTTATCAACAACACTCCCTCCATTGCATAGTCTGAGGCATCTGCTTCCACTCTCATCTTTTTGTCAATATCTGGGATAACTAAGACAGATTCTATGGTGAATACCACCTTAAGTTTCTCAAACGTCTTCTCCTATTCCTTTTCCCACTTCCATTTCTGCTCTTTCCTGACCAGTATGTGTAGTGGCACTGCTATTTTAGCAAAGTCCTTTATAAACCTCCTGTAATAGTTGGCAAGTCCTAAAAACTTTTGTACTTCTTTGATGTTTCTGGGTACTGGCTAGTTTAGTACTCCTTCCACCTTTTCCTTTTGCATTTCCACCCCCTTTGGACCAATTACTACTCCCAGAAATTCTACTTCTCTTACTTTCCATTTACACTTTTCTGGTTTCATGAATAGGTTGTTTTCTTCTAACCTCTTTAGTACCTCCTGGGGAAGACAGAAGTAATATTGGGTATGCTCTGGCTAGTGGCTCATAACCCAGAGATAGACTGGGAAAAAGGGAAGGTCAAAATGATATAGTGTCCACCAATATGTAGAAAGAGAAAGCAAGAAACATAGAAGAGAAGACAGGTAAGAAAGACAAAGGAAGGAAAAATAGTGAAAGAATTAATATCTAGGAGATTCTGGAAGTGGAAAAAAGTATTTGGAAAGAAGGAATTAGAAAGAATGCCCACCCAAAAATTGTGGGATCATGCAATAGAATTAAAAAAGGGGTTTGTGCCCAGAAAGGGGAAAGTGTATTTGCTGTTAAGGGAAGAAAGAGAGGAAGTACAAGCATTTGTAGAGGATCAACTGCAAAAGGGATATATTTGGCCATCAAAATCACCACAGACCTCAACAGTCCATTTTGTAGCAAAGAAGAATAGAAAAAAAAGAATGGTACAAGATTATTGTCATATAAATCAGTGAACAGTAAAAAACAGGTACCCTTTATTCCTAATTGCAGATATCCTAGATGGAGTAGGAAAGAAGAAGGTGTTTACAAAACTTGATCTCAGATGGGGATACAACAATATGAGGATCAAGGAAGGCAATGAGTGGAAGGTCATATTCATGATATATATTAGGATATATGAACCAACAGTTATGTATTTTGGTCTAACAAACTCCCTGGCTACCTTTCAAACTATGATGAATGACCTGTTCCAAGATATAATCAATCAGGGAAACACAGCAAGAGAGGATAGAAAATGATAATGAGAACCAAATACTGATAAAGCCAGGATGGATAAAGAGGATGGAAACACTGGTAGAAGAAAATGACCTAAGAAATAAAATTAGAAAAGCACAGAAAGGGAATGAAAAAGTGGTCAAAGCAGTGGGGGAGCTAAAGAAGGCAGGAATGAAAATGTTGAGAGATGAAGAGTAGACAATAGAGAAAGGAGTAGTCATGAAGGAGAGACAAATCTATGTACTGGAGGGGGAATTAAGGGGGGAGGTAATACAGTTGCATCATGATACACCAGTAGAGGAACATGGTGGGAGATGGAAAATAATAAAACTAGTAATAAGAAACTATTGGTGGTTGGGAGTTACAAAGGAAGTGGAAAAATATATGGATGGATATGATGCTTGTCAATATTACAAGAATAGAAGTGAAGCCCCAGCAGGAAAACTAATGCCCAATGCAATCCCAGAGAAACTATAGAGTTATATTTCAGCAGACTTCATCACCAAACTACTTTTGGCTCAGGGTTATAATACAATTCTAGTAGTTTGTGACCATTTTAGTAAAATAGTACACTTTATAGCAACTATGGAGAAAACATCAGCAGAAGGGCTTGCTAGATTATTTAGAGATCATGTCTGGAAATTATATAGTCTTCCAGAAAGCATTATATTGAACAGAGGGGTACAGTTTGTGGCAGGAATAATAAAGGAATTGAATGAGTTGTTGGGAATCCAGACAAAAATATTAATAGTCTATCATCCCCAAATAGATGGGCAAATGGAGAGGATTAATCAGGAGCTAGAACAATATCTGAGGGTCTTTATTGATCACAGATAGAAGCAGTGGCCAGACTAGCTAGAAACTGCTGAATTTGTGTATAATAACAAAATTCATTCAGCTATAAAAGTATCCCCCTTTAAGGCAAACTATGGTTAGGATCTATGAATGGGATTTGAGGGAAAAAGAAAGAGAAAGTTTGAGGTAGCAGGGAAGTTTGTAGAAAGAATAAAGAGAATCCAGAAAGAGGTGAAAGCAGCATTAGGGAAAGCACAGGAGGAGATGAAGAAGTATGTAGATAGAAAGCAAGGTGAAGGAGAAGAGTATAAAGTCAGGGACTTAGTACTATTAAGTATAAAGAATCTCAAGTAGCAGATGGTAGAAAAAAGATCAGAAAAGTTAACAGAGTGGTTTATGGGGCCTTACAAGATCAAGGGAATTGTCTCAACCAATGCTATAGAATTAGAACTATCTAGTTCTATTAAAATATACCCTATAGTTAATGTAAGTCAAGTATGGTTGTACAGGCCCCAGGTGGAAAGACAAAGGAAAACCCCACCAAAACCAGTTATTATCAAAGGAGAAGAGGAATTCAAGGTAGAAAAAATACTAAACAAAAGGATAGTTAGGGGGAAGAAAAAATTCTTAGTACAATGGAAGAGGTATATGGCAGAGAGAGATACTTGGAAAAGTAGAGAAAACCTAAAGAATGTAAAGGAGCTAGTTGAAGAGTTTGAAAGGGAGTATAGGGAAAAAGCTAAAGAAGTAAGATGACAGGAAGAAGAAGATGATGAAAAGAAGTTCTCAAGAGAACTCCCAGAGAGGTTTACAGCAAAGATACTATAGGAATGGTTGAATAAGAAATACAAAAGGCAGAGAGAAAAAAGATAGGAGGAAAACTGGAGATGGTGGAAAAATTTCTTAGGACAAGGAAACTTAAAAGGGGGACCATATTATGAGATAATTCCCAAGAAGGAAACTATTTCTCATGCATTCATCAACTTGATAGGAAATACTCAAGAATACAATATAAGAAAGATATAAATAATGTGGGAATGATTATGTAAGATATAGGTAGTTCTTAGTAAGGGTCATGTGATCACAGGAGGTAGGTGTACAGACTATCTAATATTTGTATAAGTACCTAGGGGAATCCAACAAGGAACTTTATTGAGTTCTTCCTGAACAACTACCTTGGTTAAGCTCTAAGTCTTCATGACTACACACTAACACCCTTCTACAAAGGGTCCAGTTAAGGTTTTCAGAAGAATTATATTGAAAAGATAATTATTGAGGCTTTTAGTCACACTCCACAAGTTAGTTCAAAGACTGGAGAGAATATAGGGTTCCAAGAGAAATAGGTTTTTAGATAAATCACAGAAAGAGAGAACTTGCCATTCTCTTCTCTTTCTGGATTGTATTTATTCTAACTAGTAACAGAAACTACTATCCTAAGTACTAGTAAATAATAGTAAGTGACTAGTTGAGTCAGAGTCTATAAATAGATTAGTCCAAAGTTTTTCTATTTATTCTAAAGTTCATAACTATTATAAGATTTGTCTATAATTACCCCAAGGTTTATCCAATGTTTCTTCTGTAGTCCAATGTCTATAGTTAGTCCAGTCAAGTCTGAAGTTTAACCTGATCTTAATATACTGATATATTATTCATTGTTTCATCTTTGTTTTTCTCATTGTTTATCACTATCATTTCTTCTACCATCCACTTGTTATCAGTCCAGGGCTGATAATAATCATAGTCCCAATGTAATTCCATATGAATAGAGACTCATCACTACAGCTACTGCACTTTCTGGTTTCTCAACTTTTACTGGGCTACTTTACTAGATTTTTGGTTTCTAGGCTCTCTAGTGGTCTTAGACAGTCTTACAACCTATTTGCAAGGGCAACATCAGATAGAAGGCTGGAGGTTACACTGGAAAGCTAGGTAAGGATTCCAGAAACTAGAGTGATATTCAAGTAAGAGTAGATCTACTGATACAGACTCCTATATACTACAAGAGACAGTCTATGTGCAGTCATGTGAGCTATAGTCTAATAATAGCACTTTCTAATTAAGGTAACTAAAATGATTGTAATGGCATATAGACAGAGAAGTAAGAGAGTAGATGGATATATATTATAAGATAAGATCCACTAGATAGATTATGAATCAGATACTTAGCTAAGCCTTATCCTAAGGTGACCATTGTCCTCTTATACTATTCAAATGAAAATTATTTTTACAAGTGAGTTGGTTATCTTACCAGAGATATATTACTATTATATCAGTAACTTTACTATACTTTTTGGTTTCTTGATTTTAACTAGGTTATTCTACTAGATTTTTGGCTTTTTGGCTATTTGGTAATCTTGAGTGGTCTTATAACTTATTTATTATCTCTTCAATAAAGTTCTCAAGTTTTATTTTTAACTATGTACTGGTCTAACTATATAAAAACTAGTTTGAATTTATAAAATTTTGCAGGTATACATTATTTCTAAAACTTCAACCCAAATATTGTGTTTTCAGCTCTACTTATAAATTATGGTTTTTGTATATATAAGAACCAATATTCTAAGGTTTATTTGCTAAGTTTTTTTATTTTAGAAATTTCTCAAATATTGTATATAATACTTTTTGAGTTTATCTCAAGAAGTATAACCCTAATCCAATACTTAAGCTATGACTGCAAAGTTCTTATATGACCTAGGACTACAAGATCTGGACAAGAAACTCAAATTCAACAAGAATATTCATATAGAGAACTTATTTTTCATATCTCTTATGGAGTTTGGGCAATAGTTTATATACAGAAAGGTAAAAAATACTTTGTACAAGATAGTTTTCATGATTATACTTTTTCTCCTATCAATATTTATTTAAATTCTGATAAAAAGGCTTAGTCTAATAAAATAGTACTCAATTATCCTAATGTTAATCCCTCTGATTTACAACTAAGTATTCCAATTTTAATAGAACCTAGAAAATCAGTCAAGGATATTTTTCATGCCTTGCACAATTAAGGTTGTGTTATCTATTAGAAAAGTGAAACTAGAAAAAAGTTTACTTCTTATAATCCTATAGTCTTTTTTTTGTTTATCAAACAATTTACTCAAGATTACTCTTACTTTATCAAAATATTATGACTTGGATTAAAGAACATTATCTGTATACAAACTCTTTTTATGAAGTCCTAAGCTCTTTATAGCAATAATGAACTTGAAGAAGATATTATATATGGAATAGTTGCTGATACAGCTTATGGTTTTTGGGAGGATGAAAGCTGGGTTCTAATGATAACCTTGGTTTTTTACCAGTCCTCAAGAGATGAATGCCTATTTTAATGTCTTTTATGGATGGTGACTTAATAGAATATTATAGAATTCATTTTATTACAATCTTTCAAACTATTGCTGCTTAAGCTTTGCAAAAGGGAATTATTCTCAAAAACACTATATTTGCAATTGTACATTATTATTTTTGTCCTATTCAAGCAATTATCTAATAGTTTATGATCTAGGTAATGGACTTTAGTAAAGCTCAAAGAGAAGGTTTTATTAAGGTATTTACTAATCTCTTTTCATCAAATAAAGATTCTAAAAACAGAAAGGAGCTGAGAAATACAGAAGAGAAATTGATTCAAGGATATAGAGAACATTTCAAAAGGTCAATTACAAGATATTCAAGGATCAGTGGTGTAGTTTCTGTTTTTAGAAAGAATGAGTTTATCATCAAGGCACAAAAACTCATGGAAATTAAGTTATTGGATGAATTTTAAAGCATAGCTCAATGGATCCTAGACAAGTTCTCTAGTACTGTTAACTGAATAAAGTACTGGTTTTAAAAACCTCATGCTTAGATGATTTTCTCCACTTATATATCTATAGATTCTAAGCTATGGGAGGTATTGCCAGCTACAACTAATGCTCAAGAATCTCTGTATTTTCAGCTATACTATATAGTTGGTTATAATAAGAGATTTTTTGAAGAACTGAAGTCTTTCTATAGTTGGGCACTTTTTTTTGAAGATAATTACAAAAACAAGCAATATCATGACATGGCCAAATGGCTAAGTCATTATTTATATTTCTTTTCTTTTCTTTTCATTTAATTGGGAAATCAACAGACATATAAGAAGAAATGACTCAAAAAGAGATATGCAGGACTTTATAAATAGAAGTAAATACAAAATGTGTATAAGTAGTGTATAGCAATCAAATGGGAACTCTATTGAGTTCTTCTTGTTAACTTGGACTTGGAGTATGATTAAGTCATCTCAGACTAAGTTGCTACAAGCAAAGTACAGTTTCATTTTCTCTCTTATAAAAATAAAACTGAGAAATATATTTTATAGTAGGTATTCTGACTTACTATAGCAAGGCAAACCAATGGAAACAAGAGAGATCAAATATTTCAACATTATTTTCTATTCTTAACTAAGCCTAGTTATAAATCAAGATTTTTCAAACCCTAGACTCCAAGAAAGAAATTCATTAATGATAGTTATAGTTTTAACTCTGCATGAAAATTAATTTCTAAAGACCCTGGCTTTCCACAAAAGAAGTCTAAAGTATATTTAATTATGAAAAACATATTTGGAGAACTATATTATCTATAGAAGAAAATTTTGTATTAGCTTGACATATCTCTTTAGCTGTTTTATGTCTCTGTCTATGGATCATTTTTGGAGTTTCAAAAAGTAATAGATACATTTCAAGACAACTCTGTTCTATTTAAAGTCTTTGAACACTTTCAGTATCATTTTATAGAAGATCATGACTCTGTTTGGTTTTCTCAAAAATGTAATACTCTATAATCCTCTTTTTGTGCTTATCAAATCATAGAGAATGAATTTAGCTTTCAGTTATTATCTGTGAGTGATTTTTCTCTTATTAATAAAGATTATTGATGTTTTTTCACAGAGCTGGTTATAAAAAGGAATTGCCAAGGAAACAAAGCAAAAACAGATTAATAGCTCAACAGTTTTGTCTATATTCTTTGTTCCTATAATACTCAATATCTAGTATTACACTGGTGACACCAGAACTGGAGAAAAGCATATGAAGCTGACAAGAATGTTTTTCATTATCACTAATATACTTGTTTCTTTTGACAACCATTTATATTTCAATGGCAATTTTGAAGACTAGTTCAAATACTAGATTGGAATGAAAACTAAAACAAAGTTTTTTTAATACAACTTGCTAGAGACAATATGACAATTTTCTTCTATGCTTTGGGATTTTGAGTGGTATCAATTTTCTAGTATTAAATTTACCACTTATCTCTATTGTCAAGCTATCAGTTGGTGATGATAAAACTCCTTTGGACTGGAATATTCCTCAATATCTAGAGCCTTTAGGATCAGATCAGGTCAAGAAATCAAAACTTGTTTATGATCTTATAGGTTTTAGACTTATGAATAAAGCCTAAAATCACTTTATAGTATACTAACAAGATGGAAGTATTACTAGAGTAACAACATATGATAGAATACAAAATCATGGAAGAGCTATTTGAGTTTCTAACCTCTATTCTTCAATATATTTTTCTGGTATCTCTCCCTTGTTATCTTCTGGTTATTTTTGACACAATATTATCTATAGACTTTGTGGAGGAAGAAGAGCTCAAAGCTGCTTTTATAGGCAATGTATTAAGAAGTGTCAAGAGAAACTGGGAATCTTATTCTCAACCAGAGATTCTTTACTTATGCCCAAAATTTCATATTAGGGAGATTTAAAGAAAATGTAACTAGAGTGCCAAATATAGGAAATCAACTCAGTATCTACCAAGACTGATAAATATGTTCATTCCTCTTACACTTATATCTCTCTAGCCCTTTTTTTCCCAAGGAAAAAAAAGAAAATATTGTAAATCTTATGGCTTTTTCTCTATTATTACTATCTATTAACTTTCTTTTATATTCTCTTACTTTTAACAAGTATCCAACTCCTACAATACCAGTCAACTATCCTGTAAAAGGTTAGAGAAGTCCTTTTATAGATGTATAGAATCTATAGAAGCTATCAAGTTGGGCTTCCTAAATAATAGTAGGTATGACTTTAACCTTTTAAGTTGTATTATTCTCTGTGCTCACCTACTCTGGAAATGAAAACTGATATTTTATAGAGTGGAAAGAAGAACTAGAACAAGAGAAAGAGGAGTGGACTTAGCTGACTAGTCTAGTTGCTTATAATATAATTTAGTCATGAGTTATCTGATGGGAACTCAGCTGTACTGTATAGTTAGCTCTCTAAGTCTGAGATAAGATTCTGTTGAAGTAAGTGTCCAGTGGGTATGGTGTTATTAGAGCATGACAAAAGCAAAAAATTCAACTAGAAGTTGATTTAAAGGTAAGTATATCAATTCTAAAATATTTGTATTTTGTTCTTATTTTAAATTAGAAAGAACAAATAGAGGTTGTTACATCTACTTAATCTTTACTTTCTAAGCCAAGACCTATAAAGAAAAGATCTTAAAAAATAACCTTTGAAAAGAGCCTTAAAAAGCAGAAACATGATAAATAATAGAGATTGTTTCAAAAGGTAAACAAGTATTAAGAAAGAAAAAGAGTCTAGTTTAATAAATACTGTAATTAATTTGATATATATATCAAGAAAATCAAAGTTGAAATAATTGAAAATTTA
>Ga0153977_1000259_pt1 | contig 13452 bp, 10 predicted proteins | sample TSGA061MetaG_FD_104710 | JGI IMG/M metagenome (GOLD analysis project Ga0153977, IMG submission 104710) | Attine ant fungus gardens microbial communities from Georgia, USA - TSGA061 MetaG | ecosystem: Host-associated > Fungi > Mycelium > Unclassified | place: USA: Georgia, Yuchi Wildlife... | reverse complement strand
GGTCGCCGACGCGGTGCCTTACCTGAAAACCGGATCGGTGATCATCGCCCCAAAGGACTCGAACATCAAGAGTGCTGAGGACTTGGCAGGAAAGACAGTAGCCGTACTTGCCGGGGGCGCCTACGAGGCGAATCTCAAGGAACTCTCGGCGGCGTTGAAAAACAAAGGCCTCCCTGATCTAATCCAGCAGTCATACCCGCAGAACACGCAGACCTCAGCTGCAGTTACGAACGGCAAGGCTGATGCGCTCATCGATACTGACGTTTCCGTCGGTGAGATCGTAGAGAAGACAGGCGGAAACCTACAGCCAGTTCCCGGAATCTTTGAGGCCGACGCCGTATTCGGCATTTACGTCAAGAAGGGCTCGGTCCTGACCGAAGAGATCCGCAACGGACTGAAGACACTTGGCGACGAGGGGAAACTGGCCGAGATCGCAAAAAACTACTCGCTGGACGCCAGCCGCCTGACCGAATCGACAAAGTAATGGACTTTGACCAGAGCATCTTCCTCCAGGCGCTGACTTCCAAGGAATTCCTCTCCGGCGCAGCGTTGTCCCTTGAATTGGCTGCCGTCTCCCAAGTGGCCGCTACCCTGATCGGGCTCTGCATTGCCCTCGCTGGCATCTCCAAGAACAAGACCCTTAGAAGCTTGGCCTGGGTTTATGTGTGGTTCTTCCGCTCCGTGCCGACACTGTTGCTGCTTCTCATCGTCTGGAACGCTGCACCGCAGGTCATTCCCGCGCTCCGCGACAGTTGGTACTCGCCATTCCTTGCAGGGTTTGTGGGTCTCTCGGTCGTCGAAGGCGCTTTCATGGCAGAAATCCTCCGTTCAGCACTGCTGAGTGTTGACGGCGGGCAGAAGCTTGCCGCAAGGGCACTGGGTCTAACCCCTGCGCAAACGTTCCTCCGTGTCGAACTGCCACAAGCCATCAAGGTGGCGCTGCCTCCCACGGGCAACGAACTCATCGGAATGATCAAATACACCTCGCTGGCATCGGTGATCTCACTGCAGGAGTTGATGACCACAGCCCAGGTCCAAGTCGCAACCACGTTCCGATACGCAGAATTTTACTCGGCCGCGCTCGTCTTCTACCTCGTCATTGTCAGCGCCGTGATGGCGCTCCAACACCAGGTGGAAAAGCGATACCGATGGGTTTCCCTCCCCGATAAAACCCTGCCCCGCGTCGAGCGCGCTACCGCTACCTTGAAAGGACTCTGATGTCCGAGACCACCACAACGCCACCTCAAACCGTAAAAAGCGTGCTCGAAGTAAGGAACCTCCACAAAACATACGGGCACCAAGAAGTCCTAAAAGGAGTCGATTTCACCGTCGGTTCGGGCGAAGTCAAAGTAGTCCTCGGAAGGTCCGGATCAGGGAAATCAACCATGCTGCGCCTAATGGCCCTCCTGGAACCCCTCGATGCCGGAGAGGTCATCTTCAAGGGTCAAAAAATCGGCATCGACGCCAACAACCGGCCCGCACGCGAACGGACCCTGGCCCACCAGCGTTCGGAGATCGGCATGGTCTTCCAACGCTTCAACCTCTTCGCCCACCTCACCGTCCTGCAAAACGTCACCCTGGCTCAACGCCTGAGCAGGAAAACCGGTGCCGCCGAAGCCAAAGCTCGGGCAGCGGACATGCTCGACCGCGTCGGGCTGGGTTCCCACCTCCGCCACTTTCCCGGCGAGCTTTCCGGCGGCCAGCAACAACGGGTCGCAATCGCCCGGGCACTGGTCCTGAACCCTTCCGTCATGCTCTTCGATGAACCGACCTCGGCGTTGGACCCGGAACTGGTCAACGACGTCCTGGCCGTCATGGAAAATCTTGCCGCAGACGGCATGACGATGGTCGTAGTAACCCACGAAATGGGATTTGCCCGGCGAGTCGGGACCGACGTCGCCCTCTTCGACCAGGGCGTACTCGTTGAGCAGGCACCCCCTGAGGAGTTCTTCACCAACCCTCAGCACGAACGCACCCGCGAATTCCTAAGGCACATACATTGAACACACCCACCCCACAACAAACCGTCCCCCGCACTTCCCTGACTTGGTACGCCCTTGAAGAAGTACTCCCAGGACTGACAAGGATCACCGAACCCCACGTCCATCCCATGCTCCAATCCAACATCTGGTGGCTTCACGGCCAGGACCGGGATGTAGTCATCGACGCGGGCCTCGGCATCGTCCCCTTGCGCCACGAGATACCCCAAGTGTTCGAACGGGACCCGCTCCTCATCATCACCCACACCCACCTGGACCACGTCGGAGGAGCACATGAGTTCAACCACATCGCAGTACACGGTGAAGAAGCCCACACCCTAATAACACCGGGACCTGTCTCCCTGAACACCCACACCCTGTACGGCATCCTGGGAATAGACATTCCAGAGAACGAAGAGCCCTCAATGCTCCGCCGCGTCCCGCACCCCGGCTACGACCCGACCCAATACCAGGTGGCGCCGGCCACCCCAACACGACGGCTCAAGGACGGAGACAACATCAACACCCTCGGAACTCCCTTGGAGGTCATCGCGACCCCGGGACATTCCCCTGGGAGCATCTGCCTGTACGATCGTCAACGCCAATGGCTCTTCACCGGAGACACAATGTACGAAGGCCAACTCCTCGACACGATCCACGGAGCTAACCAAGCGGACTACCGACACACCATGGGCCTCCTCCTAAAACTTGATGTTTCCGCCGTTTTCGCAGGACACGGACCACAGTTGGGCCCGGCTTCTCTGAAAACCATCGCTGAGAACTACCTCTCCGGCCCATAAGTGAGGCAAGCATGCTGCTGTCGACACTTTCCAGTCCGCCCGCAGAGCCCAAACACCTAACCCAGGAAGAGCGGCCGTACCTCAACCCGGGAGAACGCGTTCGATTACAACGTCCCGGGGAACCGCCGCCAGGGATCTACCCCGTGAGGGTCGGCAGCATGGCTGGACCGGACGGCCTGCTGGAGGCTACTCGGCCCAGATCATTGACATATCGTCACTCGGCAGTGGATTTGCCCACGTGCGCCGGACGGACAGGCGTAGAAGACGGTCCCGATTTGTGGCGAGGACTAGCAGCCAGTCCTGCTCGGGCCCCTGCGTGGGGGCTTCGAAGAGGTTTCCGTGTGGCTCCCGCCGGACGTCGAAAGGTTCCGTGGTTTCGGCTGTGCGTGGATTGAACCACACGCCGAGGACGTCAGGGGTGCTGAGGTAAGCAAGGTTCACCCGCTCTGATCCTCCGTCAGTGAGATAGACAATGGCGAACTCACCGTTTCGGTCCAAGGCTGCCTGCCTGTGCTGGTCGAGGCATGTATGGCCGCACTTCGCATTATGGGCAACCATTGACTGAGCAGGCACCCATCGCTCAAAACTGAGGGACTCGACAAAATCCCTAAGGATCGTCATCTGTTCCGCTCCCGGGTGAGTGAGCGCCTCGTACCAGGAGGCGCTCAGAACTTCATTGCGTTCTTTTTCTGAGATCATGCACCAAACGGATGCATGACCATAGGTGTGGCCGAACGCTCCTGCAAGTACCGACCAGTATGCACGTTTGCGGACAATCCAATCACCATGGAGGGGGAACAGTTGAGGCCAATTCATGGGCATCTGCTCGTATGCAGGCTCCGCATCTAGGACGGGCATAGGATTAGACCGCTCATACTCAGCACGCACTTGCCAATAACTCGCTGTCATTAGTCCATGGCCAGATTGGAGCAAGATTAAACTGATCCAAGCTTCATCGTCGGACCAGTATGACATGGTCGAAAATTCATTCGTCTCCATCTCAAAGCAGGTGTGGTAGGTGATGATGAGGTTACGCCAGGCCGGACTGGACTCGTCCCAGCGGGGATTTTGTCCCGTTACGCCGTTTGCGAGTCCCTCCGCCATTCGTCGCCATACGGGCCGATAATCAATTCCCTTATGGATGGGCTGCCGATCCCCGCCCAAACACCAAATAATATGTGGCCTATCTCGGTAGCGGGCTCCAATCCATCGGCCAAAATCGTATGCATTGTTTTCCGTGACCGTCTCGGGGAACGTCGATCCTCCCCAGCTCTCTCCTACAACAAGCTGGCCCCAGACAGGCAGAAGCATGACGTATAAGCCCATGTCCTGAGCCGCTTGAACAAGTCGGTCGAGGTACTGGAAGTAGGCCTCATTCGGCTTGGAGAGGTCACCCCCCTGAAGGGCTGAATTTCCCGCAGGGTCCCGCATGTCCACATCCCGTTCCGGATCAAGGGCGACAATCTGGATAACCGTGAAACCCTGCATGCGCCTCTTGTTCATGTAATAGAGCGCATCATCCCACTTGAGTCGCTGCGGTAATGTCCACGCGGTGTCTGCAAGATAGAAGAAGGGCTCACCCTGGATGGTCACCAGCCTTCGGCCGTCTGCAGAGACAGTCAAGGGACTCAGTGCCGGCTGCGCGTGGCCGACTATTGTTTTGTCGCTCACAGCCCGAGAACTTCCCACGCGTCACAAGGAGACCGTCTCAACTTTCCTCTGTCACGTTGCGTGACTGCAGCAGAAATAGTTAGGAAAAGCTTTACGGGCATCTTCGATCCTTTGGTTTGTTCCTGGGCGGCCGGTGGTGTCGGGACAGTATCCGCGCTATTGACAATGAAGCTTGTAAGAAATGCTTTACGGCGATGGCAACCATCAACCTCTTCGATAACACCGGATCCTTGGCCCGCTGCACTTTGGACCAACACTGCGGTCGAGAGCATTGAAGAGTCGTGCTTGGTGTTTCCGCTGTGCCGGCCCGCTCAGGCAAACCGGGCACTAGCGCTGCAGCTTCACTTGAGAGCAAAACTGCGATGAGTTGCCATAGTCCTCTACGAACTCGGTCAGTGAGTGAAACACTAGCCACATGGCACGCACCCGCTACTTCCAGCGGCAGAATCCCTTAGAAGCTCGCCATCATGTGCGCCGCTGACCATCCATTCGACTACCTCATCCCGCCATGTTGGAGTGTGATCATCCGGAGCACCGCGTCTCGGGCGACCGCACGACGAGCTTGCGTGCAGTCCGTCCGCGCTGTGGATACGGGATTGACGGTTACTCTCTGCAGGAGAGGCTCGCCGTGGCCTGACCTACTTGAGTGCCTTAGCGAACGCCACTTGGTGTCCGTGACGTCGAAGGTGGTCCACTGGTTGGCTTTAGTGATCCAGGGCGCGGTACTGGAATTTCCGGAACCTTACGCTTCCCTCCCCGAATGAGAAGAGCGCAGGGCGGAGGCTGAGCAGTTCTCCGACGGTGTTGGTGTTGAATCCGGAGACTTCGAACCGCAGGCCGTGCCGTGTCCATTCCTCCCCGTCGACGCTGTAGTACATGGTGACGATGTGGGCATCGTTGACGATTCGGAGGTGCATGACCCGAGAGGACGCGGCAGGTTCGCGCCAGTACGGAATCGGCTCTCCCGCCCGATAGGTAGTCATCTTCTCCCCATCCAGGCCCATTCCGCAGAAGAGGCGTCGGCTGTAGTAGAGCAGCAGGCCACCGGTTGCTCCCTCTTCGACTTCAACCTCAACGGTCACTTCGTACCGGTGGTCTCCGACGAAGCAGGTCAGGGGAGAGGTGTCGGCCGGGCTGCTTCCGCTGGCCGTCAGGACCAGGCCGTCACCCAAGGACGCACGCCGGTACTCGTCCTTCGAGGGTGCGTGGAACGACCACTGCACTCCGAAGCGGGGCACCGAAAAATCGTCGGAGAGAGCCAGCCCGTGCCCGCCCGGTTCCCGGGAACCGCTGGGAAGCGGCGAAGGCTGCGGTTGCGACAGGTCCTTGCCGGCGACCATGGGCCAGCCGTCCGGGGTCCACTCGATGCGTTCCAGCAGCGTCTGGCGTCCCAAGGTGGAGAACCCGTTCTCGTAGCCGTGGTAGATGCTCCACCACTGGCCGTGAGGGCCCTCGAAAAGGGTGGCGTGCCCTTTGCTCCACCAGGGTTCTTCTGCGTCCCAGGTGCGGATGATGGGGTTCGACGGGCAATCCTCCCAGGGTCCGTGGACCGAGCGCGACCTGGCGACCGTGACCATATGTCCGGTGGGCGGCCCCGATGTGCCGCCTACCGCCGTCGTCAGGTAGAACCAGCCGTTACGCTCGGTTAGCTTGGGGCCTTCCAGCGCGTAGGCCTCCGTGACCCAGTCCTCGGGGTATTTCCAGCCGTCGTAAACGTGCTCAATGGGTCCGTCCGTTGCCAGGCCGTCCGGTGTGAGGCGGACACGGCTAACGCCGTTGAGGAACAGGTAACGGTGCCCGTCCTCCCCCACGACATGCCCCGGGTCGATGTGGCCGGATATTCCCAAGTTTGTGGGTTTACTCCACGGCCCCTTCATATCCTGGGCATGGATGACGTAGATCTGCGCGGGAGCGGATGGATCCGGTGACACATCTGTCGGTATCACGGGGATGTAGATGTAATACCTGTCGCCTACCTTGCACATATCCATGGCAAACACATTCCCCAAGGGATCAGGCAATGCAGGGCCGAGGGGAGTCCAGTTGAGCAGGTCCCGCGAGTGCCAGATGATGAGCCCGGGAGTCGATTCAAACGAAGAGAACGTGATGTAGTAGTCCTCTCCGTCCCGGAGGATGGAAGGGTCCGGGTGGTCGCCGGCGAAGATGGGATTGACGTATTTCCCATCCCCAAGGTCGGCTTGCCGCTGGCCTTCAACGGCGCCGGGCACGTTCAGCCATTGAGGACTTTCAGATGTGCGCAAGATGTTGCTTCCGTTCGTTGTCTATCGGTGAGGCCGTGGCCAAACGTCGAAAAGTACCGCCAAATGATGCCCCAAATCGTTTGGTGTAACACTGGCATGTCGGCGCGTCTCTACTTGGGGTAGGTTCGTTAGCTTTTGATGCCGCCAGCGTAGCCCTGCATCAGCTTCTTCTGGGCAAACACGTAGAACAGCAGCACGGGGGCCATGGCAATGAGCACCACCGCGAAGCTGAGGTTCCATTGTGAGACGAGGCTGCCCACGAAGTTGTAAACCACTACTGGCAAAGTCATGTAGGGCGAGCCGTTCAGGAAGATGACAGCCGTGAAGAAGTCGTTCCAGACCAGGAGGCCCGACAGGATGGCCACTGTGCCGGTTGCCGGGGCCATCTGGGGGAAGATCACCCGGGTGAATATCTGGAACCTGCTGGCACCGTCAAGGGTGGCTGCTTCTTCATAGTCCCGCGGCAGGCGTCGGAAGAAACCCGAGTAGAGGAATACGGCAAACGGCATGGTCATAGCCGTGTAAATCACAATCATCCCCCACGGGCTCCCGACCAGGCCCAGGTTCCGGGCCCCGATGTAAAGAGGAAGGACCCCAAGCTGGGTGGGGAGGACGATCGCGATCAGGAAAATCCTGAAGACCGTATTCGACAATTTGCGTGTACTGCGGGCGAAGACGTACGCAGCCGCGGACGACAAGGCGATCAGGACCAGCACTGTGCCGATGGTGATGATGAGGCTACTGAACAGGCCCTGGTACACGTTGCCGGACTGGCTCCCCTCCGGCGACAGCAGCTGGATGAAGTTGTCCAGGGTTGCCGCTTTCGGCGGAGCGAAGGCCGACGTGGTTAGCACTTCGTCGCTGGTCTTCAACGACGTGCTGATCACGATCCAAAACGGAAGGAGCATGATGATGCTGGCGATGACAACCAGGATTTCCCGGGCCAGTGACCACTTGGTGTAACGATGCATTGCTATTCTCAGTTGCTGCGGTCGCGCACGACGACTTGCTGGACGACGGCCAGGATGAGGATGAAAACGGTGAGGACGAGGGCAGCGGCTGCCCCCAGGCCAAAGGCCCCGTAGACGAATGTCTGCTGGTAGATTTGCGAGGCCAGCGTCTGGGTCGCGTCACCGGGGCCGCCTCCCGTCAGTGTTAGTACCTGGTCGAACACCGAGAGGCCCTGGATCAGGGTCAGTACAGTGGCGATGGCAACGGACGGCCTGATGGTGGGCAGGACAACGCCGGTGAACGTCTGCCAGACGCCGGCCCCGTCCAGGCCGGCTGCCTCTTCCAGTTCCACGGGAACAGTGGCGAGACCGGCCAGGTAAATGACCATGACAAAGCCGATGTTCTGCCAGACCATGACGGCCAGGATGCACCACAGTGCCAAGGATGGGTTCGCGAGCCAGTCCTGCTTCAGGGAGTCGAGGCCAACAGCCGAGAGGAACTGGTTGAGCGGTCCGTCGAACGCGAAGACGAACTTCCAAATGAAAGAGACTGCAACAGAGCTGAGCACCACGGGCATGAAGATCAATGCCCGGAGAACAAAGCGCGTCTTGAGGGTCCGGTTTAACGCCAGGGCGAAAAGCAGCCCAAACAGGTTGGTGAAGACAACGTACCCGGTCGCAAGAAAGAGTGTATTCCGAACCGAACCAACAAGTGCAGGGTCCTTGGCAACCTGGACGAAGTTGTCGAATCCCACGAACTTAAACGAGCCCAGCCCTGTCCAGTCTGTGAAGGCGAAAAATGCGCCAAACGCCGTCGCCATGTATGTCACCACAATGGTGAGGGTCACGGCTGGAAGCGCCCACCACCAACGGCCGAAGCCGATTCCGGAGGGACGCCGAACCGGTGCCGGGTCTGGTTCTTTCGTGTCAGTTCCCGAGGGAATGATTCGTCCGTTGGTAATAGTCACTGTCACAGTTCCTTGTTTTGTTTCGGAAGGAGAGTCTGGTGCCGGCCGCCCCAGCCGGACGGCACCAGCTGGTCTAGTTGCCCCAGGCCGTATCCATGTCCTTTAGGACATCGTCCGACGTTTTCTGCCCCGTGATCATGGCCGTGATTCCCTTGCCGAGACTGTCGTAGACCTTCGCGGAGGGCCAGTCAGTCTGCGCGAGCGGCCGGACTTTGTCGTTCCTGTACAGGTCAGCGATAGGTGCATAGCTTGCAGGCAGCTGATAGTCGCCGAGGTTCACCGGGAGGGTTCCCTGGCCCTTTGCCACCATTTCGGCCCCTTCCTTTTCCGTGAAGAACTTGAGAAGCTTCTTCACCAAGGTGGGGCTCTTGGTTTTGGCATTGCCTGCAAGAGCCATTTCGGCGCTCGTGCCCAAATACTTTTCAGAAGCGCCGGGGGCAGGTACAGGGAGGACCACAGGGGTCACCGCGCCTTTGGAACCGTCCGCGATGCTCTTGGCTGCTCCGCCGGGGGCGAAGAAGCCCAAGGATTTCCCCTGCCCGACGGCACCGATGATGGCGTCAAAACCGGCACCTGCGGCACCGTCCTGGAAGCAACCGGCGTCGTACATCTTTTTGACACCGTCGAGGGCCTCTTTCCACCCCTCTTCACCGGCGAAAGTAGTTTTGCCTGCAGCCCGGTCGGCATTCCACTCCGGGTTGGGACCGTAGACGGTCGAAGTTGCGAGGGTCAACGCCAGGATTCCGGGATTGGCGGGCACCGTGCCAGCCAGAGCTGCCAGTGAAACGCCCTTGTCCCTTGCCACCCCACATTGCTTCAAGAGGTCTTCGAACGTGGAGGAGTTGTCCAGCTTGACGCCGACTTCCTCGGCTTTGGCCTGGTTGAAGATCAAGCCGGCCGGCATCGAGGACAGCGGGACCGCGTAGACCTTGTCTTCGTACTTGTAGAGCTTCTCGATGCTCTTGGGCAGCGTCTGGCTGAACTCCGGCTCCTTGAGCTCAAGCAGCAGGCCTGCCTTGGCAAATCCGTTCATGGATCCTACCTGCCCCTGCCCGGAGAAGATGCCCATGACGTCTGCGGCGCTGCCCCCTTGAAGCTGTGTGGTGGTAGTCTGCGGCTGCGTTTCTGCGGGCAGCTTGACCAGTTCGACCTTAACCCCGGCATTTTCCTTTTCGAAGGCGGCAACCGTGTCCTGGATGAAGGTATCCGTTGGGTTGGACGTGGAGTAGGAGAACTTGATGGTCTGGGGTTCGCTGCCGGACGGGGCAGTGGCATCCGAGCCGCCACAGCCGGTGAGAACTACAGAAGCAGCAATGGCTGTGGCTGCGGCGGACAACCACCGCCGGCGGTTAATGGGATTCATTGACACGGGTTACCTTTCAACATCCTTGTCGAGGGGCGACCTATAGGAAACGCCAGGCCCTCGTGAGTGCAGCGGAGGGGAATTCATCAACCGCTTTCTTGTAAATCCAGTAGACCGTGGTTACAGCCCACCGTCCACGCGACTTTGCTTATGGCCTCCATTCACGGAAGTGATGGCGCTTTACAGCTTTTCGCGGCCTGCGGGCGGCCTGCGGTAGGAGCCCTGCCGCCGTAGGCGCTGCGCCATAAGCTCAAGGACTGCACTAACCGGCTCAACATCCGCCGACAAGTTCAGGAAACCGTGCAGCAAACCGCGGGCAAGTACCTGCTGAATGTCGACGCCGGCCGCTGCCAAGCCAGCGCTGAAGGCCTCCCCCGACGCGCGAAGGTCGTCATACTCTGCATTGATCACCAGCGTTGGGCCCAAACCCGTCGGGTCAGCTTCTCCAGGCATCGCGTAAGGCGAGGTGGGGAAGCTGTCACCGCCAAGGTAGTTCGTAATTGTTTTGCGGTGAAAGTCGTGGGATATCGTCATGACCGGCGGCAGCTCGGCCTGGACCTCCTTCAAAGACTGAGATGGCTCGGGCATGTAGAAGTGTGCCGAGGGATACACCAGAATGAGGCATTCCGGTGCCCAGCAGTCTTCGTCCCTCAACTGCAACGCGGCGGAGGCTGCAAGATGTGCACCGGCGCTGGCACCCCCGAGGGCAACGCGATCAATACGCAGGCCCTCCAGATTGTTGCGTACCCATCCCACGACGGCGACTACGTCGTCCAAAGGAACCGGATACCGCACCCCATCTTTCACCAGCCTGTAGTCAACGCTGACAACAACGGCACCAGCACGGTTAACCATCTCGCGTGCGGTCCAATCTGCCTCCTTCATATCGAGGTCGCCAAATTGGAACGCACCGCCGTGCATCCACACAAGCCCGGTTCCGCTGACAGGGCACCCGGGCGCGGGACGGTAAACCCGGATCGGGACCGGTCCGTGCGGTCCTGAAACCGTCATTTCCTCAGTAGGCACTTGGATTGGTGGCTTCGCATCAGGATAAGAGTCGAACTCCTGCAGCCTGGACATCATCTGTGGGTTGGAAAGCGCCTCCGATATGGAGGGGATTCCTTGCAACAACGGGATCCTGGAGGCAATTGTCGGGTGTAGTGGCAATGGTCTTCCTTCTTTTGTGGGTTGTAGGTGGGCCGTGTATCTCCTTGGTCCTGTCGCCGGCTCAAAGTATCCGGATGATCTCATGTCGGTCACCCGCGACGCTGCCGCCAACGTGGATCTCGATCTCTCCTGGTTCCACCAGGTAATTTCCGTCGTTATCCCAGAAGCCAAGGTCCTGCCATCCGAGCTCGAAAGTGAGCGTGGCCGTCCCTCCGGCGTCCAAGGTGGTTCGAGTGAACTTGCGCAGCCTCCGCACAGGCTGGGCCAGGGAAGCCACCCGGTCCCGGATGCACACAAGTGTTACTTCGTCTCCCGTCAGGTTTCCGGTGTTGGCCACAGTGACAACCAGGCGGAAGCTCTCGCCTGCCCGAAGTGCTTCGAGCGGCAGTTCCTGTTGGAGGAGGCGGAGCCCCTCGTAGCTGAACGTTGTGTAGCTCAGTCCGTGGCCAAAGGGAAATCGGGGGCCCAGCGGCAGGTCGCGGTATTTGGATGTGTATCTGTCGTCTGTGTTGGCCGGCCCCATAAGGGCAACGTCGTCCGGATCCTCGTCGATGCGGGCGGATTGCATCGCCGGGCGCCCAGTGTTTTCGTGGTCGTAATAGATGGGCACCTGGCTTGAGGACCGGGGAAAGGTCATAGGAAGCCTGCCGCCGGGGTTCACCGCGCCGCTGAGCGCACGCGCCACAGCCGCCGGCCCCTCAATGCCGAGGTGCCAGGCTTCCAGGACGGCGGGTGCGGAATCGATCCACGACTCCGTAACCAGCGGACGGCCGTTGAACATCACCACCGCAAAAGGTGTGCCCGTCCCGGCAATGGCCTGGATCAGGTCCTCCTGGACGCCGGGCAGCCTAAGGTCGCTCCGTGAGCTCGCTTCCCCGGTCAATGCCGATGGCTCACCTGCCGCGATAACCACGAGATCATGTTCCGCGGCGGCAGCTGCCACGGCCGCATGGTCTTCCGGATTGCCCTTGAAGAAGCCCGTGCCTTCCATGACCGTGACGGACCAGTCTGGGCATTCCCGGCAGATGGCCTCCGCCAAGCTCTCCGACGGTGCAGCGAAGGACTGCACCCAGGCTCCGAGGTGGTCAGTGCTTTCAGCGTAGGGACCTGTCAGGAGAACCCGTACTGGGCCGGGCTGCACGGGGAGGATCCCGCCGTCGTTCTTCAACAAAACCAGGCTCTTCTCGGCCGCCTCCTTGGCGGCGTTCCGCGATTCCGGCGTCGGTGCCGTGATCTCCTGTGCAGCGTTCCGGTACGGATTCTTGAAGAGCCCCAGGGCGTATTTGAGGGTGAGCACCCGGCGGACGGCGTCATTAACCCGTTCCATCGGAACGTCCTCCGGCGTCACGGCCGCGACGCCGTCGGGGCTGGCCGCGTTTCCGCCCATTTCGACATCGAGGCCGGCAATGTAGGACTGCGCCGAAGCCTCGGGGAGCGTGGCCGCCACTCCGTGGTCCAGGAGGTTCACCACACCGTCGGCATCGCCCACCACAACACCTTCGAAGCCCCATTCCCCCTTCAGGACATCTGTCAGGAGGTGGCTGTTGGCGTGGGCAGGCCGGCCGGACACGGTGTTGAAAGCGGCCATCACGGTGGCGGCCCCTGCCTCCACAGCCGCACGGAACGGTTCCATGTAGGTATTGCGAAGCCGTTGGGTGGACACGTCCACAGTGTTGTAGTCACGTCCGCCCTCAGCCTGGCTGTAGGCCACAAAGTGTTTTGCGCACGCCAGGATGGACCCCTCCCCGTCTAGGCTATGGCCCTGGTATGCGCGGACCTTCGTCGCACCAAAGACGCTGTTGACGTAGGCATCCTCACCAAACCCCTCGACGACGCGTCCCCACCGCGGGTCCCGGGAAACATCCATCATGGGCGAAAACGTCCAGTTCACCCCGCCTGATGCTGCTTCCAGGGCTGAGATGCGGGCGTCCGCGGCCGCCACGGCGGGATCAAAACTTGCGGCTTGTGCCAAGGGAACCGGAAAGGTGGTCCGCTGCCCGTGGATGACGTCCAACCCCACCAGCAGTGGAATCCCGTGGGGCGTCTCCTCGCGGGCGACGCGCTGGAGTTCGTTGGTCGCTTCCGTGCTCCGCGGCCAGAAAACAGCGCCGGTTCCTCCCCGGACCAGTTCCTTGGCGGCCTCCAATTGAGGGCGGAAGGCGATCTGCAACTGGCCCAGTTTCTCTTCCCAGCTCATAACTGAGATGAGGTTGTCAATGAAGTCCCGGGCTTCCCGGCTCTGTAGGTTTTCAACGTCTGTTCGGGCGGACATGCTTATTCCTCCGTGGGATGG
>Ga0153977_1000252_pt1 | contig 13663 bp, 5 predicted proteins | sample TSGA061MetaG_FD_104710 | JGI IMG/M metagenome (GOLD analysis project Ga0153977, IMG submission 104710) | Attine ant fungus gardens microbial communities from Georgia, USA - TSGA061 MetaG | ecosystem: Host-associated > Fungi > Mycelium > Unclassified | place: USA: Georgia, Yuchi Wildlife... | reverse complement strand
CCTTGCCAAAGAGCTACAATTTAAATACTTTTTTTAAAAAAGTTTCTGTTAATGATAGTGTCTAACATATTAATTTATTTAATACACTTTTAGAATCTCTGGTATTCTTTTCTCAAAAAATAACACAAATAGCTAAACAGGGGAGGGGTGGGCTTCAATAGAATGTGATATTGAAAAGGATATTGATCAATTATTCAGTTAATGATGAATTTTATGTATATATTGATATGTATGTATCTGTTGCATAGATGAATGATGTATATATTTGGTTAATTATAATTGTAATAGGTTGTATGTTTCGTATAATTGATGTTAATGTCAGAATTAAGTTATTAATTATAACTAAGATAGATATATAAAGTGTTATCTATGAAAAACTAATAGTTTTATTTAAAATACTGATGATGATATTTAGGCTATATGTATGTTATATATGTATATATGTTAATAGCTAATGGATGAGGTATTGAAATATTAATGGTTTTACTAGTAATTTTACTTAATAATTAATATATATTTATATAGATGTATAGTAATGAAATATGTTTAATTAGTTGTAAATTACATATGATGATATGTTATGTATTTAAGTCTTATACAAGTATACCAAATATGTATAATATATACATTAATTAATAATATGAGTTTCAATAGAAGATATCAGTATATGTTAAAAATATTAAGATAACATAGTAATGCTATTATTAATATGAATTAGCAAGTAATATATCTGAATGTATGGTAATTGTTTTTCTAGAAAATGTTCTATCATATCTTGCTATGTTTATAAGGTAATTATACCTTGTTAATGCTATAATATATATATAATTATATGTAAAATACAATTTAATGGATTGTAATTAAGTTTTACAAAAATGTCTATTATTAATAATCTCAAAACTGTTATATTCTCTCTCGGTATATAGCAACATATGTATGTAAGATTGTTATTCATACCTAATAATTGTAAAAATACCTCGTTACAATTCATATGTAATATCTTTATCCCTGTTACGTCATATATGACTATATTTAACTATATAAGGTTATAATAAGTATATTTATGTATAGTAGGGTTTACTTACCTATCAAAAATGATTAAAAATCTAAATAAGGTTTGATAATAAAAAGGTTACATATCATACGTAGTTAGTTGATAGTAGTAGTTTTACTACAAAAAGATAAAATTAAAAAGTCTAAGCAGGTATACCTTAATTTTATTAAAAAAAAGAAATAGTATTGATCCTAATTATAGTCAATATACTGCGGAAAATAAAATCTGTTAAATTTAACATAAGTTTTATATACTAGCAAATATGAAGACTACTGAAAGTAATCAGGTAAAGTTTAGAGTTAAGCGAAGTAAATGATATGAAAATTAAATTCATAGGATGATTAGGAAGTTAAAATAGTTTAAAACACCCACTTAAATATCAAAGTAAATAGCATCTTTTGCTATCACAATAGGGTCAACCTAATTTATTTTATAAATCTGAAGTATATACTTCAATTAAACAGAGTACTAAAATAGTATCATCTAAGTAAGATAAAAAAAAACATCTAAAGCTAAAATAGGTTAAATTTCTAGGTTTGGTATAGAGTTTTAAGGTCTAAAATAGTTTCATACTCAAATTTAGTCAAGGTAAAATCTAAGGCAGTAAGGTATGTATAAAAATAATAATTCAATTATGAATATAAAAAAAAAGTTTAAAGTAGTAAAATACTGTTATTTAGCATAGTAAGCCAAGTATCAAACTTAATTTAAGATAATTGTCTGATTAAGTATTCAATATAATAATTATATTATTAATAATTCTACTTCGAGAAATAGCTAGCTAAGTAACATAAATTATGTTAGGATATTTTCAAGTAAGTAGGAGTAATGCTCTTTTGCATAGAAACACATTAGTTTAAATTTTAGTCGAATTAGTTTTATTAACCTAATATTTTTAGGGTTAGTTAACCATAATCAAGTGTCAATTTAATTTGACTTTTAAAGTTAAAGTTTATACAAAGTAAGACATAAATCCTTAACAATTGGATTATAAAGTTATAATTAGTAAGGTAAAATAAGTCATGTTCTAAATTGGGATTTAATACAGATATAGTCAACAATCAAGAATCAAATTTAAGAATAAAATAAATGTAGGAGTACGGATAATGTCTAAATTTCTAAGTTAAGGTTAGTTTATGTCCTTAATAAGGATCTTTATCCTCCGGTAATAAGTTAACTATTAAGCTTAATTAAAGTTAGTATTAATAAGTAGCAATAGAAAGAGTATAACTAAAATTAGTAGGTTAAACCATAAGACAAAATATGAATTAGCATTAATCAAATTTAATTAAAATGATTTAATTTTAGTAGTTTTTAAGTACTTTAGTATACATACTTGTAGATATTTATATCTATCTAATAATTAAAAATAAAGTTATTAACAGATATATCAGCATACTAATCTTTAGTTTATATAAAAAATAAAATATTAAAATAAAATTAATATAATAGATATATATCAAAGTAACTAGATATAGTAAGTATAGTTTAAATATAGACTTTTTTTTACCTCTTAATTATTTTTAATTTTTTTATTCAGTTTAGTCCATATTAAAAGGCACTATATACAGTCTTAATAACTTAATGCTTAATATACAAAAAATACTAAAATAGTTTATTAGGTACTGCCAGGTGGAAAATCTAGTTAAATGTAACTTTTTTGTTTAATATGTATAAACATATAACTATCTATCTCAAACTTAAAATTAAGGTTAAAATCAATAAATTAATTATACTAAGATAAATTACAATAATTATTATTATTTCTTATACTCTAAGTATAAATTATACATCTAATGTATTATAAAAAATAGTATATTATGTATACCTTTCATTAGTAAGTAATATCAAAAGATAACATTTTTATTATAAATTTCAAAAATTAGATTTTTTATTCAATCTTTGGGTGTTAAATTAGAGGCAGCGGTGTAAAAACTTATTAAGTTAAGAAAGACCTAAATTAGGTAAAGATCAAAACGATTTAACAAAAGGATATCACAATAGGAAGAATGGGGGTGACACTTAAGATTTTTATTCAGAATTGAATAGCTAAAAAGAAATACATATATGTTGAAAACTAAAAGTTAAATTAACTCAACTACAACAAATGGAAAAAGGTCTAAAGATTTCTATTTATATTTAAATTAATTATCAATTTAATGATAAAAACTTATGATACTTATTTAAGTATGTGTGCTTATTAAATATAAGAATTTAAAATTTTGTTATAAAGGATTTAATCCGGTAAAATGCGATGTTAGAAGAAGAAATGAGAAAAAAGTAAGAACTAAAGTTAGTCAAATATGTCTAAGAAAGGTTTTTAAAAATAAGGATTTTATCTAAATAAAAGTAAAATTATGGTACTATTTTAGTAGTAGTTTAGTATTATTAATTGAATAAGTTTAAGATAAAGTATAAGTTACATGTTAATAACTATAAGTTATAGTTAACTTTGATAGTATTCTATCTAATCCGGGTTAAGTATTTAATAATAATCTTATATCTTAGTTTGTTTTAATTTAGTTTTATGAGGTATTTAATAGGCAGAGTAGTTATCAAGTTTATAGCATAAACCTTACTTAATTTATGTAAAGTAATAAAAATTTTTATTCTGATTACTTCTTAATTTAGTTTTTATAGTTAGAGTAAAACTACTTATGTACACATACTTTCTTTTTTAGAAAAAATCCAAGATTAAGTAATCTTTTTACTAAATATATTAAAAATAATATAATCTTATTAGTAGATAGATATAAATCTATTTTAGGTAATTTAGAATTTTAAATAAGTATTGGTTTTAAGCAGACTTTGATTTCTTTATTAGTTGTGTTTTATATTCAGTTTTTTTTCTTCTTAAGACTTATTCATTACATTTAACACCCCAAAATTAAATAATTTATGTTAATTACTTGATTCCTTTACTAGCTTAGTTAAGCTTAACTTCCTTTTTTTTTAGATAATTATTATGTTAGTTAGATATTTCTATCATTAGATATAAGCTTAAAACCATCTCCTTACTTTCAAAGCTGTTTTTCAAAAGAAACTTGATTTATTCAGAGTTTTTTAATTTTCTTTTACTATAATCATACATTTTTGTTTTATTTGTTTCGGATTCTTTACTTATGAAGTAGAGGTAATTTTTAAGAAAGATGAAATTGTAAACTTGATCCTAAAATCAACATATCTTATTCATAGCTAATTTATAGCTGATTTTTTCAAATCTTTTTCATAATACCTTTACTTTAAAAAAGCATCTTTAACTGCTTAAATTGAAAAGTGTTAAACTATAACACCAATCTTTATATACTTTTTACTTAGTAACTAACTTTAGTTTTTAAAAAAATTGTTAAGAAACCACTATACGAGAATTGTTTTTAGATGATTGTCTTTTTTTTCTTGCTTATGTACTTTACTAGTACTTTATACTTTAGTTTTTGTGAAACTTTTTAGTTATCTACATTTTTCCCGCATCCCTTTGTTTAGCGCTGTTCTTTATTAACCTTTGAATTCCCTTAATTAAAATTAATTTAATATACAATAAGAGATTTATAAGGTATAGCTTACAAATATAGAATATTCATATTATAATAATAAGTAGTATGTATATATATTACATAGTATTTTAGTAGGAATGGTATATGTTTATTATTAGTTAATAATTATAGATATTATAGTTAATATGTTACAAGGTATTATACATATGTTATACTGGCCATGGAAGGTAATAAATATATTATATTAAAAATAACTTAATTAATTGTATTAAATTGGAAATCTATATTAGATTAGTTAAATTTCTTTATAGATAACATACTGTTAGGAAAATACTATCAATAGTTTTATTAGTAATTTGTAAATAAGATTAATAATCTCTAATATTTGGTATATTTACCTTTTTAGATATAATTAGTCTATATCTTTATTGCCTATTACGTACTTTATTACGTTTTTTTAATCTTTTTTATAAGTCATATGACACAGTTGTAAGATTATTTTCCTTATGAGTTAGGACGGACAATTCAATAAGGGTTTTAACGTGATAATATTAGATATTAAGTTGTAAGTTGATACTCAAAGTGCTAGTCTGATTATGTCCTTAGTTAAAGGGATTAAGTACGTATTATGAATATATCCTAACTTATTACATCTAATAATAGTATTTAAATAATTTTATTAATTTTATAATGTTTACTGCGCTTAAAAATAAAAAATAAATAATAATTTAATTTAAAAACAATAGTTAGATTACTACAAGTAGGAAGATAAGTTAAATTTGCTAAGGTAGGTAAATAAGAATCATTATCCATAAATGGATCAGTTATGTAGTTAAAATAGTTTATTACACACAGTTAAATTGCTAAACTAAACAAATTACCCTCTTTGCTAGTAGTATAAGTAAATGGTAATTAAGGTTTTTAATTTAGACTAAAAAGTCTACTATTATTAGAATAAAAATGTAAATTATATTGGTATGTAGACCAAAGTATAACTTTGAAATAGGTTTTAAAAATATTTTTTAATCTTGAGTCCATCTAGAATTAGCAGGCATCGAACAGTCAAACTAAAAGTTCTAATTAATAGAACATTGTCCATATTTCTAATGATTGAATTATTCATACTTGTTTATATGTTATACATTTTTTGTGTATATTTATATACATTATATAACTACTAAAGTGTATGTAGGATAAAATCTAGTTATATTAATATTAATCTTGAGTTAGAACCTATAAATATCAATTCAATAATTATAAGTTATTATGATCCCGAATGGAGATCCTCTGTGTGTAAAGACAAGCTATGTTATTTTAACTCTTTTTTTTAGTTATCCCTTACATTTAAGCTTCAACTTTGAAGTTTTTTTCTGGTTCTATCTTAGTTTACCTTTGATACCCTATTTTGGGTTAGTTAGTAAGTTAGAAGTATTATTACTTAAATTTTCCTTAAAACCAAATCCATAGTATCACATTTAAAGAGACAGTATTCAAAGTTTGTAAAAATTTTTAAATTTAGATAATTGTCCTTTGCTTTTAAAAAAGTATTTGTAGTCAGTTGTTCTATGTATCTTAAATTTATTTAAAAAAATTATCTTTAGATAAAGGTGAGAATAAAAACTTTTTTTTTCATATCTTAGACATTATTAATTGTGAGTAGTAACACTGCACCTTATTCAATTTCTCAGTACTTTCATACTAATTACTTAGTTAATTTTCATCTTTGAAAGCCAATCCTTATTGCGTAAGATAAATTTTACCTTAAATTTAATAATTAAAAAACTGTTAAGAAACTATATAATAATATTATATATAATATATTTATTTATTAATTTTTAATTTTCTTGTTGTGGTATATTAGCCTTATTCTTGAATAACATTTATATATATTATATAACTTTCAACGAAAAATCTTTAAATAAATTTTGTGATTGTGGCTTCGGATTGCAAGTTTTTAAAATATTTTATTTTATCCTCAAAGGGTAGCAACTAACAGTTGAACAGTGGTACTAAGGATCAGATTTTTTAAAAAAAGATTAATTCTAATTTTTACTGTCTCCCTAGACTTCGATTCTTTTGTTTACATAATCTATCAATTTTTATTTTGATATTTTCTATTGCTATTCTCCTTTTTAGATGCTAATTTAACTAAAATTATAATTAATTTATATTTAATTCTTATGCTAAATTTTTTAATAAAGCTTAGTTTACAGTAAACTGTATAAATTTATATTATTATTTTTATATAAACTCCATGCCTAAAAAAAAGAGTTTAAAGTTAAGAAATATTTTACATTGTAGTAATATTATTTACATGAGATATATTATACCAAATTAACTCTATTAATGAGAGTATAGTTTTTATTCTAAATAATTTTGATAGATATCGTCTATACTTAGAATACAATTAAGAAATAAATTATATGTATTTTATATTTGTTTAACTTATTCATAAGTAGTTTCATACTTAAACATTAATATGATTATTATTATTCTATATTAGTTATTTTAAAACTTAAAAAAAAGATATTTAAATCTAGTATATAGATTAACCAGTTAGTCCTTTAACAAGTATACATACTTAACTTTAGTTAAATTAACTACTATTATTTAGTAAATAAAAATATTAACTCATAACTAAATTTTAGTTAAAATGATAATTACATATGTATTAATCAAAATCAAGAATAAAAACAAATTTTAAAAAAAAATAAGAATATAAAAAGATAAAAATATCATAGAACCTTTCAGTAACATTTAAACTTAGTTAGTAGATCTATATTAGATCCGTACAGATAAGATTAATAACAAAATTAAAAATTTAAGATAAATAGTATGAAAACTATATGTAATTAAATACATTAATTATATTAATCATTATTAATAAATAAGAGATATTTATCTCTATACAGAATTCAATAAATAAAAAATATTTTTAATATTAAATTAACATTCAGTTGTATTTCTTCTCTTCATCTATTTTAAATTTTCATTAAGCAGATATTTAACTTATCTATTCACATTTCATTTCATTTCCACAGATCATTCACATATCTTTTCATGTTATCTTTAACATTTCTTTTTCTACAATAATAATTTTAGGTATTACAACTAATCTATAAAGATATCAATTAAAGATAAACAAAATAGGTATTCCACATACACATAAAATAAAACAATTAGTTAAGAATTTATTTTTAAATATAGGGGAGTAATGAAACATTCTTTGTGAACAATAAACTTGACAAGAGAGAGAATATATTAAATATATCTAATTAATTTTAACTCTGATAATTTGATTTTTGATATAATTAGAATGTTGAGATATTATATTTGATTAAGTTATACTATTGAATAGTAATCTAATAAGGGATAGAGAGAAGGAGATTATAGAGATATAGTTATTTATATGTTTTATTTATTTATTATTGATAAGTATCAATGTTTATTTAAAATTGTTTAATTTTTATTTATCATTTGGATCTTTTTTGCTTATTCTGAGAAATCGATAATTTATAATTATTTTTAATTATTGTTACATAGTAATCTTTTTTATTCCGTAAGTATTTTTACTGTAGATTTGGATATGAGATTTTAGTTTGCTGCGATTACTATTCAAGTGAAACAATAACCTTTTTATTTGTAATAGGATTCAAGTAGATGATTTTAAACAGAATGTGTACTTCCCTTTTGGTTCTAATAGTAATTTTGCTTTAATTAGATATCTATTATTTATAAAGGAGATATAAATTACTGGAATATAACTAAATTTAAGATTGAGTTTAAATGTGGAGAAAATACCAATTATAAATAATGTTTTTAATGCTAGATGAAACCTAAAGGTTTTAATTATCTTAATTGTAATAAGTTTTAAAGAGTTTGGTGTAATACCTAAATTTAATTTTATTTTATCGCTACATTTAGCTTTATATCTAATAGATTTATTTCTAATTGATATGAATGTAATATATATGTTTATTGATGTATTAAGAATATGTTGCTTACTGTATCATTTATGATACTTTGATGATTAATTAATTTGATTACTTAATTGTTTAATTGTTTATGATGTTTTAATTGCCTACTTACTTGTTGAATTATATTCATAATATGTTGTAATTTTTATTGCAATGTAAAGATGTTTAACAATATTATCTCTTATTGAAGAAATCATAATAAATATTGATTATATCTTCATTATTAGATATGTTAAAATAATAGTTAATTACTAACTAAATTTAGTATTTGATATAATTATCTTATCTACTATTGTAAACGATGTTTAATGCTTAAATTATGTTTAATAATAGTTATTATTAGTAACTTGATGAATAATTATCTATATATTTAATATATATATTATCTTATTTAGATGTAACTCGGTTACTATTTTTATTCTGTATTTATACATACACTCTAAATATCTTTATTTTTAAATATAGTTAAGTTTTATTTACAATAAAGAAATAGTTTCCAATTTAATATAATTATATTTAAATACTTAATTAACATAAGATATGTAAAGATACTTATCAAAAATATATAGTATATATACTAAAATTTTAATTAATGACTCTAGTTAAGTTTCAAGTAAGTTGTTTAACTCCAAAAAGATACTGCCTATAGCAAAAATTTTACATCAAACTACAAATAAATACAAATTATTAGTATGTAAACATTCCAATATAAAAATTTAAAAAAATTAATCTTAAAACCTTATTGTTTAAGTCAAATATGACTGTTAATTTAACTGATTTATGTTAGCTAAAATAAGCAAACAAGTAAACTTTCCAAAGAATAAATATATTTCCAATGATTAAATTACACTTTCCATTATTATCTGGATAATTAAGATACTGCTTCAAATTAAAATTAATATATGTTACTTTAACATCAAAGTTAATAAAGTATTTAACTAAACTTAAAGCATATTATCCAATATTAGATAGAGTTAAAGTGTAAGTTAACGATTTATATCGTAGTTTAAAGACTAAAATTTAAGTCTTCTTTTGTATCTTACTACTACCTATCTTAACTATTAATTTAAATTTATAATTACTATTTTATTTATTCTTTAATATACCTATCTCAAAATAAATTTATCGAATTAGGTTAGATTTAAGCTACAATCACATCAATTCAAATAATATATTAATGTATAATAAACACTATTTAGTAGTAAAAGTCAAAATCAATCTTAAATAGGTTATCTAAATATATCTAATATTCTCTTGTACTGGACTTATTCAATTTTTGTTGTTTTAAAAAAACAATGTTAATTTTAACTAAAAAAACTTATTCATATAGTATGCTGTTCTTAACAAAAACTATATTTTATATTAAAGTTAATCTGTATTATGACTTAGATGTAAGTTAAAATAATTTATTTACATAGATATGCAATTCCTACCATACAAATAGATTATGTATTTTATACAAAAATTAATTTAAATATTTAATTAAATAATTTCCCTATCCCATTACATACTATAAATAAGTAAGTTTAACTAGTTTAACTAAGAAGTTTCAACAGTTAAAAAAAATCCATTATGTACCTCCTAAGTACTAATCAAAAATTTTAATTTAATTTAAAACTAAAAATAGTAAAGAACAACATCCGGTAAACTAAAGTTTAGTTATTCAGAGTTTTTTCTAAAAAGGTATATAAATATATGAAAATATTCTTAGTATAATCAGACTTAAAAAAAATCTAAAAAAAAGAGTTATAGTTTACTTTTTAAAGTATTAATTATCATAGCAAGGGACACTCTCCACCTTATCTTAAACATGTAAGATATAATATAATATATTTATATAAATTTTATTTGTTCTTATTTGTGCCTTTCCATTCCTTTTCCCCCCCCTCAATAAAAAAATATTTTAAATAAAGTTTAAAACTCAATTATTTCTTACCTAATTAATATCTTATATTTGATATATTTATACTTAAGTACTTAAAAACTTTTTTGTTTGGTTATTGCTAATACATATTTTGGTTTATCTTACTCAAATCATTATTATTATTTATTTTAATTCCTAGTAATACTAACCTTAATTAGGGTTAACAATTAAATTATAGGTAAGTACCTATATATAGATACCCTTAAACAGGAGCAATGCTAACTTTTTTAGATTATTAAAAATAATCAGATTTATTAGAGCTTGTAAATAATCATATATTGATATTTTCTGTCTTATTTACTTATGCTTTACTATTGATGGATGGCTAAATCTTTGTTTTATCACATTTTTTATCTTTACTTAATTTTACCTTACTAATTTTAACCTTAAACACCAAATTTTAAGGCCTTACTTGTTTTTTTACTAATTTAACTTGTAAAGTACAACAAGCCTTGAGTATGGCTATCTAATCATTAAAAAAAATTATAGAAATAATAATATTTTTATTTTAATTTATACAAATGTATTACTATACAATTATTAGTATATACATACTTACTTTATTTATCTAACTTAGTTTTTTTATAAAGCTATTTGACGTATTAAACTTTTTAGTAATTTAATAAATAATTTGATTAATTATTGAAAATTTTAAGATAAACAAGATTGCTAATGGGATAACTTTACTTTAATTAAGATAACCAATACCCGTAATTTTAAGTAAACTAGGATAAAGTTTTTAGACATATTCATATATTTTAGGAATTATTTTTAATTGATTTACTTCCCTTCGGATTTAAACCATTCTATAACTTAAAAAGAAGTTAATACATATTTTAATTTTTTATAGTTTTATTACTTAATAGAAGACTTTTTCTAATAAATTTTTTATTAAATTAATATTAGTATCATATTTTACATGTGACTTATAAGCACCAAAGATGCAAATTTAGCATAGCAATTTAAGTGGGTGTAATAAATATTTTTTATTCTATTTATAATAATATAGTTTTAATTCATAATGGTTTTCTTTCTTAACGTGCTATTTGACACTAATCTACATAGTATCTAATTATAATAATTAACTTTAATAATAATTTAATTATTTAGATTTTTATTAACCGCTATATATTTGCTTTCCCTTTATATTTTCCTTAGCTTATATCTATTTTGATCTGACTTATACGTTATACATATTTAGAACATTTAAAGACTTAACTTATTATACTAGGAATATTCATTTCTAATACTTAATTTATAATTTATTATGCTTAAACTTCCCATTGTTTTAATTACTTAATAAGTATATATTAATTAGGTATTATTGACTAATACATATTCAATTGACTAACTAGAATTTTTTAAAAACTATTAAAAATAAGTTACGTAATAAGAACATAGTAATAGTCTTTAATTTAATCCTATAAATTTAAATCATTCTATTAAGTATATAATATATATTATAAATAGGAATTATAGGGTAAAGTATAAAGGATCTTAATAAAGTTTATTTCATTGTAAATTTTAATGTATGAAATAGTTGTATTAGTGTTACATATGTTATCTTCATTTTATAATGATATTTGTTATTATATTTAATAATGTTTAAGTCCCTAAGAAATGATGTCTACCATAGAGTGAAAAATAGTTAAAATTTTAACAAAAGTGTTAATTACGAATATATTAATTAAATTAATATAGTTTATATCTTGGAATAAAATTTTTATGTTTAAGATTTGATACACATAAATTAGAAAGATGTATTAAATACAAGTAAGTTAAATTTGATATGAAAGTATCCGGAAATCCTAAGGACAAAAATTAATTAGTAAATTTACCTCTAACTCAAAATTCTCATAATAATATAAATTATCCATTTACTAAAGGAAGGTGATAGTTAGATAAAGTTATCAACGTTTTTAAAACCTTTTTCCTAACCTTTTAATTTATAAAATAGTATTCATAGAATATACGCCAAATTTTAATTAAAATACTATAATAGAATTAATACTAATTAGTTAAAGAAGGTTCTTAGGAAATAACCTAAGGAAGAAACAAATATTCTTTATAAAAAAATAAAAGTAGATATGTACAAATGTTAAGGTATAACCTGGAATATCTGTCTAATGTTACATCATGTAGTAAACTCTGTAAAGAACTGACAAAGGTAAAAAGGGACTAAATTATAAATTAGCAAGTAGTTAGGTAAGGATGAAGTTTAACATAAAATAAAAGTTACCTTTAACTCATAATAAATATTAATAAATATCTAAAGTTTCAATACAAAGGATGTAACAGTATAGTAAAATCAAGTATAAAAATATTTTACAAAAACTCTTAATAAATCAACTATCTCTCTAGTTATATTGTTACTAATAAGGTTGTTTTTAACCTTTAAAATTTAAATATAAAATATAATATTAATATTAACTAAATATAACAAGTAGGAAATAAATAGTGGAACATAATTAAAAACAAAATAAAAATTATTAAATTAAACTAGTTAAAGATGAGCAAAGAATGGAAAGGCATAAGTAAGAAAAAGCAAATAAAACTTTAAAAAAAAACTAGAGATGGAACAAAGCCTCACGGGCAGATCGCCTAAAGAAGGTACGTGTCATTCTCCCAACATACGGGTCAATCTGACTACAATCTGTAGGAAACTTATAAAATTGATTTACTATTTATAACTCCCTTTGTTATAATGGCATTCGACACTATGTAGTTTTTTATGACATCATTTATGTATAATTGTCATATTCTGTATTTTGTGTCTCTCACCTTTTTTTTGATAGGTTTAATGTGGTGTATTTCTAAGTCTTGAATTAAAAATGTTTTTTGGTCTTGTCGAATTAACTTATTATTACAAACTGAACATATTCCATTTTGTTTTTTCATTAATTTTTCTTTCATAGAACCATAATATCTTTGACTTTTTAAACTTGCTTTTAAGTTAATTTGTACCACTTTCTTCTTTTCAAAATGAAAGGCGTGGATCGCTTTTAAAGATTTAGGAATTAAGTATTCCATAGCTGTCATTGTGGTAACAATATAGGTAGGATCCACGAGAAAAATTTTCTTTCCGTTCATATCTTTTTTATATCTAGAATTGGAGTTTGTTTCTCCTCTAAATACTCAAGTACGCTTCTTAAAATGTTGTCCATCATCTCCTTTGAAGTAGAATTTTGCAATTCTTTTCTTTCCTCATCTTGGT
>Ga0153977_1000245_pt1 | contig 13927 bp, 25 predicted proteins | sample TSGA061MetaG_FD_104710 | JGI IMG/M metagenome (GOLD analysis project Ga0153977, IMG submission 104710) | Attine ant fungus gardens microbial communities from Georgia, USA - TSGA061 MetaG | ecosystem: Host-associated > Fungi > Mycelium > Unclassified | place: USA: Georgia, Yuchi Wildlife... | reverse complement strand
TTTAGTGAAAATTAAGTAAGCAGAGGGAAGGGCAACAACACTAGAGAAACAAAGACAAAATTAAATTAAATTAAATTAAAAAAAAGATAAGGAAGTTGAAAATGAACCAAAACTGTCAGTCTCTAGATAGCCCAACAACTACCCCTACACCTCTTTCTTTCTTTTCAAAAGCAATTGTTCTCAGTTATTGTTGTCAATCTCTACACTTCTAGATTCTACTAGTTCTTTCTCTTCTATACCTCTCAAGTCTTTTGAGTTCACAAACTCTAAAATTTCAAGACGTTTCTGGAAATGAGAGTAATTGTCAAGTAAGGACTCTGTAATTCTATCTTGACTTGATCTCAGCTAGCTAGCTGGATCAATCCCTATACTTTCTCTCTTGATGTGCAAAATAGGAGAGCTCAGTGAGATATCAACAAGTGATGAATTCAGGAGGAGTCTACTAAGTGGAAAACAAAGCTGAGATGGGTTTTTTTACAAATACTGACTTATAACTAAAGGCTCTAGTAAACTAGTACAAAGAGCCTGAACTGTTTGTAAACAGTGTGACTGAGATGACAATATCCTTATATGAGGCAATATGACTGTATATCACAGAGGAACTATAACAGTACCCCCCCTCCTCTCAATGGCCATACCCTTGTGGCCAATGCCAAATTGTTGCTTGGAACCCAATCTCTCAAGTATAGTAGCATGGTGGTGGATCTTTATCAGTTTGACAGTGCATCAGCAGAGCTTTGTAAGGGCAACCAAAGGGAACACTAGAAGAAATCTCAATATATAAATACACTTTGGGATATGTTACAACTCACCTTCAGGAGAAACCTCAAAGAATAGGATAAGGCTCCTAAAAGGTGATCTACTCTATATACTGCTTTCTTGGTTACAGACATCTCAGCTGTCAGGGATAGGAGTTTCAGGAATAGACAACTGATTAAACCTGGAGTAATGCTTATTTAATTAGTTGTCAGAGATATCCTGGCTCGTTGCCACTGGTGTGTCAGGAGTGGAGTTTGGTGTGGTTCTCTTATAGGCCTAGCTTAGTCAGGTTTAGGATGTGGACATCTAAAAGTAATTTATTAGCATTTGTTAGGTTGGCTGTGTTGAGCTACAAATATTCCTCTGAGGTGTCCTTATACTCTGCCCAACATATATAGTATATCAAGAGATTTGTTCTATACTTGTCCAATTTCAAGTCAAGTATTTGCACTATCTCAAGTTTAAGGTTTTCATCTATTTCAATGGATGGTGGAAGTGGATTGGTGTAGTTTGGGATAATGCTAGAGAAAGCTAGTTCAAGCTAGAATATATAGAATACAAGGTGAATTGATCTAAGATATTCTGGTAGCTTCATAAGATAGAAGTGAGATCCTACCCTTTTTGTCATAGAGAAAAGGCCTAAATAGCATTCTGAAAGCTTTTTTGAAGGCTGGGTGGTTCTGATGAATTTTGCTAGGATATATATTGTGTCTCTTGCTTGGAATGTAGATGCTTTGGCTCACTGTGCATCCACTGGGCCTTAGTAGTATCTTTGTACCTCTGCAATAGCTTGTTTCAGTTCCACATGGATGTCTTTGAGGTCTACTACAAATGTTTTTACCAGTTTGGATGCAAACTCTTAGGCTATTTGTACTTGCATGCTGGGGTGATACTCCTTGTTTGCAAAGAAGAAGGACATCCCTGTGGTAGATGAAGATGTATTGTTGTAAGTAAATTCTGCCAATGGTAAAAGCTTGAACCAGTCAGATTGCTAATAATTATGGTAGGTTCACAAGTATTGCTTCAAGGTCTGGTTTGTGTGCTCAGTTTGGCCATCCACTTCTAGATAGTAACCCACTAAGAAATGTAACTTTATATTCAAAGCTTGGGCTAGCAACCAAAAGAATTTTGAGACAAATTTTGCCCCCCTATCTAATGTAACATGGTTTGGTACCTGTAAGAACTTAGACTGTAATGCCTTAGAACCACTCCTAGTCCAAGTTGACAAGGAGAACTCAATAGAATTCCTATTTGATTGCTGTACACTACTTATATATATTCTGTATTTACTTTTATTTATAAAGTCCCATGTATCATTCTCTCTCATGCATTTACTGATTATTTAATTAAATGAAAAAGAAAAGAAAAGAAAAATAAATAATGACTTAGCTGCTTTGGCTGTATCATGATACCATCTCCCTCCTTATCCTGAGGATTTTTACAGCTCATAGTAGGGGCTACAAATGTTCCCCATATCATCATCATCTTCTTCTGTCCACTCTCTGAGTCCCAAATCTTCTTGTCCAATTTCTTCTTCCTTCTCTTTTATTGTTTCTATTGTTCTTTGTCCTCTTGCTTTTTCTTCTTTTCATCATCTCCAATTTCTTTCTAACCTTGCCCAATATTCCTTATCATATCTTTTATCTGACCAACCAAATAGCTTTTTTGCTATAAATTGCTCTGGTAGTTCTCCTCTCTTAAATGTTCCCTCTTTCCTTTTCTGTCTTCTAATATCTTTTATATCTTGCCAGTATTTCTTCTTAAACTCTTCAACTGCTTCTTTTGTATTCTTCAGGTTCTCAATCCCTTCCCAAGTATCTGATTCTACTGTGAACCCCTTCTATCATACCAGGTATTTGTCCTTCCCTCTAACTCACTACTTGTTTAGTATTCTTTTTACTTTCTATTCTTTCTCTCCTTCTATTATCACTGGAGCCAGTTGCTCCTTCCTCTGTCCCTCTACTTGTCCTACATATCTATATATCCTACTGACATTTACTACTAGGTGTACTAGGTAACTCCAATTTAACTACATTTGCTAATATAATTTTTTTAACTTTATAGAGACCTATGAATTTCTCTATCAACTTCTCTATCCTTCTACCAACTATTTGATATTTCAAATCCTTGGTGCTGAGCATCACCAAGTCTCCTACCTTATACTTATCAACCTCTCTTCTTTTTCTATTTGTATATTTCTTTATTTCTTCTTGCATCTTCCCTAATACTGCTTTTGCTTCCTTTTGAATTTCTTTCATCTTTGTCACAAATTTCTCTGTACTTTTGTACTTCCTCTTCTTCTTTACTTTGAACTCCATCCTAGGATCTTGCCCATAATTTGCTTTGAAGGGCAATGTCTTTGTACTCAAGTGTTGTTAGCATATAGTCATGAGGACTTAGAGCTCAACCAAGGTAGTTGTTCAGGAAGAACTTGATAGAGTTCCTTGTGGATTCCCCTAGGTACTTATACAAATATTAGATGGTCTGTGTGTCTACCTCCTGCAATTATATGATTCTTACTAAGAACTACCTATATCTTACATAATCCTTCCCACACTATTTATATCTTTTCTGTGTTATATTCTTGAGTATTTCCTATCAAGTTGATAAATGCATGAGAAATAGTTTCTTTCTTAGGAGTTGTTTTATAATATGGTTTTCTCTTCAAATTTTCTTATCTTGAGGAATTTTTCCATTGTCTCCAGTTTTCCTCCCATTTTTTTTCCCTCTGTCTCTCGTATTCCTTATTTGACTACCTCCATAGTATTTTTGCTGTAAACCTCTCTAGGAGTTCTCTTGAGAACTTCTTTTTATTGTTTTCTTCTTTCTGTCATCTTACTTTTTCAGCTTCTTCTCCATACTTCCTTTCAAACTTTTCAAGCAGCTCTTTCATATTCTTCAGGTTTTCCCTACTTTCCCAAGTATCTTCCTCTGCTGTATACCCCTTCTATCATACTAAGAACTTTTCCTTCTCTCTAACTATTCTTTTGTTCAGTATTTTTTCTACCTTGAATTCCTTTTCTCCTTTGATGATAACTGGTTTTGGTGGGGTTTTCCTTTGTTCTTCCACCTGGGGCCTGTACAACTGTACTTGACTTATGTTAACTACAGAGTGTATTTTAATAGAACTAGGTAGTTTTAATTCTATAGTATTGGTTGAAACAATTCCCTTGATCTTGTAAGGCCCCACAAACCACTCTGTTAACTTTTCTGACCTTCTTCCTGCCATCTACCACTTGAAATCCTTTGTACTTAATAGTACTAAGTCCCTGACTTTATACTCTTCTCCTTCGCCTCACTTTCTGTCTGCATACTTCTTCATCTCCTCTTGTACTTTCTCTAATGCTGCTTTTGCCTCTTCCTGGATTCTCTTCATTCTTTCTACAAACTTTTCTGCTGTCTCAAACTTTCCCTTTCTTTTTCTCTCAAATCCCATTTGTGGATCCTGACCATAGTTTGCCTTAAAGAGGAATACTTTTGTAGCTAAGTGAATTTTGTTATTATATGCAAATTCAGTGGTTCCCAGCCAGTCTAGCTATTGCTTCTGTCTGTGATCGATAAAGACCCTTAGGTATTGTTCTAGCTCCTGATTGATCCTCTCTGTTTGCCTATCTATTTGGGGATGATAGGCTGTTGACAGTTTTGTCTAGATCTCTAACAACTTGTTCAATTCCTTTATCATTCCTGCTGTAAACTGCACCCCTCTGTTCAATATGATGCTTTCTGGAAGATTATGTAATTTCTAGACATGATCCCTAAATAACCTAGTAAGCTCTTCTGCCAATGTTTTCTCCATAGTTGCTATAAAATGTGCCATTTTACTGAAATGGTCACAAACTACTAGAATTGCATCATAACCCTAAGCCAAAGGTAGTTTGGTGATGAAGTCTACTGAAATATGACTCCATAGTTTCTCTGGGATTGTATTGGGCATTAGTTTTTCTACTGGGGCTTTACTTCTATTCTTGTAACATTGACAAGCATCACATCTATCCACATATTTTCCTACTTCTTTTGTAACTCCCAGCCACTAATAGTTTCTTGTTACTAGTTCTGTTGTTTTCTATCTCCTACCATGTCCCTCTACTGGTGTATTGTGATGCAACTGTATTACCTCCCCCCTTAATTCTCCCTCCAGCATATAGATTTGTCCCTTCTTTATGACTACTCCTCTCAATGTTTTCATCCCTGCCTTTTTTAGCTCCTCCACTGCTTTGACCACTCTTTTATCCCCTTCCTGCACTTTTCTAATTTTATTTCTTAGGTTGTTTTCTTTTACCAGTGTTTCTATCCTCTTTATCCATTCCAGCTTTATCAGTGTTTGGTCCTCATTATTATTTTCTACTCCCTCTTGCCAATCTGGTCTTCTGCTCAGCCCATCTACTTTCCCCATACTTTTTCCTAGAACATGTTTCAAGATAAAGTTGAATTGTAATAGATATAATGCCCATCTAGCTTGTCTTCAATTTAACTTCTGGCTAGTCATAAAATACTGGAGATTTTTGTAGTCTGTCTGGATTTTGAACTTTACTTTCACTCCCTCCAGGTAGTACCTCTATGCTTCTAAGCACTGAATTACTACTAGTATCTTCTTGTTATGAATTTTGTAGTTTTGTTTGGTTGCATTTAATGACTTAAAGATAAAGGCAACTGGTCTTCACTTTTTATCTTCACATTTCACCAATAGTACTCCTCCTGTCACATAGTCTGAGGCATCTGCCTCTACCCTTATCTCTTTATCTAAATCTGGAATAGCTAAGACCAGTTCTGTTGTAAACACCTCTTTCAGTTTCCTGAATGATATTTCTTGCTCTTCTCTCCACCTTCACTTTTCCTCCTTTCTAACTAGTAGGTGCAAAGGGACTATGATTCTAGCAAAGTCCTTAATGAACTGCCTATAGTAATTTGCCAGTCCTAGAAACTTTTGTACTTCTTTTACATTTTTTGGTGGTAGCCAGCTTAGGACTCCATCTACCTTTTCTTTTTGCATCTCTACCCCTCAAGGTTCTATTACCATGCCTAGGAATTCCATCTCCTTTACCTTCTACCAACACTTTTCTGGCTTAACAAATAGGTTGTTTTCTTTCAGTCTCTTCAATACCTCTTCTACCAGCTTGTCATGTTCTTTTTCAGCATCTATGGCTACTATTATATCATTAATGAAGGTTGCTGTGTTTCCCTGATTGATTATATCTTGGAACAGATCATTCATTATAGTTTGAAAGATAGCTGGGGAGTTTATCAGACCAAAATACATAACTGTTGGTTCATACACCCCAACATATATTATGAATGCAGTCTTCTACTTATTACCTTTCTTGATTCTCATATTATTGTATCTCCATTTAAGATCAAGTTTTATAAACACCTTCTTCTTTCCTACTCCATCCAGGATATCTGCAATTAGGGGTAAAGAGTATCTGTTTTTTACCATCCACTGATTTATATGACAATAATCTTGTACTATTCTCCTTTTTCTATTCTTCTTTGCTACAAAATAGACTGGTGAGGTCTGTGGTGATTTTGACAGCTGAATATATCCCTTTTGCAGTTAATCCTTCATAAATGCTTGTACTTCCTCTTTTTTTTCCCTTGACAGCAAATACACTTTTCCTTTTCTGGGTACAAACCCCTCTTTTAATTCTATTACATGATCCCATGGGCATTCTTTCTGATTCCTTCTTTCCAAATACTTTTTTCCACTTCCAGAATCTCCTAGGTACTAATTCTTCCACTGTCTTTCCTTTCTCTGTTTTTCTCACCTGTCTTTTCTCCTGCATTTTTTGCTTCCTCTTTCTATATATTGGTGGACACCATGTCATTTTGACCTCCCCTTTTTCCTAGTCTATCTCTGGGTTATGAGCCACTAGCTAGGGTATACCTAATATTACTTCTGTTTTCCCCAGGTTATACATATCTATTTGCACTCTCTCAACATCCCCTTTAAAGAACATGTTGCACTCCACCTGGTGAGTGATTGCTCCCCCAATGTTTACCATTCCATCTATATTCCTTACTAGCAAGAGGGTTTTTAACTTCTCTAGTTTAAATCCCTTCTCCTTTGTGAACTTGGTATCTATAAACAGACCTATTGCTCCACTGTCTAACAGAGCCTTTACTGCTACTCCTTCATGACTCTCCAGCTTTTCTAACCCTACTTTCATCCACACTTCTTTTAGCAGTTGTAGTGTACACTGTATATCTCTTGCTCTTTCAGTGTTGCTATAATAATTCAATTTATTCCCCAGTCTTTCTAGGCACAATACACTATACAAATTGTTGGAGGCCAGTTGGGAGCTCACTGTCCTCCATTGTCTTTTGCCAACTCTTGCAGTGTTTTTACTACTTTTCCCTCTCTTTCCTTCCTTTGCCAACAGTTTCTGGCCATATGGCCTCACTTCCCACATACATAGCATGTTCTATCTCCCTCTCTTCCTCTATCAACATCCATTACATTGGGGTCTCTTCCTAGCCCCTGTCCTCCCTGACTGTTCTGTGCTTCTTCTCTAAAGTTCTGACCTCCTGCCCTCTCCTGCCATTCCTCTATTGTACTGGGGGGACTCTCTGCCTCTACCAACTTCCTCCTCAGTGCTCTGCTTAATCCCCTCTTGAACTCTTCAATGAGAGGCTGCCTCTTATAACTGTTTCTTCTTGCCACCTTTTTGAACTCCTGGACATACTCATTGCAGGTCCTTTTCTCTTGCTCAATTGTTCTTAGCTGCTCTATCTTCCTCTCTTCTTCTACTGTTTCTCCAAATTCATTCCTCATCTTGCTAAACAATTCCTCTACTGTTTCTACTTCCAACTCTCCCTTTGATAGCTCATCCAGTAGGTTGTCTTTCCATGCCTCTGTTACTTCCCCCTGTGCATAAGACAGTACCCAGGCCATCTTTGTTGCCTCTGATTCCCCCATCATCTTCATGCTGAGATACAAGCAAGCTATATTGATAAATGTACTCACTTCCTCTATCTTCCCACTAAACAAAGAAGGTTTTGCTACCTCCACTCTTGCTCCTTCATTTTGCTACAAAAGAGTGGCCACCTGCTGGCTATTAGGAAAAGGAGTTGCTCTTCCTGAGTGAGGGGAGCAGGTTGTAGTGCAGAAGCAGCAGGTTGCTCTGCAGGTTGTCATTGTTGAGACATGTATAGTGGCAATAGTAATGGTGATGGTGATGGTGGTGATAATGATTCCTTATAGGAGGATGAGTGGTCTTCTTTGTCTAAACTTATGGCTAGTTACTGACTAGAAGGGTAAAACAATATTATCCCTAAGGAAGGAATCTCTAAGCTAGACAGGCCTTTAAGAGGTTACTGTTGTTCCCCTGCATAGACTGGTCACAATGGACTAGTAACATGGAGCTAATAGTGAAAAGCTATATACAAGCTCACTTGGTATGGAGATCAGATCTCAGGCAGGGACATGAGTTTTGTCCAGGCCTTTTACTCACTGTTCCTAACTAACAGTGAAGTTCTCTTTATAGCTAGAGCCTGCTATCCAAGATGCTTGTGAGTGCTGTGCTCACTAGCAAGGATGATAAGAGAGTGAGTGGAATAGAGAGTATTGAGGCTGCAAGGTACAGGGTCAACAATAGATATCAAGTTCTTGTATTAGTGTGTAGTTGTGAGAACTTAGAGCTCAACCAAGGTAGTTATTTAGAAAGAACTTGATAGAGTTCCTCATAGATTCCCCTAGGTACTTATACAAATATTAGATAGTCTGTGCACCTACCTCCTGTAATCACATGACCCTTACTAAGAACTACCTATATCTTACATAATCCTTCCCATACTATTTATATCTTTCCTGTGTTGTATTCTTGAATACCATTGACATTTTGTTTTCAATCCCTAACATTCTATTCAACTCTCTTATTAATTCTACTGCAAACTGTGGTTCTTTATCCAAAATGATACTCTCAGGTAGTCTATGTAATTTCCATATATTGTCCCTGAATAGCCTAGCCAGTTCTTCTGCTGATGTTTTTTCTATAGTAGAAATAAAGTAGACCATTTTTGTTAACCTATCTACCACTACTAAGATTGAGTCATATCCTTGGGCTAGTGGCAATTTAGTGATAAAGTCCACTGAAATATACATCTAAGGTCTTTCTGGAATTGAATTGGGCATTGACTTGTCTGCTGGTTGTTCTGTGCAGTTCTTATTTCTTTGGCAGAAATTGCATCCTTTTATATATTGCTTCACCTCCTTGGTTACTTTTGGTCACCAAAAGTTTCTGGTAACTAGTTAACTAGTTCTACCATCTTCCACTATCCCCTATATTCTTCTACTGGCATATTATGATATAACCTAATTATCTCTGCTCTCAACATATCATCTTTATGTTATCAATAGACAGTGAATGTCCTTAGTGATATCCTAGGTAGATGTTCAAGAAGAACTCAATAGGGTTCTTTGCTAGATTGGACTACTACTTATACTACTTTACAGTGGCTGTACTGCTATTAGTCCATGATCACATGTCCTTCCAGAATATTCTATGATCACCTGACTTGGTCATGTGATTTGACTTCCTATTGTTCCCACACTATTTATATCCTGACCCTATTGTATGCTTTGAGGTTTTGGATTTAGTTGTTCCAATGTGTGGGAGACTGTTTTTCTTTTGGAGCTCTTATAACATGGCCCCCCCTTTAAGTTTCCTCATCCTGAGAAACCTTTCCATCAACTCCAGTTCTTGTCCCACCTCTTTTCCCTTTCTCTTTTATACCTCCTTTTTCCCCAGCCATATAGTAATTTTGCCATGAACTCACTAGGCAATTTCCAACTAAATTCCTTCTCTTCTTCTTCTAGTTTCTGTCACCTTAGTTCTTCAGCCTCTTCCCCATACTTTTTCTCAAACTCTTCTACTAATTTTTTTGCATTTTCCAGGTTTTTCTTACTCTTCCAAGTGTCTTCTTCTGCCATATATCCCTTTTACCTTACCAGAAACTTTTCCTTTCCTCTAACTGTTCTTTTGTTTAGAATTTTTTCTACCTCGAATTCCTTCTCTCCTTTAATAATGACTGGTTTTGGTAGTATCTTCTTCTGTTCCTCTACCTGTGGTTTATAAAGTCATACTCTACTTACATTAACTACTGGGTGTATTTTAATAGACTTAGGTAATTCTAATCCTATTGCATTACTAGAAATGATTCCCTTAACTTTGTAGAGGCCCACAAAATGCTCTGTTAACTTCTCTGATCTTCTCCCTTTTATCTGCCATTTCAAGTCCTTTGTACTTAGCAGTACTAAGTCCCCTATTCTGTATTCTTCTTCCTCCCTTTACCTTCTGTTCACAAACTTCTTTATTTCTTTCTGTGCTTTCCCTAGTGCTGCTTTTGCTTCCTCCTGGATTTTCTTCATTCTTTCTACAAATTTTCCTACTGCTTTGTATTTCCCCTTTCTTCTCCTCTCAAATCCCATCCTTGGATCTTGACCATAGTTTACTTTAAATAGCTATATTTTTGTTGCCATATGGATTTTGTTATTGTATGCAAATTCTGCTATTCCTAGCCAATTGGACCATTGTTCTTGCCTATGGTCAATGAAGACCCTCAGATATTGCTCCAACTCTTGGTTTATCCTTTCCATTTGCCCATCTGTTTGAGGGTGATAGGCTGTTGAGAGTTTCATCTGGATTCCCAACAAGTTATTCAACTCCTTCATCATTCCTGCCACAAACTGTACTCCCCCATCTGATATAATGCTTTCTGGAAGTCTGTGCAACTTCTATACATAATCTCAAAACAGCTTTGTAAGTCCCTCTGCTGATGTTTTCTCTGTTGTTGCTATAAAATGTACCACTTTGCTAAAGTGGTCATATACCACTAGGATAGCATTATATCCCTGGGCCAATGGTAGCTTGGTGATGAAGTCTGCTGAAATATGGCTCCATGGTTTTTCTGGGATTGCATTGGGCATTAGCTTCCTTGCTGGTGCTTTGCTCTGATTCTTGTATCTTTGACAAGCATTACATCCATCCACATATCTCCCCACTTCCTTTGTTACTCCTGGTCACCAGTAATTTCTGGTGATCAACTCTACCATCTTCTATCTCCCCCTATGCTCTCCTACTGGAGTGTCATGGTATAGTTATATTATCTCCCCCCTGAGTTCTCCCTCTAGCACATATATCTTTCTTTCCTTCATTACTATCCTATCTTCTATTTCCCATTCTTTATCTTTTAACATCTTTATTCCTGCTCTCTTCAATTCTTTAACCACCTTTACTATCCTCTCATCCATTTTCTGTGCTCTTTTGATTCTTTCTTTCCTCTATTATCATCTCCACTCCCCTGATCTACTCTGGCTTTATCAACTTCCAATCTTTGTTGTTTTTCTCTACTCCTTCCTGCCAATTTGGTCTCCTGCTTAACCTATCTGCCTTCCCCATGCTCTTTCCTGGAACATGTTTTAATGTAAAATTAAATCATGATAGGTACAGGGCCCATCTTGCTTGTCTGCAGTTTAATTTTTGGCTCATCATGAAATACTGGAGATTCTTATAGTCTGTCTAGATTTCAAATTTGAGCTTCACTCCTTCCAAATAGTGCCTCTATGCTTCTAAACACCTAATGACTGCCAGCATCTTCTTATCATGAATTTTATAGTTTCGCTCCATGGCATTTAGTGATTTAGAGATAAAGGCCACTGGTATCCACTTTCCATCCTCACACTTAGTTAACAACACTCCCCCTGTTGCATAGTCTGAGGCATCTGCTTCCACTCTCATTTTTCTATTGATATCTGGGATAGCTAAGATAGATTCTGTGGTGAATACCACCTTAAGTCTTTTAAATACCTCCTCCTGTTCCTTTTCCCATTTCCACTTTTGTTCCTTCCTAACCAACACATGTAGTAGTACTGCTATCCTGGTGAAGTCCTTTATAAACCTTCTATAATAATTGGCAAGGCCTAAAAACTTTTGCACCTCCTTGATGTTTCTGGATGTCAGCCAGTTTAGTACTCCCTTTACCTTTTCCTTTTGCATTTCCACCCCTTTCAGACCAATTATTACTCCCAGAAATTCCACTTCTCTCACTTTCCATTTACACTTTTCTGGTTTCACAAATAGGTCATTCTCTTCTAGCCTCTTTAGTACCTCCTCTACTAACTCATCATGTCCTTCTTCAGTATCTATGGCCACTAGAATATCATTGATGAATGTTGCCATGTCTCCTTGGTTTATGAGGTCTCTGAACAGATTGTTCATCATTGTTTGGAAGGTAGCAGAAGAGTTTGTTAACCCAAAATACATGACTGTGGGTTCATAAGCCCTGATGTGTATTGTAAATGCTGCCTTCTATTCATCCCCCTCTTTGATCCTAACATTATTATATTCCCATCTTAGATCCAGCTTTGTAAACACCTTTCTCTTTTCTATTCTATCTAGTATGTCTGTAATGAGGGGTAAAGAATACCCATTTTTTATTATCTACTGATTTATGTATTGATAGTCCTATACCATTCTCCATGTTCCATCCTTTTTTGCCACAAAGTGTACTGGTGATATTTGGGGTGACTTGGAAGGTCAGATATATCCTTTTCTCAGCTGATCCTCCACAAACACCTGTACTTCTTCTCTTTTCTCCCTTGACAATGAGTACACCTTTCCCTTTTTTGGCATAAACCCTTCTTTCAACTCTATGGTGTGGTCCCAGGTCTTTCACACTGGTATTCTTTCCAACTCCCTTTTTCCAAATATCTTTCCCCACTTCCAGAACCTTTTGGGTACCAGTCTTTGTAATGTTTCCTTATCCTTGTTCTTTTCTACTTTCCTTACTTCCTCCTCCTTTTCTTCTTGCTTTCTCTTTCCACATATAGGTGAACAACATATCATTTTTACCTCCCCTTTTTCCCAATCTATCTCTGGGTTATGGACTGCCAGCCATGGCATCCCTAGTATGACCTCCATTTTTCCTAAATTACACACATCCATCCTTGTCCTTTCTACATGTCCTTTGAAAAACATGTTGTACTCTACCTGGTGCATTATGGCTCCCCCTGCATTTACCATCCTATCTACATTTCTAACTAACAGGGGGTTCTTTAACTTCTCCATTCTAAACCCCTTTTCTCTAGCAAAGGTTGTATCCATAAACAGGCCTGTTGCCCCACTATCCAGTAATATTTTTACTGTTACCTCTTCATAGCTTTTCAACTTTTCTAGTCCCACTCTTATCTAGACTTCTCTTAGTGGCCAGAATATGTGCTATATATCCCTTACTCTCTCAGTTGTATTAGTAGAATTTAATTTATTGCCCAGCTTTTCTGGGTGCAATATACTGTACAAATTATTGGAGGCCAGCTAAGAGCTTACTGTCCTCCATTTTCTTTTGCCGACTCCTATAGTGTCTCCATTACCCTCTCTCTGTGTCTCTCCCAACAATTTTTGGTCATATGGCCCCACTTTCCACATACATAGCATGTCCTATCTCCTCCCTTTCCTCTATCCACCTCCATTGCATTCAGGTCTCTTCTTGGGCCTATTTGAGCTCCACCTCTATTGAATGTGTTTTCTCCTCCTCCCCCTCCTCTATATCCTCCTCCCATTCTCTATGTTATTTGTCCCCCTCTTCCTCCATATGATCCTCCTCCATTGCCTCCTCTAGGCTGTACATTTCCCCCTGGGCATGCCACATTTCTCCCTAACATCCTTTCTTTTATTCTGCTTTGCCTCTGATTTCTGTCCAGCCTCACTGCTCTTTCTTGCCACTCTCCAATAGAGGTTGGCAGCTCCTCTGCTTCTACCAGCTTCCTTCTAATACTCCCATTCAATCCTCTTTTAAATTCTTCAATAAGGGGTCTTCCCTTGTAGCCACTCCCCTGGCGACCTTTTTGAATTCCTGCACATACTTGTCATAGGTCCTTCCTCCTTGCTCAATCATCCTCAGCTGCTCTATTTTCCTTTCCTCTTCTGATGTTTCTCCAAAGTCATCTCTTATTTTTGTAAACAATTGCTCTGCTGATTCCACCTCTGATTCTCCCTTGGCCAGCTCGTCCAACAAATTATCCTTCCATGCCTCTGCTACTCCTCCCTGCACATATGACCATTAATTACCTGTCAAATGGGTCAGTCGTAATCTGACAATAAGCAAGCAAAGCTCACATGGTTACCGAGAAGAGCCATAACCGCCGTTCCATTGTTCTGGAGACCGCTGAACGTTG
>Ga0153977_1000243_pt1 | contig 13970 bp, 18 predicted proteins | sample TSGA061MetaG_FD_104710 | JGI IMG/M metagenome (GOLD analysis project Ga0153977, IMG submission 104710) | Attine ant fungus gardens microbial communities from Georgia, USA - TSGA061 MetaG | ecosystem: Host-associated > Fungi > Mycelium > Unclassified | place: USA: Georgia, Yuchi Wildlife... | reverse complement strand
GTCTGCCTGGCCCGTCCGTGTTTAACTCCACCTTCAGCTTCTTCATCGTCAGAAACGGATGCAACATTGATTTCGGAATAGTTGGACCTCTCAATAGCATGTCAATACACACCAAAATCAACAAGACGAACTATTACCTCCAATTCATCCAAGTGCCGTTTGGTCCGTTTTGCTATGACCTCTGGCGTCAAGGTTTGGTTTGCTGCATTTACCTGACGAGAAACTGCAGAGAAGGTTACCAGAGATGCAGTCAATACAGTAGTCTTACGTTGTTGTCTCCTTTGCCTTGGAGGCATTGTACAAGATTGATGGGACGAGCACGCCATCGCTCCTTGCCATATTTGCTCATACCGGTTTCTCCCAGGATATCTTTGAGTTATTGCACTACATTCATCAATCTACACTCTTCGATAGCTCTAACTTGCACCGCTCAGGATGGCGGTAAAGTCCCAGCCACGGAAACTTTCAACAGCCTACTACGACTTGCCAACTCCAGAGCCAGAGTCGCCTCTCCATCCCCGAAAACCTTACCGCTTTTCCACCCTATGTGCTACCGTTGAAAATCCAAGTATCAAAGACCAGTATGGGAGTTCTTCCGTACCAATATACCAGACTGCTACCTTCAAAGGTGTATCTGGAGAATATGACTATACCAGGAGCGGAAATCCAACAAGGAGTCATCTTGGTGAGCATAGCTGGTCGAAGTTGATATGATTAGATGTGGATAACTGACATGTCTTAATTTGTCATTTACTTAGAGCATCATGTCGCTAAAATCTCTTCCGCTACTCATGCATTTGCTGTATCTTCTGGAATGGCTGCTCTTGATGTTATTTTGCGACTACTCAAGCCTGGGGATGAAGTCATTGCTGGCGATGACCTGTATGGCGGCACCAACCGCTTGCTAGCATATATCAAAACCCATGTTGGTGTGACGGTTCATCATGTCGATACTACTGATCCTGTGTCACTTCACCCTCTTATACACCCGACAAAAACTGCTTTGGTCCTCCTGGAGAGTCCAACTAATCCTTTGCTTAAAGTTGTTGATCTCGCTGCTATTAGTCAAGATGTCAAGGAACGGGCACCTAATGCAATCGTCGTCGTGGACAATACTATGATGAGTCCATACCTACAAAGGCCATTGGAACACGGGGCAGATATTGTGTATGATAGCGCTACGAAATATCTGAGCGGACATCATGACCTCATGGCTGGTGTCGTAACTTGCAATAGAGATGATATTGCGAAGGTGATCTCGTTACGTCGGGATGTGAGCACTTGCTGATATTGTCAAAACTAGCAAATTGCATTCACAATCAATGCAGTCGGAAATGGGCTCTCGCCTATCGATTCTTTCTTACTCCTCCGTGGCATCAAGACGCTTGCACTTCGCATGGATCGCCAACAAACCACTTCATCTCTCGTTGCCAAATATCTACACTCCCTTGGGTTTCATGTCAATTATCCTGGTCTTGATGGACACCCTGGAAGAGAAATTCACTCACGGATCGCAGACGGAAATGGTGCAGTGTTGAGCTTTGAAACTGGGAGTAAATCACTCAGCGAAAATATTGTTGCCGGTACACGCCTTTGGGGAATCAGCGTCAGTTTTGGCTGCGTCAACAGCCTAATCAGTATGCCTTGCGTCATGTCGTGAGTAGCTCACTGCCTGCACTCAGGTTCATAAAACCTTGTCATTGATGGCATGGTGGTAATCACCAGGCACGCATCGATCGATGCGGCTACACGGGCTGCTCGTGGGCTTCCGGAGGACCTCATCCGGCTGTGCGTTGGGATAGAAGATCCTCACGATCTCTTGGAAGATTTGGAACGTGCATTGCTTAGTGCTGGAGCGATCGAATTCAATGAAGTTCAGAATAGATATGTACGAGTCGTCAAACCCGAGGAAATAGATCCTATTGCCCAAGCAACTCAGCAAGTCTCGACCGAAGGTATTCTTGGCCACAATCAACGGGAATGGCTCATTAGTTCCCCTGGGAAAGTCATTCTGTTCGGTGAGCACGCTGTCGTCTATGGTGTTGTGAGTGTCTGTTTCTGTTTTCCCCATTCGGACCCCATGCCATGGACTTAAAAAGTTCAGCACTGGCAGCCCAACTCCAACATTTTTGCCAAGCAATTTCGTTTGGACTAATCTTGTTTATTCCAGACTGCTATCGCAGCCTCACTCGATCTCCGATGCTATGGGCTTACAAGCCCTCGTCAAGACCATCGCCTTTCAGTCCACTTCCACGACATAGACAACTTTTACTATGAATGGGATATTGACGACCTACCCTGGGATGCTGTTACTCCACTTACTGCTGGCAAACACCCAACGGATCTTGATCAACGACTCACAGCTGCCTTGCTCCAGGGTCCTTTGAGTCAAATCTCTGATCTGCAAAAACATGCACGTTATGCCAGTTTGGCATTCCTTTACCTGTACATGAGTCTCAGTAAGAGCGAGGAACGGTGAGTTCATCTAGTATTTGTATCTCCTTGATACCGCGGGGCTAAGATAATGGAATCTCTCCCTTTTCTTGACTACATTCTTTCGCTTCTTCCTGCTCATTCTGCCGTGCATGGACCGGCTGACCGAAAAAAATAGCCTTGCATTCAATTTCAGTGCACGCGCAACCCTTCCCGTAGGCGCAGGTCTAGGCTCCTCTGCGTCGTTCTCTGTTTGTGCGGCAACCGCAGTCCTCCTCCTCCTCAGACATATCAACATTCCGAAACCCCCAGCATCGTCAGATCCCTCTACTGGCTATATCGACGTCTCTCACCAAGGTCGGCGGGCTCTTCCTTTAGCACTTGCCCAAGACGTCAATCACTGGGCATTTATGTCGGAGAAGATATTGCACGGAAACCCGAGTGGCGTTGATAATAGCGTCGCTGTATTTGGTGGTGCATTAGCATACACTCGGCCTGGATTTGCGAAAAAGAGCGGAATGGAGGTAATCCAGGGGTCAGTGCCTGATCTTTCATTGCTGTTTACGAGTGCGGGAGCTTGACATGATGGTCTTCGCGCAGATTCAAATCACTTAAGTTCTTACTCACGAACTCCAAAGTGCCCCGAGACTCCCAAAAGCTAATCGCGGGTATCGGTCAGAAGAAAGCTAGGGTGGGTCACCTTCTCACCACTATTCATGCGTCCCGGTGAATTGGAGTAATAATGCTTGTTGCGTTACATTCTTTCCAGGAACCTGGACTCGTAAATGGCATCTTTAACTCCATCCAGGGTATCACTGACGAGGCAAGGAGAGCACTAAGTGATCCAGAAATGCCTCGTGAATCGCTGCTTCGGGAACTATCGGTACGTCCTCTTACTACTACACATCATAACGAAGCTGCTTACTCCTCGGCGCAATCGTGTATGTAAACTCTTCCAGGCACTTATCAACGAAAATCACGGCCATCTGGTGACTCTCGGTGTGTCACATCCGTCGCTGGAGGCCATCCGCTCGAGGACGGCTGAACCTTATGGTCTGAGCACTAAACTTACTGGTGCCGGAGGTGGTGGTTGTGCTGTCACGCTTCTACCGGATGGTGTGTATCTATTCCTTATTTTTCACGAATCAGCCTTTGCTGACACCCCGGTCCTTAGATTTCGAACCGGCAAACCTCCAGGATCTCGTGGATGACTTGTTCCGCGAGAAGTTCGAACCTTACATCACGTCCGTGGGAGGTAGTGGATTAGGTATTCTGTCACCATATCCCGAGCAACGCAATCGAGATGTCGTCCCATCCAGCTCAAGGACGTACGAGGACGTTCCAACATTTGAGCAAGTCACACCACCTGAAACACCTGTGCCCGAAAGTCAAGAACATCTGAGTATCAGTTTCTCAGGAGGGGAAAACACACTTCGGGTACCCTTCGAGGCCATACCGATTGATGGGCTAGCAGAATGGGCTAATGGTCAAGGGCAGTGGTTGTATGTGTAAAAACTCTCAGTCAAAGCTATTTCTCCCCTCATGTATCAAATGTTGACTCGCGTTTTCTCCGATATCTCACCGCTTGTTTACCGTCCTGTCTGCTTGTATGTGCATCTTGTATGTATTTATTTTCCTGCAATGACAAAAGTACTCGATATTTCCGTATTCCAATGCTATATTCATAGTATTGAAATGATAGCCTTGAGTGTATAAATTTGGAAATAAACCTGGTGCTTTGCAGCTGTATTTTAACTTGGCTTGTATCATTGATGATGGCTCTGAAACCAAGAGGGAGAGGCGGATAACATTCCTGGACCTTCTGAACGCAGACCAATGCAACGATCTCCATCATGAGTCGAATCGCTTATACTCTTGGGGCTCTTCACCTGCCTTTCTTCCCCCTAAAAGTAACCTGGGTCATTTTAATGAGGCTCCTAGTGCCACCCACTTGTGCTTGTCAATCATAGAACTATTCATCTATTGAGGCATGACCAGGAGAAAATCAGGACTAAAATTCTCTCGTCCCATACTTTTGACTAAGATAACTGATCTTCGATCCTTTTTTTTTCGAAAAGGGCATGGGCCGTCCTAATTCTATCCTCGAGCCTCCTTATGAACCTTTGGCACTAAGTCCTCTAACCTAATCGAGTATCCCAGATATGCGACTATACACGCTGGCCGCGATGGCCGACTTGGTGTCTCAATGAGTTCTGATCCGTGACCCGATGGAAGCTTCTACGCATCTCTCTTTCACACACACAACATCTGCAGGTGGCAAGTTTTGCTACACGTACATACACACATACAGACACAGTTGGAAATTGAGATTCTCAACTAGAGAAAGGGATCGAAACTCGAGCCCATGATCTCAAAGCTCTCTTCGTGTGTATGAGTGTATGGGTGCTTTTGGATCGCCCACCCCATCGCGGATCTCTCTCTCTAGCTGTCAATGACCGATGACAAGGAGATCCTGTCATCTAAATAGCTGAATTCCTCTCCTTCCCCATCTCTCGGGTAGAATTCTCAGGCACACAATGCTGAGAGGGAGGGAGGGGGACTTGAAAAGGTTGTTGATGACGGCTGGATTGCAAGGTTATTTCTTGATAATGACCCACTTGAGCGGACGTCTGGTGGAAATCTGTGTACGAACCCTTGGCGTAATTGGCCAGAAAAAAGCTATATGGAGTGTATGACACACTCTCTTGGTTGATAATGTATAATGTGTATTCAGTGGTCTATATCTAATTGCTTTCCTTTACCGATCTAAGGATCTTATAAACTCATATTGAGGAGCCTTCGTGATCCCCTTACCTTCTCGTGTTCCAAGCAGAAAAATGGGAAACGGCACTAATGCTTATTCCTACTAGTCAGCCTGTCAGCATCTGAGCCTCCGCGGGCAGAATTGACCTACACGATCCATATGTGTCAGAATATGCTCTTGGTACTTTCACAATTCATGTCAGGACCACACACACATAATTTCATATCTCAAGACTTTTTAGTTCGTAATTAAAAAAAAAGCCTCACACACCCCACCCTAACGAGGTAATAAAACCAAATCAGAATGTCATATTTTTGTACAATGGGAGATAATTGTCTTTCAATAGAAATAACGAACAGTAACACGTGTTCCCAAACATAATTATGTATGTAAAAAAAACGTAGTTTAAATAGTATCACTACATAATCTCAACGAGAGATGGTAAAGCTGGGTAGACCATGGATAAACTAAAACTGGGAATGGTGAGGTGGGAGGGAGGGAGGGAGAGGGAGAAGGAGAAGGAGAAGGAGAGAAAGAGAAAGAAACCATTCACTATGCTACATCATAACTAATACTCGACCTCGAAGACCCGGCTGAAAACACACACAAAGTAAACTCCATCAACTCATTCATAATCCGAGTCTGATTCCACTTCCTCGGGCACCTCGCTGGGTCTTAGGGTCAGCGTCAAAGTTCGCTTGACGTCGTCGTGTTCATGGCCAAAGTAGCGAGGAGACTCAAAGCTCCACCTAAAGAGAGAAAAGGAAGAAGGGAAGAAATAAGTATGAAGTCCACACTCCCTCTAAGCTTGGTGTTTTAAAAACGTACTCTAGATTGCCAATGATCCAACTGCCTGCCGCTTCAATGAACAGTGAAGCATCACCACCCACAGTCGCACGCAGTTCATCTCGTGCAGATAAATAACAATTTATAAGTTCCCGGCAGTGGACACCGATGTAATCGCAAGCCTCCTGAAGACCGATTTGACGGTCGTTCATCAAGACGGTGACGACGTTATTCCCAGTATGGCCTTTCGACTGTTCCATGTTGTAGGAATAGACATCCTGAGGGAGGGGGGTATACGTTAACATCATGGTTGGTTTTTTGAGTATAAAAGCTCACGTTAGCCCAGCAGACATGGTCGCATGCTGCCCAATACGCCTTCATAAAGACGGGGTTCTCATAAACATCCTGAGGAAGATCTATTCCGAGGATGTATTCATTGAGAGCAAGGCACAACAGAACGGCACTGTTGTTCCGGCGAAGTGGGATATACTCTTGCATCGAGAGGACCTCTCCTGCCTCTCTCAGCTCCGCTTCCCTGGTCACACAACGCGTATATTCACCACAGAGCTTTATGAAGCGGTGGAGATTATTAGGCCCTGCCAATTGAACGAAACGTGCGCGAAAGCTATACATTTCGTTAGTGCCATTCAAACTATAGCGCGAAACTATCAAAAATGAACTCACTCTCTTGTAATCTTGGCAACGACGGAATCGTCATCAGACTCAGGGTTCCTCATGGCTTCAACGAAACTGAGGCAAGTATGGCTGGCATCCTTGCCATTCTGGTCGTCGCTGATCTCGTCCACAACAAACAACACATTGACCTAAAGTTGGGTGACCAAAATAATAATGAGAACACCATCGTACAATCCAACAGTCAGCTTGCGCCAAGACTCACAAAGTCGCATGTTGTTCTGAACTGCTCATATCCAGCAAAGCAGTATACATGAGAGCACAAAAGCTCATTGAGACCCTGTATAAAATCCACACGTTTTCGGTTCTTGAAAATATGGAAGGAATTAATCCAAGCGCGAGACTCTGCTGCTGCTGCTCTGTAGTGAGGGTTGGTGGAGTCTTTGAGAGGAACATCGGCATGAAGATCAGGGATACGAAATTGTTGGAGGTGAGACATGTTGTCAAGAAAAGGTAGAGAGACAAGCACAGAGAGGGAGGGAGAGATATCAAAAAAAGCAAAAAGCTGCGGATGGATTGCTGAGATAGCAAAGCGAACGATCCGAGTTTTTATATCTTGACCCCAGACCGCTCGAATAAGTCACTCCAACAGCCATGCCGATATGATTGGAAGCGGACCTGGCACTCAGATTCGATGCGCAAAAGAGAATGAGTTGTAGCGTGATGATAACAAAGTGGCAGATCTAGAGATGTGTATGCTGTTCGAAATGAACGGATTACCCAAACCATACATTTCCAAGGTCTTGAAAATGGTAGTCTCGTGTCAATACTCAGGGAAAATCTGAGATGGATCTCAAATCGCGAGTCGCACCGGCAGTTGAAGGGAATGCGTGAAAGAGAGGGGGAACGCCCGTTGGTGGGTTGGTTGGTTAGTTGGGGAACCACACAGCGGGTTCACGGTGGGAATCAAGAAAACACTTGGTAGAAACGCGTCTAAAAGCGGCACTCATCAGCAATGACGCAGAACTGCAATTGTCCGGATAAATTCCAAGGCATTTGATTTTCCGTTCATTGTGTTTCGGTGTACTTGTGAAACCCCCGAGCTTTCGGGACGCTGGGGGGTTTTAATTTTGTTCGGAGAGTCCACTATAAGGGAACAAGGCTGCTACAAAAAAAAGAAAAGGTGTATGTGTGTGTTGGCGCTTCACAAAAAAAAGTGGATCTCGATCTTTCCTTTAGAGCTTGGCTCCACTTGTTCCAAGTCGGTCGAGATTGGGAAGGTCGATCGAAATCTAATCATCCTATACTGTAAACAATTGAACACGCGCCCCCCTTCCTTCCCCCCTTCCCTTCCCTATTGGGTGGGGAGGTTCAAAGAACTAAACTTACTGATTTTGAACGTGATTCGTGCAAGCAGCAGAAGCAAATTAAAAAAATCGACGTTGGCGGTGATAATGCAGTCCAATCCGTCCCGGGGTAGTCGGCGGTACCAATCATTATGTTCCGTTGAAGACCTATATCGAACAGATCTTCTTATTCTTCTCATCACTGACATGAACACATATGGGGAAGGTGACATTTTTCTTTTTTTATCTTGATCTTCGTTTGAAAAAAAGAGAGCCTCGAGGGCCTCATATACATTGTCAAATCCTGTGTTAGGGGGAGTTATCGGAATTAACCACAATCAAGCAATTACATACTTAGCTTCTTGCTGGTGAAATAATATGCGCAGTCAGTACGGTGCGATAGTTTATTCGATATAGACGACTGAATCTGGCAGAACTTTCTTGTAAACGACTCCGCGGTCATGCTAAGGGGAATGTGTTACTTTTTTTTGTGTGTGTGGAAACCCACATACACTCGCCCGCAAAGGACCATCTGCATCTGTCAAAAAACGCTTAAGTCAGAGGCTACAACCAAAGATCCTTTCTTTAAAAACTCCCACACTGCCTTGATGAGTTCCATTCTCGTTTGCACATGAGAACCCGTAGCGAGAAATTCGGTGACGTTCATCCATTTTAAAGAGAAGAAGAAATTACAAAAACAAATTAGGGAGGGGAGGGAGAAACGTACTCATTCAATTCAAAAGCAGTTTTGGGGGAGTCATATTTTCTTTCTCTACTTCTTTCATTGGTTATACTCGGTACCTTGTTTGAAAACTCATCTCCACATTTCCAAGACGTTAAGTTTGAAAGTATTTCCGGACTGAACCATGATCTATGTAATCAATACGCAGTCATTCACTAGCCGACGTTGTTTGTTTGTTTTTCAAGAGTCGGTCTTTGTGTGTCCGTGATCAACAATTTCATGATCGTTTCAACGTCATCTCAAAATTTCAAAACTCCGGTGTTCAACATAGCTTCTTGTGATATCTCCTCTTTAAACAAAGGAGCAGTGCTGTAATTGTCCGAGGTGCTACAAGCGCCACCCTCTAATGGGGCTCATGTTCAGGAGATCCGGTGTACAAGGACTACTACGACGATGATGAAACAGATCCTTAATCATGAAATGAAAAACTTAAGTTTGATAGCCAGACAAGAACACAGTCGCAGGCCGATGTGGAGGCAAGCCAGCGCTGATTTGACAGCACCGGGGAAGGGAGGCGATGAGAATGTAAGCTGCAATCGCAAATGCCGCGGACACACACACAGCTTAACGTCAAATAATCCAGTCAGCAGTGTGAAGATTCTTACGTTGTTACATACACATACACATATACATACACGCGAGTCCTTTGAGAGCTGGACGCTGAGAGACTTTTTTTGTCGTACCTGACTTGCGAATAACAAATGTATCATTTAACATCTCTCGAGGAACCCGGTCCGGTTTTGCGTGGTTCAAAAAGATCATAACACAAAAAGGTCTTTCTTTCTTTCCCACTCTATCTATAAACCGGCGGCGTTATCTACACCCTAAGTGAGGTCTGACTGGCGTTCCACTGGCAGGTGATACACACAAAAGACACAGTGGATAAACTTTCGGGGATGAGAGAGAACGAGAGACTTGCCGGTGATCGAAGAACAAAATTGTTTACGAGGTCATTCTTTGATAGACTTTATGTTGCCGTCATCGAGTCCTGAATTCTAAATAGTCATTGCCCCTCGCAGTCCTGATGGGGACAATTAGATGAACCGGAAGTGAATCAAACGGTGCTTGCACAAGGCGTATGTGTCAACTGGGAGAAGCTATCGACCCTATCACCATCATGTATATACCTCAAGAGGGGCAAAGTAGATCATATTGAGTAAGGGTCATTCACACCCCTTTCGAGATATAATAGTCAAGGCAGGAGACCATGATCGCGAGGTTTGATGAAATGGTGTAGATTCTTCCGGTTCTCATGAGGTGCAATGAACCCAGGGGCTGGGTGATCCCGGCCCTGACTCGAGAGGACAGTTCTGATAAATGTGACCTTGCAAGGACTGACCAAGCATGAGAATTGTTGGGAAGATCCATGTTTGGAGATAATGAGACGAAGGACGTTTAGCCATGGATGCCTCGGCCAATCTTGAACATTGGAGAGAGAGAAAAGTTTGAAGCTTGGGAATTTGAGTCTAAATGCAAAGTGGTATCCGAGGAACGGCAGTGGGTCTAATCATGTTTAGATTAATTACACAAGCAATTTGGTTGAAGGCTAGGAATGACAGAGGAAGGAAAAAAAAGTTTACGGTAGTGGAGACAATGAGATGATCAGAAGCATATGCGATAGCTGGCGTATCGACCACTCGTTTCGCTTGGCCTTGTAATTTTGACGACCTGGCCTCGTCGTAAACCGTAGTAGCGCGCCACTGGATCCGCTAATTGGATGCGCGGTAGTTGAGTCTCTTTTAGGCGGCTGAAGGGGGGCAGCTATGTAAGGAAGGGGTGAGGGTGATGATAGGGAAAGGCTGACTATTTTTCAAGAAGAGCCTTCTTTTCGTCTGGTGTTAGGACCTCATGCCGAGGTACAAGAGTATGATGAACGATGTTGACGAGAAGATCGGCTTCGGAGAACTCTTCTAGTCGATACTGAGCAGACATGGCAACTATAACCTGTGGAGAGAATCATGATTCGCGTTTTTTGAGGTGGATCAGGAAGGTCGGTTATCTCACTTTGCGGGCTGAAGGGGTCATATTTCCCGGAAAGACTATGATGGCTCGTTGGATGGACTTGTCTTCGAGAATGACGAGAAGCCTGGGATGGATGAGCATGGAGATTGAGGGCCGCAGAGAAAAAGAGCTGACTTGCGCATTGTTTTTACACCTACGCTTTTTTCGTCTGTGAAGTAGACAAAGATCTGATCTGCTGAATTGGTTCGTGAAGTGGAGTAGAAACTGAGCTGGTTGCGACTAGTGGAATAAGAAAGGGGTGAAGCCTAAGGACAAAGACGTACTCGAGAGTTCCAGTGTTGTTGGCGTAGAGATCGCGAAAGCGTTGGAGATCCATATGAATTTCCTCGTCTGAGACTGAGAAGCCCTGGAAGAGAGTAGGTTGAGGGTAGAAATTAGCGAGAGAGAAGGACGGACTCTATCTCGGACGAGCTCGTGGATTGTTCTGTTAACCTTCCACAGCTTTGCAGTCTCGTCGACGTCTCCCATCGTCGTTGCAACTTGCTCTCTTATTTGTTCACAATTATCCTTGCAAATTCCTTGCCATTCAGACTCCGATTCTCCATGCACACCTCCGTCGCCCTCAACAACCACTTCATGGTGCGCTCTCATCCACACAACCACTTCAGTAAACTTGACTCTTGTCCTAGTCCAGGTACAAACCTGCAAAAATCTTCAAGAATGCCATAGACAATCCCACCCCTTCCACCCCCCCTCTCCCGCAGCGCTCAACCAATCTCCCAAGGCACATCACAGGCATTACTTTCGACGATAGAGGCGATACAGTCGTAACAGCTGCAGAGGACGAGACCTTCCGTGTCTGGAACTGCAAAACCGGCAAGCAAGTTCAAATGTGCCTGACCCACCCCCTCTCCTTACTCATTTCCTTAGACCCATAAAAACACTCTACTCTAGAAAATATGGCGTAGACCTCCCCCGGTTCACCCACAAGAACACCACCATCATCCACACTTCAACAAAAGAGGACGACTCCATTCGCTATCACTCCCTACACGACAACAAATACATATGTTACTTTAGAGGCCACAAGGGCCGAGTCATCTCACTCGACATCTCACCCATTGACGATGGCTTCATGTCTGCATCCATGGACAAGACCGTCAGGTTGTGGGACCTGCGTTCTCAGCTATGCCGCGGTCTCCTGACCCTCCCCGCTCCTCCCATTGTCGCGTACGACGCCTCCGGTCTCGTCTTTGCAGTTGCCGTTAACTATTACTCTCGCATTCTTCTCTATGATCAGGCCAATTTCGACAAAGCGCCCTTCCTTACCATCACACTTCAAGACCCCACCCTTGCACTCATCAGTTACCCTCCGCGCCCCATCTTCATCACCTCACTTTCTTTTTCCTCAGACGGCAAGTATCTCCTCGTCGGCTGCTCAGGAGATGCACACTACATCGTGGATGCGTTTGAGGGTCATCTACTGGTCAAATTGGAGGGGCATGTTGGTCTCGAACGCAGAAGCATGACGTCGCCACCCAGTATCGAGCCGTCCAAGGGAAGCAGTGGTGAGGAGGTTGGGTGGACACCTGACAGTAAATACGTGATTGGCGGCAGCTTGGACGGGAGAATCCTGATCTGGGACGTCCAGAAACTGCCCCAGCGAACAGGATCTGTGGATCTCAACGCACATCCCCTCAAATTACAGCCCATGGTCGCATTGGACGGGCACCCAGGCCCTTCAAGATGTGTTAGGTTCAATCCAAGGTTCAATATGATGGTCACTGCCGGTGCTGAGTTGGTGCGTCGCCTATCTACCGTTGCAGTTGCAGAAAATTCACCTGTCGTCACTGCTACAGGCATTCTGGCTACCAGATACCAGCCAGGATCCAGAGGATATCGCCCGAGATTTTTTGCGCAAGAAAGGAGGATAGTACTGTAATATAAATATAATCATGTGAGCTAGGTCATGTGCGTGGAAATGTGGACGTGGCAACGACTTGCTTTTTACTTCCATGCGTCTAAGCCATATTCTACCTGCAGTCTTTTCGGTCGTGGCTGTTACGGGTATGAGTAACTTCATCGCTCTACTCTTCAAACTAACATCTTTGTTCAGCCCAGCTGGTGTCTGAGCCTGAGATAGTAGCAATCGCTTCCTTTCCGGAGACAAATCCCTTCAATTGTGCGTATTTACGAATCCTCCGACACTTCACGTCCTGACTTCCCGGCTACCCATGACGCAGATATTGTGAATGGAGAAAAGAACTCTCTGACAATTACCGTGGAGAACAAATCCGACAAGAACGTGACACTACGCAGCCTCGGCGGCTCTCTTTATAACCCGGAAACTGATGCCTTGATCAAGAATGTACGTCGAGTTCAATATAAGACCTGATCGGAATGTATAATTCACCGTCTCGGCGTTCCAACTTGATAGCTTACGACATTGGACTATGGTCTCTCTCTTCTTGAGGGTGTGAAGCTCAATCTTCCATATGTATTTTACAGCGAGTACGTCGACTCTGAAATATCTATACTTGTCCATCATTGGTCATTGACCCCTGTATCAGGTTCAAGGTACTACCTATTCCTCCGACTAGTTGATCATTCGTTGAGCATATCCGATCAGGCTGGCGATGCTCGTATGGAGTTATGGCTAGAGCATTCGCTCGAGGTTCGTATGTGGGTGTCGAATACAAGTACTCTTACTGATCAATCACCTCGACATCAGGATCAAACGTATCGTGTCACTGCATTTGATTCAATCGTTGTTATCGTAGAGCCTGAGATATCTTGGTTAGACTGGAAAATGTCAGTGGTTTTGTTTTCCAGCAGTCCTGATCGCAGGAATGTTGACTATTGGTCAAGGTGGTCGACTTATTTGGTTATTGCCGGTCTCTTGGGCGGTCTCTCTTACTTTGCCTTCATCACTTTTTCTCCTCAGCCAAAAAAGCGTTCCAAGAAATTCACTCCTGCGGTCAGTGCTCCCGTCGGTACTGTCACCGCTACTGGTGCTGGTGGATATCAGGAAGAGTGGATCCCCGAGCATCATCTCCGCAAAGGCAAAAAGACCAAACAGGCCAATGCTGCTTCTGGAACCAGCGCTGATGAACTCAACGATGGTCAAGCTAGCACCACCGAGGGCAAGAAGAGGAAAGGGCGCAAATAATCGTAATGTTATGTCAAAAAAATATCATGTCTAGTTAGCTGTACTTAATCACACTGTGGACGTAATGATTATATTGGGATTTATTGAACATGTCACATGTGTTTATACTGAGTAGGTGATGCTGGACTTTGTCTT
>Ga0153977_1000235_pt1 | contig 14468 bp, 10 predicted proteins | sample TSGA061MetaG_FD_104710 | JGI IMG/M metagenome (GOLD analysis project Ga0153977, IMG submission 104710) | Attine ant fungus gardens microbial communities from Georgia, USA - TSGA061 MetaG | ecosystem: Host-associated > Fungi > Mycelium > Unclassified | place: USA: Georgia, Yuchi Wildlife... | reverse complement strand
ACTGGCATCAGGAAGGACAGCCTCGTTGCACTGGGAATTCGATTTGAGAAGCTCTTGGTTGGATTTCTTCTTCAAAGAACGGGAGATGCCGTTGAAGAACATCCACTTTTGTTTAGGAGGGGGGGACGACAACGTGCTAGGTGCATTAAAACTCTCCACGTCGGAGGCGGGAAACTCTTTGCAAATAGCCTTCTCCTGGGAGAGTTCAGGCATAGGGCCTGAGCATGATTCAACACCGCCCTTGGACCTATTTTGGTAAACAGATGATCAAGGTAATTGATTAGATGACGTACCTTGAGGACAAGGAATGACTGCCAAAACTTCCAGAAGAAACTCCAACATAGCTCCCAGCTAAACTCATGGCATAGCGATAATGCTTCACGGCTTCATCAGAAAAGCCGAAGAAGGCAAAAAATAACAAAGCACAGATAACCCATAACCACCGAGCGAGATCAATGTCAGCAGCATCCGAACCGGAGCGCCACTGTTGAGCTGAGTACTTGGGCACGACAGAAATATTGGCATGAAGCTCCTTGAAGCTGGTCCACGGTTCAAGTTTATGGCTCAAGTCTTGAGCTAAAGCGTATGACTGGAATGCAACCGAACAAATTGCAACTGTTGCCGCAAGCAGCATGAGACGGATATAGCGGCTGTTAGTCAAGCCGGAGTGAAAGGAAAACACATCCTTGCTCTGGGTGCGGATTCTGCAGAAGGCACGGAAGCTCAAGATGGAGTATATAACAGAGATGATGTCAAATAAAAGAACAGGAATTGGGTTGATGATAACCTCAACCCAAGTTCGGTATGTGGAGCAGTAGCATCCAAAGTCTTCAAGAATGATATATCGGAACTCTTGGTAAATATATTCTGAAATTTTGAGGCGTTGCTCGGTTATTTGAGTATAGACACAAGACTCTTACCCAAGATCAACAAGATGATAGGAAGGCCGAGACCAATTGCTAGGTCAGCCGCCACCTGACGCCGCTTTTCGGTCCTCGAGATGGTGACCTTTCGTACTGAAGCAATGAGATAAATGCGGCGATTACCACAGAGCGAAGCAGCCGAAAGTCCACAGCTGCCTATATATATGACCCTTGTAACTGAAAAATACAATTAGTGGCTTCAATATCTCAGCAGAACACCTTCTCAAACTCACAGACACCACACCAGATAGGAGCCGAGTCGTTCGCATTACCCTTCCATATGATAGAGTTTATGCAAAGACTAAGGCAACCTAGGCATGTCCAAGCCATGTAAAGGCATGTCCCCACATTCCAGGCTGAGACACCACAAGTTAGGGTGAAGCACCAAGCAGAGGAGAATACTTACCTACCCTTTAGGTGCCACGGGAATGGGATACAGCAAAGAACGAACCCAATACCTGAGAACAGGGTGAAGACCCAATTGGGGTATGAAGCTGCTGCCATTCTGCGATCTCACTCCAGAAGTTGCGTTGAAGGACACCCTAACGACGGTGTGTGTCGGTACCTAGTAGGAGGATATCAGCGGTACAATGAAAGTCCCCTCCTGACAATACACTATATAAGAGACACCATTGTTCTTGTTCTCGTAAGGATAACCGCCAAAGAATGATATCCATATCTGGCTGTGGCTTTGTCTTGTGCTAAATCGAGAATTGAATGGCAGAAGTGAGTTTCCTGTTTGGGTTGCTGCTTTGTACCATAAATGTAGTGGGTAAATGACTGCATCAGTGATGCAACACACATGGCACAAGCAGACACAGGTGTAATCCTCTACTAATTCTGAATAGAGTTCATTCTACTTCTATTTGAGTTGTGTTGTATTGGATTGACACCCCTCTACAATACAACAGGCAGTGACTAAGACACATAGACAAGACAAGACAACTGACTGATTAATTCCACACAACCACTTGATCCCTGATTACTAAGAAATGTATATCTACATAACATAAGTAAGATAATGCAGTGAGGGTGTAAGGGTGACCAGAGCAGAGTAACTCCAAGAGAATCCTTAGTTAATATTATAGTCCAAAGTATATACTTCTACAGTGTGCACATCCTTGATCCTAGAGTCTTATCATCCAGGGTCAGTATTACACCCTCTCCCTATTAGTATAACACCTGAGAGTCATCATGTTACTCTCTGGGGCATACTGGGTACCTGTAAGAGGAACACTCAGAGGTGTTACCTAATAAGCTAGGTGGAGGTCCCATAAGCTAGTGTGATATTCAAGTAAAGATAGATCTACCCATACAGGCTATATAAGAGGACTCTACCAATGCCACCCCTGAAACTCCAGACTCATAGCCTAGATGTCATGACTCAGCCAAATGGCTAAGTCATTATTTATATTTCTTTTCTTTTCCTTTTATTTAATTAGGAAATCAATGGATATATGAGAGGGAATGACTCAAAGAAGATGTGCAGGACTTTATAAATAGAAGTAAATACAAGAATGTGTATAAGTAGTGTACAACAATTGAATGGGAACTCTATTGAGTTCTCCTTGTCAACTCAGACTAGAAGAGTGATTAAGTCATCTCAGGCTAAGTCGCTATACTAGAACTCAATTTCTTCATTGGCACTGCTTATCACAGAGCCCTTCCACTCTTACTCTCTTATCTTCCTTAGTACCTGGTGTCACAAACTTCATTTGGACCATAACTCTAGGAATACTTGACCAATTTTGACAATCTAAATGGCTACTGAAAGCCCTTAAGAAGACCTTTCAAACAGTACCAAAAATGTCCCAAAGCAATCAGTATTCACCAAGTTATCAGCAGATCAGTCAGTGATCACCAAGTCACCAGACACTAAATCACTGATATCTTGGGAACCACTTAACATAATCATTCACTTCAACAACCATCATGAAGCTCTCTTCAATGCACTTCTTTTGGCTATAAATAGATCCAGAGGTGATAAGATCCCATGGAAATACAAGGTCCTCAATGTTTGTACATGACACTGATCTTTACTTATAGATTATCATCTGTCCTTGAATAGAACAAAGGACTTCCCTAAGACAGTTAGGTTATCTCTATTTCAAGAAAAATAGGTAGTGATCATGTGGTAGGCTGTCCTTGTGCACAGACCACCACAATTATGTATTTAAGGACTCTATGTCTGAGGATAAACCTTAGACTTAACAACATCTTTTGCTGCTTGTCTAACTTTGCTTTTTTAAGCACTTTGATTATTAAATCATCAACTCACAAATCAGTAAGTGGCCATTTATGATACCTGGGTAACACAACTCAGGACCACTATAACATAGCTGGGCCCTAGGCTTAAGGGGACTTTGCAGTTAGTTAGGGACTGCAGGTGGAAGTGTAGTACCAAGCTTGGGTATCACTACTAAGACCTGACCTCACAATCGAGTGGGCTGGATAGTTACTTGTATTGCTTTCCTACTATAGACTTCATGCTACAGGTGCATTGTCATCTGTCTATGCAGAAGAGTAATGCCACATCCTTAAGAAGGTGTTTAGGTTAGGGATCCTCTCCTTGGGGTGATAGTATAACCATAGTATTAGAGCAGTAGTTAGTAGGGCAGTAGGACTCTGGCTGGATAAAGATCTTGCACCCTAGCAGATGTAGTATAACTAGTAAGATCAACTATTCATTCCATACCATTGAGGTATCAACATGATGTCTCAATCCCAATACAATTCCCTCATGAGCAGCCTGCTCAACCAAAAGTGTGCCCTCACTAAATTAAGGGTGGAGTTAGAAGAAAGGAAAGAGAGAATATGTTGGTGTTGTAGAAAGTTCAGGTACCTAGCCTGCAACTGCAGGAATAAAAGGGAAGAGACAAAGAGAAAACCAATTCCCCAAGATAAATTTGAAATGATAGCAAGTAGGGTGATGCAATGTGGAGTAAAGGAGAAAGTAGAAATAAGGAGACAGGAGACAGTAGAAGAGATAAAATGTTTCAGATGTTGGGAAGTAGAATACTACAAGTGGGAGTGTCCAAATATTGAGGTTGAAAGGAAGAAAAGGAGAGAAGAAGAAGCAGTGCATGTAGTTAGACCACAAAAGGTGCAGCAAGAGAGGAAGCTGGCATGTCCTAACTGGGAAAAGGTACAGGAATATTGTGGAGTAGAGAATGTGCTAGAGGATGCACAGTTGTTAGAGTTAGGATGGATGACAGGAGAAGTCATAGCAACCTATATAGAATGTAGATGGTGTGGAAAGAAAGGGATGTATTGGAAGGACAACAGGGGACAAGGAGTTCTTAGAGGGAGAAGGCTAGAGGAAGCCAAGTGGTGTAAATGCCCAAGACAAAGGAGGAAGGAGGGTAATGCAGTATGCCTTGCATGGGGAAAAATGCAGCCAGGCAGCATGTGGAGTGAACCTCCAAAAGGCACAGCAAGAGAAAAGGGCAAGTGAAGGGAAGTGAGAAGGACAGTTAAGATATTAAGAGAAGTGTGGTTGAATATTGGTGTAGAAAAGATGGACATCCATGAAGGAGTGACAGTAAAAGCACTCTTGGACAATGGTGCAACAGGGATGTTCATGAATAGAAAGATAACAGCTAGACATGGGTTTAGACTGCAGAAATTGGAAAGGCCAGTGCAAGTGAGAAATGTAGATGGTACAAATAATAGTGCAGGGGTGATAACACACCAAGCAGAAGTGAATGTGTACTACAAAGGTCATATAGAAAGGATGAGAATAGACATGTGCAATCTAGGGAAGACAGATGTTATATTGGAAATATTATGGTTACAAGCACACAACCCAGAGATTAACTAGGAAACAGGAGAAGTAAAGATGACAAGATGCCTGCCACTATATGGAAGGAATATAAAGCTAAAAGAAGAGAAGAAAACAAAAAGAGTAAAAAGAGTAGCAATGATAGAAGAAGAGAAAATTGTGAGATGGACAGTAGATGATAAAGAAGACTGGAAAAGGGAAGAGAAAGTTAAAGCAGACCACAGGAAAATAGAGGAAATGGTACCACAGAGATTTCTAAAGTGGAGAAAGGTGTTTGGGAAGGTAGAGTCCAAGAGGATGCCAACAAGGAAAATTTGGGATCACACTATAGATCTCAAGGAGACATTTAAACCATAAAAGTGAAGAATTTGTTCTTTATCCAAAAACAAGAGGGAAGAAGTTCAGAACTTTGTAAATGACCAACTAAGAAAGAGATACATTAGACCATCAAAATCCCCTCAGATATCACCAGTATTCTTTGTAGGCAAGAAGGATAGGAGTAAGAGGATGGTAATGGACTACCATAGTCTAAATGATCAAACAGTGAAGAACAACTACCTGCTACTGTTGATTACAGATTTAATAGATAACATAGAGAGTAAAAGAGTATTCACTAAAATGGACTTGCAGTGGGGGTTCAACAATGTGAGGATAAAAGAGGGAGGGAGCATTCACAATGCATGTGGGGTCCTTTGAACCAATGGTTATGTTCTTTGGAATGACAAATTCACCAGCTACATTCCAGACAATAATGAATGAAATCCTGAGAGATATGATCAACAAAGGAAAAGTGACAGCCTTTGTGGATGATGTGTTGGTAGAAACAAAGACAGAAGAAGGACATAATAAGATAGTAGAAGAGGTGTTGAAATGGCTAGAAGAGAATGACTTATATATCAAACCAGAGAAGTGTATATGGAAGGTGAGAAAGATTGGATTTCTAGGGGTTGTTATAGGACCCAATGGAATAGAAATGAAAAAGAAAAAGGTGGATGGAGTACTAAGTTGGCCAGAGCCAAAGAACATAAAAGACATTAGAAAGTTTTTGGGCCTCGCAAACTACTATAGGAGGTTTATCAAAGACTTTGCTCAGATAGCAAGGCCAATAAACATGCTGACTAGGAAGAATGTAAGGTGGCAGTGGGAGAACAAGCAGCAACAAGTATTTGATGAGCTCAAAGAGATCTTTACAACAAGACTAGTATTGGCAGCCCCAGATTTGGACAAGGAATTTAGGGTAGAAGCAGGCACTTCAAATTATATAACTGGAGGAGTGCTCTCAATGAAGCACTCAGATGATTTATGGAGACCAGTGGCTTTTATCTCAAAATCTCTAAGCAATACTGAAAGGAACTATGAGATACATGATAAGGAAATGTTAGCTGTAGTCAGGTACTTGGAAGCATAGAGGTACTTTTTGGAAGGAACTATGATCAAGTTTGAGATTTGGACAGATCACAAAAATCTTGAATACTTCATGAAGATGCAAAAGTTGAATAGAAGACAAGCTAAATGGGCTCTATATCTGTCTAGATTTGACTTTATACTGAAATATGTTCTGGGAAGTAAGATAGAGAAGGCAGATAGCTTGAGTAGGAGGCCAGACTGGGAAGTTGGAGTGGAAAGAGATAACAAAGACAAAACATTGGTGAAGCCTGAGTGGCTAGAAGTTAGGAAAGCAGAGAAGGTAGAAATTATTGTAGAAGAAGTCAATCTACTAGAGAAAGTAAAACAGTTAAAGGTGAAAGATGATGAAGTAGTAAAAGCAGTCAAAGAAATAAAGTGGGCAGGAGTAAAAATGTTGAGAGATGAAGAGTGGAGAGAAGTAGACAGCATGATGTATAAAGAGAGAAAGGTGTATGTGTCTAAAGATAATATATTGAGAGTGGAAATAATTAGGCCACACCACAATATACCAGTAGGAGGACATGGAGGACAATGGAAGATAGTAGGATTGGTCACTAGGAACTTCTGGTGGCCAGGAGTAACAAAGGAAGTAAAACAATACATAAAAGGGTGTGATTCCTGCCAAAGAAACAAAAACCACACAGAGCAACTGGCTGGCAAACTAATGCCTAACTCAATACCCAAGAAACCTTGAATACATATTTCAGCAGATTTTATTATGAAATTGCCATTAGCCCAAGGTTATGACTCTATTCTAGTAGTGGTGGATCAATTGACAAAGATGGTATACTTTATTCCAACTACTGAGAAGATATCAGTAGAAGACTTAGCCAAGCTGTTCAGAGATAATGTATGGAAGTTACATGGTCTACCTGAAAGCATTATATCAGATAGGGGACTCCAGTTCATGGTAGGATTAATAAGGGAGTTGAACAGGATATTGGGGATTGAGAGTAAATTGTCAATGGCATTCCACCCTCAAACTAATGGACAGATGGAGAGGGTTAACCAGGAACTAGAACAGTACTTAAGGGTGTTTATCAACCATAGGCAGGAACAGTGGCCCAATTGGTTAGAAACAGCAGAGTTCACCTACAATAATAAAGCACACTCAAGTACTAAAATGTTGCCTTTCAAGGCAAATTACAGACAAGATCCCAGAATAGGGTTTGAGATAAGAAGGAAGGGGAAATATAAGAGAGCAGAGAAATTTGTGACAAAAATGAAAGAGATTCAGGAGGAAGTGAAGGCAGCACTGGGAAAAGCACAGGAGGAGATGAAGAAATATGCAGATAGGAAAAGAGGAGAAGTCAATGAGTATAAAGTAGAAGACTTGGTAATGCTAAGTACTAAGGACCTGAAATATCAGATGACCAGTAGGAGGACAGAAAAGTTGACAGAGAGGTTTATTAGCCCTTATAAAGTAAAGAAGATTGTATTAGCAAATGTAGTTGAATTGGAATTACCTAGTACAATCAAGATACATCCAGTAGTAAACATTAGTAGGATATGGAAATATGTAGGGCAAGTGGAAGAACAGAGGAAGGAGCAACCAGCTCCAGTTATAATTGAGGGAAAAGAAGAGTGGGAGGTCAAAAGAATTTTGAACAAGTGACAAATAAGAGAGAAGAACAAGTATTTGGTATGGTGGAAAGGGTTCACAGCTGAATCTGATACTTGGAAAGGAAAAGAGAATTTGGAAAATGCAAAGGAAGTGGTTGAGGAATTTGAGAAGGAATACTGGTAAGACATGGAAGATGTCAGAAGACAAGAAAGAGAAGAAGGAACCTTCAAGAGGGAAGAATTACTAGGAAGGTTTATAGTAAGAAAATTATTTGGGTGGTTAGATAAGAAGTATAATGAGGAATACTGGATGAGATTAGAAAGAAATTGGAGAAGATGGAAAGGAGGAAGAGCAAGGGGGCAAAGAACAATGGAAACAATAAAGGAAGAGTAAGAGGAAATTGAGCAGGAAAAATAGGAAATCAAAGAATGGACAGAAGAAGATGACGATGAAATAGGGAACATTTATGACCCCTACTACAAGTTGTAAAATCCTTGGGATGAGAAACCTTGAGAAGGGGGTGGTGTTATAACTTAGCCAAATGGCTAAGTTATTATTTATATCTCTTTTCTTTTTCTTTTCTTTTAATTAGGAAATCAATGGACATATGAGAGGAAATAACTCAAAAGAGATGTACAGGACTTTATAAATAGAAGTAAATACAAGAATGTATATAAGTAGTATACAACAATTGAATAGGAACTCTATCAAGTTCTCCTTGTCAACTCAGACTAGGAGGGTGATTAAGTCATCTCAGGCTAAGTTGCTACAATGATTTCTTGTAGGAGAATGAGCAGTCTTCTTTGTCTGAACTTATGGCTAGTTACCAACTAGAAGGGTAAAACAATATTATCCCTAAGAAGGGAATCTCTAAGCTAGATGGGTCTTTAAGAGGTTACCATTATTCCCCTGCATAGACTGGTCACAATGGACCAATAGCACAGAGCTGATAGTGAAAAGCTATATATAAGCCCACTTGGTATGAAGGTCAGGTCTCAGGTAGGGACACAAGTTTTGTCCAGGCCTTCTACCTACTGTTTCTAACTGATAGTGAAGTTCTCTTTATAGCTAGGGCCTGCTATCCAAGATGCTTGTGAGTACTGTGCTCACTAGCAGGGACAATGAGAGAGTGAGTGGAATAGAGAGTGTTAAGGCTGCAAGGTGCAGGGTCAACAATAGATATCAAGTTCTTGTATTAGCATATAGTTGTGAGGACTTAGAGCTTAACCAAGGTAGTTGTTCAGGAAAAACTCAATAGAGTTCCTTGTTGGATTCCTCTAGGTACTTATACAAATATTAGATGGTCTGTGTGCCTACCTTCCATAATTACATGACCCTTACTAAGAACTACCTATATATTACATAATCCTTCCCACATTATTTATATCTTTTTTGCATTGTATTCTTGAGTGTTTCCCATCAAGTTGATAAACATATGAGAAATAGTTTTTTTCTTGGGAGTTGTCTTATAACAAAGGGAGAAGAGATATCAAGTGTTGACATAAGCTCAAGGTTGAAGCATATATTCATTCTTGTGGTCTAGAGTCTTAACAACTGTAGTGTAGTTGAATAATTACTAAGCTAGTGATTACAGCTTGTTAGTCAATAGACTTAGTCATCTCATGAGTTTAATTAACTAGTCAACCTATTGGTTACTCAGGATTATCACTAATTACTATTATTACTAAGTTAGTATAGCAAAGTAACAGATAATAGTCAAGTAGCAGCCAAGTAGCAGCAATATACAGTCAAGTTGCAGTAATGTATGACAAAGTTATTATAAACATTGCCAAATAGTGTGGTAAATTTGCAATCAAGCATGGTAACAAAAGCAGTAATGTGCAGTAGAGGGTACTGTAAATTCTTCAGGCCTGTATTAGACAGGACTGATCAATATGTAATATTATTTCTTCTTTTCTTTCATTATCCATTTGTATAAAAAATATGAAACATACCTCCTAGTATAAATACCTGATTGTACATAGGTTCATACTCAGTTGTCTACTACACCAGGTGATATCTTAAGCTCTAGTTCTCTATTATCTTGATTGGCTCTTACTATTGTATTATAGTTGTTATTATTATTATAGGTAAATATAATAGCTATCTACTATACTGGATGATGTCTGAGTTGTTATTATTATAGTATTTAAGTCATACTTTTTCACCACTGAGTAGTAGATTCATCTCCTTATCTATTTTTTTCATTTCAATATATCAACTCTGATATTTTCTATAAGAAAGAGGATAAGCAATTAGGCATTGCCCAGAGCCCTCTGGTAACCTATGATAAAAACATGTGCTTCTTTGACCTTTTTTAACTACAACAATAGCAACAAAAAAAATCCTGGAACTGCTCCAGTAAAGCCAGATGGTATTTTCATGTCAAAGTCAATGACAATACTAAAAGTACTATCATACCCAGTACTCCATTTCAATTCACTTTGTTAGATGCCATGAGGGAAAAATTGAGCTGTCTTGCACTAATCAATGGATCACTACCTTTGACCATGGTCATAACAAAGGCCACCAATTTTTTACAGCTTAGAACTGACAAAAAAAGTGTATCCAACCATTGTGTATTAGAGGGGGAGATGGCTCAATCATATTGGGTTCTTGGTTTTGCTTTGTGCTAGAGCCATAAGAGCTCCAATCAGAGAATTTAGGAAGAGGCTCTTTCCTCAAAGCATTGCAGTTACAATAGGATAGAAACCTGAGCTCACATTCTGAATGATTGCAGTTGATTTATCTATAAAAATAGTGATCACATGGTGATCAAACACTTTGTCCTGATGCTAACAGACAACCCTGGAGTGTTTGCTTGGTCAAGTACCATCACTTAACATGAGGTGCTATCACAGAATCATTGAGTACTACTCCTTTTCTCCTTTTCTTACTTCTCTTGTATCTAGATCAGTTGAAAGTGATTCTGGGTTTTTCTTGTTAGGTTTCTCTTTGGAGTTTGGGCTGTATCATTGTAGGGTACTAGATACTTTACTATGGACTGCAATCAAACACCGCGTTACAAATTTATGATGTAAAAAAACATGACATATAACTAAGTTAACATTACCGATCAGTTGACAGCTGTTTGTCCGCTGTATTTGGTCATGGACAAAAGAAAGCATGTCAACAACTGAGAATTTCGAATGTATGTGTACACAAGATACAATAATGACTCATGACCCAAATCAATATGTATTGTCTCCTTCAGGAGACAAGACCCTATTTAACTATGGGAAGAAGAAACGTAAATGACAGTGATAGTTGCAGATAGTAATAGACTACCAGTCCACTGAGTCAATGTTGTAGACAGGAGAGGAAGGATGCTCACCATGGTATATCATAGAAGAAACAGGATTTAACTCATTGAATTGTGCAGGAGCCATGCTGAAATCCATCTACATCACCATCGGTAGGGACAAAATCAGTGGGGTCCTCATCTTGTGAGAAGGTTGTCCCAACTATTGAATAAAGGTCTATAGTGATATCAAGAAGGATTGAGTTTTACTGGAAAGCAAAGATGAAGGTCTCGAGTAAAGCACTCATTCTGTGCCATTTTATAGGAAAATGACATCTTTGGCACAATAAGGTATGTCAGGTGATTCAATTCAAAAGTGCATGACTAAAGTGGGTTGACCAGCACATCTTTAGATACTGATATCCTAGGTGCCAAGGCTTTTCTTTCTAGTTACTGCTCAAAGTTTCGAGGTACCACTGCCCTAACTATTTACTAGCAACTTTGTCCACACCTTCCCCTGGCCTCATGCCTTATATCCCTGGTTTCAGTAGCACTTGTTGGGGAATAGGAATCCTTGAAGTCAGGCACTACTTGAGCTCGAACTACAATGTGGTTTAGTTTTTCCCACAGTTCTGTGGGGGGAGGAAAAGAGGGTTGACTTCGCCTCATCGCACTACCAATCAACTGGATTAGCTTCATACCTAGCTCTATGTCACATAAACTGCCAGCATTCCTACTAGTACCCCACATGCTGTTGTTCCACCAGCAACATCCAATCAGTTTTGGTCATTGCAACTTTGAAACTAAAGCTCACATCATGAACATCTGCAGCTGCTTTATGTATGAATATGAAGATAGAACAATTTATTCTCTCTTTCCTGTCTGGCGATCCTTCAGTGTTTGCTTGGACTACATAACTCAGTAGGCATTGTCTCATTTACTAACTGTTATGATCTTGAACCCCTTTGGTAGGAAATTCAAAGGTATTAACCAGGTCAAAGCTAAGATGCTACATTCACATGTATAACTAAAGGGATCATGTGTCAAATCATTACACTGACTCCCTTCATTTCCTCCTTTGGAGTGTATTCTGTATGCTACTGCAGACTGATTGAAATCTAAAAAAATACATACATATGATTTGCTAAGTTAATTAGTGGTGCTACAATTTTGGGATTTCTCAGGCCTTGTCTTCTGTACCTTGTTCTTGTTCTTAACATAAGCCTCCTAAATTCTATAATGGTCATTGCCTTGAGTTTAGCTGAACAGCATGAAGAGCAAGCATCCATGCAGCACAGTAGATGTGCTTTAGAACCACTCCTAGTCCAAGTTGACAAGAAGAATGTTATAAGTTGCCTTGGCCATAATAACTTTTATTTTTTTTAATCCTTTATCTTTTACTTTTCTTTTCTTTTAATTAGATAATAGGGGAGTCACATGTTCAGGATCACATGACATTTCACAATTGTCACAATTTGTCACATCCTGTGATAAATTGGTCATAAGATCAGTTATATTATACAGGTCATATGTCAAGGAATATTCTAGTAGATTCTATTAGACCATTAGTAGATTAGAATTAGTAGCATAGACCATATGTAAAAGGTATAAGTAGTAGTCCAAATCTAAGGGGAACTTTGTTGAATTTTCTTTGTTTACCCCAAATAAAAGACAACTCAGTTCCAGGGTTAGCTCAATCCAATAGTTATACTATAGAGAACTCAATAGGGTTTCCATTTGATTATGGTATATTACTTATACACATTTTGTATTTACTTCTGTTTATAAAGTTCTATATATCTCTTTTGAGTCATTTTCTCTTGTATATCTACTGATTACTTAATTAAATAAAAAAGAAAAGAAAAGAAATATAAATAATAACTTAGCTGTTTTGGCTGTGTTATGACAATGAGCTTATTAGTATTTTTCTATACTTATAGAATCTACTAGGCCCATAGTGTAAGGGCAACCAGAGTGGAGTAACTTCAGGAGATTCTGTAAGGGGACAGCCATCACCCTAGGATAGGGCTTAGCTAAGTATCTGATTTATAATTATCTAGTGGATCTTATTTTATAATGTATATTCATCTACTCTCTTACCTCTCTGTCTATATACTGTCTCAATTATTCTATTTATCCTAATTAGGAAGTACTATTGTTGGACTGTAGCTCACATGACTGTGTACTGTCATGACTTGGCAAAATGGCTAAGTTATTATTTATTTTTCTTTTCTTTTCTTTTCATATTTGGACTTACTACATAAGGAAGGAGTGCAGAAAAGTATCACATGATATGTCATACATCACACATTACAAGTTAGGGTGATGTTACATGATGAGTCACATAATAAGTATGGGAAAGTAGTGCACAGACCATGTAGTAGTTATATAAGTAGTGTACAGAAATTGAATGAGAACTCCATTGAGTTCTCCTTGTTAACTTAGACCAGAAGTGTAGTTAAGTCATCTCAGGCTAAGTTACTACAAGTATATCTCAAAGACTAAACTTGTGATGTAAACAAACAAATAGTAATTCCAGTACATTAGTGAGATTCCTGATATATTTCTTGAACTATAGATATATCACCAATTTATGAAAGTGATACTCTATTAATATTCTACTACTTCCCTACCATATCCCTATTGTACCCCTACTATACTCCTACTGTATGCAGTACTGTACTCCATTTTGTTATATAATGTTACATTATATCACATATTCTTGCACAATATTAATTTTAATAAAACCCAGTATTATACAACTAGAGTTCTTGAGTAAAGATTGATTTTTGAGTTATAGAGATCTCAAACTCTGTTATTATATTATCTTAGGTCAAAATTATGTATTTATTCAGATTTCTTTACATTTTCATAGCATATCTTTGTTATGCTCCACCCTTTCATTAGGCTATGACCTCTAGTGACTAATGGTCACAAGTGTCACAAACTTCATTCAGACCATAACTCTGGGAATATCTGACTGATTTTGATGATCTAAATGGTCACCAAAAGCCCTTAAGGAGACCTTTCAAACAGTATCAAAAATGTCTCAAGGCAATCAGTATTCACTGAGTTATTAGCAGATCAGTTGGTAATTACCAAGTTATCACACACTAAATTACTGATATCTTGGGAACTGCTTAATATAATCATTTGCTTCAATGACCATTGTGAAGCTCTCTTCAATGACCATTGTGAAGCTCTCTTCAATGACCATTGTGAAGCTCTCTTCAATGCACTTCTTTCAGCTATAAATAGACCCCAAGGCAATGAGATCCCATGGAGATACAAGGTCCTCAATGTTTGTATATAACACTGATCTTTATCCATAAATTATTATCTGTCCTTGAATAGAACAAAGGACTGCCCTAAGATGGTTAGGTTATCTCTATTTTAAGAACAATAGCACTCCTATATATAGAACAATAGGTAGTGATCATGTAGTAGGCTGTCCTTGTGCACAGACCACCACAATCATGTATTTAAGAACTATATGTCTGAGGATAAACCTCAGACTTAACAACATCTTTTGCTACTGTCTAAACTTTGCTT